>OBJA01002051.1_pt1 | contig 12385 bp, 9 predicted proteins | sample 1519751 | NCBI WGS metagenome assembly OBJA01 (sample SAMEA3881238, study PRJEB22517) | soil metagenome | biome: lake sediment; feature: soda lake sediment; material: sediment, water from around vicinity | place: India | collected 2013-12-23 | depth 3 m
CTTGTATCTGTCCAGCCGAGACAGCCTTGATGCCAATGTTGCCATTGCCCGCCAACAGTTGGAGCAGCGTCAGCAAGAATTGAATGAAGCCCGTTCACGCCTTAATCAGTTGGTCCGTAGTCTGGAGTTGGCTGTTCGTGAGCTTAACGTATCAACCCCTTTGCGTTCGACCGGGGCGGTTTCAGAAGTTGACCTGCTGCGACTGGAGCGTGAAGTTGTTCGTTTGACCGGTGAGCGGGATCAGACCTCCTCGCAGATCGAACGATTGCAGTCGTCGATTCGAGAAGCTCGTCAGAAGATCCAGGAAGTTGAACTGCAATTTCACAATCAGGTACGCTCGGAGCTGTCCGATGTAATGGGCCGCCTGGCAGCCTTGACGGAAGAAAGTGTGTCTCTGGCCGATCGCGTCAAGCATGCTGAAGTCCGCTCCCCTATGCGCGGAACTATCCAGCGCCTGTTAGTTAATACCCTTGGGGCTGTAGTTCAGCCTGGTCGTGAAGTCGTCGAGGTGTTGCCGGTTGATGAAGCCTTGTTGCTGGAGGCGCGGATCAATCCGAAGGATATAGCCTTTCTTCACCCCGGCCAGAAAGCCATGGTCAAGTTTACAGCCTATGATTTCACAATTTATGGCGGACTTGAAGCTACCGTGGAGCATATCAGTGCCGACACCGTTGTTGATGAGCGTGGTAGTGCTTTTTATCTGGTGCGGGTGCGCACGATTGAGTCAACACTGGGTGACGGACTGCCTGTTCTTCCCGGAATGGTCGCTCAGATTGATGTTTTAACCGGTAAAAAAACTATTTTGCAGTATTTGTTCAAACCGATTTTGCGGGCCAAAGCAAATGCCTTGCGCGAACGCTGATCAGTCAGTTAGTTATGTGGATACCGGCTGGAGACTGACATGAGAAAGATATCCCATTTTTGTTTGAGCGCCCATCCGCAACAGCTTGAGCGCTGGAGCCAGGCATTTCCCGATGGGGAGATCCTGGCAGACCCGGCTGAGCTTGTCGATGTCGATACTGACACCGGAGCAGTCCTGTGGGTGCATGCCAATTTCGTCAATGATCAATCGCTGGAAGATCTCATGGTTTTTATTAAAAAGAGATTTGATTCCCTGCGAGTCGTTGTCATTACCAATACTCCTTCATCAGTAGAATCATTAAAGGCTGTCAGTTGCGGTGCCGCCGGCTATTGTCATGCCCAGTCGACCGTCTCCTTGTTTCAACAGGTGGCCACCGTCGTTACCAACAGCGGTTTATGGTTGGGAGCCGATCTGATGGATCGTTTACTGGCGGCTGCAGGACGAATATTTAATCTTCAATCTGATCATGTGGCCCTGAATACTCTCACTCCACGGGAGAGGGACGTCGCCCTTGCCGTGGCCAGCGGAAAGTCCAATCGGGAGATTGCTACAACCCTTGACATTACCGAACGTACTGTCAAGGCTCATTTAAGTGCGATTTTCGATAAGCTTGATATTCGTGATCGACTGCAACTGGTGGTGTTGCTGCGCCGCGATCAACAGGAGCATTAACGGTGCTGGAAAACATCAGCTACCTGTACCTTGGTACAATTTTAAAAAATTCATTTTTTGTTACGATTGATCAACTTCCAGTTATCAGCTCATTTTAAGCATATCTCTCTCCAGGGAGGCAGTTTATGTCCGGACAGCCAATCGCAACCGTTATTTCCGTAACCGGAACCGTTTTCGTTCGTAATGCCGAGGGCGAAATGCGTTCGATCAATGCAGGCGATATTCTGCTTTCCGGTGAAACGATAGTCAGTACTGTTGATGGCCGTGCCGAACTCACATTCATTGATGGTTCGGCACTGGAAGTTGGCGATGAGCAGATGGTGACGCTGACATCTGAATTATTTGATTCGGAGACGTCACCAATTGATGGCGCCGTCGCTGTTACAACTGCCGAGCAAATTCTCCAGGCTCTGGCTGAGGACGGTGATATCGATCTGGAAATTGAACCGCCTGCAGCAGGTCTTTCCGGCGGTGCCGAGGGAGAAGGTCACGGTTTTGTCCGGCTGTTGCGTGTAGCCGAAGGTGTCGGCTCGCTTGAATATGAGTATGACCTTTCCCAGGACGACGAAGAGCCTGTTTTTGCTGTGCCGACGTCGCCGACAAGTCCGACGTCTCCAACAAGTCCGACGTCTCCAACAAGTCCGACGTCACCAACAAGTCCGACGTCTCCAACGAGCCCGACGTCGCCGACGAGCCCGACAGAGCCGCCCGAGTTATTACCAAAGGCGAGTATTTATGCAGTATTCCTGCTTGAGAACAACGCAACAGGTGCTATCGGAACGTTTAAGGTTACCGGTCTCCGCGGTGATGAGCCTGTCCCGGTATTTGAAGGCTTTACCATGTTGGATGCAGTAGTAAAGATTCGTTTCTCGTCGAACGAGACACCATTTGTTGATCTGGACGAGCAACCTTATGCGGCAAGTGAAATACCTGGATGGGTGAGTGTTAGCTCTAATGGCAACGATCTGGAAAATCCAACTGGGGGCACGATGGTTTACCAGGCGGTTTTTGACACTAACGACGTAAACATAAACACGCCAGATGCTTCTGATCTGCTAGGAACAGATGACAATGATATTTTGTTCGGAGACGGTGAAGATAACATCATTGATGGTGGCGCTGGTGACGATTATCTGATGGGTGGCGCAGGAGATGACACACTGATCGGTGGTGCAGGTAATGATATCTTGATCGGTGGTCTTGGCGCAGATACCTTTGTCTGGAATTTTGGTGATCAGGGAACCTCCGCAGATCCTGCTGTCGATAAAATCCTTGATTTCAATCGGGGCGAAGGGGATGTTCTTGATTTAAGAGATCTTCTTAAAGATGCTGCGGATGATATTTCCAATTACCTCCAGTTTGCAAATGAGGATGGCGTTGCTGTATTGAAAGTGACTACAACTGCTAACGAAGGAGTTGAGCAGAAGATTGTCCTCGAAGGGTGGACTGTTGAATCTCTGCAAGCCGAATATGCCGCTAGTGATGTTGATGATATCATTAGTAAAATGCAGGAAGCTGGCAGCCTGATTATTTAAATCGTTATGATATTACGCAGGGGAGGTCCGACAAAAATCGTCGGACCTCTCGCAGAAAACCTGGAGGGATATGCCGTACATCAAACGCGACAATAGTGGCGAGATTATTGCCGTCAGTGCGACTGACCCGTCAGAGGGTGGCTGGGAGTACTGTTCTAACGAAGAACCGGAATTAGTGGTGTTTGTTGAGTCTCTAACCACCGATACCTCCCTCGCCACGACCGATCTTGGCTTGGCGCGGGTGGTTGAAGATCTGATCGAATTGTTGATTGATCGCGACGCTATGCGCTTTACTGACCTGCCTGCTCCGGCGCAGGAAAAGTTGCTCAAGCGCCGCAGACTGAGGGCATCCATGAGAAGTTTAAACTTGCTTAGTGATGAAGAGGACGGTTTGATTTGATGCAAACCGTCTTGTTTTTTGTTAGCTCCTGTCATTTTTCTTTTAATTCACGCTGCCTGTTTTCGTTCAGAATTTTCGGCTGAGGCTCTGCTCTGAGTGTTCTCGGGGCCGCAGGATGACAAGAAACCATTTCTTTTGTGTGCGGGAATTATTCCTGCTGTTGGTTGGAGAATGTTTTGGGCGTTATCAAGAGAGTTTTATTTCAGGGCGACATACTGGGACAACCCCGCCACCGAAACCTGTTTTTGGATATGGAAGAAAATATCCATATCCATTACCGGGATCTGCGCATTGAATTAAGCCGAGCAGAGTTTGAGGAAATTGCGGAAATTTTCGCAAAACAGTCACAAGAGTTACAGGCAATTATTCTGGAGAAGAACTATCAGGATGGAAATCTTCCGAATGCAAACCAGGAAGATGTACGCATTTGGACAGAGTCCCGTTTACATCAGGGTATCAAATACCATCCGCAGCGCTTTTCCCTCGAAGAATGTAGCGATGGTTATCATTTTCACTATCGTAACTATAAATTGTTGATCGACCGTAGTGAATTTGGCGAAATTGTCAATTTATTCAAAGATGTCGATTTGGATGCTCCTTACGCATCAAAGTATTCAGAGATAATGGAGCTGGTTGAGGTTAACGATATCGATTTTATGCTGGATGCCGGTTGCGACCCTCCGAATGTTTTGGCACTTCTGGTTGCCAATTACCATATTCCCAAAATCAGAGAGATGTTGAACTATATTGGCTTTAGTCAGGAAGTTGTTGGAAATGCCTGGCACTTTGTCGGTTCTGAAGTGACGGTCATTGTCAGGGCTGACAAGTCGCGGACAACGTCAGACTACAAAAGGATCCGGGCTCAAAGTGCGCCGGTGCGGCTGGCTGATTATCTGGTAGAGCACAGTACCGGTATTGATCCTGATCTGCTTAACAAAATGAAATGCCAGGTACTTGATGTTTACTATGCAATAAAAAAAGGCAAACAACTTTCTATCAGTCTTGATCCGCAGATGTGGCTTTATACCCCCGAAAACCAACAAATTGTATTTCCAGGGGTGGTTGATGCTCAAAACAGTAGCAATGAGGCCGCCACGCTTTACAAGAACTGGAGTGGATTGCTGGCGCGCTTGAATTTAGGTTTTGTCAAACCAGGGAAAACACTTCTTTCTCCTTCTTGTCAGCAAGAGCTGGAACTGCAGGTAAAAAAGTTTTTACACCGTGATGTTGCTTCATATGCGGCCGTGAATAAAATATATCTCATGGGGTCCGTCAATCGTGGGGAGCTTGGATGCTACAATGCCCCTTTTGTTCATGGTCGACTTGTGAAGCTGGGGTCAGATATTGATATTCTGATAGAAATTAATCCCAAGCTGGAAAATGATCTTCCGCAAGCTTGGCGCTTTATCAATCCGGAAGCTTCTAATCATTGTGCCGTTTATCATATCTCAGAAATTCCGCTGGTTGATGGAATGAAAAATTGGCCGACGGACTATCCCCATATAGATTTTGTTCAGCATCTGATAGATGCTTACGTGTATCTACCTTCTCGCGGATTCCATAAAGAAAAAGATGATTTTTTACGTAAGTTTGGGGCCAAGCTCTTCTATGATCGAAACCGTGATGGAATATACTTCCGAAGCGATGAAGAAGCTACCATCGCCTCACAACTGGAAGAACTTCACAGTTTTCCGAGCAAAGTGATAGTTGAGAAAATGAAAGTCTCAACAGAAAATGCCTTATATAAAATATTTGTTGGAGACCAGTCATATATTCTTAAGCAGTTTAAGGTTTCAGGAAATTATAAACAGAACCGAATTGCGGAGCATACAATCTATGAAGCCGAGTTGGTAACTCAGCTCAAAATGCGAGGGATTTCCACAGCCGGCATTATTCCCCCGAAACAGTTCAATGATCTGAACATTGGTGGCTTTCCATCACTGTTGTTTGAACGAATACCCGGAGAGGTTCAACAGCGACCGGAATACCCGCTGGATAAGGTATGTGCAGCGCTGGCTGCCATCCACCGTACACAGTTGGATATGCCCTTATCGATTGGCGAAGCGTTTCAATACGATGATACCTGTATGATCTGGCTACCGACTTTCCACACATATCTCCAAAGCACGCATTCGTATCCTGCTGATATCGTTCAGGCTTTCGCCCGGTTGGCGCCATTGGCTCAAAACTGCCATGACGGTGAGTTCAGGGGACGCTTGTACGCTCGTAGTCCTGCTATCCATAATCATGGAGATGTGACACCGAAAAATGTCATCGTCGTTGATCACGCTGAAGCGTATTTCTTTGATTTTAACAATGCATTTTTTGGTTCACGAATCATCGACGTCATTGATGGTGCCTTTGAGTTTTCGCTCGCGGAAAAATATATTCATCTAGCGGACTTTAAGCGTTTTAATACCTTTATCGCAGAGTATGGCAAGCATAATCCGCTCTCATCGGAAGAGCAGGAAGATCTTGTTCGCTGGGTTGAACTGATCGGTATCATCAAGTTCACGAAGGAAATGCGAGTCTGGCTGCAACGCCCTGATGAACATTTGCGTAAACAACGGGCCCTTGCAATTGCTGATTTTGTCTTGGCTTACAGAGAGGATTCTGAACCGGGTTAGATTTCTCAGCGCGGACGCACAATACTGCCATGGGGCAACGTTGATAATTGACGGCTGTGACGTTGAACACTAGCGCTGTGTTGTCTTCGGGTTTTGAGAAGGCGGAAGCTAACTCTTCAGTCGAATTCCTGGTCCGGTCATGCCGTCGATTCCCAATGAAGGTAACAGCGCGCGCTCGGCCTCACTAGTGACACCTTCGGCGATGATCAGCAGACCGATGGCATGGGAAATTGAACACAGGCCTCGCACCAGAGCCTGGCTGCCCAGATGCTGATCGATGTCGCGAATGATGGAAGAGTCGATCTTGATGTAATCCAGCCCCAGATCATTGAGGACGGCCATGCGCGAGAACTGATGACCGACATGTTCGAGGCCGACCTTGCAGCCCAGGGGTTTCAGAGCCAGGCATAAACTTCTGAATTCATGAAGGTGGCGATAGGCTCCCGCTTCGGGTACTTCTATCCATAATAGCGGTGCTTGGTGTGGCGAATGCTGCAGCGCGCTGATCAGCTCATTACGGAATGCTGTATCAGTCAGAGACTCGGCAGAAAGATTGATGCCTGTCGGAATTCCCTGTTCGCGGATGCGTGTAAGGGCAGTAGAAAGAGTTCTGGAGTCAATTGCCGGGAGCAACCCCAAACGGGCACCCCAGGGCATAAACACTCCAGCCGATTGCCATTCGTCGGCAATCCGCATCCGCAACGGTGCTTCCATATGGATCAGGTTGCCAACCCGGTCTATTACCGGAAAAGTTGCAAGGCGCAGTTGTTGGGTGGCCAGAGCCTCTTCGATGAACCGACGCCAGTCAGCCAATTTGATTGCTGGAAGTTGGTGTCGATCACGTTCAATAATAACTGATTCACCTTGCCCGTTCTGTTCCGCGCCGGCCAGGGCGCTATCAACCCGTGACAATAACTCTGATAGTTTTTCACCTGGTGAAAATTCTGTCGCACCGACCGCCGGGGGCGTGGGCCGGCCTATGATGGTGTCGGACACTATTCCGGTTATATCTTCTGCAATGCGTTGAGTCAGGGCCTCGGCATTATCTGCAGTCGCAGCCATGAGGACAAAATCAGAACCATTCAGTCGTGCAGTTATCCAGTCGTCCCTGTCTATGGTCAATCCTTCAAGCTTTTGTGCAACTAAACACAATATGCGGTCAGCTACTTCACGCCCGGCATCGCGGTTAATGCGGTTCAGATCGGCAATGCGCGCCACAACCAGCACCCCTGAAGCGCTTTTATCATCGCGTTGCAGTAAAGCACCGGCACGTTTTAAAAATTCTTCGCGATTGAGCAGTCCGGTCAGGGTATCATGCTGAGTTTGATGGCGTAATTGTTCCAAGCGTGCAGTTTCTTCAGAAAGCATTGCACCGACGCGGGTTGACAGAGCATTCATGGAGCTGACCACAGTGCGCAATTCCAGGGTGCGAGGCTCATCAACAGTAATGAACCGTCGGGCACCAATGGCTTCAGCTTGTGCCACGACTTTGCCAAGCGGGCGAGTAATGATGCGCAGCAACAGGGTGCCGACGAGGCCGGTAACCAGGGCCCCGATGCCAAACCACAGGGTAAGACGTTTTGTTCCCTGCCATAGGGACAGATGGGCAAACTGGCTGTGACTTTTGATCATCAGGGTGCCGAACTGATGCCAGCCATCCTGTATCTGGGCAATGCCTGGCTCTGTGGACAAGTCAATTAATTGCACAAACCAGAGGGGGACCAGGAGATCAAATGTGTCATGCCTGCGTTCAACGATGATGTTACCCCGCGGATCCAGCAGCCGTATCAGCTGATAGTGACCGGTATCGAACTGGGCGCTGACGAGCAATTCAAGGGTAACAGGATCTTTTGGCATCTGGGAAATGGAAAGAGCCAGGGCGTTGGCATTGTCGATATTTTTCAGGTGTAACTGCTCGGTCAGATAGTTTTTTGCCAATAGCGTGCTAACGACAAAGCTGCCACCAAAAGAGAGTGTCATCACCAGAATAATAGCAATCCAAAGTTGTCTGACTAGCGACATGGTCTTTCCTTTTTAGAGGTGTCAATCGGGGTCCAGAGTCAAACCATCGTTCTGTATGCGAGCCAACACATCGCGCCAGCGTGAAAGTCGTGACGACGAATCGGTAGCGGTTGCACCGCTGCCGGCGACCCACAAACCGTTACTGTTAAAACTGAAAACCGGCAGCAAGTCCGAACGCTGAGATGCCGGACGGATTTCCGACAACAAATTGTCAAGAATCAGCGGCTCTGACTCCGGTTGCGGATAGTATCCAAGCACCATGTGAGCCTGGTTCACCTGGCTGAACATGCCGCCAATCCGGGCGCTGACGTATATCAACCGTAGTTTCTCGTCACTGACACCAAGCAAACGCAAACTGACGTACTTGGCAATGGCAAAATCTTCACAGTCTCCGTGTCGGCGTCCCAGGGTTTCAAGAGGCGTTGCCCAGTAGTCATTTACGTTCCAGATGTCGATATCTTCGGCAAAAATAATTCTGCGATTAAAAAAATCATTGATCGAGGAGATCTGGTTGTAAATATCTTTGTCAACCAGTTCCCGTAACAATTGAATCCATGCTAAGATTTCTGCCTCTCCGGCAGCGCCATAGCGTTCGAGCGCAAGGAGTTGGATTCGGCTGAAGTCGTGCCGTGCCGGTGTTGGAGTGGCTGAGCCTAATGTGAAGAGAACAATGATAAACCAGTAAAAAAAATACTGATTTTTTTTAATTTTCACTTATGGCATCCTGCGGAATCAAAGTACTATGAGCAAAATCAGTGGAGAGCTGACGCATCATAGTAGCTCGTCCAAAAGAAATTGTCAGTAAAATCGATCTTTGAACCTGCCAGATGTGTTGGCATTATCGATATAAGTGTAACCATATGATCAACTGAAAATGTGAGAAGGGGTTTTTATGCGATGTTTTGTTGTATTGCTGTTCTGCGGTTCTATCCTGTTTCAGATGATGCTGGCCCAGCCCGTTTTTAGCCAGCCTGTCGACCAGACAACGTCCATGACGGATGTCGTTAGTAAAGCCATTACCCTGAACCCGGAAGTTCAGCAACACTGGTACAGTTTTCTTGCTGCTGGTGACGAGCGGGGTATTGTCAAAGGCAGGTATCTGCCACGGCTAGACGTGACGGGAGGTGTCGGTCGGGAACGCTACTGGCATGACCGGCGAAGTCCGACCACCAGCTACTATAATCGTGTAGATGCGACAATCTCTCTGAAACAGATGCTCTATGATGGCTTCGCGACCCGGAATGAGCTGCGTTATATGGATCATGCGCGTTTGACCCGTTATTACGAGTTGATAGACTCCGTTGAGAATACAGCCCTCGAAGCATCGCGCGCCTATCTTGATGTTGTCCGCTATCGTACCCAGACGCAGCTTGCTCAGGAGAATTACGAGATCCATAAAGAAGTGTTTGCCAAAGTGCAGCAGCAGGTGCTCGCAGGCGTTGGGCGAGGCGTCGATCTGGAACAGGCCGGAGGCCGTTTGGCTCTGGCTCTTGCCAATCGAACAACTGAATATGCCAATCTGCATGATGTCAGTGCCCGTTATTTGAGGGTCATTGGTGAGCCCCCGGCTGCCGATCTGGAAGAACCGGAGATGGTTACCACCGGCATTCCGAGCGATGCCTACAATGCCCAGATTGCCGGTGCCCTGGGGAATCCGGCTATTCGTGCGGCCATGGCCAATCTGCAAGCGATGAATGCTCGCAAGAAAAGTCTCGAGTCGAATTTCCATCCGCATCTCGACCTGCGGGCTCACCACTCGACCGGCTATGAGCGCCTGGCCACTCGTGGGAGATCTAATGAATCGGTTGTTGAGTTGGTACTTTCCTTCAATATCTATAACGGTGGTTCGGATCAATCTGCTCTGCGGCAAGCACAACAGCTAAGTAGTCGGGCAATTTATCAACGTAATTTGACTTGTGATAATATGCGTCAGACCCTGAGCATTGCATATAACGATATCGGCAATCTTGCTGAAAAGTTGATTTATCTCGATGGCCATCGGGATGCCATGGCCAAGGCGCGGGAAGCCTATCGTGATCAATTTGACATCGGGCAGCGCACCCTGCTGGATTTGCTTGATGCCGAGAATGAGTTTTTTGAAGCTCGTCGTGCCTATGTTAACGCTCATTACGATTATTTGCTCGCCCATGTCCGGACACTGGCCGTTATCGGGCGCTTAACTCAGTCGTTGGAGCTTCAGCGCAATGATCTTCCCGATGTGCACGACTTGCGTTTTGGCCGTGACCAGGATGATCCCCTGTCTTTTTGCCCGCCCCGGGGTGTTGCTGACACGATAGTATTGCCGGCAACCTATGCGGAGGAAATGGTGACAGACAGTGACGGTGATGGCGTGATGGACGCTTATGACTTGTGCCCCGATACCCCGCCAGGAGTCAAGGTTGACCCGTTGGGCTGTCCTTTGGTGATCAGTCAATCGCCACCCGGAACCGTTGTTGAAATTATCCGTAGTACTATCAGAATCGATTTTGCTTTTGATTCAGCCGAAATTCCGGAGGCTAATTTATCAGAAATCACGCGTATTGCCGATTTCATGAAGCACTATGACCATGCCAACTTGATCATTGAAGGTCATACCGACAACCTCGGCAGTCACGCCTACAACCAGCGGCTATCTCAAGCGCGTGCCGATGCTGTTCGCGATCGCTTGTTGCGAGTTTACGGCATAAATCCTGAGCGGATACGTGCCGTTGGCTACAGCTTTGACAGACCGATAGCATCAAATGATACGGAAGAAGGCCGTGCCATGAATCGGCGGGTTGAGGCTGTCTCCGCAGATGATGAGCAACTTCTGGAGTTGCCTGTTGCTGAACCTGGTCCTTCCTCATTTGTTCCGGTGCCGTCGGTCGAAGAGCAGGGCGTTACCATGGTCCGTTTTTGAGGACGTTTCTTTGACAATGGGTAAGATTATATAATTATTTGATCAGAGTAGTTGACTTTTGATCTCGCACAGAATAACTTTCTAGGAAATGTTCCTAATGGGAGGGGCGGTTGGCCGTGGAGACATCACTGAAAGAGCAATTATCACAGTTTCAGGACGCATGCAGGCAAAAGAATCTTCGTATTACGCCGCAGCGGCTGGAAATATATCGGGAGCTGGCTCAGGTCTCTGATCATCCCAGCGCCGAGTTGTTGCACCAGCGTCTTCACGACAGGATGCCGACTTTGTCCCTGGATACTATTTATCGGACATTGTCAACCTTCGTGCAGCATGGCCTGGTCAATCGCGTTGAGACCGTTGAAAGTCAGGCCAGGTTCGAGGCGGCCCAAGCCCGTCACCATCATTTGATTTGTGGGCAGTGCAAGAAAATTGTTGATTTTCACTGGCAGCTTGTTGATCAGCTTGCCCTGCCGTCTGAGGTACAAGAGTGGGGTGAAGTATCCAGTAAAAATCTTGTCATTTACGGTATCTGCAAGGAGTGTTTAAAGTAATTTTTTTGGGCAAATGGCAGCTTGATGTTTTAATTCTGCCGTATTCTTGGGGAGCTTTCTCCTCTTTTCAGGTGCTTGCCGTTCACCGGCAGGCATTTTTTTCGTTATCAGGAGAATACATCATGGGAAAAAGTATCAAAGGTACAGAAACAGAGAAAAATCTGCTCAAGGCTTTTGCCGGTGAAAGCCAGGCGCGCAATCGTTACACCTATCATGGTGCCTTGGCTAAAAAGGAAGGCTATGTGCAGATTGCCCAGGTTTTTGAAGAAACGGCCAACCATGAAAAAGAGCATGCCAAACGCTTTTTCAAGTTTCTTGAAGGTGGTGAAGTTGAAATTACCGCCATGTACCCGGCCGGGAAAATGGGTACAACTGCTGAAAACCTTAAAGATGCCGCCATGGGGGAGCATGAGGAGCATACGGATCTTTACCCGGCATTTGCAGATGTTGCTGATAAAGAAGGCTTTGCAGAAATCGCCGAGGCCTTCAGGGCCATCGCAATTTCTGAGAAACAGCACGAAAAGCGTTTTCGTGGACTCTTGGCCAATCTGGAAGCGGGTAAGGTTTTCAAAAAAGATGAAGCCGTGGTCTGGCGCTGTATCAACTGTGGCTATCTGCATGAAGGCGTCAATGCGCCGAAGGAGTGCAAGGCCTGTATCCACCCCCAGGCTCACTTTGAACTGCTGGCGGAAAACTGGTAAAAGTCGTTTGTTTACGGCATTTTCCTGCACTAAATGGTGTCTATCCGGAAACTAAATGGGGTTTGTCCTCGTTTGTTGTATGAAGCAAAAAAAACCGTCCACAGTAGTGGATGGTT
>OBJA01002052.1_pt1 | contig 12383 bp, 8 predicted proteins | sample 1519751 | NCBI WGS metagenome assembly OBJA01 (sample SAMEA3881238, study PRJEB22517) | soil metagenome | biome: lake sediment; feature: soda lake sediment; material: sediment, water from around vicinity | place: India | collected 2013-12-23 | depth 3 m
CGGACCCAACAGTTGTACCAACAGACCCAACAGTTGTACCAACGGACCCAACAGTTGTACCAACAGATCCAACAGTTGTACCAACGGACCCAACAGTTGTACCAACAGATCCAACAGTAGAAACTGTCTCAGTTTCATTTAATACTAAAACTGCTACAGCGGTGGATCCAGTTGCCGTACCTATTGGTGGTGAGCTAACAGCTTCAATGTTACCTACAGTTACTAGAACAGGTTATACATTTGAAGGTTGGTTTTATGGAAGACCAGGTTTAACTTGGTTAGAACCAAGTGCGATTGAATTTCCAATCACTGTTGATGCAAATTTAACATTACATGCATATTGGGAGCCAGTTAACTCTAGAAACGTTAACTATTCACCAGGTGAAACATATACTTGGAGTTTAACTTCTGATACAGCATTATTGCTAAATCCACTAGAGTATGAATGGAGCCATGAAGATACAATTATTAACTTAATGGCTACACCACTTTATTCAACAGAAGTAGATTGGCAAAAAGCAATCAATCAAGGTGTTGCTGATTTCCCAGGAGATTTCTCTAAGATTGAAGCACAACAATTCTCAGTAGAAGCATTAGACTTCGTTAACATTTTAGTTGGCGCTACTAACTTCCCAATTGATTCAAATGGTAATGAACATTTAACTCCTGAAGGAAGATATGACAGAACAGCTGCAACTACGTTTACTGATACTGAGTGGACTTACCATATTCGTGAAGACTTAGTGTTTGAAAATGGTGTTGCTATTGATGCATATACATTTGAATACACACTAAAACAATTCTTAGACCCACTACAAAACAACTATCGTGCTAATATTTACTATAAGACAACAGAAAACTCACAAGGTTATCCAATTCTTAATGCTTATGAATATTACACAGGCGTTGCTGATTGGGAAGATGTAGGATTCGAAGTTATTGATGACTACACATTCAAAATTAAGACTTTTGAAGTTATTTCTCAAGCATCTGCAGTAGCATTTGGTGGTATGCGTTTGGTTGAACCAGGTGCATATGAAGCATCATTAACTACTGATAGAACTAACTCAACTTATGGTACACCTATTACTCCATACGTCTCTTATGGTTCATACGTCCTTAAATCATGGGATGAAAACCAAAGATTAGTTTTCAACAAAAACTTTGACTATGTATTAAAAGGAACAATTAACTATAAGAGCCAAGTTATCGAAATCGTTGACAACGTCGACCAAAGAATGCAATTATTTGCTAACGGTCAATTATCAACTGCTGGATTAACTCAAGATTATTATGCACAATATGCAGAAAATCCTAACGTTTATAAAGCGTGGGATGGTTATCCACAATATATTATGGTTAACACAGCTGCATCTAAATTAGCAGAAAATCCACATGAACATCCAACAATTATGTTCGATAAGAGATTTAGACAAGCATTATTCTATGGTTTTGATAGAATTTACTATGCGAACAACGTATATGCGCCTAATACAGCTGCATTACTACACGTTCCACTAGATAATAAATCATATATCCAAGATGCATTATATTATACAGAATCACCAAACTACTTTGCAGTTCTTGAAAAATTCAATATTGATCCAGAAACTATGGGTTATATTCCAGCAAGAGCTGTAAGCTTATTCAATGAAGCTTATAATAATTGGGTAAGTGAAGGAAATTCAGGTCCTGTAACATTATTATTTGCATCTGCAGATGATGATTTCTCATTAAACTTAGCAAACTATGTTAAGAGTCATTATGAAGATCTATTTGGATCTGACAAACTCATTATTAACATCGTAGCTGAACCAGGCGGAACAGGTGGAGCTAACAGAGCTCGTTTAGCTAACTGGAACTATGATTTATCATTAAATTCAATTGGATTTGGTGTATCTTATGGTATTTGGTGGCAATATCCTGGTATCGGTGCACTTGGTGGTATGTTAGCTGCAAGTTTAGGTTTAACAGTTCCATTTGATGAATCAACTGATGATGGATATGCTGAATTCTGGCATGCAGAGTTAACTATCGACTTAACCAATACACTTATGTACCTAGAAGAATTAGGTCTTGACTATCTAGAAGAAAATGAACTAGCTGGTCACCTAAACTTATACGAATGGCTACAAGAAGAAACTGACGATGAAGGTAATGTTGTTAAAGCTGCTGGTATCTATCAAGGACCATTTAGCGACTTAGCATTTACACTTTACGCAGATCCAGTTCCTTATGATGGAACAGCTCAAGAACCATTCCCAGGTGCAACTCAAGATACATGGGCAATCGTAGCTGCTATGCAAGAAGAGTTAATGGATTATGTAGCTTATATTCCAACAGTTACACGTTCATCTGCAACTGTATTTGCTGACAATGTTGTTATTACATGGCCAGCATACTCAGGAGCATTCGGTTGGGGTCCAAACAGATATCGTTATCTAAACACAGATCCTGACTTTGCAGATGGAATTTACAATCCAGAAGCACAAGCATAATTAGTTTATAAAATTAACTAAATAATAGTAAAAAAAGGTCGCCTAAAGTGAATGTTATGTTTGCTTTAGGCGTATCTTTCCTATATTTAAAATCACGGAAAATGTGTGAATTTTCTGATTTTTTATTGAAAAAATATCATAACTATGTTATGATGTAACAAGTATATGCTGGTTAGTGTTCATATGCAATTTCGTTGCAAAAAGTATTCTGACATCATATCACTTAAAACAAAAGGAGTGATGAAATTTGCTTAAGTATTTTTTGAAAAGATTTGGCTTAATGTTAATTACATTTTTTATTGTCATATTTTTATTCTTTATCTTTATCAAACTGCTTCCTGACAATTACGTGCCAACACCTGGTGTAGGTGAAGATTGGTATGAAATTCATAAGGCAAGAGAAGGTTGGGATAAACCAATCATCGTGCAGTTTGGACTATGGATTAGAAACATTATTGTTGATGGTACATTTGGATTTTCACACTATTTAAAACGTGATGTATCTACAGTGTATTTCAGTAAAATCCCAGCATCCGTAAGAATCAATATTATCCCCTATTTACTATCAATACCATTTGCGATTACATTCGGTGTTGTCGCTGCATTAAACAAGAATAAATGGCCTGATACAGTGATTTCAATTGGAATCATGATTTTTATCTCAGTGCCATTCTTTGTCGTTGCCGTCTTAGCACAGTATGTATTCTATTTTAGATTGGGGTGGGCAATAGACTATAAGATTGCCACGGCCTCGGAAATTGCCGAGAAGGGAAGTTGGTATGGTATACAGACCTATATTTTACCAGTCATTGTATTAACCGTAGCAAGTATTCCTGGATTTGCAAGAAGTGTTAGAGCCGAGCTTACTGAACAATTAACACAAGATTACATGCTACTTGCTAGATCGAAAGGTTTATCAAAACAACAAGCTGTATTTAGACATGCTTTAAAGAACGCTTTGATTCCATTCTTACCAGGTATTTTTATTGGTATCATTCTTGTATTTAACGGTGGAATCATTACTGAACAAATATTCCGTGTTGATGGAACGGGACGTATTTATTTATCCGCGTTCAATCAAAGAGATTATGCATTATTAATGCTAGTTAACACATTTGGTCAGTTTATTACCTTGATTGCTGCTATTGTAAACGACATCTCTTATACATTATTTGATCCAAGAATTCGTGTAGGAAGTGGGAAATTATCATGATAGATAACATAGATAAAAGCAAACTCGTTTTAGTTAGAGAAGTTGATGAGAGAATTCTCGATCAACCACTTGAAACAAAGGAAATTGGGTATTATAAAGACTCATGGAATCGCTTTAAGAAAAATAAAGCTTCTCTAGTAGCGTTTATTATTATTTGTATCGTCTTAATTTTTGTTGCATTTGGACCATACATGAAAAAATATGATTTACCTAAAACGAATGCAACAGATGCACTCCGCTTAGGATATTTAACACCAAAAATTCCTGTTCTTGAGGATTTAGGCATTTTTGATGGATCTAAAACAGTGACTAGAGGTAAGCGGTTCTTACTTGCGATGTATCACTCTGAATTTGGTGAAGGTATCATTAAATCAGGTATGCCACAAGAACTTATTGAGGATCCAAATCATCCTGATTATGCAAATGTTAGTCAGTTAACCGTAAAAGTTGATTATTATAGATACATTAACTATATTACATCTTATATGCCAGAACGTTATTTTGGTATTATTGACGATAATATTAAAAATGGAACCAATGATGATCCACTTGGTGGTGTTCGAAGAACATTAACACAAGAACGTTTTAATGAATATTTGGCAAAAAATTATATTATTGATATATTAGCTATTCGCTCATCAACCGATCCTAATGATCCAAATATTGTTTATTTTCAATATGAAGTTAGAATTAATCAATTTTTAGCTTCACTTGATCAATCACCTGAAGACACTTATTTTTGGTTTGGAACGATGAGAAATGGTAAGGACTTATTTACAGAACTTTGGAATGGAGCAAGAATCTCATTAGCGCTCGCTGTAGCTGTTGTTGTCATTAACTCACTTATTGGTTTAACATTAGGTGCGATTGCAGGTTATTATGGTGGAGTCCTTGACTTGCTGTTTGACCGCTTCGTTGAAATTGTAGGTGGTATTCCATTCTTAGCCGTCTTAACTATTTTGACCTTGCGCTTTGGTAGTCCATTCTGGGTAGTTATTCTCGCGTTTACAGCAACTGGCTGGATTGGTTCATACGGTACAGGAAGATTGCAATTCTACCGCTTTAAAAACCGTGAATACGTATTAGCTGCTCGTACACTAGGAGCATCTGACAAACGTATCATGGGTAAACATATATTCCCTAACACTTTAGGACTTATTGTTACAGGTCTTGCACTAGCTATTCCGATTTTCGTTTTTACTGAAGCAACATTCTCGTTCTTAGGTATTATTAATTATTCAAACGCAGTAAGCGTTGGTATGCTTATTAACCAAGGACAAGCAGTTATGCAAATTCATCCACATTTATTACTGTTCCCAGCCATGTATATTTCAATCTTAATGATTGCATTTAACTTGTTTGGTAACGGATTGAGAGATGCATTTAATCCATCATTGAGAGGTGTTGAATAATGGCAGAAAAGATATTAGAAGTCAAAGACTTAGCCATATCGTTTAAAACTCAATATGGTATATTGCATGCAGTTAGAGGTGTATCTTTTGATTTGTTCAAAGGAGAGACACTAGCTATTGTTGGTGAATCTGGTTCTGGTAAAAGTGTTACTTCAAGAGCTATTATGGGTTTACTAGCTGGTAACTCCATTTATGAAGATGGTCGTATCATGTATATGGGTAGAGACCTCCTTCAAATTGAAGAAGAGTTATTTCATGAGATTCGTGGAAGTAAAATCTCAATGATCTTCCAAGATCCAATGAGTTCGCTCAATCCGATCGTTACTGTTGGTAAACAAATTACTGAAGCATTAAGATTCAAACTAGGTATGCCGGATGAAATGGCAAAGAAACGTGCAATCGAATTAATGGAATCAGTAGGTATTCCTGAAGCTGAAAAGCGTTATAATCAATACCAATTTTCAGGTGGGATGAGACAACGTATCGTTATTTCAATTGCTCTTGCGAATAACGCAGAAATTCTTATTTGTGATGAACCTACAACTGCACTTGATGTTACCATTCAAGGTCAAATTCTTGAGTTGATTAATCAGTTAAAGGTCGAAAGAAATTTAACAGTTATCTTTATTACACATGATTTAGGTGTTGTTGCAAACGTAGCTGATCGTATTGCAGTTATGTATGCTGGAAAGATTGTAGAAATTGGAACAGCTAATGAAGTGTTCTATGATCCAAAACATCCTTATACATGGGCGTTGTTATCATCCATGCCAAACCTTGCAACATCTAAAGAATTAGATGCAATTAAAGGTACACCACCAAATATGATTTATCCACCAAAAGGTGATGCATTTGCGCCTCGTAATAAATATGCGATGCAAATTGATTTCGAATTAGAACCTCCGATGTTTAAGGTATCTGAAACACATTACGCAGCAACGTGGTTATTACATCCAGATGCGCCTAAAGTTGAATTACCAAAAGCAGTTCAGAGACTAAAAGCTAATAGAGGGAGTGTGAAATAATGACCAAAGATAAAGATATGTTAGTTGATTACACTCAAAAAGTCTTAGAAGTTAAAAATTTAAGAAAATATTTCTATTCAGGGACAGGTCGCAACAAACTTGTTGTACCTGCTGTTGATGATGTTTCATTTGACGTTTATAAGCGTGAAGTGTTTGGTTTAGTTGGAGAATCCGGTTGTGGTAAAACAACGACTGGACGCACGATTATTAAGCTTTATACGCCAACAGACGGTTCAACAGACTTAAATGGCGTACGTATTGGTGCTGGTTATAAGTCAAACCAAACGGAAATTAAACGAATTAGAAAAGAAGCTAAAGAGAAGATTGATTCATTTAATGCTTACAAACGTGAAAAAATTGCTATCCAAAAGAAGTTAGATGAAGCACTACGTTTAAATAACATTGATATTCAATCACTTTTGAACAAACAAAAAAATGATATTAAAGCAGCAAATCGTGAAATATTAAATCACAATGCGAAAGTTTATGATCTTGACAATATATATAGACTTGATGTTGAAAAGTATAACTATTCATTTGCACTTAATAAAGCACGTATAACAGAAGAAACACATAATCCAGTACAAAGGGAATATCATGCTGAATTGAATGTTGCAAAAAAACGTTATTTACGACGTGTAGAAGCATTAAAAGAGTCTGCTGCATTAATGAAAGAAACGATAGAAGAGCGAATTAAAATTCAAAAAGCTGAATATGAACAACTAGTTGAATCACTTAAAGAAAAATATGAGCCTCTGATTGCTGAAGCTGAAAAGAAACGTCTAGATAAAAAAGAAGCTGATAAGCAAATTAGAGAACTCAAAGCAGAACTTAAAGCACAACTCGTAGAACGTAAAAAGAAGTTTGATCAAGACCGTGCTGCTTTAGTTAGTCCTGATAAACAAAAATCTAGAGAAAACATTCAAAATGTAAAAGCAGAAACAAAAAGAAAACTTGCTGAACTTCGAGCAAATGCTAAGAAATTAAAAGAACAAGCCAAAGCTGAAATTGCTTTAATTCCGAAAGATCAAGCAAAAATAGAAGAAAAAGATGCTGAAAAGATTGAGCAAATCAAACTAGAAGCAAAGGCTAAAATACTTGAACAAAAAGATATAATTAAAGAAATAAAGACGATGAACCGATCAAAAGAGTCATTACTTGCGTCCAGAAAGATGCAAATGATATTCCAAGATCCAATCTCTTCACTAAATCCTAGAATGACTGTTAAAGAAATCGTAGGAGAAGGATTGACCATTCTTGGTGGTTATTCAGACGAAGAAATTACTAAGCGTGTTGGAGAAGCATTAGATTTAGTTGGTTTAAATCCTGAATATGGTGCAAGATATCCACATGAATTTAGTGGTGGACAAAGACAACGTATTGGTATTGCAAGAGCTTTAATTATGAATCCAAACTTTATCATTGCTGATGAACCTATTTCAGCGCTTGATGTTTCGATTCGTGCACAAGTTATTAACTTACTAACGAAACTTAGAAAAGAACTTGGTTTAACGATATTATTTATTGCTCATGACTTATCTGTTGTTCGTTTCTTCTGTGATAGAATCGCAGTTATGTACTATGGAAAAATTGTAGAAATTGCTCCTTCAGAAGAGTTGTTTAATTTCCCAATGCACCCATATACAGTATCACTTCTTTCTGCCATTCCACAACCAGATCCAGACTATGAAAAGGGTAGAAAACGAATTAACTATAATCCTGGAATGCACGATTACCGCATTAATAAACCAACACTTAGAGAAATCGCACCAGGACATCAAGTGTTTGCAAATGACCAAGAATTTGTTGAATTACAAAAGAAATACAAAGAACTTAAGGCACAAACCAAGAAGAGTTCTGGAGGTGAAAAACAATGAAAAAGATTGTAAATTTTTCTCTTCTATTCCTCCTTGTCTTTACCCTTGCGGCATGTAATGATAATAAGTCAGCAGACAATACAATCAATGTTATCTTTTTCACAGCAAATACTGGAGCAACTCGTATTGAATCGTATTTAGATATTGAGCCAGGTACACTAATTGAAGAACCTATAGTACCAGTTAGAGGTGGCTTTGTATTTGACGGATGGTTTCAAGATATCGAGCGAACAATTCCTTGGGATTTTGATACCGATACAGTCGGCGAAGTTACCATGATTTTATATGCAAAATGGGTTCCCGAAGCATACAATATTATTTACGCTTGGAACGGTGGTTCAACAACTTCTGATTATCCAACGACATTTATAACTGGGGATCGATTTACATTACCTACTCCAAGAAGAACAGGATATACATTTATTGCTTGGTATACATATGATTGGTTAGATGAAAATTCAAACCCTACAACTATTCCAGGTGATAAAGGTTTACAAATACTTCCAGCTAATCAAGTAGGCGATCTCTACATCTATGCACACTGGCAACCTGTTTCAGTTTCAGTTACATTTGGTGTGAATTATCCAGTATCAGGACAAGGTCCTGCAAACCCAAACTCATTTGTTGCATATTATGGGGATATCATTGCATTCCCTGAATTAGATGATACTGATGATTATATATTTATGGGTTGGAATTCAAGAAGAGATGGTACGGGTACTTTCTATGTCAACGGTGAAACTTTCTTGAGAACACAAAGGGTAACAGTTTATGGCATTTGGCAAGCAAAAGAATAGCAACCAACAATACAACTTAGCTTACTATAAAAAAAAGAGAAACATTTTTCTCTTTTTTGCCTTTTTACCACTGATTATTTTCATTGGCATGTGGGTTTTGTTAGGTGTTTTGCTTGATATTAGATCAGATATTTTGTTGTCTATCTCTTTACCACTCATCATTGGATACACCTTTTATTTATATATTTTACGTGATAAAATAAGTTACTTTACAATGTATTATGAATATCATTATATGATGGACCATCAAATAGGGCCAATTAAAACACATGGAGCATTATTTACACCTTCTTGGTTAACTGCTTTTGATAATGATGGGTTCGTTAAGTTAGCAAACACAAATGATTTTCTTATTTATCAACAGTTTCATCATAAACTCAAAGATATTGCTAATTCAGGTTATACAGTGGTAAACATTGTTGTAGCAAAGCATGAAGATGTTGATTTTTATGATCCAAAAATTGATTCAATTATCCAACAATCATTTGAAGCTTATAAGTATAAGCAACGCGTTAAAAGATCAATTACCATTCAGTTTAAACGATACCCTGAACTTACTGAGCAAATTAGGGATGAAATCATGAAAGTCATTAATTTCAAACATTATCAGCAGCACATAGTAAATATCACTGTAGGGTATTTTCATGAAGACAAAAAAGTTTACTTTTTATGCCCTAAACATCGATATCCTAATCGATATTACTTTTATGCATGCAAACAAATTATGAAATATAGTAAAATAAAAGAGGAGGATATTGATGCAAAAAGAACAAAATAACAAAGATTTAGTACAAGAAGAATTTTTATTGCCTGAAGAACAGGATATAATTGAAGAAACAAATGATCAAACACAATTTGAAGAAAGAAGAAAAAAAGCAAAAAGACAAAAGATAAAAAAATATCTAATCGGTTTTGCTGTTATGACTGTCGTCTCCATATTACTTTTCGCATTTGGTCTCTTTTGGCAAGATGACACGAGTTTATTAGCTATTGGTGATGCATTATGGCTTGCATTTACTATCGAATTTTTAATTGCTTGGGTTCTATTTGTCTATAATCACAATATATTTTCACCGCTGTTTCATGGAATCAAGACATTTGGTTTGATGTTTGTTGGCAAAAAACCAAAAGATGATTACTACACATATATGAAAAAAATAGAAGATGACCCAATACCAACATTCTACATTGTTATTGTATTTATTTCTGCAGGTGTTTTACTTATTCCAGCACTCATCACTTTATTCATACTCATTTAACTAGAAAGAGAGGTAACGAGTCTTGAAATCAAATAGACGTCGGATGAGATTATCTTATATCAGCCAAGAAGAAAATGTGAACTATAAAGAAGGCTTACGCTACCAATTTGGCCGTGGTGTAAGAAAAAATCACTTTAAGGCACTAGAATATTTTAAAAAAGGTGCTGAAGAAGGTGATTACTTATCAAAACAAAAAGTACTCAACTACAAGCCAAATTGGAATCATGTTGCAATTAATGTTATAGTTATTATTGCTACTGTTATATTTGGCGTATTGACACAAAATTTGTGGATAGGTCTTTTTGTTAGTGGGATTACAGTAGCTATTACTGCAATCATTGGTACTCAAAACTACTGGCATCAAAAAAGTTTTGCATTCATTGTTAACTGGATTGCATTTTTTGTCTCTTTAATTATTGTTGTTCCAATAGCAACGATTATACCTTTTTGGAATGGCGTCACCTGGATACCAATCACCTTAATGATAACCGTTGGTGTATTTGTGTTTTTTGCAGGAATCATCATGTTCATTGATGAGCGAGAAAGAAGAAATGTGATTGTTGCACTTTGTGGTGTTATGGTCATATTACTTACTGTTGTTGGATTATCAATTGAAACACCAAGTCAAAAGTTTGTTGTTAGAACCATTGATGGCGGACTCGAGATTGCTGCTTATCGTTCATCTGAATCAGAAGTAGAAATTCCTAGAAAAATCAACAACCAAAACGTTATTTCCATCGGACCACGCGCATTCAATGGTGAAAATATTACAAAGGTAAAAATGCATTCAAATATTAAGACAATCAAAGAGTTTGCTTTCGCAAATACACAAATGCTTGAAAGCATTGAACTTCCAGATAATATATCATTAGCAAGAGGCGTTTTCTATGGAGCTTCAAGCCTTCAAACTGTTGATTTGCCGAGTCAAATGACATTTATACCTGATCAACTCTTTTTTGGGGCAGTTCAATTAAATGAAATCACGATACCAGATAGTGTTGAAATGATTGGAAGTTATGCATTTGCTTATAATTTCTCATTATCTGAAATACAAATTCCAGATAGCGTAGAAGTCATTGGTAATTATTCATTTTATGCGAATCGATTCACTGAAATTGTGATTCCAGATAGTGTAACTCAAGTAGGTGTTGGTGCATTTGCAGAGTCAACTTTATTAACAGATATTCAATTATCGTCTCAAATGACAGCACTAAGCGATCATTTATTTGAAAATAGCGTTTCACTGACATATTTTGAAATACCAACGCATATTACCTCAATTGGTAAAGAAACGTTTAAAGGCGCGATTAATCTTCAAACCATTGAATTACATAATCAACTCACATTTATAGGTGAAGGTGCGTTTAGAGATAATCGAAGTTTAAATAATGTCATCATTCCTAATTCAATTACATCGCTATCTACGAGTTTATTCTTTCGAGCCACATCACTAACAAACATCATTTTGCCAAACACACTTTATGCTATTGGAGATCGTGCATTTAGTGGAGCTTCATCGCTTGTTAGCATTTCTATACCAGCTTCAGTCAGACATATTGGTAGTAGTGCTTTTGAAGACAACACGAGTTTAGCCTCCATTGACTTGCCTGATGATTTGCTAACATTGGGAGGAGCAGCATTTAAAAATAACACATCACTAACTGAACTCAATCTACCTAACGGTATTAAATTAATTAATAATGAGTTGTGTTCAGGATGTACAAATCTAGAGACTGTAACATTTGCCAATGATATTACAACGATTGGTAATTATGCATTTTATCGCAACTCAAAACTTAAGGCAATCGAGATACCAGGTACAGTTGCTAAAATTGGAGAATATGCATTTCATGCAAACTCTGAACTAGAAACAGTTATATTAAATGAAGGGCTTTTAGAGATTGGTAGTTATGCGTTTTACAACAGTCCAAATCTTTCATCGATAAATTTACCACTTAGTTTAGAATATATTGCTGATGGTGCATTTGCGCTATGTGATTCATTAACAGAAATATTTATTCAATCTAACGTTACGTATGTTGGACATTATGCATTTTATAGATGTTCGAATTTAACGATTTATATTGCAGCAAATCAAGTGCCTAGCACTTGGGAGGCTGGATGGAATCCAGATGATAGACCGGTTGTAACTAACCATACAGAAGATTGATAAAAAATGAATAATAGGTGTAGATGGAATGATTCATCTACACTTTTTTTATTTGATAGGAAATTCTATTTATTTATCTAAAAATCACTATAGACAAAAAGCTCACTTTTGGAAGTGAGTGTATTGACATTT
>OBJA01002053.1_pt1 | contig 12381 bp, 9 predicted proteins | sample 1519751 | NCBI WGS metagenome assembly OBJA01 (sample SAMEA3881238, study PRJEB22517) | soil metagenome | biome: lake sediment; feature: soda lake sediment; material: sediment, water from around vicinity | place: India | collected 2013-12-23 | depth 3 m
AAAACCCCTGCGCCCGTTTTTTAACTGTTCCCACTTAAAACGCCATTCCCAATTGCCGGTTGCTGTGCCGGGAACGTTCATGCGTCCTTTTGAATCGAGTCCCAGCAAATCCTGCATCGGCAGGATAGCTATTTCGGCCACCGACGCCCAGGCCGCTTCAATGATCCGGTTGGCGGCCCGCTCTGAACTGATTCCAAGGTATTTTTTCAGGTTTCGTTTTTCAACTTTGGTAGCCGATTTGATCCAGCCGCGCGTGGTGTCGTTGTCGTGGGTGCCGGTGTAAACCACAAAGTTGGGAGAATAATTATGCGGCAGGTTTTCATTGGTTTCATCCGAAGCAAATGCAAATTGCAACACCTTCATTCCCGGCAGGTCAAACTCAACCCGCAACTTTTCCACTTCCGGTGTGATCATGCCTAAATCTTCGGCAATTACCGGCAGCTTCCCGATTTGAGACTGCAACAATTTGAGCAGTTCAAAACCTTTTGCAGGCATCCACTGCCCGTGTATCGCTGTAGTTTCGCCGGCTTTTACTGACCAAAACGACTCGAGTCCGCGAAAGTGATCGATGCGGATCAGGTCGCACATCTTCAGGCAAAAATGAATTCGTGCCGCCCACCAGTCAAACTGGCGTTCCTCGTTGCGTTTCCAGTTGAAAACAGGGCAGCCCCACAATTGTCCGGTTTCGCTGAAATAATCGGGCGGCACTCCCCCCACATGTGTCGGGTTCCCACTATTGTCCAACAGAAATAAATCCTGGTTGGCCCACACATCTGAGCTGTCCAGCGAAACATACAACGGCAGGTCACCAATCAGTTGTACTCCTTTCCCGTTAGCATACGTTTTCAGTTCAAACCACTGCGTGAAAAACAAAAACTGCACGAACCGGTGAAAGCCGATTGCTGCCGCATGTTCGTGACGCGCTTTTTCAAGAACATGGGTATCACGTCTTTTATATTCTTTGTTCCATTCATTCCACACCAGCTTTTCATCCACTTCCTTCAGTGCGGCAAACAAGGCATAATCATCCAGCCACCACGAATGTTCAGCTAAAAAGCTATAATATGCTTCTTTATAAAAATTAAATTTGTCCTGAAACCGGAGAAATGCCTTTTTCAGAAGTGCCTTCTTTACAGGCATCAGCCTTTCAAATTCCACTTTATTGGCCGAAAAACCCGAAAGCCCCATCAATTCCTCTTCATCCAACAAACCCGCTTCCAGCATATTTTCAATGCTGATAAACAACAAGTTACCGGCAAAAGCTGAATAACTTTGGTAAGGCGAATTTCCAAAACCTGTTGGCCCGACAGGCAGGATCTGCCAATGTTTTTGCCCGTTTTCATGTAAAAAATCGACAAAAGCAAAGGCCTCTTTCCCCATTTCCCCGACGCCAAAATCGCCCGGTAAAGAACTTAAATGCAACAGAATACCGCTACTTCGGGCCATGTAGTTTATATAATTTGAAAAAATTGTCCATATATTGTGAATGTCAATCCTGTCATTGATGGTCAATCATGGCTTTTTATTAATAACAATGAATGACTACTTATGACATTTAATACATTTTTTTCAGCTTCGGGTAAAGTTTCGCGTACCCATATTGCTCCTGAAATATTGCAAATGATCCGCTGTTTCGCGCACCAGCCGCTGCACTTCCAGCCCATGCTTCAGTCCGGGCATAAAGGCTTTTTCATCTTTTCCGCCCAAAAACAAATAATAGGCATGAACCATCGAACGCAACCATCCCGGAGGCACATGCCCCGACGGAAAACTACTGATCGTCTGATAATTGCTGCCCACAGGCTGCGTGACCCATTGCTGCGTTTCTTCCAGAAAATAATCAAAAGATTCGGCCCGGTGCGACGAGTAGCGGAGGGTTCCTTTTTCGGCATAAATCTCGAGATGAACCAAGTCGCCGGTACCCGAACTGATGCGGCTGGCCGATAAATTCCCCACCGCGCCGGAATGGCGGTCGTACAACGAAATATTGCTGAATAAATCGGAACCGGCAGGTACATCGGCAAAATGGCCGCCTTGCAAAGCTCCGGTAATCTGCAACTGTTCACCCAAAAAAGCCAGCAACAGGCTGATACCATGTGAACCCAGATCGGCCATGGCTCCGCCATCCGGGGCCGGGGTCAGGCGTGTCTGGCGTTTGTCGCGGTACGACTGTTGCAAATAGTCACCGTGATAATATTTCAGGTCGAAATGAATGGGATTTCCGAGCTTGCCCGACTTCCAAAAGCTGATCGCCTCCCGAACCGATGCGGTTTGCAAATACTGGAAGCCAACCTGCACCAGCTTTCCGGAAAGAGACAAGCCCGCCAACTCATTTTCTTCGGCTACATTCGAACAAACCGGTTTTTCAAGATAAATCCGGCTCACGTTTGGCATCCGGGAAACGGCTTTCAAATGTGCTGCGTGAACGTTATTGGGGCCCATGATCAACACGGTATCCAGCTTTTCATTTTTCAGAAAATCTTCGAACGACTGCTGATTTTTGAAACCGAAATCTTTGGCAAACCGGCTGCGGCTTTCTTCGCGCTGCGAGCAAACCGATTCAAAAACGACCTCAGGAATTCCTGAGTAATAATATTTTAACGAATTTAAAGCGAACGCATGAGCCCGTGCAATTCCGCCCGCACCCAAAAAACCAACCTTAATTTGTTCCTTCATTTTGTTCCGGCTTTGTCTGGTTCAAAAATAAGCCTTTTCCCCAAACATGGCCGGGTTTAAAGATTACATTATCATTATTAAACCACAAAATGTACCTTTGCAGGATAATTTCAAACCAAAAAAATGGCTGCAATAGGATTAATGAACGAGCTGGAAGTAGTGAAAACCGTTGATTTCGGCATCTATCTGGATGGCGGGCCGCACGGCGAAATTCTGATGCCTAAACGTTATGTGCCCGAAGGAACCAAACCCGGCGATATGCTGAACGTATTTATTTATCTCGATTCGGAAGACCGCCTGATTGCAACCAGCGAAACCCCCAAAGCCATGGTGGGCGAATTTGTCATGCTGAAAGTTATTTCAGTCACTTCGGTGGGCGCTTTTCTCGATTGGGGCCTGCCCAAAGACCTGCTGGTTCCGTTTCGTGAACAGCAACAGCGTATGGAAGCCGGGAAATCGTACCTGGTTTATGTCTATTTAGATGATGAAAGTCAGCGTATTGTTGCCACATCCAAGCTGGACAAATGTCTGGACAACATACCGGTAGATTATGAGCCGGGTGAAGAAGTTGACCTGATCATTGCCGGACAAACCAACCTCGGCTACAAAGCCATCATCGACAACAGCCATTGGGGAATGATTTATAAAAATGAAGTTTTTCAGGATTTACAAACCGGCCAGCATGTGAAAGGTTTTATCAAAGCCATTCGCGAAGATGAAAAAATAGATCTTTCGCTGCAAAAAGAAGGCTACGAAAAAATTGACGACATTTCGCAAACTATTTTAAACAAGCTGGCGGCCAACAAAGGTTTTCTTCCGTTTACTGATAAAACTGATCCGGAAATCATCAAAAACACCTTCAAAATCAGCAAAAAAAACTTTAAAAAAGCCATTGGAACGTTGTACAAACAACGGCTGATCAGCCTGGAGGAAAATGGCATCCGGATGCTCTAGGAAGTTTTGAGTTTCGGGTTTTGAGTTTCGAGTCGGCCACGACCAATGACGAGCAGCCAATACTCCCATGATCAATTATTATGAAACTTTGTATTGCAGAAAAACCAAGTGTAGCCAGGGAAATTGCCCTGATTGTAGGCGCTAAAACCCGCCATGACGGATACCTGGAAGGAAACGGCTACCGGGTGAGCTGGACCTTCGGGCATCTTTGCACCTTGAAGGAACCCAACGACTACACCGAACGTTGGAAGCACTGGAACATGCACGAACTGCCCATGATCCCCGAACGATTTGGTATTAAGCTGATTGACGATCCGGGAACTAAAAAACAGTTTGTCATCCTCGAAAAATTGATTGCCGAAGCCGATGAAATTATCAACTGTGGCGATGCCGGCCAGGAAGGGGAACTGATCCAGCGCTGGGTGCTGGCCAAGGCCAAAAACAAGGCACCGGTAAAACGTCTTTGGATTTCATCGCTCACCGAAGAAGCCATTCGCGAAGGGTTCTCCAAACTGATGAAAAGCGAAGATTTCGATAGCTTGTACGAAGCCGGAAGCGCCCGTGCCATCGGCGACTGGTTGCTCGGAATGAACGCCACCCGCCTGTACACCCTGAAGTACGGACAAAATAAGCAGGTGCTGTCCATCGGGCGGGTGCAGACCCCTACCCTCGCGCTGATCGTTGAACGACAGAAAGAAATCGACAATTTCAAACCGGAGCCTTTCTGGGAGATCAAAACCATTTATCGCGAAGCCACTTTTTCATCTTCAACCGGTCGGTACAAAAATCCCGAAGACGCCCAAAAAGTACTGGCCGAAATTTCAGGCGTCGAACTGTTCATCGGAAATATCGAAAAGAAAAACAGCAAAGAACACCCGCCGCGCCTGTTCGACCTGACCTCGCTGCAGGTGGAATGTAACAAAAAATTCAACCTCGGCGCCGAAGAAACCCTGCGTACCATCCAGGCATTGTACGAGAAGAAAGTCACCACCTACCCTCGCGTGGACACCACCTTCCTCTCGGACGACATTTATAAAAAGGTGCCCGAAATTCTGAAGGCACTGAAAGGTTACGAAAACCTCACCCAACCGGTGCTCTCGGGTGGAAAAATCCGGAAGTCAGCTAAAGTTTTCGACAACAAAAAAATCACCGACCACCACGCCATCATCCCGACTGGAATCACGCGGATTGACCTGGCTGAAACGGAACGGAAAGTTTTTGATTTGGTTACCAAACGTTTTATCGCCGTTTTTTATCCCGATTGTGAAGTGGCCAACACTTCCGTCGAAGCTTCTATTGCTGATTATCTGTTTAAAGCCACCGGCAAGCAAATTCTGAAACCGGGTTGGCGGGTGATTTTTCAGGATGAAAAAAAGACCGAACAAGCCGAAGAAAATATCCTTCCTGAGTTTCGCCCGGGGGAACATGGGCCGCACCAGCCCGAACTTCAGGAAAAACAAACCCAACCACCCGCTTATTACACCGAAGCCACCTTGCTGCGCGCCATGGAAACCGCCGGCAAAAACATCGACGATGATGAAATCCGTGAGTTAATGAAAGAAAACGGCATCGGACGCCCTTCCACCCGTGCCAATATTATTGAAACCTTGTTCCGCCGGCGGTACATCCGCAAAGAACGCAAGCGGCTGGTAGCCACCCCCACCGGCATCGACCTGATCAATACCATTGAAAATGACCTGCTGAAATCGGCGGAGTTAACCGGACAGTGGGAACGTAAACTCCGGCAAATTGAATCGGGCGAGCTTGCTGTCACCCTTTTTATGGACGAACTGAAAACGATGGTTGCCGGCGTTGTTCAGCAGGTAAAAACTTCACCCAAAAAAGAAATTACCATTTTGGAGAAGGTGGAAGAAAAAGCAGAGGCACAGTCGCAGAACAAAGCAAAGGAAAAGGCACAGGCAAAGGAAAAAGTTCAGGAAGAACTGGTTTGTCCGGTATGCGGTAAAGGCAGGATGCTGAAAGGAAAGTCGGCCTGGGGCTGCTCGGAATGGAAAGCGGGCTGCCGCTTCACAGTCAGTTTTGTGCAGTTCGACAAAAAGCTGACCGACAAACAAATCAGCGCCTTAATTGGCAAAAGAAAAAGCCCCGCCATCAAAGGGTTTAGCTACGGCGGGCTGAAACTGGACGGCAGCCTTCTTCTGAATAAAGAAAACGCCATCCAACTTCAACCCGAAATAAAAGACGAACTTGTCTGCCCGAAATGCGGCAAAGGCAAAATACTGAAAGGCAAAACCGCCTGGGGCTGCTCCAATTTTAAAATTTGTGATTTCCGGGTGCCGTTTGAAATTTAAAATTTTCCGGTTTTAATGGCATTTTAATGCGCTTTTCATCCGCGCTTAATGCATGACCGGTAAATTCACCACTTCAAACCAAATGGCCGGCCAGCATAATACTTCGGCATCAGGAAAGATGGGTAAATAACCGATTCTCAAAATTGCGGTCCACAGGATTTTGAAATGCGGCGGTTTTTTTGGTTTTCTTTTTTAATTATCTTACAACGCACAGGAAAAACAATATCAGGATGAAAATTTTAGTAGTTGAAGATGAATCAAATGTGGCTGATTTTCTGCGAAAAGGGCTCGAAGAACAGGAGCATTCGGTGGATTTGGCGTATGACGGATTGATGGGCGAAAAACTGGCCCTCCGCAACAACTACGACATCCTGCTGCTCGACGTGATCCTGCCTGGAATGAACGGCTATGAACTGTGCAAAAGGATCCGCGAACAAAAACCTTTGGTGCCGGTACTCATGCTGACTGCTTTGGGTACCACTGATGACAAAATTTCGGGATTCGATGCCGGTGCCGACGACTATCTGGTTAAACCATTTGAATTTAACGAACTGCTTGCCCGCATCAAGGCACTGGTAAAAAGGGCAACCGGCGTGGTTCAAACATCCACCGTTATTAAAGTGGCCGATCTTGAACTGAACCTGGACAAAAAAACCGCCCGCCGCGGAAATACCGATATCCAGCTTACCGCAAAAGAATTTGCCCTGCTCGAGTTTCTGATGAAAAACAAAGGACGGGTGGTCTCCCGGACCGATATTGCCGAAAAAGTGTGGGATGTCACCTTTGACACCGGAACCAATGTGGTGGACGTGTATATCAACATCCTGCGCAAAAAACTCGATCGCGACTTCGATAAAAAGCTGATTCATACGCGCATTGGATTGGGGTACAGTTTAAACGACCAGTAATGGAAATCAGAAAAAAGCTAATCTACCAGTTTACCGGCATCGTAGCGTTTATTTTGTTGTTCTCGCTCATAGCGATTTATTTTTCCTTTTCGCAGGCCCGAAAAGAAGAATTCTACGACAGGTTGGGAAGGAAAGCAAAGCTGGTGGCGCAAATGTTGATTGATATTGAAGAGATTGACCTGGATTTGCTAAAACGGATCGAAAGAAATAATCCATCAAATTTACATGCCGAAAAAATTGTCATTTATAACTACAAAAACAAAAAAATTTATTCCACGGATGACGAAAACCTGTTGAAAATTTCAGGCGACCGCATCAAACAAGTGAGGCTCGAAAAAGAAACCAGGTTCAGACAAGGCGCCCATGAAGTTTACGGCCAGCTTTATACCGGACACTTTGATCGGATCGTGGTATTTGCAGCGGCTACTGATATTTTCGGAATCAATAAACTCAAATGGCTGAGGATCATCATGTTTTTTGTTTTTGTATTGAGCCTGGGGATCGTTTATTTTGCTGGCCGTTTATTTGCAGAAAGGGCGCTTTCGCCCATTTCAAATATTGTACGGCAGGTAAAAAGTATTGAAGCCAGCAACCTCGATGCCCGGCTCGATGAAGGAAATGATAAAGATGAAATTGCCCATCTCGCGAAAACCTTCAACAAAATGCTGGAGCGGCTCGAATCGGCCTTTCGTACCCAGAAAAACTTTATTGCGAACGCCTCGCACGAATTACGCACCCCGCTAACGGTAATAACGGGCCAGCTCGAGGTGGTTTTAATGAAAGCCCGCAGCAACGAAGAATACCTTGAAATTTTAATTTTGGTGCTCAACGAAATCAAAAATCTCAATCTCCTTTCCAACAAACTGCTTTTGCTCGCCCAGGCTAGCACCGATCAGGCCCGCCTGAACTTCAACCCCGTCCGGATTGACGACATCCTATGGAAGGCCCGTAATGAAATTATCAGCCGCCACGAAAATTACCTGATCGACATTGATTTTGGCGAAGGCATTGACGACGACAGCAAATTATCGGTGTCGGGCAACGAAACACTGCTTAAAACTGCCTTGTCGAATCTGATGGATAACGCTTGTAAATATTCTGAAAACCACCGGGCCGAAGTAAAAATGGATGCTTCGGGCGATTGGCTGGTACTCCGCTTTATCGACGAAGGTATCGGCATTTCAGACAATGAAATGAAACTTATTTTTCAACCTTTTTACAGGTCGAAAAATGCTTTGAATATTTCGGGGCATGGAATCGGCTTATCGTTGGTGGAAAAAATAGTTTCTCTTCACAAAGGTAAAATCAACTTTTCCTCCAAATTGGGGAAAGGCTCCTCTTTTACGGTCCATTTTCCCATATACTCCTGAAAAAGAAGAAATTAAAACAAACATTTCTTTTTAATCCGCTTTTAATGCCGTTTTAATTCCAGGTTAATTTCGAAGGAATAGATTTGTTCAGAAATTAATTCATACACCTAAAAATTAATCACCATGAAAGTAAAATTGACGGACCGGAGGATTCTTTTGGCAGGAGGTTTAGCCGTTGCAATTGCTATTAGCGGGCTTTTTTTAGTCAATAACATGAAGTTGAAAAATAATCTCTCTGCAGAAAAAGTAAAATCAGAAAAACTGCTTTCTGAAAAACTAAGCCTCGACAAAACATTATCGCACATCCAAAAAAATGTAGCCGAATTAAAATCGAAAAACACGACCCTTGACAAAGCCATCGCTGAATCGAACCGGAAAATTCAGGAAAAAAATGAAGAGATCAATAAACTGACGGCGCAAAATGCTTCGGTGAAAGACCTGAAGAAAAAACTTGCCGAACTGGAAAATTTGAAACAACAGATGAATGCTGAAATGGCCGAGTTGAACCAATCGCTGGCGAAAGCTAAAGCCGAAAATTCGAAACTGAACGAGCAAATTGCATCGGCTACAAAAGCAAACTCGGGCCTTGCCAACGACAATTCCATCCTGAAAGCACTGGTTTCGAATAACTACCGGACGGAGGCACTCAGGGGAAAAAATGAAAGATTGACGGTCAAATCGCGTCAAACAAATAAACTTTTAGTGAGTTTCGACCTGCCCGGAAACGTGGATAATGATGTTCACTTCAAGGTACTGACACCACAAGGCAAAGAATTATCAAGCAAAACTGATTTGTCGGCGAGTATACAAATCACCGAAAACGGCGACGCCCTGCTGGCGAGTTCAAACCCTTCCGAAAACGGCGGACCAGGCACCAAACGGGTGGAAATGACCTATAAACCGACACAAAAACTTACCAAAGGTGTTTACCAGTTTAACTTGTACAATGGCGAAAGGTTTCTTGGAAGCACCCAATTGAGGTTAAAATAAAGCGTATACTTGTGTTTTCTGTTAATTAGTAAACTTGTTTTCCAGAAGAGGCCGGAAGTTTCCGGTCTCTTTTTTTTTCTGCACCCGCCAAGCCCTTTCACAAGCAGTTACTGACTGCAAATCAATTCAGAAAAAGCTGGTATTTCGCCCCTTTTCGGGCAACTTCATTTTTGATTTTTATAAGCGGCTTTTTTTATAAACCTTCTTCAATATCTTCTGTTTAAGAGTTTATAAATTGCCAAAGCAATAACCATGAGAATAAAAAATTCGGCAATAATTTTTATTGCATGCCTTTTTAGTTTAACTGCCTGCAAAAGCCTCACCCCTACAAGCGAAAACGATAAACGGTTAACACCGGCGGGCAAAGCTTCGGAGCCGAAAATTCCGCCTGGAAAAGTAAGTGAAGAAGCGAGCTCTATCCAACTGCAATTGGCGCGCAACCAGGGAAAAGCAGAAGAAGATGCACTTTTTTACCTTTTAAACAACAGCAATGGCAGCGAAATGATGGCCGGTCCTTACCAAATCGCATTTCTTGTTGAAAAACCCAAAGGCTATTACGAATATGCTGCCGGACAATTAAAATGGAAAGAGCCTTCGGGAACGGCTTTTATCAGTATCGTTGTGCGGGATGCGTACGATGGCCGCACCATTCCGCAATTGGATGTCAAAGTCAACATCATTAACGAATTTTCGAAGTCCGTTGCAAAAAAAACATTGCCATTCGGCTGGTTTCCTTTGCTGAACCGCTATGGCGACAATTTTCAGATTGACAGGGACGGAAATTACATGCTGATGATTGAAATCGCGCGTCCCACCTTCGCGAGACGCGATGCCACTAACGGCAACCGGTATACACATTTGGTGAAAGCCGATTTCGAGCGCCTTCGTTTCAGCAAAGACGATTTGCAGGAACCAACGCGGGAAGAGAATAAACAATACTGGTTGCCGTTGGCAAAAGCCCAGGGGAAAGCTTTTAAGCTGGCTCTTGAAAATATGATTTACAGCACTGCGCTGGATGGACTGGCCGTGCAAAACGGCGATTACCTGGTAGCTTACGCCACAGAATATGCCAAGGGACATTGGGAGCTCCAAAACGGAAAGCTCGAATATTCGAGCCGGTTTGGAAAAAGCGCCGAAGTAAACAGCCACCTTGGAGTGGTGTTGATGGATGCTTTAACGGGTCGTTTTTTGCCCGGGGCCGAAATTACCGCAAGTGTATCTTCGCCCAAAGGCCCCGTTGGCACTTATCAACCTGGTTTTGTGTGGCACCCATGGGTGTTTCATTATGGCGAAAATATCCGGGTGCCGGGCAGCAAAGTGTATACAGTAAAAGTGAATGCGAACCCGCCGCCATACCGGCGTTACGGAAAAGATATTGGAAAAATTATGGCCAATCCTGTCGATTTCACCTTTCAGAATGTAAAAATAAAAACAGGCCAAAACTAAAAACACAGCCCTATGTTCAGAAAAATCATCATTATACCCATCGTTTTACTTTTAGGTGGATTTGCCACTTCAGCCCAACAGTATTTTCGGGTTTTTCATTGGGAAACGCTTCAACAAGGTTGGGCAGAAACTGCAGTACGCAATGTGAGCACCTTTTCGGGAATCCACTGGGTTTATTATAACGACCATCCCTATAACACTGGCGGCATGATGATGAATACGGCGAACATTGCCTATGGCCTCACCGACCAGCTGACGATCGGTGTTAACACCGATTTTCTTTCATCGAACAATCTCGAATTCAACCTTTTCAGGTTCCGTGCTGATGCACTTTACCGCTTTGGCCATAAAAAAAATGCACGCTCGGTCAACCCGGCGCTTTACCTCGAGTATGGCGCCCCTGTTTCCGGCTACGATGAAGCATCAAACCTCGAACTAAGGCTGATACTGATGAAAGACGCGGGTGATTTCAGGATCACGGCGAACCCTGCCATTGCCAAAGCATTTTCGGGCCCCGGACCAGACCCCGGGCTGGAAGCAAACTTTTACGGCGGCATCTACTGGCGAAGGTACCATTTGATACAACCAGGATTCGAATACTACGGACGTTATGGTGAAATCAGCGACTTTCCCAACCAGAACTACCGGCCTCACCACGTGTTTGCCACCGTGGATGTGCGGTTTTACAAAGGTTTCCTGCTACAATTGGGTGGCGGCTACGGCCTCAATTTCAGCAGCGACGAATGGATCGGAAAGTTTGGAATCAGCTATGAATTCCAGGCAATAAATCCTCGAAGATGGCGCTGGTAAGCTGCAAATTCCTTCAAAAAATAAAAAAACACTACTGTCCGACAAAAAAAATAACCGATGTGACCGAATGTGGCTATGTGGTTTTCCCAAAAAGGATTTGTGCAATAAATTCTTTTAACAAGTTAAAATTCATGCCAAACCACATAGGCACATAGAAAACATAGAAAAACATGTAGTTAAAAATTTTAACTCCTGCCTGGCAAAAAGAATAACCGATGTGACCTAATGTGGCTATGTGGTTTTCCAAAAGGATTTGTGCAATAAATTCTTTTAACAAGTTAAAATTCATGCCAAACCACAGTAGGCACATAGAAAACATAGAAAAACATGTAGTGAAAAATTTTAACTACTGTCCGACAAAAAAAACAATCTATGTGACCTAATGTGGCTATGTGGTTTTCTCAAAAGGATTGTGTAATAAATTCTTTTAACAAGTTAAAATTCATGGCAAACCACAATAGGCACATAGAAAACATAGAATAACGTGTAGTGAAAAATTTTCACTCCTGTCCGGCAAAAAGAATAACCGATGTGACCGAATGTGGCTAGGTGGTTTGCCCAAAAGTTTGTGCAATAAATTCTTTTAACAAGTTAAAATTCATGGTAAACCACAATAGCCCATAGAAAACATAGAAAAACGTGTAGTGAAAATTTTAACTACTGTCCGGCAAAAAGAATAACCGATGTGACCGAATGTGGCTATGTGGTTTTCCAAAAGGATTTGTGCAATAAGTTCTTTTAACAAGTTAAAATTCATGGCAAATCACAATAGAAAACATAGAAAAACGTGTAGTGAAAATTTTCACTACTTCCGATCAAAAAGATAAAACAGGAGGTTACTTCCCGAAGGGTTCGTTTAAAACGGACAGAAGTAAATAACTACCAGCAGTTACGAAAGTGGCTGTCTCAAATTGC
>OBJA01002054.1_pt1 | contig 12378 bp, 14 predicted proteins | sample 1519751 | NCBI WGS metagenome assembly OBJA01 (sample SAMEA3881238, study PRJEB22517) | soil metagenome | biome: lake sediment; feature: soda lake sediment; material: sediment, water from around vicinity | place: India | collected 2013-12-23 | depth 3 m
GTGACAATGATGGGTTTTCTTTCGTGGCGGTCTTCGATGATATCCAGCAGGATTGGCCGCTCCTTGGCGTCAAGGGGCACGAGGAAGAGGTCGTCCAGGATGAGCAACGGGCATCGCTCTATCTTTCGAAGTTCGGTCTCGATTGTCCCTTTGGCTTTAGCCACTTTCAAAGTGCCCAGCAGTTTTGATGCGCTTGCATAGAAGGTACGTATGCCGGATTTGCAGGCCTGGTATCCCAATGCAGTAGCCAGGAAACTTTTGCCGGTACCGGATGAGCCGGTGATGAACAGGTTCTGGGCCTTACGGACGAACTCGAGGGAGGCCAGACGCTCCATCTGGTTGCGGTCAAGTCCACGGCTGATGGTGTAGTCTATTTCCTCCAGATAGGCCCTGTACCGGAACGATGCCATACGAATGAGTCGCTGGATTGCGGCTTCTGAACGGTAGTCCCATTCCCGGGAGAGCAACCAGTTCAGGAAGCTGTCGGGAGTAGCCGCATCCGAAAAGGTTGACGACAGGCTTTCGGTGAAGGCCGCGGCCATGCCGTGGAGTTTCATCCGGTTCATAAGGTCGAGGGATATGGCGTTACGGTCTTTTTCGGCGGTGATGGGCGCCGTCTTTTCATTTGTTTCCATTGTTGTCTTTTTTTGAGTTGTTTGATGTGATTGATTTAGAGAAGTAGTCACGTCCGCGGATGTTTTTGTGCCGTGGGAGTACCGGTAGTTCACCGCCCGTGCCACAATCATCGGCAGGAGGCAGGAAGTCGGAGTCATCCCCCTTTTCCAGAATGTCGAGCACTTCCTGATATCCGTGAAGACGCGCTTGTGATGCGCATGCACATGCTGCAACAAGCCGTTCCAGGCCGAATTTTCTTTCAAGCGAAAGGATGCCGCGACAGCTACGGAACGCTATCGGCGGATACTTCTTGTGAACAGCCACCTCCTTCAGGTATGCCAGCACGATGTTGTCGATGGAAGCTGCCCGCTCGAAGATCTCGTCAAGGTCTTTCTCGTAACTGCCGTGACGGCCGGGCAGATTGTGGGACGGCTTCTGCGTGTAACCATAAGGAGTGTCGTCACGGTGATGCGTGGCCACGTGTCTGAGTCCATGAAAAATATCCAGTGTTTCAGCGTCATAGACGATGTCCACACGTTTGCCGATATACTTTTTCGGCACGCTGTAGTGATGCTTGAGAAGCGTGACGTAGCTATTACGCATTACCGTTACCGTTTTGCGCTCTTTCATCTGGTAGCGTGTACCCGGAAGAGGACGCAGGTAGTCGGCCTCCGTCTGTTCGAACAGTTCGTGACGGGAATGTCTGCGCGATGCCATGCGCCGGTCGTTGAACCTATCAAGCGAGGTACGTATGGCGCTGTTGAGGGAGTCGAGGTCATGGAACGTCAATCCTTCGATATCGGCATAAACGGAACGGTACATCAGTTTGACAGCGTTCTCCACAAGCGCCTTATCCTTCGGATGGCGCACACGGGCAGTAGTGTTCGGCGAAGGCCGCGAACTCTTCATTGATAACCGGTTCGTTGCGGTCACTGCGGGTGACAGCCGCCTTCAGGTTGTCAGTCACTATTGCCATGGGGGCACCACCATAGAAATGTAGCGCGTTCTCGCAAGCGCCGATAAGATCCTCCTTACGCTGGGACCATACTGCCTCGCAGTAGGTATAATGGCTGCACGGCAGGATGGCAACGAACACTTCCACTCTTTTTATTTCACCCGTGACGGCATCCGTCACCTCGAGCCGGTCTCCGGCGAAGTCAATGTACATCTGGTCTCCGGCATAGTGTTCCACATGGCCTATGGCCTTGGTCTGGAGCACATACCGACGCAGCAGGATGCCAAAATTCGCATGGCGGTAACCGTCGGGGTGTCCCCGTTCATACTCTTCGAAAAGTTGACGCACCGTGACACCTTTCCGGCCCAGGCGGGAGGCGTACTCCGGAAGGAGGGCATCCAACTCGGTCCTGCGATGGGAGGGCTCCCTGACGCGTGATTTACTACCGACAAACATCCCATGAAGATGCTCGTCGGACATGGCTAACACTTTCTCGAGGGGAAGACCGCTGTCCTGGTATGTGCGGACATACTTCCGCACTGTGTTGCGAGACAGTTCAAAGGCACTGCTTATGCCTTTTATTCCCATTCCCATTGCGTAGCAACGGAGAACATTTTTTAATTTTGTCATTGTATTCTCGGTTTTATACCGTCGGCCAGGACGGATCCGAAATTACATAAAAATCCCCTGTCAAGTATTCATACCTGACAGGGGCATTTTTATTTTGGCGTAAAGGGTCAATAAAAAAGTGGCTGAGAGGGTCAGTGCCGACTGGGGAGCGGGGTCACTACGCTATGGATTTTCCAAACAACTTGCGTTTTTCTCCTCCTGCCGGATATGGGTGATGTCCTTTGGGGCGATGCATCCCTTGAATGACGGGTTGCGTAGTTCATACCCTCCGGCATCGTTGGCAAAACCGATGGCATAATAGGGGCGTCCTCCTACGCGGTAGTGTATCTCCCGGCAATGTTTAACCGCTATGTGCAAGTCGATCTTCCGGCTTTGCAGGTATTCCAACAGCTTGGGATGTTCCAGCGGTTTTTCTTCCATCAGGGTGATCCTACCGTTCCTTTCAGGATCCCGGTGAAAGGAAAAAGAACTATTTCGATCAGTGAGGGCAGAGCCAAACTTGTTTAAGCTATGCCGAGCGCAGAAATAGTCTAATTTTAATGAATCTTGTTCTTCTTTCACGGGCATGAATGAATCCTTTCTCAAATGCTCCATTGCACCAATGAATGGGCATTTCTCCATTTTCATCACCAGATCGATGATGCTTCCTCCCTCACCGCTCCCAAAGTCATGCCAGAGGTTTTTGGCATAGTCAACTTTAAAACTTGGCGTGCATTCTTCACGCAGCGGGCTTCTGTACATTCCATAGCCGGAATATTCCTTTGCGGCATGAATTCCCTGGCTGTTCAGGTAATCCCGGATGGATATGTTTTTTATATTGTCTGCTTGCATATTTCTATTTTTTTGTTGATTTGTTGCAGGATTGGGATATTCTACCGTATTTCAATAAATTATAAATTCAACATACACACAACAAACGACGTGTTCGTTGTTGATGGTTCCCGACAATCTCAATTTTGTTGTATGGTTGTTGTGTTATTGTTGTGATTTTGTTTTTGTTGATTATTAGTTAATTATCGATGAAAGGAAAACATTACAACAATATTTTATCGATCACGCTTTTCCCTACCTCCAGATACCGTCCTTTTCTTTTCATTGGATGTATCTCCCCGTCAAAACCAACCCAATAAAAAGTATAGTCGCTGTTACGGTCAGAACGAAGCCCCCAACTATCTTTCAAAATGCTTCGGATTTGAGAAATATCCGTTTTCAGTCCGGCATTCCGCATAATATCCAAAAAGTCTTTCGGACAACAATGAAATATGTTTAGTTCGAGGCGTTCCATAACGTCGGCACAATAGGAAGCCATTTCAATCTCAACTTTACTCGAATTATACTTCTTGATTTTATTCAAGGCGGGGGTTTCCAGTAATGACGGTTTGAACCACATGCGGGATTCGTTTTGTGTAGATAGCTTCCGGTTCATAAGAAAATGCAGGAAACAGGGAATTTCCTTTCTCATCAACTCTCTTAAAGAAGTTATATCTTTTTCAACCAGTTTGACTTTGCGAACCCAAAAACGAATTTCTTCTTTCGGAATAATAATCGGATTCTTTTCGTTATTGGAACAAAGAACGAATTTGGCAAAGAATTCAATCTCCCGGCGGTCTTTTCCTTTGGCTTCGATTTTATAGTCGCCTGCGGTTGATAAGTTTTTTATCTTTTCGGTGTCTTCCATCTTATTCAGAAGAAGTTCATCGACCAGAACCAACAAGCGGTTTGCCCAATCGGCATTGAACTGGCTTTTGAAATCCTCATTCGTATTGAATGTGGCATTCTTTCCGAAAATTATTTTCAAAAACCGCAGGAACGTTGTTTTGCCTGTTTCCCTTTCATTGGAAACGAGTAAAAGAATGGGGAGCATCTGCGTTGGCCGGGTATAAAGAAGTTGAATATAGTCCAGTCCCAACTCTATCTGTTCTTCAAAAATATGTTCCAGAAATAACCGGATATAAGGAAAATCACCCTCGCAAGGCGTATGGTTGACAGGCTCATATTGGTTAAGAAAAGTTCTATAAACCTGTTGGTAGTTTATATGGCTCGGAATAATGCAAAAGCCATCGTATTTCTCAATTTCGGGAAGATTATTCTTTCCATAATCTTGACACAGCGCTTCATAACTCCAGAGGATTTTCTCTTCAATATAATCGCCACTGATCAGCGGACGACGAACAATTTTATACAAGGTTGTCCCGACACGGATATATTTTTCTTTATCTTCCATGACGTACTCCTTTCCTGCCGGTGCGTATTGCTTCGACATCTACAGATTTGTACCGCTTTCGTCCTCCAAATGGGAATGATTTGATGTAACCTGTTTTCTCCCAACTCCACAAAGTAGAAGAATCAATTTTAAGAATAGACAAAACCTCTTTACGGCTTAGGAATTCTTCCGGTGGCGGATCTTTGGGTACGGACTTAAGACTGCCTGCCATCTCTCTAAAGATTTCCCGCAGGTCTTCCAGTTTGAGTGTTACGCTCACATTCGCCCCGGAATTCAATAAATCACGATAGTTCATAATCGGAAATTTTTATAGTTCTACAATAATTTACTCGCGGATTCCTTTGAATCCGAGGCAAATAAAAAGAGAGATAATTCAGAGATTCAAATCACTTGAAATCTCTCGAAAATCTCTCCATTATCTCCGAAAATGAATGCTTTTACTTGCTCTGTTCAGCTAAATACTTGGGGATATCATCAATATTGGGTATGATATATTTTCGAGTTTGGGTATCGTGTAGCTTTCCTTTGATTGTAGAATCCTCTAAATTCCGTAATTGAAGGAAAACCTGTTTAAGCCAGGGCACTACATCTTGTTTGTCGTAATCGAAATAATGGGCCATATTCCAACCGAAGTGAAACATATCTGGATTCTTCAACGTCTTAGGCTCAATCGTGGTAAGGTTATGGGGTAAGGATTCTCCTCTTGCATATAATTCGATGCAACTATCGAGACGATATAATTCATCATCCGTAACATAAGGAGCCATCGTTAAATGCGAATATTCAATGAACAGGCTGATTTCCCCGTTTTGCTTTTCGATATGGCGTTTTTCGGCATCTTTCCTTATATCTTCTATGGATGGTGTATATGTTCTTTTTTCTTCATTGGAAACATCATTATCTGTGATGACTACTGCAGGTCTTTTTTTATTCGGAAGTTTTTTCATAATCCACGGAACAATAGCATGGGCTAACGTTGCCATAATGATGAGATATATAATAAGACATACACCAAAGATTATCACAAAGGTCAGGTTTGCCGTACCTGCGTCAACTCCTTGTTCAAGTACGATCAATCTTCCTATCATAGCTATTGCCAAACCAGCAATAAAAACTATCAGTAACAGAATGATGTGGCTATTGATTTTGCGATAATCCATGTTGACTCCCTTTCTCAAAACTTTAACTTCCCTGATTCTGGTTCTTCAAAAGCTTCGCTCTCTTTTAAGAACCCATACACATCATCAAAGTTATCCCCTACGATGTGGGAACTGAATAATTGTAATTTTTCCATAACCCGTATATATACCGATGGATCGTTGAGCCGAGAAAACCGTTTCAATGACAACAAATAGTCTTCTCGAAAAACAGTTGGAACAATAATACGTGTCCTATTGCTTCTCACCAATTCGGCATTCATCATGATTCGAGAAACTCTCCCATTCCCATCATTGAACGGATGTACTTCACTACAAACAAACATCATGAATATAGCTTTTGCAAACGGATCGGTCAATGCTGTATATAACCGGAATCCATATCTAAGAGTTCCCTCTACCAGATGAGGCAATACGAAAATTGTATTTCCTGCTTGATTTGTTTTCGTCTTGAATACACCCGGCTCCATATCGGGCCGGCCTTCCATTAATATCGCATGACGATGTTTGAGTATTGCAAAAAAATCGTTTTCCGTTTCTGGAACAATATTCATCTCAGCTCTATTAGATACGATCTTAAATGTACCAAGTATATCATGGGAATCATTGATACGTTTTGGTATTATTTTACCTGTCTCCACAATTTCAAGCGCTTCTTCCACCTTGAATTTAGTACCCTCTATATAGTTAGAAAAATAACTTTCGAAAAAAGAAAACAGACGGAAAGAAGACTCATTCCCATTTTTATCCAGTATTTCTTTGAAAAATTTACTTGACAGTGTATCATACAGTAATGAAAATAGTTGTGCTCTCTGTTCATCATATGGCATACCTGCAGCCCGAGCCTTACCGGATTCCGTGGTTAGTATTGAGGCTGGCCGGGTAGCCAAAAGAGCTGAGATTATTTTGTCAAGCTTGTCGAATTCCTTTTCCATGCCACATTGCGCTGCAATATTTCGGGCTTCATCCCGGAAACGGTTGACAGCATCCTCTCCTTGAGAATTAATCAGGGATTCCATTCTTTTTTCAACGAAGGATTGCTCCAAAGACTTGCTTTCATCCCCTTTCTTTCTACTTGACTGAAGAATTTCAAGAGTTCGGCGGTAGTCTGAAGAAACATATAAAGGCATCTCTCCCAATTTTATATCGCTCGGTAAAGGATCTGGGCCTTTCATTACATTAAGTCTAATACCAGGAATGTCATCGATTAAGCGAGAAGACCCTGCCGTTAAAAAGAAATCTCCTGTTGGAGTAGGAGCCATGCTAAAGGCACTTCTATGGCTGATAATGGCACCGGGAAGCCTCCATGCAATCACTTCAAGTAAATTCCGACGAATTATATTATTGTCAGAATCAAGTAAATTAGAAGTGTAAATACGTGGAGCAATCTTTTTAAGCTTCCCCTCCTTTTCCATTTTCGTAATGCGACGTGACTCAACAGAGTCAGACGTTCCAAAAATGATCTCTTTATTTATATCCATAACGCAAAAATCATCGATTAGAAATCTAAATCACTACAAATTTGCAAAAAAATATCGCCTAAAATACTATTAATGCAAAAAAATATCGATTAAACTCTTTTTCCGTTCGAAATGAAAAAATATCGATTATCTAATGTATGCTGCTCATCATTGCAAAATTTTATCGATTATTTAAAGCGAAATGCAAAAAAACGTCGATTAATCCAGTAGGTCGATTAATTCTTTTTTCATACCGTCGTCTATAGTCCGGTATCGGGCAAAGGCTTTACTTCCCTCTTTATGTCCGCTTAATGCTCCGACTAAATTAGGGTCTTTGACTTTTTTATAGATATTACCAATAAAACTACGTCTGGCCGTATGGGATGATGCAACTTCATATAATAGATCGGAGTGCCGTAGACTATCTCCCCGATAGTAAAATGTTTAAACGGGTTATTGGATATGTACCCGTTATCGTTTGCCCAAATAATGAAACTGCGGAAGCGAAGCATCATGTCTGCAACTGAATTTTGTCCTCGTGGTTTGAACTTATTCAAACCGGTTCCAGATAATTCAAATCCCTGATTTTCATGTGAAAATTAGATCTTTATCTTTCAACAAGGGGCAAAATAGGGGCAAGGATTGAGAAAGAATTATTATAAGAATGATTTCAATATCAAAAAAAACATCAAGATTATCTGATATTTGCCCAACGTTTCAGATTTGGGAAATACAATTTCATTTGGGTAATAGCTTCTTCTTTTGTTATTTTATGTTCTGAGTCTTTATTAAATTCATCTACAAATTGAGCACAATGAAAAATCATTTCGTCCATAGTCATTTCCTGAGTAAATGCTCCATCTTTGAAACAGTAGATACAAAAATCATTATTTATTGTTTGGTCTTCATTTGTCCCCAATAAATTTGATTCCGTTAAGGGCATAGCACAACTTTGACAATACTTTTGTTCCATAGCTTTGTTCTTTATTCGATTAAAATTCTTTTTGTTTATTCCGATTTAACGCAACGAACCGTAAACTTGTAAGACTTATTATAATGGTTATCTCCTAACGTCGTGAAACTTCCGTTAGCAAAAGTATATAAATAAAAAGCAAACGAATCTTCAAAATCAGTACTTGTCCAATAGGGGCCACAAGTTTTTTCATATTTAACTAAATCGGAAGAAGGTTCTTTAAATCCACCTGCAGGAAAAAATAATCCTTTTCCTTCTTCTCCGCTTTCGCTAAACCAACGACCTTCGACTCCGTTTAATGTTTTCCAAATCCCTCCATTAGATAACTCTATTAATTCATCAACTTCTTTCTTTGAGGGAAGCCTCCAACCTTTTGGGCAAGATATTTGAGCTTCCTCTCATGTAAGGAAAGATCCATAATCAGTTTGTTTTTCTGCACCTAAATTGCAGGCTGCCCATTCTGTATTTCCTATTTTTATCGTTTCTTCTTGTGCATTCATATGGGCACATATGAAACTAAAGAACATAAAATATAAAAATCTTTTTTTCATAAACTCAAAGTTGATATTACTTTTCCTTATTACAATGTTTTCTCTAATTTATCTACTTCTTCTTTTAGCGATTTCAATGCCTCTTTACATCTTTTCTGCAAACCAATCGGGTATCCAGTTATAAAAAAATCATACATTGTAAGGGATTCTTCACCCAGTTTCGATAGAACTTCCTGATTAAGCTTGTCTCCTTTGTGTTGATAATATGCTCGGAACTCGTCCTGAAATTCATCTATTTGGTCATATACTTCCCAGATGGAGAGTTGTAAATCCTTGTTGCTTATCAAACGCATATTTCCCGAAGATTTAAACATCTCAAAAGCATTGTATTTTAATTTAGGATTTCTTTGTTGAGTGATTGCATACTGGTATTTTTGTATAGTATCCTGGCCTAAGGACTCTTTATTTTTTGATAGTAGGTAGCGGGAATAATTTACCGACCCATCCAATAGGTCGATTTCATTTTCGATTATCTCAATATTCGTTCTCAATTCCAGCTTTATAGAATTAAGATATTGCTCATGCTCCTTCTTGCTGTTCCTATGGTTAATCCAACTGTTTATACCAAGGGTAATGGCAATCCCTACGACTACAATGGAAAGTTCACGCAGGTATTTTGTCATGGATTTCACTGAATTTTTATTCTTCATCTTTTCTGTGTTTATAGATTTACAACATTGATTGGAAACCCGGTTCGGGCAAACTCATTTTTTATAACCTCGAAACCTTTACCCTCATTTAGTTCCTTATCCTTTTGAATTAGTCCAAAATACAAATCATACCAATCAATTTTATCCCGCAACTTTTCATTTTCGGCAGAAATATAAAATTCACTGCGCATATCCATAAATTTATTCAAATCCAAAATAGTTTCGGCAACTAATCTATCTGTCATAGCTTGTCCCAATTGCTCACGGATACGCCATAAAGTAGAAGTAATTATCATTCCTCCCCTATGATTATCCAGTATTTTATCGAGATTATCTTTATCGTCCATCATATTTACATGGTAGAACTTTGAAACATTGCTATTGGTATCTTGCATCTTCTCAGGATAAGAAGCAGCAATTGCATCTAATAGTCCTTTTAACATCAACGAGTCATGTGGCGGATAACCATATACCCAGTCGGCATTTCTCATTCCTTTCTCAGGCAAGAAATCTTCACCCACCATAGGAGAGCTGTTCAATGACACCGTAAAATACTCGAGCAGTCCCATGTGTACATAACTCAATCCTTTAAATTTAACTCCCAATTCTCCTTCGATATACCAAAAAGCCCGATGCCCGACTTCATGAAAAAACAAAGCAGGTGACGGGTTTGAATTAGCTTCAAAAATATACACTTTAGGTGTTGTCAGATATGGAGTATCGCCGATTGTCACTTCAATCGTTTTATACTCTTCTTCCGAATTAAAATCAATCTTATTATCAAACAACTGATTATAATACTCAATTACTTTTATAATATTGAAAACCGTGTATGCCATATAGTATTCAGGAGAATACGGCTCAATCTTTTTGGTAAAATCGAGTGGAGCGGGAGTTGAATATACCTTTAACCTATCAGGATTATTATCGATAAATGCAATCGAGTCCAAATACGAAAATTTAACATTATCAATGTATTTCGACACTATTTTTCCGTTTTCATCAATAAAATCAAGCGGAATGGTTTCAGTGCATAATACCCCCTCTCTCAGGTAATTTACATCAATAGTTTTGCTCTTATTGCCGCAATTGGTAAGAAAAGACGTAATAAATAAAGCGAATAGGATTAGTGTAAGATTAAAATAATTTATTCTCATTGTGTTTACTATTTATTTTAATATCTAAAAACTATATTCAGAAATTTGATACACACGAATTTACTGCCATAAAAGTACAATATTATTCATGAAAGCTAATTTAAATTACCAACTTTGTTGTTGTATAAATTGATTTTGTTGTAAAATAATTGAGGATCAGCTACGCTTACACCTTAAGACCTTTATTTTTACAAATTTCCGGCTTCGCCTTTACCTTTATCCCTATCACTTCCTGAAACTCCCTGTATTTTTGCATGACAACCGTTTTCTGCCTTAGCTCTTTGACTTCCCTTATCAGGTTTGTTTTTTGCGTGCCTCTATCTCCGCAAACAAGACCAAAAATCAGTAAATTGAAAAATCAACACCCGATTCCACACCCAAAAAGTGTCAGTCGGGTGTTCCGTTTTAACCAACCTAAAAACCTAAAAATGGTTGTTGAAAAAATCATTTGATTGATTCAGGTCAGTGTACATATTTTTGTACCTCCTATTGTGCTGGTATCTTATCAGCCATGGGATCGAAAGAAGCAACAGGACAAGAATCACTACAAAAACTGACAATCCTTTTAGACCTTCATAATCCCGGATCAAAATCCAGATAATGGCTATAGCCCAACCATAACAATAAACAAGTGCTAATAGAAAATCAACTATCTTAACCCGCTCCAATTTTTGCCGGAACTGCCGGGCAGACTCTTTCAAAGGCTGGTCATCCGATCTACTCACCAGTACCCATAGTCGACTACATTCTAAAACGGTTTTGATAAGGAGAAACAAACCAACCAGCGCAAGCGGAGCAATAGAGCTAAAAGACAAATGTAATCCCAGATAACCGAAAGCATAGATCAGCAACGCTGCAAAAATAACGAAGACAGAGGCATACACCCAACACTTTAATTTTTGGCCATATAATATTTCTGCAATGACCTTACAATGTTTCTTACGAATAATTTCCTCAATATTCTTTTTTTCATCGAAACTGTTTCCGGCATTTATTTCCTTCCACAGCAATTTCAAATTATTCTTTTCCATTTTTCAAGATTTTATTCAGTTTACTTTTTATTCGATTGATTTTAACACCAACGTTGATTTCGGAAATACCGGTAATGGCTGCAATTTCTTTATACTCATATTCCTCCAAATATAGCAGTATGACAGCTTTTTCTGCTTCCGATAGGGTCTTGATGGCACGATAAAGCCTATCATGATTTTCCGACCTTGTTTCTGCATTGTCTGCTTTATCATACTCATTCCCCGACAGCTCGACATATTCGGGCCGAAAGTTTAGTTTACGGAGAATATCAATGGCAGCATTCAAGGCGACACGGTACATCCACGTGGAAAAAGTCGATTGCCCTTTAAAGTTCGGAAAGGCTTCCCATAACCGGATGAGTATTTCCTGATAATAATCTTCTTTGTAGGAACTGCCGTAAAAATAAACGTTACAGATTTTCAATAATATCCCACGGTGTGTATTAATCAATTCAATGAACTCTTTTTCCACGTCCTAACTCTTTTTGAATGATTAGTCGGATAACTTGGACAAAATATCACAAGGTATTTGTTAAAATTTATAGGCTTATGTGTTTTCAACGGTTATCGACATACATCTGTCGGGTTCCAATTCCTTTTTCCAGTGTATTTTCAGAGACAAATATCCTTTTTATTTCAATGGTATCTTTGTCATATTTTCGTATTGCACCGCAACCGATAGCTTTTTTGTCAATATATACGACAATTACGTGTTTTATGGATTCAAGCTTATTACGTTTTATATTGAACTCTAACTTACTCATGTTCTTGCGTGTTAAGATTGATGTTTATTTCCGGTAATGGATTAATTTCCTGCTTTTTCTTTTAGGGCACTCGATCAGATTGTTATTAACTTTTCATTTGCTTTTATATACTCTGTCAGAGGTTCCCCCATATATCTTACGTTTATCCCTAACCTTAACAGGAGGTCAGAAACATTAAAATTGTCGCAACAATCCTTACATGCTTCTACCG
>OBJA01002055.1_pt1 | contig 12377 bp, 6 predicted proteins | sample 1519751 | NCBI WGS metagenome assembly OBJA01 (sample SAMEA3881238, study PRJEB22517) | soil metagenome | biome: lake sediment; feature: soda lake sediment; material: sediment, water from around vicinity | place: India | collected 2013-12-23 | depth 3 m
CCAAATCCGGAAGCCTGCAGGCCGACGACAAAATACTGCTGATGGTTCCCGAAAGCGGCCGGTTTTCGTATGGGACGGTTTTGTTGACGGTGGTATAGGCAGTTGCTGTGGTTGAATTTCATCTGGTATGCCGGATGTAAATCATTGAACGTTGAAATCAACCATTTGGCCCATACCGGTTGATTTTAAATATTATGAGATCCTGTCAAAATTGAATCCGTTTCAAATACCTTTAAATGAAAAAAACCGAAGTAAGCCTCTTTAAGGAAACTTCGGGTTTTTTCTGACAACTAAAGTAGGTGCTTGATCTATTTGCATATCTTCCAAATCTAAGATTTTTAGAAAGTTCGATACACGGGAGTTATCTTTAAACCGTTTTCAATTCAAGAACTTCCAGTTCTTCTATTTCAATACCTCCCGGTTGTTTTCAAATTCAAACTCATCGTCCGATTTCTTCTCTGCCAAAGGGAAATGAAGCTAAATTTTCCGTGATCTGCATATCTCTAGACTGGTTTTGTCAATCAGTATTTCAGAAAAAAAAGTCTCAATTTTATCTCCTCCATAAAACTCCCGTTCAGGTTATTCCTGTTTATGTCGTAATGCATGAGTGAATTCCCATTGAAATTCAAATGAAATCAATTCCTTTCAATAATTTAACTTTCATTTTTACATGAAAGTTTCTCCAGACGGAGTTTTTGCTTTTCATATGCCTGTTCTCAGCTTAAGCCTTTCCGTGAATAAGTTTATTATGAAAGTTTTTTATTCCCTGTATTGAGGCGAAGAGCCGAACTCGTGGGTTCCGATACGCGGTAGAACTGCCCTTTGGTATTGTACTCAATAATTGCGTAAATATCCGATCCGCTAAAGCCTCTTACATCCATACGGAGTTCGCGTCCCAGTTTATCATACCAAGTTTTTGAAAGCGAACCGTCGTTGCCCGATTGCTGCACGTTGTAGCAGGAATTGGTTGGCCCGCCGGTCAGCCCCAGTTATAAGAAAAGCCCCCCAAACCGGAAGGCTTTTTATAGTGCTTGCTTGCGCAAAAAGTTCAGTGCTTTTGGTGATTACAAATCACCTGTTAACAAGGTGCGGATGACATATCCGCACCAGCCTCTGCCAGCTTTTGACATATCCCGATGAGCAGGTCGTAAACCATCGTCCCAATATCGCTTTTACGGCGGATATTCCCGTTCGCATCATAGTCCAGTCCTCCACGGGAGTAAATATTCCCCCAAATACTGTCAAGCCGGAGATTTTCGTATCCGAAATTTTCGGTCAGGGAATGTTTGTTATTGGTGCGTGAGTTTGGCCAGCCGAATTTCTGATCAAAAATATAACTGTACTGGTACAAGCTGCCAATGGTAGCTGATTGGGGCAATCCCTTGTTATAAGCCATTGCGGCCGTCAGGTTAGTGCCATATTTAGCGCTGGTTATTTGTCCGTATTCATTCATCGCATCAATATCCCAAACAACTGTTGTTCCTGCTTTTACTTTTTCGATTAGTCCCGAATTGCAGTCATACACGTTTTCTTCGATTACTCCCGACGGGTGAACTCATCATTTTTTAAAGAAGCCATCCGGCAATTGCCGGATGGCTATTATTATCAATTCAATACAAATTATGGTGCAATCTCTATTGGGATATATTCATCCTCAACATCTTCAATATCATAGTTAGTTGTATCCAATAAATTTTCCCCTTCAATATAGTCGTATAGCTGTTTATAAGCTTCAGGTACACTGAGGATGCCCTTTAAAACCAAAAAGTTGCACCTTCTAATCATATCTCCTTTTAAAAATTGTAATGAGACTGAATCAAGTTCGTTCTTTATACGTTCATATTTATATATCCGTTCATCTTCCTTCAATTCCAAGGTATCACCAATTATTGATAAAGAATAAATTCTGTAGTCGCCTAATTGAAGTGAATCATTCACAAAGGAGTATTTATATGGGAAATAAAATGGGATAAACTCCTGAATAGGAATATAAGTGCTATCATTCAGAAAATGTAGTTCTCCATATTTATTTAGCCATGCTCCAGCCCATGAGCCAATTAACTTTTCCCGTAACTGTTGTTTTTCTGGCTTTTCCTGTCCGTTGGATACAGTATTGCCACAACTGACACAAATAACAACTGCAAATAGAAGCCAATTTATAAACTTTTGTTTTCTCATATCTTCTATCTGTTAATGAACCTACTAATATCAAACGGATTAATTGTTGAGATCGAGTTATAATAATTTTTCAATGCGTTGTAACCAAGCATTGAGCCCATCTCTATATCCAGTAAAGGAACACCGGTATAACCTATTATTTGGAATCCTAATTTTCGGCTAAATGGGCTATTCCCAAATCTTAGTCCATTCTTTTGATTGATTCTATAGAAATACGGATCTGCTTTCAACATCAGTTCATTAACATTGCGCTGAAGAATTCTATAGTTATGTTTTCCGTTCAACACCCCTAACCTTTCAGTATACATATCTCCAGGACCTGCCCCTACTCCCCATTGCGGGGTAACAACCTCATGCAAGTCCCTTATTCCATTGGATGCATTAAGATATTTAATCCTTGCTATCACATCGGCAACAGGATGGTCTCCTTCCATAATATTCACAGGACCTGTGGTATAATCGTTTGCGGCAGACGATGCGACCAGACTCCCGCTGTATTCCATGGCAAAAATATTACTCCGGGGTATCCGCCCTGTCCATCGATTAACTCTTGCGTCAATTCCCAACCCTGCTAAGATACGGTTCTGTTCCTGAACTATGGAGTATCCGGAATATGCCCCTCCTGCAAATCCAGTCGCAGCCTGAAATCCTGCCCCATCAAAAAAGTTCTGGTCATATAAGGAATTTGTGATGCCGTTTGCCAGTACATTTCCTCCGGCATGAAGTAGCCCATTTGGAATTATTCCGGGAACGTTCACAAACGAAAGGCCTACGTTCATTAATCCTGTTACAAAACCTTTTCCCGCACCACTCCAAAAATTTCCACCATTAGCCATAGAACTAAAGCCTCCCTGCATCCAAGCCATATCAAGTTGAGCTGCTGCAGGTGCCAATGGCGGTGCAAAAATCGCAGCAAGTGCAGTGAAAATAAACTCCCCATCCGGATCTGTATATTTCAATGGGTTATTCAGGCAATAAGAGTACCTGTTCAGGTTCTGACTATAGTCCGGCATCTGCACATTCTCATCCGGGCTCAGGAACCTACCCAATAACGGATCATATAACCGACCGTTCATATTAATCAACCCGAACTCCTGCAAATGCTCGTGGCCGGTAAAACCTCTTCCAGCAAACAATGCAGGTTGTCCGCTTAAGTCGTAGCTCCAGTTAATGGCGTTACGCCTTCGTCCCCAGGCGTCGTAGCTGTATTCGTTAGTTGATAAATCGGAAGCTTTGACAACATGGGTGATGCTCCCTAAATGGTCGCGCAAAAGGTAATAGATTATAGGTGTGTCCGTTCCCACTTTTACACTCACCGCCGGGGCCGAGTAAGCATCGCCTCCCAGCCAGGCGTACTGCGTGTAAACGGGGCCGACTTTTTCCTTCATGTCCTTGCTTCCGGCATACCAGCGGGTATATTGTTCCACACCATTTTGTTTCATCACCATCCTGCAACGTTGCTGGTCGCTGTTGTAGATAAAGTCGGCCAGACAGTTCCCCTCTTTTATATCCTTTACCTGTTCAAAAGAAGTGTAATGGACAATTTGCGAATCCAAAGGCACTAAATTGGTTGTGGTTGACAATTCCGTAACAGCATAAGGTTTGGTAGGGTGATCGTAAACCATCGTCCCAATATCGCTTTTACGGCGGATATTCCCGTTCGCATCATAGTCCAGTCCTCCACGGGAGTAAATATTCCCCCAAATACTGTCAAGCCGGAGATTTTCGTATCCGAAATTTTCGGTCAGGGAATGTTTGTTATTGGTGCGTGAGTTTGGCCAGCCGAATTTCTGATCAAAAATATAACTGTACTGGTACAAGCTGCCAATGGTAGCTGATTGGGGCAATCCCTTGTTATAAGCCATTGCGGCCGTCAGGTTAGTGCCATATTTAGCGCTGGTTATTTGTCCGTATTCATTCATCGCATCAATATCCCAAACAACTGTTGTTCCTGCTTTTACTTTTTCGATTAGTCCCGAATTGCCGTCATACACGTTTTCTTCGATTACTCCAGACGGGTGGGTGCGTTTATACGTGCGCCCGATTCCATCGTACTCAAAGGTAGTAGAAAAAATTTCCCCAGCAATATTTTCGGTGATACCTGTTAAACGGCCTTTAACCCCGGATATTGCATACGAATAGGTACGGGAAACAGAAGACGGCGAGCTAACATTGGTAAGATGCTTAAAGGTTGGGTCGTAAGTATATTCGGTGGTTTCTGCTCCGGTTACATGGTTGTCCAGCCGTCCGTCCGGTTCATAGTTGTAGGTGGTCAGGTCGCCCCTGGCATTCGTGCGGGTTTTAATTTGCCCGTAAGCATTGTACGAATACCCGTTTACCCCCGCGCTGGGGTCGTCCAGTTGGGTTTGGTTTCCCGCGGCATCATAAACCATCCCGGTCTCGCTGCCGTCAGGATGGATTATTTTTTTTACCTGCCCGTTGGGATAATAGTTATAGGTAATTGTCCCGCCAAAATCGTTTGCTTTGGTCAACAGCCCCTGGCTGTCGGTTTCCTTCCAGCTTGTTATCCCTTCGGTGCTTTCGGTTACCCTGTTCCCCAAATAAGTGATGTCGGTAATTTTGCCGCTTGGATATGTCATTTTCTTCAACCGGTTTTTGGTGTCGTATTCATGCAAGGTGTAATCACCCCCCGGCGAAGCTGAAAAACCGGGCTCGTATTTTTTGTCCAACCTGTTTCGAGTATCATAGGTTGTAACATGATAAATCCATGAGCCACCAAAACCTTTAACATCGCTGCGCAGTTCTTTTCCTTCCCTGTCGAACCAGGTTTTGGATTGCGAACCATCATTTCCTGTTGTGCTTACCGTGTAAACTTCACCGTTCAAATAGCTGTCCGACTCCCAACTACGGCTTGTTGTTGTCTGAAATCCGTCGGGTTGCAATTTGGTTACCATCCGGTGCATGTTGTCATAAGCGAATGTGGTTTCGTTGTCCCGGTTATCGATTTCTTTCTGCAACCGGCCGTAAGTATCATAAGTATAATCCGTTTTCAACCTTACCGGGTCAATTACTTTTTTCAACCGGATCCCGTTGGTTTCATACTCGTAATTGGTTTGCCGGGCGCCCCCGTTGGTGGAATACTTGTACTCCTGAATGAGGTTTCCATGGCTGTTATAGTCGTGGTTGTTATAATATTCCCACGTTGTCCCCACGTTATACCGCACAAAATCAGGTTTCAGCTTGCCATCGGTAGAATATGTGAAGGTTGTTTTGCTGGAGATAGCTGTTTCCCCGCTTTTTTCATATTTAACCGTGGATTCATTTAACCTCCCGATATACCAGTTCGTTTCGTCATTGGCATAATAAGTATTTGTGACGGTTTTTGTTACCCCGTTGTCGAATTTCTGTTTGGATTCTTTTAAACTGCCTTTAATTGTTGGGTCGTAGGTAAAGGTGGTGGAATCCTGCTGCCCTTTCAGCACGTCGCGGTTTAGGTGATAGTTAATGTACGGGAAAATTGGGTCCAGGCCGGTAACAGACAGCGTTACCTGTTTATCCCAGGTACTGCTTGTTTCACTGGTCTTTTCCCCTCCGGCATAATTTTTTGTGGATAATACTTTGGGGAAAAAATATGTGCCATCATAACCTGAGTTTGTTTCGGTTTTGGTCCCCTGGTAGGTATCCTCCACAATTACCTGTTCGTATCCCAGGGCCCCTTTTCCTTGCCGGTGAATTTTTAAACCCTGGTACTTATAATCCAGGTCAATTGAATTCCCATAGTTTTGGTGCCATTCAGACACCACCGTTAAAGGCCCCTGGTAGGTGTAAACCGGGAAGTTATCGTTTGCTGTACCTTTCGTGTAATTGCTATATTCCCCGGAAAGTTTTCGGTATGTGATTACCGTCGTATTATTTAATCCATCCGCTACACGAGAAAGTAAAATGTTGGTATTGCCGGTAATTTTTCCGCGGTAGAATTGATTCGGGGATGTTGTAACCACGATGTCGGTTTTTCCGTTTCCGTCATAGTCACCAAAGGTAAAACTCCGGTCTTTAACGTATTCCGACCGCTCGTAATATTCGCTACTCACATTGGTCGCGTTAGGCTTTGTGATAAAATAATATTGGCGTGGGTTGTTACTTGTATTTTTGCTCAAGGCCAGAATATCGGTACGCCCGTCTCCGTTAAAATCTCCGGTATAAACGACATCGCTTTTAAGGTCAGTTTTTTTTCTGCTAAAATAGTTGGCGACAAAGCCAGTTCCGGTTGACAAGCGGAACTGCCATTCAGACCATTCAGAAGATCCGGAACCATAAACAAAAATGTCGGTTTTGCCGTCTCCATTAAAATCCCCCAAACGAAAAAGATGGTTTTTATTGGGATAAGAACCGGAATGAATTGTTGCCAGACTTGTTCCGTTGTAAGAATAAATTTTGATGCCATTGGAATCAAAGGTCCATATATCGGCTTTGCCATCACCATTAAAATCTGCAATTTGGAACGCGTCCCCCCAACTGCTTACAGTCCCGGTCCGGTTGTTCATCAGGAACGACACATTGTTGCTCTCCGGTGTAAAAGAGAACATACGCCAATTTTTATTGTCTTTGTCAATGATGAGAAAATCATTAAACCCGTCACCGTCAAAATCTGCGGTATACTCTTTTAAATATTTTCTGAAATTTATGTAATAGTCATAAAAAGAAGTGAATGCCGAACTATTGGCATAATGGTAGGCGAAAAAATAGCTCGTTCCAAAAGATGTGCCCGTACTTAGTTTCCAGCTATAATACAAATAGTTGCCATTGTGTTCAATGAGTATAAGGTCATCCATCCCATCGGCATTCAAATCCGAAACTACGGCTCCGTCGATTGTCCAGGGATGAGTTCCCGAAGCACTATAGGTAAATCCCCCGTAAGAAGTAGCAAGATACAGTCTCCAATCCTTCAGGTTCGATTTTTTTACAGTGAAAATGTCTGTTCTTCCATCACCGTTAAAATCTCCGGGATATTGCACATAGTCAGTGGAGATGTAACTGTTATATTCCATATACGGGTAGTTATTGCAGTCACCTGTCGGATATTCATAAGAAAAAACGGTTGAGTTGTACCGGCTGTTGCCAATTCCGTATTCAATTACTTCGTTTAGTATTGAATTGTTGGTGTAATACGGTGAGGTATTATAGTAATTGTACTTCAGTTCATATTTCTTTACAAGGATTGAATTGTATTTCATTTCAACCTTATCCAAAATCAGGTTTTGCTGTAAAGTACCACCTACAAAATAAGCAGTTTCTTTGTCCGCTCTTTCTTTGTAATAAAAGGTAACCGTGTTGGGGCCGTATTTTATTTCTCCGATGTAATTATGCCCGTTTTGCTTGATATATTCATATTCCATGATATTTCCGTAAAGGTCGGTCCTTTTGTCAATATACCAGCTTACTTCCTCTGTCAGCCCGTCGATGGTCTGGTCGGAGTCGCCTTCGTACCCGTACTCGATGGTCTCGCCACTTTTGGTTCTCACGAGAAACCTCTTGGGCGTGGCAGTACCATCCGTTAAACAGGTAATTTCAGCAAAGTTGTCTAGCTCAGTCCTGTATTTTGAGTTGTTGCCCCCATATGACCCGACCACGCAGATCAAACGTTGCCCGTCGAGAGAAAACCGGTCGGTGGAGGTTAAATCGACACCAACGCTGACCCCGTCGTGATAATAGGTTTTGGGGCTGCGTGTAATTGCTGACAAACCACCAATGTTCCACCCGTAGCCTGCGATGCCATTACCTGCGTTGCTTGAATAACTCAATGCAAGGGAGGGGGCGAAACCTCCAATTCCTTCAGGGACTTCCAGTGGTATCGTGTAAGTGGCGCCTCCCAATGCATTAACATTAAATGCCCCGTTAGTTGAGCCAACGAGATACGATGTATTCAATGACCGGCTCATCGGGTCAACAATGGTGTAATTGTAAGAGATATCTCCCGCAACCACGGGGTTTTTGATCTCCGCCGTTAAAGTGCCGCCGCCGGGCGTGTAGGTGTAATTATTCGCGAAGGTGATGCTGTTTCGGGCATAATGTGTTTTGGTGCCGCTTTCGGCGCCGTCGACCACAATGTCAAAATCCTGCCCCAGCGCGGTTTGTATCCCCATTGTTATCAACAGGATCGGGACGATGTATTTATGTTTCATGATTTTAGTTTTAAATGTGAAGCCTCCTCTAACTCTCCGGTGTCATATTGCAATGAAAGCTCTGTGACTGCGTCACCCTGTCCGGCAACTGCCGGATTCAGGGCCTCATTAAGGTACAGATGCTGAAACAAGTTCAGCATGACGTTGGCATCCAGAGGTTGGGAGTGGGGCTGTTATTCTTTCACAATTTTCCATTCGGAGACCGATTGGCCGGAGAAGATCCTCAGGATATACATGCCCGCGGGCTGCCGGTTGAGATCAACAATAGTTGTTTCAGAGGTGGCCAACTGCTCGCTGATCAGCGTGCCCCGCATGCTGTAAACCTGCAGGGTAAGCTGTGGCTGTTCGTCATTGAAAGGGATTTCCACCACCAGGTTTCCTTTGGTCGGGTTGGGGTAAATTTTGATCTCCCGTTTGTCCAGCGTGCCTTCAAAAACCTCCTGTTGCTGGTTATCTCCTGCAACGGAGGTGCTTTTTAGCTGGATCAGTTGCCGTTCAATCCGGTTTCCCGAGGCGTCGTATTCAAAAGCATAAACTTTTGTCTGCGCGAAACCGGCCACCGATGCCGCCATTGCCGTAACTAACAGCATGGCAAACCATAAATATCTGCTTTTCATGGCGGCTTACTTTTTGGCGGCTTCCAGCGCTTCCAAACGGGTTTTCAGGCTTTCTATTTCGGCTTGTTGTTCCTGGAAAGCTTTCACAAGCACGGGGATCAGTTCGGTATAGCGGATCCCCAGGGTACCGTTTTTATCCGCCACGACAATCTCCGGGAAAATTTCCTGCACTTCCTGGGCAACAAAGCCCATCTGGCTCACACCGGCTTGCGCGGCCGCTTCACGGCCTTCTTTCACCGGTGCGTTCATCTTGTAGCTTACCGGGCGGAGCGCTTTCAACTGTCCGCTGGCGGAGGGCAAACTTTTGATGTCCGATTTCAGACTGGCATCGGAATAATAGATATCACAATAATAAAAATAGCCCTGGTAGGCATAAAGCTCGTCCCACATATAACCTGAGCTCCCCAAAGATGAATAGCCCGCATCAGAGTAAAACTGCCCATACTGATAAATCAGGGCATTGCCTGAATCATTTACCCTGAAATTCCCGTTTACGTCCAGCTTATAGGTCGGGCTGGTGTTGTTGATCCCGACATTGCCGGTGCTGCTCACTTTGATCTGTGCATTCGCGCACACAAAAACCAGGCTGAATACAGCCACAAGTAAAATCTTTTTCATAGTTTTGAACGTTTTCTGGGAGCGGGGGCTCCCGGTTAATAATAATAATTGAGACGGGCGCTGCTTTTTTTAAAGGCGGCGCCTTTTTGCTTAAAAACGCACCCGTTATGCCCTTTATCCTTGGGCGAAATAAAAGGAAACCCTTAAAACTTATGTTAGAAAACATGTTTTTGTCCAGCATTGATTTTTGATGACATACTTTTGACGATATGTAAAATTATAGCACTTGTTGTTATAAACATTATTTGCTTATATTCAGGTATTTAAGCGACATTTTAATTAATTATTTATTTTCATTCTAAATTAAGCTGATGTGCTATTCGGGGTAGGTTGCCTGGCATGAAAACAACAGAGGGTTATGAAAAACTGGATGGCTTACAGGATGCACCAGGGCAGGTCAGCGACTACCGGTCGGTTGGTTACCATCTCCTGCTGTGGCTAGTTCTAATCTCCTGTAGTGGTTGGTTATAACGATCTGTTCCGGGTATTTACTTGTTCTTTTAAGGCACAAAAAGGCCGGCAGTTTTTGTTCTGCCGGCCTTTGTGCTTAACAGCCCCTCCCAAAAATTTCATGTCAGGGAGGCGAAAGCTAAATCTTAGCTTTCGGCAAGGGTAAGTAAGGCATCCAACCTTCCTGCTGAAATTTCCTTGCGGCCTTTGATGATCGTCCGCACTCTTTTCACGCTGTCTCCAAATGATTCCTTACTCATACTCCCGGTATGCACCGAATTGAGCCAGGCGGTCTTCTCCCAACTTGTCGGGGACCGGCAGGCGAGGCTCATTTAATTGATCGCAAATCTGAAACCACAGGTTCGTTCTTGTGTAGGTTTGATGCACCTTCTGAAACTTAGTGGCAAGCAGAAGCTCTTTTGCTGCTTTGGCGTTCCCCTGATCGATGAGCAGCTGCACCCGCCGTTCAATTACCCATTCATCCGGGAGGGCGCCAACAAGTGATAACCAGTGTTCGCGTTCATTCAATGTTTCCGGCCCGAGGCTTTTTAACGTTTTGTCGCGTTCAACAACGATCTGGGGATGCAATTGCAACCACCGTTCGCTGATCCTATTGTAAGCTTCAACGGCTTCCCGGTCTTTATTTTCATGCCGGAGAAGGCGGGCCAGCAACGCCTTCGCCACGCCATGTTCACAGCCTGAGAGAACCGCAATCGCCTTTGAAAAGTTTCCGCGTCCTGCCATCCAGCTTCCGTAGTAAAATTTCCAGCTATCTTTTTCGTTACCGGCTGAACGTTCAATTGCCCGCAAAAAAGCCGGTTCCAGATCGTCCATTCCTGAAGGCGGCCAGCAATTTGCGGTAATTTCCGGAGGCACCGGAAGTTGATCATTTTTTTCGTTTGCTTCTTTCATCGCGAGCCAGGGAGCCGTCTCTTCGTCCCTGGCCCATTCAAAAAGAGGAACATCATCTGTTGGTCTTAACTTTACCACAGGAGTGTGCAACCTGTAAATATTTATCGGTTGGTCCGCGGGAATCCAAAACTCCGTATGTGTAAGTTTTTCTTTAGGTTGAAGTTCTTGTTTGATGGACTGATCTCCAAGCGGTCCTCCCTGGATTTCGATGTACGGCTCCGGTTTTGCCGTGCTGAGCGTTGCCCAACTGCTGTCTTCTCCGGCTCCGTAACTCCACAGTTTCATTCCGGGTGCCGAAGATTTATCGGCCACATGATACAAACCTGCCCCCAGCGAAGGAGTATAAGCTCCAAAGACATTAATGTCGTGGCTTTCCCAAAAGTAGCCGGTCATTTCAGCAATGTCCGACTCTTTCGAAGGACCCTGCGTTTCCCAGTCAATCGTATCGATCACGGATGAATGCGACAATACTTTCCCCCGGGGAAAATGAAATTCCGTATCGGGGGCGGAAGGCAAGGCCGCATTCGACCATGACATCCACGGATACGCCTCCTTACCCGGATTAAAAAAAACGACCCGCTGGGTAAGAAAATTATCAGATGGCCCCAATGAGTATTCCACAGACCAGTTCATCCCAAAGCGTAACTCACGCTCACCGCAGGTAAGATAAGTCCGGCTTTCTGTTTCTTCAATCTTGTACAGTATCATTTCGTTTTGTGTAGGCGAATGCGAAATGGGAAAACTCACCTCAATGCCACCAGCTACAAAATAAAACCGCGGCAATATCCGCGTCGGACGGATCACTTCAGGAACGTACAAGACTTCTTTTCCCGAAGGCTTCAGGGTCATCGAAACAACTTTCCCACCCAAATCCGGACAAATGATGATTTTCAAAAAATCATTTTCCAACGAAACCATTTTATATTTGACGGGCTCCGGACGGTTTGCTGTTTCCGAATAACTAAGATAAGGATACACGCCATTGGGATCAAGAGCGGTCGGCACCGGCCCGGCCGGTACCAGGCGGTGCGTCAAAATGATTTTGTCGAATGTTTTGCAAGTCACTTTTGAGAAGCTGTTCCGTCCGCCGGCATTCATTCCGCAAAGGATCAATAGTAATACAATTCCCGTTTTCATATTTCTGTCAACGTGCAAGTTCTTCACTCAACGATTTAATCAGTTCGTTTCCTTTCCCTACAATTTGTTTTAATGTTTCTCCACTGAAATCGCGTTCTTCATACTTTCTGACAGAAGCCAAACCAATCAGATGTTCGTCCAGCGCTTTCATCAGCGTTTTGATTTTTTTGTTGTTTGATTTGCCCGCTTTTTCTTTTAGAATACGAATCTTTTCATAATCGGAAATTCCTTCTCTCATTTTTTCGAAGCGGATACAACTGACACCTCCGGGATAAACCAGGAAGCAATCGCCGGCAGGCCAAAGGGTGTGGCGGGCATCGGC
>OBJA01002056.1_pt1 | contig 12361 bp, 7 predicted proteins | sample 1519751 | NCBI WGS metagenome assembly OBJA01 (sample SAMEA3881238, study PRJEB22517) | soil metagenome | biome: lake sediment; feature: soda lake sediment; material: sediment, water from around vicinity | place: India | collected 2013-12-23 | depth 3 m
ATATAAAAGCCGGTTTATTCTGACTCTACCATGTTTATGTCTTTATCAACCAGGATACGGCCGCAGTACTCGCACACGATAATTTTTTTCCGGTTGGCAATATCCATCTGCCGCTGTGGAGGAATTTTATTGAAGCATCCGCCACAGGCATCCCGCTGGATGGTAACCACTGCCAGCCCGTTTCTTGCATTTTTACGGATTCGTTTAAAAGCCGTTAACAGACGCGGTTCGATGAACGATTCAATTTTTTCTGATTTTGCCTTAAGTTTTTCCTCTTCAATGCGTGTTTCCTGGGTAATTTCATCCAACTCATTTTTCTTTCTTTCCAGGTCTTCCTCGCGTTCTTTCAGTAATTCCCGTGAAGAATCGATAACTTCTTTTTTCTCTGCCATTTCAGCAGTGTACTCTTTAATTCTTTTTTCAGAAAGTTCGATTTCAAGGGTTTGAAACTCAATTTCTTTCGACAAGGAGTCAAATTCACGGTTATTCCTTACATTGTTTTGCTGTTCGGTATATTTGGCAATTAATGTTTCCGAATCCTTAATGGCAATTTTTTTATTCTTCATTGCCGTTTCAAGAGTTTTGATTTCATCCTCAAGATTTGTCAACCTTGTTCTTAACCCTGCGATTTCATCTTCAAGGTCCTGTACCTCAAGGGGCAACTCACCTCTTAATGTTTTTATTTTATCAATTTCAGAAACTACGCTTTGCAGCTCGTGCATTGCACGCAATTTATCTTCGATAGAAATATCTCTGTCTTCCTGCTTTGAAATTGGTGTATTCATTGTTTTTACTCTTTAAATTCTACATTTTCCCTTTATGCCGGGTTATTCTCACGGCAATAAAGGCCTTATGGGCATCCGGTACAATCAGAAATAAAATACAGGATTGGTATTTACCTCTGAAATTCGGACTGCAAATTTAGGGAAATTTTTAACAAGTACTTCATAAAAAAGTTCTTTAGTAAACTGCTCACTTTCAAAATGCCCGATATCGGCAATTACAATTTTACCTTCGGCATCAAAAAACTGATGGTATTTAAAATCGGCCGATACAAAAAAATCGGCTTTTGCTTTGAGTGCCTCTTTTAACATGGATGAACCGGCTCCCCCACATACGGCAACTTTCGACACGTTTTCCCCCTTCAGCGCGGTGTGTTTGATGCAACCGCATCCAAAAACGGTTTTCAGTGTATTCAGGAACTCCTGCTCATTCACAGGCAAGGGCAATTCTCCCACCATTCCCATTCCCGCATTTTCGAGTTGATTCTCGAGCGGATAAATATCATAAGCCACTTCTTCATAGGGATGAGCAGCCAGTAATGCCTGCACAATTCCTGACTGCAACCAGCCCGGGAAGATTGTCTCAAAGCGGATTTCCTTCTCAAAATGCACTTTCCCCCTTTCACCAACGAAAGGATTTGTCAGCGCATCGCCCCTGAAGCTTCCGGTACCTTCAATGTTGTAACCACACCAGTCGTAGTTTCCAATGTGCCCTGCTCCGGCAGCAAATACTGCTTCTCTTACTTTTTCAGCAGCATCGAACGGTATGAAAGTGACCAGTTTTTTGAGCTGTCCGGAAACTGGCTGGAGCACCCTTGTATTTATCAAACCCAGTTTTTCGCAGATTTTGGCACTCACCCCTCCTTTTGCCGAGTCGATATTGGTATGGGCAGCATAAACAGCCACATCATTTTTTATTGCCTTAATAACAGCCCGCTCGGTATTATTTCTGCCCGTAAGCTTTTTCAGGCCTGAATAAATTAAAGGGTGGTGTGAAATTATTAATCCGCATTTATGTTGGATGGCTTCTTCAACCACTTCAACAGTTACATCCAAAGTAATCAAGGCAGAATCAACTTCTGCATCGGGGTCTCCTACAAGCAGGCCTGTATTATCTGACGATTGCTGCAGGGCAGATGGGGCGGTCGTTTCAAAACAATTAGCAATTTCCTTGATTTTAACCATCAGCTTTCCATTTGGTTTCTGAGTTGTATCAACTTTTCTTTTACTGTTTTCAGCCGGTTAACTATTTCCCAGGTGTTAACGGTATCCTCCCGGTTATGTTTTAATTTCAGCTGGGCTCCTTTTATTGTAAGGCCTCTTTCCTTTACCAGGTAATTAATAAGCTTAAGGGTTTCAATGTCGTTTTGAGAAAACAGCCGGGTACCCCCGCTGCTTTTTTGAGGAGCAAGCTCATTGAAGTTGCTCTCCCAATATCGGATTGAAGAAGGTGTAACGCCAATCATGGCGGCAACTTCACCTATTGTAAAGAAGAGCTTCTCTATTTTCTGTTTTTTATAAGGCACCTGGCATCAATCGAGTGTCTGACCAATATTGGATGAAATGGCAATCATCCGCTCATACTCCTGCGGTGTAAGATCCTTAAAGTAGTAATGTTGCGGGTTTACAGCACTTCCGTTATGATGGACCTCATAATGAAGGTGCGGAGCCGTTGAACCTCCTGAATTGCCAACATAACCTATTATATCGCCTCTTTTTACCTCCTGCCCCACCTTTACATTAAAAGCATTCAAATGGGCATAAAGGGTTTCATAACCAAAATCGTGATCAACTTTTACAACAAGCCCAAAGCCAACACGGCTGTTTTTCGATCCGCTGGTTTCCACCACTTTCCCGTCGCCTGTGGAATATACCGGTGTTCCAATGGGAGCGGTAAAATCCATACCATAATGCATTTTGCGGACTTTATAAATCGGATGAAACCGGTAACCCCATCCACTGGCTGTACGCTTCAGGTCTTCATTGGAAACGGGCATAATTGCGGGAATGCTTGCAAGCATTTTTTCCTTGCTCAGTGCCAGCTTCAAAACCTCGTCGTACGATTTTGACTGGATGTAAGCCTCCTTTGACAATACATCCAGTTTACGCGCCGTTTCAATAATGAGCGACGAATTATTATAATTTTCGAGATGGGAATACTTGTTGCTGCCCCCAAATCCGGCTTTTCTTACAGTGGAGGGAATGGGATCGGCCTCGAATATTATGCGGTAGATGTTGTCGTCGCGTTGTTGCAGATCTTCAAGAACCTTTTCAACAATATCAAGATCACGCGACATCAGTTCGTATTGACTGAGCAATTGTTGATTTTCTCTTTTCAACGCTTTTGCACGAGGCGTTTCATAATAATTCAAAAAAATAATAACTATTATGATTGCCAGCCCCAGGCTGCTGCCCAAATAGGTGAGAATCTTTCCAAGCCTTTCCCTGACAGAAATGCCTACTCGTTCGTAGCTTAGTGTATCGGGGTTAAACTTGTATTTCTTCTTCATCATATACCAAAAGCTAATTTTATTTTCTCCTGCAAACAAAATTAATTAAAACACCTAACTTTGCAAGAATTTTTAAAAAAGCTGTGTGTTTTTTCACACTTTAATTTTAAAACCCAACAATCAATGCTACGAAAAAAGTTCGTATGCCTGGGATAACGATAACAAACTTGCAGTAAAAAGGTTGAAAATGAAAACATCGAGAGAAATAAGAGCAGCATTTCTGAATTTTTTCAAGGAGAAAGAGCATCAGATAGTAAATTCGGCACCAATGGTTGTAAAGGGTGACCCCACCCTGATGTTCACAAATGCGGGCATGAACCAGTTTAAGGATCAGTTTCTTGGTAACGAACCGGTAAAATGGCCCCGGGTTGCTGACACTCAGAAATGCCTGCGCGTTTCGGGGAAACATAACGATTTGGAAGAAGTTGGACTCGATACTTATCATCATACCATGTTCGAGATGCTGGGAAACTGGTCTTTTGGCGATTATTTCAAAAAAGAAGCCATCGACTGGGCATGGGAGTTTTTGGTAGACCGGATGGGAATTCCGGCTGACCTTATTTATGCCACTGTTTTTGAAGGAAGCACCGACGACAACCTGGAAAGAGATGATGAAGCTGCCGGTTTCTGGCAAAAATATTTGCCTGTAGAACGGATTTTGAATGGCAGCAAAAAAGACAATTTTTGGGAAATGGGAGATAGCGGCCCCTGTGGCCCATGTTCCGAAATACATATTGATTTACGCCCTAAAGAGGAACGTTCCAAAATACCGGGGCAACAGCTGGTGAATAAAGATAATCCGCTTGTTATAGAAATCTGGAACCTCGTTTTCATTCAATATAACCGCAAAGCAAGTGGTGAACTGGAAGAATTACCGGCAAAACATGTCGATACAGGTATGGGATTTGAACGGCTGTGCATGGCATTGCAGGGAGTAAAATCAAATTACGATACCGACATTTTTCAGAACATCATTGCCAATCTGGAAAAGCTGAGTGGAATAAAATATGGCAGCGATGAAAAATCCAGTGTTGCCATGCGCGTTATATCGGACCATTTACGGGCAGTAGCCTTTGCCATAGCCGATGGCCAGCTTCCGTCGAACAATAAGGCAGGATACGTCATTCGTCGCATCCTGAGACGGGCTGTGCGCTACGGGTACACGTTCCTTTCTTTCCGCGAACCTTTCATATACAGGCTTATTGAAGTACTTAAAGATACAATGGGTGACACATTTCCCGAACTGACAGCCCAGCAGACTCTTATAGAAAAGGTAATGAAAGAGGAAGAAGAATCCTTCCTGCGTACCTTGTCAACAGGCATAAAACTATTGGATGACATTATAGCCAGAACAAAAAATGAACAGGGCACAGTCATCTCGGGAAACGATGCCTTTGTTTTATACGATACCTATGGATTCCCGCTTGATCTGACCGCATTGATAGCCCGGGAAAACGGATTGGAAACCGATGAGGCCGGGTTTAAGAAAGAGATGGAAGAACAAAAAAACCGTTCGCGCAATGCAGCCCAACTTGAAACCGGCGACTGGGTAGAAGTCCGGAAAACCGATCACACAAAGTTCCTGGGATACGACCAGACAACAGCTGAAGTCCGTATTGCCCGTTACCGCAAAGTGACCCAAAAAAACAAGTTGTATTTCCAGTTGGTATTCGACCAGACACCCTTTTACGGGGAATCGGGAGGCCAGGTTGGCGATTCGGGCTATATTGAAAGTGACGGGGTAAAAACCCCCATTTTTGATACCCAGAAGGAGAATAACCTAACGGTCCATTTAACTGAAAAACTACCCGAAAACCCGGAAGGCCATTTCCAGGCAGTGGTTGATCAGGCAAAACGGGTTGAAACTGCCAATAATCATACGGCTACGCACCTGCTTCATGCTGCTCTGCGCGAGGTTCTTGGAACCCACGTGGAACAAAAAGGTTCGCTTGTCAATTCCGACCATCTGCGGTTCGACTTTTCCCATTTCCAGAAACTCTCGGACGAGGAGGCAGAACAGATAGAAGAACGGGTGAATCAAAAAATAAGGGAGAATTCGGTATGCGAGGAAGAGCGTGAACTGCCCATGCACAAAGCACAGGAAAAAGGGGCCATTATGTTATTCGGAGAAAAATATGGTGAAACCGTCAGGATGATTAAATTCGGGGAATCGGTTGAATTATGCGGGGGAACCCATGTTGCTGCCACCGGACAAATCGGATTGTTTAAAATTGTTTCGGAAAGTGCCATTGCTGCCGGGGTACGACGAATTGAAGCTATTACGGGCAAACGTGCAGAAAAATACGTTAACGATCAGATCAGGACCTTAAAAAACATTCGTGAGTTGGTAAAAGGCTCCAACGATATTCTTGCCAGTGTAGGAAACCTGCTAAAAGAAAATACAGAACTTACAAAAAAAATTGAAGCTTTTGGCCGTGAACGGTTAAAAGTTATCAAAGAGAACCTTAAAAGTAAAATTCTTTCGGAAAACGGAGTAAATATTATTGCCGGCCAGGTGGATGTTGACAATGCAGCCATGATAAAAGATCTGGCTTTTCAATTGAAAAGCGAGGTGGATAACCTGTACCTTGTACTTGGCGCTGCGATAGAAGGCAAACCCAACCTTACGGTAATGATTTCGGAGAACCTTGTTGACGACAAGGGCCTCAATGCCGGCCGGATCGTAAGGGAGGCAGGAAAGGAAATAAAAGGCGGCGGCGGAGGTCAGGCATTTTATGCCACTGCCGGCGGTAAAGATGTTTCAGGATTACAGGCAGCTGTTGACAAGGCACTCACCTTTATCAATTAAATGAATTCTTTAGTAGCAGTAATTACCTTACTGCTACTACCAGAAATCGTGTTGCAGTCCAAAAAAGTTCCGGGTCTTCTATAAATAAAGTATCGGCCCGGTTGTCGCCGGAAATGTTGTATGACTGATTGGGGTGCACCGAAATAAGCTCTGCTCTTTTGGATTCGAGAGGGATAAATTCGACCTGGCGTATATCAACCGGGGTAAAATGTTCCCTGGCAAAATCACTCCTTAATACAGGGGTACTACCGATACCCAGGATTCCCCCCTGCCTTTCTACAATGCCTTCTTCTCTGAGTTCACTGATTGACCCGATAGTATAGTAAGCCCGGTTCAGAGCAGTGGTGCGCATTTTCAGGGTATCGGTCTGTAACGCGCTGTATTCGGTTGCTTCAGCAATTTGTTTTTGCAGAATGTCAATATTTTCGCGCTGTTCGTTAACTAACTGGCTTAACTCCCCAATTTCAGTATCCCGTTGCTGAAGATTTTGCTGCAACTCTTTTGACTGTTCTTCCAATTCATCGATCATTGCCTGGAGCTTATTGGACTGGACACTGGATGTATTTAACTGCCGTTTCATCGATGCAATCAGATTCTGGTTTTCCTCCAGCAGGGCGTTAATTGATTCAATATCGTTGATGATCTGACTTCTTTGGTTGCCACTTAACCTGCGTTCCGATTCACCCGATCCGGGCATCATGCGCTCTGATCTTCTTATAGAATCAAGACTGGCTTGTATGGCAAAAAAATCTTCCCGGAAAACTTCAATTGTAGAATCTTTTTGTGCAGTAACCGCCTGCAAACTGTCAACTTTCTGAGCCAGTTGTTCGGCCTGTTGTTTATGATTCTGACAAGAAGCAATAACCAGGGTCGCAAAAAATAACAAAATGTATTTCATAGCTGTAAATTTTTATGTTTTTAAGGATTCAATTACCGGTTACTCTAAAGTTACAAAAAATAAGCCAAAGATCAGTATACCTGATGAAAATTTCAGCAGTCAGATCGAAAAAACAGAAACGCAAACGATTCACCGTTATATGGTTGGTTGTTGAAATGAGCGGCTACAAATTGTTTTAATGTACGTCATTCAACACATGAATGCATGTGATGTTAAATTGGACGATATAAATCGAATCAAATCCAAACAGAAATGTTGTGAAAAAGCAGCAATAGGGGGTTTAACAGGACCCCATTTTACGGTGCCATTTTTTCAATTCCCTTACCGGTAATTTCTTTACCATAGCCATTTTGAACATGAACATCCATCTGAGGAAAAGGAATATTAAGATTGTAGTCGCCAAACCTGTTATAAACCTTTTCATTCATATCAAAATAAACGCCCCAGAAATCCTTTGCCTTAACCCATGCTCTTACTGTAAAATTTACAGAACTGTCGGCCAATTCGGTAAGGCCTGTAAAATAAGCGGGCTCTTTAAGTATTCGGGTATCTTCAGAAACAAACTGATGAATAGCTGATTTAAAATTCTCCACACGATCGCCATAGGCAATGCCAAATTTCCAGTCGACCCGCCGCAACGGCTCTTTCGAAAAATTGGTAAGTGCATTTGTCGATAAGGGACCATTGGGGATGAATATTGTCTTGTTGTCAGCAGTATTCAAAACAGTCGTGAAAATTCCGATTTCTTTTACTGTACCCAAAAATCCCTGGGCTTCTATAAAATCGCCCGCCTGGATGGGTTTAAAAATTAAAAGCATCACTCCTCCGGCAAAATTCTGAAGAGCCCCTGATAAAGCCAGACCAATTGCAAGACCTGCAGCACCAATTATTGCAATGAAAGAGGTCATTTCAATTCCCACCATCCCCATTACACTTATTACGACCAAAACCTTTAATAAGGTACTGATAAGGGCTACAAGAAAGGGCCTGAGAGAGGCATCAATTTTCCGTTTCTCAAATGTTTTACCAATGCTTTTTGTTACAATTTTTACAACCCATAATCCAACTGCCAGAACTACGATTGCACCCATTACTTTTGGGCCCCATTCAATCATCAAACCATAAAGGTTGTTGAGATGTTGTGATACTTCCGCTGCTTGTTCATTCATGATGTTTACTTTAAATAATTCAATTGATTTGATTTAATTATTTATTCTTCTAAAACTCATTTGCCTGAATATGTGTTAAACATTGGAATTTACTATAAATTTTGGTTTACCCATTCGTATTTATATTCGCTGTTTCATTTGAGATTTTGCGTTTACCTTGCCGGGCTTACTCTGTAAAGGCCTGCTCCGTGTTGTGGTATTTCACGGCTGAAACTTTCGGTAAAAACACCTAAATCTTCGTTGGTCCAGAGGTCTACTACCTTAGCTTTCCCTTTAATGCCGATGTCATTGAAATTGGCACGAACTATAGCTGCATCGGGGTAATCAGCCGTTTCCCTGTCAACATACACTCCAAACACAACAGAACCTTCATCTTTTGTAACAACCCCTGTAGCAGTGAAGGTATCGTAACCCTGGGGAAGATCGTAAATAATTACCGATTTTGAGTGTGTTCCGATGCCATTTACAAGCTGGTTATTCACTATCAGTGGCCTGCCTTCGCATGTTTTGTCAACCTGCGCATTTCCCCATCCCGAAGTAGCGCTGATCCATTCCAGTCCGGTAAGCTTCAATTCTCCCTGAGGGCCATGCAAGACAGGATCAACCCATACCACATGATCCCAGTCAAAGCCATCGCCGCCATCGTTCACAAAAAGGACAAGTTTTTTCCCATCCTTCACCGAAACGCTGATCTGCTGAGAGCTTCCGTTCCCCGCAATGACAGGGCTGGCATACTGGGCATCAGAAAAATCGATATCGTCGCCCTTACTTTGTGCATTGAACAATGCCAGGTACTTATCATTACTGTCGGGTATATCGGCAGCCCAGACGATCAGATTCTGGTCACGCGCAACCTGCCGGTTGTTTGTACTTTCCTGGTTAACTTCCAGCATGCGGGGGTTTGTGAGCATTTGCTTTGTGAACTCATCAAGCCTTGTCATATCGCCTCCGAAGATAAGCGGCGAACGTCCAATAGCCCACAGGCTCATCAGAGTGTAATGCTCGTCTTTTGTAAATTTGGTTGGCCGGTTGAAATCGATGATCCCGATGGGCAACATGTCGGCATCGGGAAAATGGCCGGGCCCGCGGTAGGGAGTCCATGCATCGAGCCTTTCAAACATGGCATTGAGCAATCCCCAGCTGTCCCAGAAATCGTCGGTAATGCGCCAAAGGTTGGCATGGTTCATCACGTGCTCACCGGCAGCTACCGGGGTTGCACCCGGCGACAGGCTCAACACAATCGGGCGGCCTGTAAGATCGATGGCTTTCCGGATGGCTTCAATTTCGGCCTGCTGAACCTTACCGTAAGGACGCGAAATATCATCAACTTTAATATAATCAACTCCCCAGTCGGCATACATGCTGATAATCGAATTGTAGTATGCCTGCCCCCCGGGTTTTGTAGCATCAACACCATACATATCGGGATTCCAGGGGCAGGTTGAATTTGTGAGGGCAATGTCTCTTGCCCGTACATCTGTACCATATACGGGTGTATTCTTATCAACTGCCTGTTTTGGTATCCCCCGCATAATATGGATACCAAATTTAAGCCCCTTTGAATGCACATAGTCGGCCAGTGGTTTAAATCCTTTTCCGTCGGCAGCCGATGGAAACCTTTTGAGTGCCGGGGTCAACCGGCCATAATCATCCATTGTAAGTATAGCCTTCGGATTATACTGGTGCCCTTTCGCTTCAGGTTCGTACCATTGTATGTCAACTGTAAGGTATTTATACCCGCTTGGCAGGAGGTGTTCGGCCATGGCGTCGGCCTGCTCCTTAATCTGTTTTTCGGTAACCGTAGTGCCAAAAATGTCCCAGCTGTTCCATCCGAGTGGCGGCTTTGGTGAATATTGCCAAAATGCAGGTCTTTCCTGGGCTCTTCCAACTCCGGCAGAAATGATTAGTAATAATACCCAAAAGCTGACGTATTTAGTTTTAAAATACATAATCATACATTTAAAATATAATATTTAACAATTAGAATAAACATAATCTGCAGGCATCTTACTCCAGGCAAGCATATTGTTATTATTATCAGGTCCAGGCTAATAAGATCCTGCTGACACACCTGGTTCCACTGACTATGACAAAAAATTACTGCAATATTGAATTTTATTATTATTATTGTTGAAAAGCATCTGGTAATAGATGAAATCAATCAATCAGTAAAAATGCGAAAAATATTCAAACCTGGTCTGTTAATTTCAACTTTTGCGTTATTTTTATTCACTTCTGCCTGCACGGACGAAGATTCAGCTGCGCTAACATTTGAAGCCGAGTTGGCCCAATTGTTTGGTGGTTCATCGAAAGTAGTTGATGACAATGCATCGGGAAGTGATTTAGTAAGTTTATCTGGCCCAGGTGAAGGAATAAATTTCACAGAATTGCCAGGCGCAAATAAACTGGCGATTCGGTATGCATCAATGAGTGCAGGAACGATGAGTGTTTCAGTTAATGGTCAGCACCAGACAAAAGTGAACGTGCATTCCACAGGGGCACTGACCAATTCGTTTCTTGATGCAATTATAGATCTGGAAATTCCTCCCCAGGCTACTCTTACAATCAGCACAGATAGTAATGATGTTGCAGTTAACATAGATAAAATAACAGTTGGCAGTGGAAATTTGGGAATGCCTCCCGATATCTGGAATCTGCCGCCATTGCCAGTTGCCTCGGGTCCATTTTCCCAGGAATGGGAAGAATTGGGGAGGCGTTATACAGTCCCGGAATGGTGGCGTGATGCCAAATTAGGGGCATGGTCACATTGGGATCCTCAATCAATGCCCGAACAGGGAGATTGGTATGCCAGGGGAATGTATATCCAGGGGAATTCACAGTATGAATACCACCTCGAACATTTTGGGCACCCATCAGAATATGGCTATAAGGATATTTGTCGTAGCTGGGCAATAGATCGGTGGAATCCGGAAGAGTTAATGGAACTGTATGTTGAAATGGGAGCAAAATATTTTATGGCAATGGGTGTTCATCATGACAATTTTGATTGCTACGATTCAAAATATCAACCTTGGAACTCGGTTAATATTGGTCCAAAGACAGATATTGTTGGCACATGGGAAAAAATTGCGCGTGCACATGGAATGCGGTTTGGCATCGGTTTTCACAATACACCCGCCCGGACATGGGGCCAGTTTATGCCGGTCAGGTATGCCAGCGACCGAACAGGGCCTATGAAGGAAATCCCTTACGATGCCTTGCAAACAATACTTGACGGAAAAGGTAAATGGTGGGAAGGCATGGACCCGGCAGACCTTTACGGGCCTCCACATACAATGGAAAGAAATGCTCCGCGCCGTCCCGGAAATGATCCGTTGTTATCACCCTTTGCCAACCAGTTTATGTGGCGTATAGATGATGCCATAACAAAATATCGACCTGATGTAATTTATTTTGATGAACATGCCGGAGATTCTCAGGTCGATCTTGGGGTTCATATGGGATTGGGATTTTTGGCACCCCAGTTAATAGCAAACTATTATAATAAGTCACTGGAATGGAATAATGGAGAAATGGAGGTAGTAGTTAATCTTAAAGGTGTAGGTGGCCGATACAACAGCTTTCAGAATGATCCGGATTTACTCCCATTTGTTGATCGCTCCCTTGTCAAGAGCACTGAAGTTCACATTGAGCCGGAGATTATGGCCTATTCGTTTCAGACCGAGACTTGTATTGCCGTGTGGCACTACCAAACCGGGCAAACATACATGAATGCCAACCGGATTATCGGCTTACTAATGGAGAACGTCTGTCGAAACGGAACCATGTTACTCGACCTCACGCAACGCGGTCGCGGAGACCTGGATCCTGAAGTAATTCAAATCGCCAAAGATGTGGGCACATGGCTAAAAACCAATGAGGAAGCCGTTTATTCCTCCCGGCCATTCGAAGTATATGGTGAGGACAATGTACGCTATACGCGTAACAAAGGCAACCTGTATGCAACATTAATGAATTGGGATGGTGGTCCGATCACTCTCAAAGCACTAAAGTCAGATGGAGTAACTCTGGGAAATGTGACAAAAGTTGAAATGCCTGGCTCTGATGTCCCTTTTACATTTACTCAAAATAGTGAAGGGCTTACCGTTTTCCCTGCCGGTAAAGTAAAACCGCTTGAGGGGATCGATGAACAGGCGCTTGCTTCCGGAAAACGTGTGCTACGCATAACCCAT
>OBJA01002057.1_pt1 | contig 12360 bp, 18 predicted proteins | sample 1519751 | NCBI WGS metagenome assembly OBJA01 (sample SAMEA3881238, study PRJEB22517) | soil metagenome | biome: lake sediment; feature: soda lake sediment; material: sediment, water from around vicinity | place: India | collected 2013-12-23 | depth 3 m
ATTCGGTAACGGTTATCAGCGGGCGCGACCGCGACACCCTTCAAAAATGGATGGCAGGGCACAAGGTCAATTTAATTGTCGAACATGGCGTTTGGCTGAAAAGAATTGATGAAGAATGGCAAATGCTGGACAATATCAACAGCAGTTGGAAACCAACCATCCGCCCGATTTTGGAAAACTTTGTTGACCGCACGCCCGGTACGTTTATCGAAGAAAAAAATTATTCGCTGGTCTGGCATTACCGCAATTCTGAACCCGAACAAGGCGAACTCAGGGCCAACGAACTGAAAGACGAACTGCGGAACATGATTGCCAACAACAACCTCGAACTGATGGAAGGCAACAAGGTAATCGAGGTGAAATCGGGGGGCATTAACAAAGGCCTGGCTGCGCTGCGGTTTTTACGAGGCGAAAATTATGACTGTATTGTGGCTATTGGCGACGACTGGACCGACGAATACATGTTCCGCGAACTGCCCGATACCGCGATCACCATTAAAGTGGGCATGAAAAGCACTGCAGCAGCATACAAACTGGAATCGGTGAAATCGGTGCGGAATTTTCTGGAAGCACTTGCCGAAAAATAGCTTTGCCGTCTGCCCGTTCCTTTCAGAAAAAACAATAGTTTTGGGAAACAAAAGTCAACAGATGCACAGATTTTTTTTGACAATATTGCTCATAGTCATTTCGATCGCCGGCTTTGGGCAAGATGCTTTGAATCAAACCGACGGGCAGGGACGCAAACAGGGTTTTTGGAAAAAGCAACAGCCCAACGGGAACTTGTTGTACGAAGGTTATTTTAAAGACGATCAACCGGTTGGCGAATTCGAACGCTACCATCCCAACGGGCTTTTAAAGGCAAAACTATTTTATGCCGAAGATTCAGACACGTCTCAGGCTGAGCTGTTCGACACAGCAGGAAAACTGATGGCAAAAGGCAAATATCTCGGGCAGTTAAAAATTGGGCATTGGCAGTATTTTCAGAACGGGCAGTTGGTTTCGGAAGAATTTTTTGAAAACAACCTGAAGCATGGATCTGCGAAAACCTATTATCCCACGGGCGAATTGTTTGAGGAAATTTCATGGAAATTTGACCTGCAGGACGGCGTTTACCAGGCTTTTTTCAAAAACGGGAAGCCATATATGGAATGCCGCATGGTGAACGGGAAACGCGACGGCCCGTGCAAGGTGTTTTATGAAAACGGTCAGCTCGAGTTGGATGCATTGTATGAAAAAGGACTGCGAAATGGCGAATGGAATTACTACCACGCAAACGGCGATTTTTCACACACTTTAATTTACGATCTGGGTTTGTTGCTCAATCCGGAAGTGGGCGACAGCATTCAGCAGGTTCAGCTTAAAGAAATGGAGAACAACAAAGGCAAGGTGGTCGATCCGGAAAAATTTATGAACGACCCCGCACAGTATATGATGAAGAGCAACACGATGCAAAAGTGATGCGGCTTTCTCCATCAAATAATTAGCAAATAACACGATGCCAAAGTTCGTTTTACTGGTACTTCTTTTATTTGTCGTTGCTGCCTCAACTGCTCAGGATGAGGTTGTTAATTATTACTGGCTCAGCTTCTCAGATAAAAAAGGTACCGTTTATGCTGTTGAGAAACCGCACGAATTTCTTTCGGAAAGGGCGCTGAACAGGCGGCAAAAGCAGCACATTCCCATTGTTGAGGAGGATTTGCCGGTATCGCAGGTTTATCTTGATCAACTGCGATCAACCGGTGCCGAAATTATTCACACCTCCAGGTGGCTGAATGGCGCGACCGTTAAAGCAACTGCTCCGGTTTATCAGCAGTTGCGTGCTCTCGGATTCATTCAATATTCGGAACTGACCAAACCCGGCTTGGTCTTAAAATCATCCCGCAATAAATTTAAAATCGAACATCAAGCCGTCGAAATTGACCGGAGAGATTACGGGCAATCCATCCGGCAGCTGGACCAGCTTAACGGACAGCTTTTGCACGGACAGGGTTTTTTGGGCAACGGCATTTGGATTGCAGTTTTGGATGCCGGCTTTTTAAATGTTGACCAATCACCGGCTTTCACAACCCTGCGCGCCGAAAACCGCTTGTTGGGAACCCGCGATTTTGTCAGTCCTAACAGCAACATCTTTCAGCAGGACGCTCATGGCGCCCAGGTGCTTTCAACGATGGGAGGCGAAATACCCGGCATTTTTAAAGGAACTGCACCAAAAGCCACCTATTTTTTATTTCGCACCGAAGATGCACAAACGGAATATTTGATTGAAGAAGACAATTGGGTGGCCGCAGCCGAACTTGCCGACAGTTTGGGCTGCGATATCATCAATTCGTCGCTGGGTTATTTTGAGTTTGACGATGCCAAAATGAACCATACCTATGCCAGCATGGACGGCAAAACAACCCGGGTGGGCCGGGCGGCCAATGTCGCCGTGCAAAAGGGCATGCTGGTGTTTTCCAGCGCCGGTAACGAGGCTGCCGATCCGTGGAAATACCTCGTTACTCCGGCTGACGGCGACCTGGTGATCGGAGTTGGGGCGGTTAACGGCGAGGGTGTTTGGGCGCCATTCAGTTCGCTGGGGCCGGCTTCCGATGGCGATGTCAAACCAAATCTGGCCGCGCTGGGCTGGCGGGTTCCGGTTCTGACTGCTGATGGCAAAACAGCCTTGTCAAACGGTACCTCTTTTTCTTCGCCGGTGCTGGCAGGCATGGCGGCTTGTCTTTGGCAGGCTCATCCGGAGGCAACCAATCTTGAGATCAAAGAATCCCTCGAACGCAGCGCTTCTCAGTATGGCCATCCCGATGATATGCTGGGTTATGGCATCCCCGACTTTAAGCTGGCCAACCTGTTGCTGGGCGGGGCACAACCACCGCTGCCTGATGACGATTGGTTTGCTGCTCCCAATCCATTTCAGGATCACATTTACTTCTGGAAAAAAGAAAAGGAAACCTTTGAAAAGGCTACGCTGAGCTTATTTTCGATGAATGGAAGCCGCATTGTGTCGCGTGAATTTTACCGGGGAAGTTCCATTTTTCTTTCGAATCTTGCTAACTTGCCGGCAGGATTGTTTATTGCAAAAATTGAATCTGAAAAAGGTACCGTCGTTTTAAAACTGGCCAAAACCAATCCGGCAAACTAACGGGCATGACAAATACGCAATTATCACTTTCGGAGTTGAACCAGTTGATCAAATCGCAGCTGGACGATGCTTTTCCCAACATGATGTGGATCAAGGCCGAAATCAGCGAGTTAACCGTTAATCGCACCGGACATTGTTACCTCGAACTGGTTGAAGTGGATGAAAATTCGAAGGAAATTCTGGCGCGATGCCGGGCAACCGTTTGGTCCTACACGTTCAGGATGTTAAAACCTTATTTTGAAACGACCACCGGACAAGTATTGTCGGACGGGCTGAAAGTATTGGTGAATGCGAAAGTTGAATTCCATCCTGTTTTTGGATTGAGCCTGAACATCAGGGATATTGATCCCAGTTATACGATGGGCGACATGGCACGTAAAAGGCGCGAAATTGTTTTGCAGTTGCAGGCCGACGGTGTGATCGACATGAACAAAGAACTCCCGCTTCCGCTGGTCCCGCAGCGCGTGGCAATCATTTCGTCGCCAACCGCAGCGGGATTGCAGGATTTTAACAACCAACTGGCAAACAATCCCTACAATATCCGGTTCTACACCAAACTTTTTCCGGCTGTGATGCAAGGGGCCAATGCTGCCGCTTCTATGATTTTGGCGATGGAACAGGTCTTTCAATATGAAGATTTTTTTGATGTGGTTGTAATTATCCGGGGTGGGGGAGCGCAATTGGATTTGGCTTGCTTCGATCATTATGAACTGGCTTATCATGTGGCACAATTCCCGATTCCGGTAATCACCGGTATTGGCCACGACAAAGACGAAACGGCCATCGACCTGGTGGCGCACACCAAAATGAAAACCCCGACTGCTGTAGCCGAATTCCTGATTAGCGGCGCGGCGGCTTTTGAACAACGACTGGACGAGATGAAAAACCATTTCGTTGAGCTGGTTGAAGACCGGATTCAGCTCGAAAAAGAATATTTGCAGCGTTCGTTACAACAACTGAAACAAGGGGTGCGACACATTGTGAGCGAAGAAAACAGCCGGTTTAAATTGAAAAGTTTCAGGCTTGAAAAATCCTTCCCGGTTTTTATTTCGCTGAAAAAACAAAAGCTGCAGCAACATCGGCATTCCATCGAAAAAACGGGGACTGGTTTGGTAAAAGAACAACAACACCAGTTGAACAGGAAGCTCGAAAACCTGCATTTCAGGATACAACACCAGTTTAAAAATAAAAAGATACAGCTTGGGCAGTGGCGCCGTCTGTTGGAAAATCGCCTGGCCGTCAGGTTGAAAAATCAGTGGTCCGGCTTAGCCAACTTTGAAGAAAAAACGCGCCTGATGGACCCGCTTCAGGTTTTAAAACGCGGCTACAGCCTGACTTTTAAAAACGGGCAGTTGGTGAAATCAATCAACACCTTATCGGTCGGGGATGAGCTGGTGACCCAGCTGGCCGATGGAAAAGTGACTAGTAAAATTCAAAAAAAATAAAAGCGATGGCTATCAAAAAAATGACTTACCAGGAAGCTGTCAACGAGATTGACAGTATCCTCGAAAAGATTGAAAACGAGGAATTGGATGTTGATGAACTTTCGGAACAGGTAAAACGGGTTTCGATGCTCATTAAAATCTGCAAAGAAAAATTGCATAAAACTGAAACCGAGGTAGAAAATATTTTGAAAGAAATGGAAGATTAGACAGAAGGACCCAGTGCCCTTCTGTCTGTTTTTGAAGGAAAGATAATCTCCTTCTTCACGTGTTATGGTCTTTCAAATAATTTCTGGTCCCGGAATTACCGGAAACCCCTGATTCCACCTGCTATCAACGATAAAAGAAGCAGGATTACAAAAATGATAAAGATAATTTTTGCGATTTCCGCCGCACCGGCGGCAATGCCACCAAAGCCGAACAACGCGGCAATCAGGGCAACAATAAAAAATATAATAGCTAAACGTAACATAACTTTTTCAATTTAAATGGTTAAAATTTCAAACCCACTGATAACATGATCGTGGTATTTTTCGCATCGCCAAGAATGTCACGGGAAGGTTCGTCGTCCTTGGCTACCGGGTTTAACCCCAGGTTGTAGTTAAGGCTGATGATAATCGGGTCAAGGTCGAAGCCCAATCCCGCCGTCAGCCCATAATCGAAAGCATTAAAACGCTTCCGGTCAATTTCGTCCTCCGAATCAATTTCCAGAAAATCGAGAATATCCGCGTCGGTGTCAACGTTTGCGCTGAGTAAATAGCTAACATACGGGCCAACCTGGAATTCGAAGTCTTCAGAAAGGTTAAACACCAGTTTCACCGGTAGTTCAAGGTAATGAAGGTTAAATTTGGTTTCTCCATCAGCAAACATACTTTCATCAAAATTGTACTTGATGCCTTTTACCGAATAAAGCAATTCGGGTTGTATCGCAAAACTTTCGCTTACCTGCGCTTTGTTGAACACCCCAAGGTGAAAGCCCGGTTTCAGGTTTTTGTCATCATTTCCGTCGGTGGTCATGCTCGATAGGTTCAGCCCGGCTTTTATCCCGGTAACCGACTCCTGTGCTCTGGCTATTGAAACAGTCAGTAAGCAGATTAAAGCGGATAGTATAACAGTTGTTTTCATATCTCTCAAATTTTAATTAATAATTTCTTCCGTGGTTAATCTTAGTTAACTTCTTCAACTTCTCCTTTTTTGGCTGCCCTTTTTAGTTTGTCATTGGCGAAAATGGCTATTTCTACCCGGCGGTTTTGTGTCCGGCCTTCGTTAGTGGCATTATCAGCAACCGGCATCGATTCGCCGTGGCCCACCTGTGTCATCCGGTTGGCTGCGACTGCCAGTTCTGCCAGTTTTGTTGAAACCGACTGGGCACGTTTTTCCGACAGTTCCTGGTTGTACTCATCAGTCCCCATGTTATCGGTGTGGCCTTCAATGAGGATTTCAGTGTCGTCATATTTTTTCAGGGTTTCTGCCAGGTTGGTGAGATTTGTTTCCGAAGTGGCGCTCAGCGACGATGAGTTTGTTGCAAATAAAATCCCCGATGCGAAAGTAATTTTAATGCCTTCGCCAACGCGTTCAATTTTTGCGCCTTCCAAATCCCGTTCAAGTTCTTCCGCTTGTTTGTCCATGTATTTACCAACCAATGCCCCCGCTGCACCGCCGATAGCAGCTCCAAGAATAGCGCCTTTGGCCGTATTATTCGATTTAGATCCGAGAAGCCCGCCAATAGCACCGCCGGCTCCGGCCCCGATCGCTCCGCCTTTTAAAGTCCTTGAACTGTTGCACGATGCAGCCACAAGGAAAATGGATAACAGAAAAGGCATGAATGTTTTTAATGTAAATCTCGTTTTCATGACAATCATTTTTTGATGCAGAAATTGCTTCAAATAACCGTGCCAGCAGATGTAATAACCTGGCTGATGCCGGATAACCTCCTGCTATGTTGTGTGTTGTGGAGTACGTTTTGAAAACATGCTAAAAACGCGAACTGATTTTTTTGGATAGAATGATCCACAGGTTGAGGTTTTTGATCCACATGTTTAAGCTGCTTTTTCCTTATAATCTGCCTTCTGATTTTTTTAAAAGCCTGATGAATAGCGTCTTATTCTGTTCTCAGGGCTGTCGGGCACATTTTTGGATAGTTGGGATGCGGATTAAAATTATTGAATTATGAAGAAAACGATACTGTTTGTTTTGCTGTTTTCGCTGTCGGGTGTTGTGATGGCACAATACGACTTTGCCATTGGGATCCGTTCGGGCGGAACATCAGGCTTAACTTTAAAAAAGAATTATGAAACTCACGCGATTGAGGGGATCATCGGTTTCTGGAATGACGGGCTGAGTATTACCGGCCTGTGGGAAAAAAACGTGATGGCATTTGATGAGCCCGGTTTAAACTGGATTTACGGTGTTGGCGGGCATGTTGCTTTTTATGGCGACGAGTTTGACCGCCGAAGCGGCCCATCCTGGTATAAACATCCGCGCGATCCGGATGATGGTGATTTTGGGTTTGGTATTGACGGGATTATCGGGCTGGAATATAAAATTCCCGACGTACCGATTGCCATTGGCATTGACCTGAAACCATATCTGGAAATAATTACCGACGGAGGGGCGGTGTTTTCCATCGACCCCGGTATCGGAATCAAAGTGGCATTTTAGTGGTTAGTTAAATATATTAGCCCTTTGTTCGGGCGCCCGGAATATCCCCGGGCGCTTTTTTTAATACTTTACCGGAGCTGTTGTTGCTCAGGTTTGGAATGCCGTCAAATGTCAGGCAACGGCTTGACTGAACTATGAACCGACCCCGAGTCCTCGGGCGCAGTTGGCTTACCACCGAACCCCGCCCTACAATATGTTCCTTTGTAATGGCACTGCCATTTATTTTATTTCGATTTTTTCGTTATCGTCTGTCATAAACTCAATCAATTCCAAAAGAGCATCAACTGGCGCAGTCCCAAAATCTACCGTTATTTCCTCTGTTTCATCCAATTTTTGAATCATTGAACAATTATGAATTGAATTACTATATTCTGTCTGTCGAGATTCTTCAATATCAATCCATTTCTCAATCCATGCTGTCAATTTATTCATATCAATTTTGTCAGCAATGATTTTGCAATTGTCCCAACAGAAAGGATTTACCTCAATTTCCGAATTGTTTATTGTATTTTTATTTGTCTTGTAATCCAGCAATGAGTTAAGTTGTAAGGCGTTGATTTTATCGACTTTTTCGTCATCTTTAAATATGAAATCAACTCTCAATAAATTGAAAGGGCGTTTCAATTCCTTATCTCCAGTTTCAATTAAAAGTTCTACTGCAAATTGAGTTTTGTCTTTCTTTAAATAGTCAATGCCTTTTCGAAAAAAATCCAAATACCTATTTCGTTCAGTTTTGATCGTGTCTATCATTTCTTTGTATTCATGGTTGTGCCTGACGGTCACTTGTATGTAGTCGGGCGCGATTTATTTATTTGTTATGCCCCTTTATTAGTCACAATATAAATCTATCATGTTTTGAACATCTATCCCTAGTTCCTTTGCCTTTTTTAAATCTGTACAAGCTTCTCTTCCAAATATACTTATATATGTTCCCTGATTTTCTTCAACGATTTTGGCAATAGCAGCAGTACCACGTTTGGCATATGCTTGCCCAAGTTCTGGATTTAGTTCTATTGTTTTTGTGTAGTCATCGATAGCCTTTCCCAACTTTCCATCTTTTTCATAAGCAAATGCTCTATAAAAATACATGAGGTCATCGGAATTGTTGCCTGCGATGCCTAAATTGAAATATTTGATTGCTTTCGGATAATCCCCTAGGCTGCCCCTCGTTTGAGCGGAGCGGCAACGAGGGGTTGCTGTTTTGAGTTTGTAACTCATTTCAACCATGAAATAATGATCTGCATACATTTTTGGTTTAAAGATTTTTAGAATTGTTGTTCAATGCAATGCTTTGGCGTATTGTTGTTACAAACAACTGCCAGCTTCCCCCTCGTCTTAGCGAAGCGGTGACGAGGGGTAGTTTGGGCAGTCTACTCGATTATGCTGCGTTTTTATTTACATTTCTTACAATATAGGTAAATCATATCGTCAACTGATGTATCTCCAAGTTCTTTTGCTTTTAACAAGTCTTTGCAAGGTTCTTCCAAACATTTTATATTCTTTCCTGTCTTATCTTCAACAGGAGTTTTATTGATTTTCTGAACTCCACGATTAGCATATGCTTCCATGTAATTTGGTCTTAATTCTATTGCTTTGTCAAAATCTGCAATTGCTCCATCCGAATCCATAATATTGCTTTTTGCAGTTCCACGTAAGAAATAAGCTTCTGAATCTTTTGGTGCAAGTATCAATAACCTGTCAAAATACTTAATAGCCTCTTCGTTTTCAAAAATCAGCATCTTAATTCTTCCTAGATAGTAATAGGCTGCTTCTGCTTGTCCACCAATTGAGTCAAGTATTAGTACATGTTCAAAGTCCTTTATTGCATTCGGATAGTCTTTTTTGAAACTATATGTTTTACCTCTGTCTGTGTATGAAGCTGGGTCAAGAGGGTCAATTTCTATTCCCTTATTGAAACAAACAATAGCACTATCAAATTTACTTTGTCCGTTTAATGAAAATCCCTTATAGACATAGGACATTTTTAATCCTTGCTCTGTTTCTCCTTTTGAAATAGCAATTGAAAACTGCTTTTCAGCCTCAACATAGTTGTTTGATTTCAATAATCTCACACCCTCACTAAATGCTTTTTGAGCTTCTTCTTGTGCGTGAAGTCCTATTGAAATGAAAATCATTAAAATTGTTAGAAATCTTTTCATATTGTCTGTTTAAAATGCACCATAACGGTTGGTACATGTTGTCGGGGCGGATTTCGGAGAGTGTTCCTGTCCGAAGGACACGGAACTGCGAAACGAGAATCCGCAGTTGGCGCACCACCGAACCCCGCCCTGCAATATGTACCGTGTTATAACGCGTTTTTTAATTTTTCCATTTATATTTTTAACTCAAAATTATCTTCAATTTCATTGTATTTGTCTTTGAATAAATTCAATATATATTCATAACCATCAGGGTGAGGAACTTCAAATCCAATGGCAATTGAAATAAATTGTCTTAAAATTTCATCGGGATTTTTATAAACTTCCAGAAGAATATCAAGAGTCCTGTCAAAGAATTGCTCAATTATTTTAGTTAATTCTGGATTTTCCGGTTCTAGATTTGGGTTTTCAATTATCCAGTCATATTTTTTTACATCTTCATCTGAGATTTTTGCAAAGTATGATTCAGAGCAAAAGTGTTCGTAAATGTCTGATAATACTAAAATGAAATTTTCAACCTCGTTTTTAGTTTTCAAATGAGGTTCAAATTTATGCCATTCATTTTTTAGCCAAACAAAATCTTCTCCTTGTTCCCATTTATAAAAATGCTGACAAGCAATTTCCCTGATATTATAAAAGTCTAACATTGATTTTAATTATTGTAAAAGGAAACCTTTATTACCACCGGTTTTGAAGTACGGAGTTAATTCAGGTGGCATAAATGGTCGCATTGATATATAAATGAAAATGTCATTAGAAAATTCATTTAGCATTGAATCGACTAATTTTGCTCTTAATTTTTTCCCTTCGTCATAACTAAGTTCAGAAAGTCCATCATTTACTCGAAGATGATTCATTGTTAACATTAAAGATTCAATATATGACGACAAGTCACTATCAATTAATCTATTGTATGAATCAATGTGTTTTCTACATTTTCGTTTAATCACATTCGTGTAAGTTTGAATATCAAAATTGTCATATTCATTTAGAAATGAAAAATAATCGTCAATATCTTCACGGAAATACTGTAATGGAGCATTCGTTTTTTGAGGTGCAGAATTTACATAGATTAGATATTGCCCCATTTCTACCTGAGAAGAATCAAAGTCAGAAAGTTTTGCCTTGAAATTTATTACTTTACCTTTTAAGTCATAACTTTTTTTATAATATCCATCAACAATTTCGGAAACACCAACTTTGATTTTATTTGATTTCTCAACCGGAGTGGATTCTTTTTTATTTTTTTGAACCAGTTTAGCATAAGATTGGTCTTTAGATTGTTTTTGAAATTTAGTTTTATGAAAAAGGAGGAATTAGTTGAAATGAATTGATTGGGATTTCAAAAATTTGATTCCTTTTTTTGTCTATGTATTTTATTAAAAGACAACATTTTGATTGGGTTAAGATTAGTTCAAAATCTTTTTCAAATTCATAGTCAGCGGGGAAATCGGCAGAGTTGTTATTAATTTTTATTTCGTTCCTGGAAGTGCTTAAATTACCCGCAAAACTTTTTTTCAGAGACAATTCATTTTTCTGAGCGTTCATCACTCTGCTGAAATCATTCACTAAGGTGTTAGCTGGAAATTCAAAATACTCTGGGAACAATAAATCTAACAAAACCCTTTGTCCATTAAATTTACTGATGTTGCTAATGTACTCCGGTAAAAATTCTTCTTTGGTGTTGAAAAAAGAATTTAACACTTGGCAATTTTTCAGATTTCGTAATTCGAAATTTGAATTATGAAAGTTTTTAAAATCAGATAGAATTAACCATTTTAAGAAGTCTATTAAGTCTTTTGTCTCAACAATAAGATTTTTTCCTTCATGTTGCATTGTATTAATAAATCCATTATGTGGAGCTGGAGCTTCTCCCCACATCATGAATTTAAAACCTTCTGGAACAAATTCAACAAGTTCCCAAGTTTGTTTGAATTGATTAGAATTGTTTAATCCAATTCCTGTCGATAATTCTGTCGTGAAAAAATTTATTGTGAAAAACCAACTATTACCGTGAGGAACAATTTTACTAATTGAATTAGGATTTTGTAATAATCGAGTGAATTCGTGTGTGTCTAATTTTTTCATTTTTCTTAGGTTTTAAAATGCGTTATAACGGTAAGTGCATGATTTCGTGGCGTTCAAACCCCTCCGACGCTCGATTAATTGCACTTCCGGTTCCTGTTTTAAATTTTTATGGAGGGATTTTAAATTAATAACATTCAAATCAAGTATTATGAACTTTGAAGAATTTGCTGTATATGTATTAGTTTTTATTGTTTGTTTCATAATTGGACGTGGTTTACGACTTCTCAGGGAAATCAATAAGGAATAATTAAATGAGTTTCCATTTTTCTTCCAGAATACATATTTGGTCTAATAATTCATTTTGTAAACCGTCTCTGCTTCCAGCAATTATTACTTCTAATTGTATTACTCCTTTTTTATTGTCAATTCGTTCTTTTAGTTTTTCTGGAAGGTGTTTTCTAAACCTGGAATACAAATATGAGTTTCTAAATTCATCTTCTGAAAATTCATTAGAAGATATGTACTCTCTAAGTTGTTTGATTAACAAAATCCTTTCATTTGTTCTCAGTTTTAATTTTTCAACATTCCATTTTGATAAAGCACCAAAATATCCGCCCGCAGTTCCTAAAATGCTTGATAACAATAATGTTAAAATGTCTATTTTCATTTTTTTACTATTTATTAAGTATCAACCGGTTTTGCAAAAACCGACGCGCGTCGGCAAAAATTTAAAACATACCACTTACTTGTCATTGAAAAACCGACACAGCCATGAATTATGCACATTGTTACCAAGCGGTTTTTCTTCTTCAAAAGCGCAAGAATGAAATTGTATTTTTTCTTTATAAACCATGAATTGCGCTTTTTTAAACTGCTTGGTAACGTCTGTATAAATAACTCATGTATTATATATCCACTATATATTGCGACTTGT
>OBJA01002059.1_pt1 | contig 12356 bp, 14 predicted proteins | sample 1519751 | NCBI WGS metagenome assembly OBJA01 (sample SAMEA3881238, study PRJEB22517) | soil metagenome | biome: lake sediment; feature: soda lake sediment; material: sediment, water from around vicinity | place: India | collected 2013-12-23 | depth 3 m
CACACGAAGGCGCAAAGGCACGAAGGAATCTTGAGGTGAATCACATAGGCAAAGTCTTTAGGGTTGAACCAAAAAAACCATCTATTTTGAGGCGTTAACAACAAAGAATCAGCTTCTGTCAGTGTTTTCCGGTCTTTCCGTGGACGAACAGGTTTAGAAGTTTTGGTGTTTCTCTCCATCTCTACCGCTCCCGCGCCTCTGCGTTAACGTATTTTTGATTTTCTCCTGGGTTCAGAATCTGATAATATGAAACTGTCTTCTTTATTATGGTGCATGAACAGAGAACGGTGTTGTTGCTCCATCTGTGAGAATGTGGAGGCAAGTTTATGATAGATCTAAGTGCATTGCGCACACAGTACATAACAGACGAATCCGGTGAACGTGTTTCCGTCATCTTGCCCATGGTCGATTTTAAAGCTCTGATAGAGGATATCGAGGATTTGGCGGCCGTTGCTGAGAGGCGTGATGAGCCAACCATTTCACACCAGCATCTGCTTGATGAATTGAAGCAAGATGGTTTGTTATAAAATTGTCTGGAAGCAGTCAGCATCTAAGGAGTTACGCAAGCTTCCAAAGGTTGCTGTCGCCAGGATTGTGACACTGGTCGAATCCCTTGCCCAAAATCCGGCTCCACCGGGTGTGAAAAAACTTTCAGGCACCTCTCATACATACCGTGTCAGAACAGGCAATTATCGCATTGTTTACAATGTCGCCAGTGATGTCCTTGTTGTCGAAATCGTCAGGGTTGGACACCGGAAGGAGATTTACCGTACGTTGAATCACTAGACCGGTGGCTAGGACAATAATCGGCTGTTCGATAACGTCACCAGTAAGTGTCCACGGAAATCACGGAAGAACACGGAAAGTCGACTCTCGCAAAGGCACAAAGGCACAAAGGAATCTTGAGGTAAAATCACAGGCAAATCTTTGGTTTGAAAGACAAAAACAAGCAGAATTTAAGATGTTGAATTTACAAGGCCCGAAAGCCCGGTTTTAACTCCTGTATTCTAACTCCTATATTCTGTATTCAGCTTTTCACGCTTTTATCTGTGCATTCCGGCCTTTCCGTGGACGAACAGGTTTTATGGTTTTCAGGATTCTTTGGTGATTCTCTCCGTCATTCCCACTCATGCGTCTCTCCGTTAAGGCGTTTTTGTTTTTCCTCTGGATTCTGTATCTAATATTCTGAATTCTGCTCTTATGCCAAATTTTGTCACCCGCGACTGACAATAGTTGGCACATTATTATGAAAATATGTTTACCATTGGTGTGTTTATGATGTATAGTCCCCGTCAGCAGCTAACTGATGAAAAGAAGCCGCCTGCTTTTTTTAAGTTTTTATAATAAAAGCGTAGTGATATTAGTGTATTGCGTAAGGCTCTTGAAGGTTGGCTGGTTTTGATGCGTATTACCTGAGAAATCTTACACTTTCTTGGCGCTAAACTTGCTAGAGAATAAAGAGAAAACACCGAACATTACAACAGAAGCGCCGGACAGCCATCCGGCAAACAAGTCAACATTCCAGAAAAGGAGATGCAGATGATGTTGAGCAAATTCCACAAAAAACAGAACCAAAAGGGTTTTACCCTGATTGAATTGCTGATCGTTGTTGCGATCATCGGTATTCTGGCGGCAATTGCAATTCCGCAGTTTGCGGCGTACCGTGAGCGGGCGTTCAATTCGGCGGCACAAAGCGATCTGCGCAACTTTAAGACCGCGATGGAAGCGGATTTTGCTGACAGATTTAGATATGTCGCACTGCCTTAGTGATTGTCTTTAACTATTCTATTTTTTTAAGGTAATTTTAATTTACAGCAAAGGAAGACTCTATGAATAAAAAATTATTTATTTCTGGATTATTGATGGTGGTATTTTTACTAACTGTTTCTACGTCATGGGCTGCTGTCACTTTTAAAGATGATGGGGTCCAAGGTAGCCCGACCATTCCTGCAAGTAGTGTTCTTAATGATTATAAAACATCTACTGATGTTACTTTGGTTGCTTTAGGAGATACTGCCACCTATGCAGTTGTTTCTTCCCATCTCCGTGGGACACGTGTTTTTGGTTCTTCATCTCAAGATGCTGGAATCTGGACTTTAGATGCCGGTAAAGATTCTGGGAGCGTATACACCACAGCTCCCACAGCCAGTGATAGCGGGGCCTTCAGCTCTGGTTGGTCCAGTTTGTAGGTAACTATCATAATGTAAAACAAAGGGAGACATTAATGTGTCTCCCTTTGTTTTTTTGGATGTTAGTCATATGTCACTTCTTAGGACAATACGTGTTTTTCTATTAATACTTAAACGTGACAAAACCTTCATATCACTTTTTTTTGTGATGTTTTTTTCTTTATTCCTTATTCCTTTTTTCAGTCTCTTCTCCATGCGTCAGGTACAGGAACTCTCTATTACCCTGTCACTGTCGGCAACCTCTTTCATTCTGCTGATACTTGCTACCCTTCTTGGTAGTTTCAGCATCTGGCGCGATGTTGAGCGGCGTTATACCGCTGCGGTTCTTGGTTTGCCCATGTCGCGGAGCAGTTACCTGCTCGGTCGTTTTGCTTCTGTCGCCCTGGTTTTGATGTTGTCCTGTGTCGTTTTTGCTGCGGTTTCTGTTGCGGTAATTTTAATTGCGTCCTCTATGTATCCAGGGCAAACTCCAGTAGCCTGGGGCGCTGTCGTTTTGTCGATCGCCATGGATTGCTGTAAATATATTCTACTTGCGGCCTTTGCCTTTCTTTTTTCTGCCCTGTCCACTTCCTTTTTTTTGCCGGTTTTCGGTACCTTGGCCATCTATCTGGTTGGGAGCGCTACGCAGGAGGTGATGGAATATGTCAATTCAAGCTTTGCCGGCGATGTGTCGCAACTTACAAAGCTGATCGCAACAACCCTCTATTATCTGCTTCCCAATTTTTCTGCATTCAACTACAAGGTTCAGGCGATTTACGTGCTACCAATTGATATTACCGGATTGTTGCTGACATTGGCGTATTTCTTCGTGTATCTGGTGGTGGTGCTGCTCTTAAGTGTCTGGATTTTTTCCCGTCGTGAACTGAACTGATGAAAAAACTCTTGCTGGGGATTTTGGTCATGGCACTATATGTGGCGGTGGTCGTGCCTCTGGCAGAACACATGCGCGAACGCCCAGTGGCAATCAAGCTTGGCTACACCCCCGATGCACGCGTTGTCAAGTATGTTGCTGGTGATCAGAAAAACCTGCTGGCGCAACTGAACATTCTGCGCGTTCTTTTTTATTACGGGACGTTGGTGGAAAAATGGCGTGAAAATGTCATTATCCAGCCTGAATATTTCAATATGTTTAAAACTCTGGAATCAGCCATTATTCTTGATCCTTATAATGTTGATGCCTACTATTTTGCCCAGGCGGCCTTTACCTGGGAAATCGGACGGGCGCAGGATGTCAATCGACTGCTTGATTACGGCATGCGTTACCGTTATTGGGACTGGAGTCTGCCTTTTTATGCCGGCTTCAATGCAGCCTATTTTCTTGAGGATTTTCAGACGGCTGCATCTTATATGGAACGAGCTGCAGAAATCACCGGGGACAGTTTATTTACCAATTTGGCAGCGCGATATCATTTTGAGGCAGGGCATAGTGGTTTGGGGATCGCCTTTCTGGATTCCATGATTGAGGGAGCGACAGAGCCACGACTGAAACAGGTGTATCAATTACGGCGTGATGCCTTGCTGGCAGTTGAAGCAATAGAATCTGCTCTTGAAAATTATCGCCAACGCTTTGATCGCTCTCCGGATGATCTATATGAGTTGGTTTTGCATCATTTTCTGACTGAATTGCCCGTTGACCCTTATGGAGGCACCTTTTATCTGGACGACCAGGGGAGGGTGCGCTCAACAAGTGCTTTTGCCTCCGGGCGAGCAGGAGAGGAAGGCGGGGCTGATTTAAGTGAAGAAAAATCCCAAGAGGTGCCGTTACCGTGACTACTGATCTGCCTGCAATCGATATCGCCGATCTGGCTAAAACCTATCGCAACAAAAAATTGGCCAAGGTCAATGCCCTGCGCGAATTAACCCTGCAGATTGCTCCGGGGGAGGTGTTCGGCTTTTTAGGGCCGAACGGTGCCGGTAAAAGTACCACCATAAAAATCCTCACTGCTCAGGTTCGGGCAACTAAAGGCACGGCACAGCTCTTCGGCGTGCCGGTCACCGAAGTAGCAGCGCGTAAACGCCTCGGCTATCTGCCGGAAAATCCAGCTTTTTACGATTATCTCACCGCCAGCGAATATCTCGCCTTTGTTGGAAAAGTGTTTGGTTTGTCGACTGAGATTATTACAGCGCGGAGCACTCTGGTTTTGGAGCGTCTTGAGCTGGCAGCCGCAGCCAAAAGACCGATTCGTGGTTATAGCAAAGGGATGGTGCAACGTCTGGGACTGGCTCAAACATTATTGCATGACCCCGACCTGTATATACTTGATGAACCTATGAGCGGTCTTGACCCCATTGGTCGTGCACTGGTCAAAGATATCATCAGAGAATTGAAAGAACGCGGCAAAACGGTTTTTTTCAGTACTCATATCACCGCAGATGTTGAAGCGGTATGTGATCGCCTTGGAGTGATTGTTAGCGGAAAATTACGGGCTGTGGATACGGTCAGCTCAGTATTGAACAAGAGTCTGTCAGGTTACTCTATTCATTCAGTCAGTGCTGATGGCCATCTGACAGAAACCCGGGTGGCCGTTGAGCAATTACAACCCAAGTTGCAACAACTGGTATCTGCCGGGGTACGGATTGAGCGGATTGAACCACAGCGGCAGGACTTGGAGAAGTTTTTCCTGCGCGTGGTAGATGAGGCGGCCGGTGAGCATTAAGCCCAGATATCAGGTTGCATTATTGTTGTTTTTTGTGTTGGGAGTATATTATCCGACCCTTTTCGGCGAATTTATCACTGTTGATGATCACAAACTTATTAATCGTATCCTCAACATGGAATCCTACGACTGGTGGAATCGTCTCAATCCAGGCTCCAGCTTTTATTATCGACCTTTGCTGGTCTGGACCTACTACCTCGATAAACAACTATGGGGACTTGAGCCCGGATTCATGCATCTCGTCAACATGGTGCTTCACGCTGTAAACGCAGTATTGGTCTTTTTTATTGCGCGACGCACCTGTATCGCTCTTTTTGGCGTTATCGGGTTATTGCCATTGGTAGCAGCGCTGTTGTTTGCCCTGCACCCAATCAATACGGAATCTGTCAATTGGGTTTCCGGTCGGACCGACCTATTGGCCACAAGCTTTGTTCTGGGTGCAACCCTGTTGCTGATCCATGCCATTGAATCACGACGGGCCTGGTGGGGTTTATTGGCGGCGCTGGTGTTTATTGCCGGTATCATGTCGAAGGAAGTGGTGCTGTTTTTTTTACCGCTAGGCTGTTACTTGTTATGGCGCTGGCCGACAGGAGCAGGGGAGGGCTCTCACCGCAGTTTACGGTTACGCAGCATATTCTATTTTGCTGTGCCTTTTGTTGCCGGGGCGACGGCTTATATTGTGATGCGTTTTGCTCGTTTCGGCGGTAGCGATTCCGGCGTCAACTTTATAATAAATAACTTTAGTTATGATCTGTTGAACACTGTGCGCGTTGTGTTCAAGGTGTTTGGCTTTTATGTTAAAAAGCTGTTCATGCCGTTGCCGTTAAACTTTGCCATCACCTCTGCCCACGACGCCTATGTGTGGCTTGGGATCATCGCTGTTATCATCTTGATTGTGCTGGCCTGGTTTCGACACCTGGCAGCGGATTTTCTGTTGATTGCGCTGATGTTAATTGTACCGGCCATCATTATTGCCTTGACCAATGTCGCCTGGACGCCCCTGGCGGAACGCTACCTCTATCTTTCATCGGCTTTTTGGGCAGTGGCCGTTGTTGCTGGGGTCTATCAGGTGGCTACGGTTTTTGGCAAACCACTGGTTTTGGGCAGCGCGACGGCGGTAGTGCTGGCGGGTATGGGCTGGGTGACTTATGAGCGTAATATTATCTGGCAAACCAACTTGACGCTTTTTGAAGATACGGTGCACAAAAATCCCGGTTTTCCACCAGTACGCAATGAACTGGCATCGGCCCTGCTGAGGGCTGGTCGCCATGATGAATCCATGAAACAATTAGCTTTTGCTCGAGGTCAGGATTCTGGGCAACGGGTCTTGAATGTTCATTTCAATACCGTTCGAGGAATGATTCGTGACGGTAATTTTGAAGCAGTTTGGTCCGAGTTTATGCAGGTTCAGAGTTCTGTTGAGAGGCGTACGCGGAACTATCGTGAAGAGGTTGTTATAATTTTTGAAGCCATGCTTCGCAATTTTCCGGAAGATGAACACAAACAGCTCATTATGCCGGAACTTCTAACCGCATACGATGAACTGATGAAGCGCAACAGTGACCCCTTCCTACGCTATCGTGCCGGGCAGATTGCCATGCATTTGGGGCAATACCCTCAAGCCGTTGATTTTTTTACCGAGGCATATCAGCGGGCACCGGCATCTGCTCATTACAAAGCTGCCGCCGGCAGATTGGCAATGAGGCTGGCCGAGAATGAAAATTAATCTGTTTCTAGCCATTCTTCGCCCACACCAGTGGCTGAAAAACCTGTTGTTGCTCTTTCCACCTTTTTTAGGGGGGGCGCTCCATCGTATTGATTCTTTCACCAGTTTTATCCTGCCTTTGATCAGTTTTTCTTTAGCCGCTAGCTGCATCTATATTGTTAATGATCTGTTGGATCGACAGCAGGATGTTCATCATCCTCAGAAGTGTAAGCGGCCCATCGCCGCAGGTCAGATCTCTTTCCATACTGCACTCTTCTATGCGGCTGTTGTTCTGGGTGTCGCTCTTCTGGCTGCCTGGCAGGTATCGCTGCATTTTTTGATTGTTGTAATTGTGTACCTGTCTATTTCCCTTGCTTATTCTTTAAAGCTCAAAAAGATCCCCATTGTTGAGATGTTTTGTGTCGTCAGTGGTTTTTTGCTGCGTCTTTACGCCGGTGGCAGCGCCTTTCAAGTTAAGCTGTCTGATTGGTTGGTGCTCAGTGTGTTTTTGCTGGCACTGTTTCTGGTTGCCGGAAAACGACTCGGTGAGATAAACCATGCCGGGGGAGGGGCCCCAACCTTGATCCGGCCTGTGCTGGCGCTTTATCCCGCACGTTTTTTTGAGATATGTATGGCCCTCTCGGGTGCTGCAGTTTTGGTTACCTACACCCTCTATTTAATTCATTATAATGGTAATCTGTTGCTGGTTCCGCTGTGCTGCTTCGGTCTGCTCAGTTATCTGGCTCGGGTGCTGGCAGGGAAGGGCGGCGACCCAACCCGTGCTTTACTGCGTGACCCATATCTGTTTTGTGTAGGTGTGGCCTGGGCACTGCTGGTTGCCTGGGATATTTATTTGCGCTAAGGGTAACGCATCAACTACTGCTATTGCCCCGCCTGAGCGCTTGAAGTAATGTGCTTTATAATGATTTTAGAGGGGCATCTGAATGGCAACAACCACCATTTTTAATAGAAGCAGTAAACACCTGATCCTTGAGGTTTTGTGTTGGACAATCTGTTGGTATGATGGGGGGCCGTCAGATGGCGGCAAAAGAACGATCATTGATCTGCTGGTGCCCGCAGGTGCTGATACCTTTAGTGAGCAGTGAAGTGGTGAGTGAGGTAGAGGCAATGGAAGGGAAAGCGAACGGCGCTCCCCTGCAGCACGAAATAATCAGCGGTATAGGCTGGTCATTTGCCCAACTTCTGGTGTCGCAAGGTTTTGGTTTTATGACCAAGCTGATACTGGCCCGTCTGCTGCTGCCGGAACATTTTGGCATTATCGGCATGGCCATTGTTTTCACTGGCCTGATCAACACCATCAACGATCTGGGTATGGCCGCTGCCCTTATTCAGTTCAAGCAAGAACGGCTGCGCCGCATCCATTACGACACTGTTTTCTGGCTCTCCATTCTGTTTAGCCTAGGGACGTTTGTCCTGCTGATTGTCGCCATCGGCCCTTTTGCCGCCTGGTTTTATGGCGAGCCAATGCTCACCCTGGTTATTTCGGTCATTGGTATATCTGTTTGTTTGAACCCACTCAATCTGGTCCATCGTGTCCAGTTGACTAGAGAACTGAATTTTAAGGCATTGGGCATTATCAGCAGCATTGGTTCTGTGGTTGCCGGGGTGGGGGCGATTGCGTTGGCCTTGATGGGAGCCGGGGTATGGAGCATTGTGGCCCAGAGCGTGATCGCCACCCTGGTTTCGATTCCCCTGATGTGGCGTACCACCAGATGGTGGCCTCGTTTCCAATTTTCTAAAGCGGCGTTGCGAGATGTGGTTGGTTTTGGTGTGTATGATGCGCTGGTAAGAATGGCCGTTTTCTTCACCAAAAATATTGACTACTTGCTCATTGGTTGGCTGCTGGGGGCCGAACTACTTGGCATTTACACCCTGGCTTTTCTCCTGACCGACACCTTCAGACAGCAACTTATGGGGGTTCTTAACAAAGTAATGTTTCCCGTTTACGGTCGTTTGCAAGATGACATAACTTCAGTTAAAACATACTACCTGCAAGTTATCAAATATAATACTCTTGTCATTACGCCCATCATGCTCCTTTTGCTCGCATTTGCCGATCCGATCGTTCCCTGGTTTTTTGGCGAAGAGTGGCGGCAGGCAATCTTTCCAGCACAAGCAATGGCTGTGGCATCCATCATTCATGCCGTTGGTGGTACAAGCAGCGGTGTATTAAAAGGCATAGGGCGGGTCGATCTTGATTTTAAGATCTATGTTTTTAATGCTGTTTTTATTGTCGTGCCGGCATTTTATATAGGCATATATTTCTATGGTATTTGTGGGGCCGCGATAGCTGTCGTAATTCAAAAGCTCAGTTCGCGACTTATCTATCAATATTACATAAGAAAGCTCGCCCAAGTTTATGAATGGGACATTATACAGGCAGCAAAGCCCTCTTTTTTTGGGGGCATACTTTTTTTATTGGTAGTTTTTTTGTCTAACCTCTTTAGTAATGAGCAGAGTTGGGTCAGCTTTTTGGCCATTGTTTTTTTAGCAGGTATATCTTATAGTCTGGCGGCGTTCATTTTTGTTAAAAGTGAACTTCAAATGCTTGCCCATGCAATCTTCAAAAAAAAGAAGGTGCCCACCAGCTAATTTGCTATTCACCTGAGTCTGTCGTTGTTGTTGGATTTGTGTCAGGGTTTCTTTATGAAAGACAGTATTCCATTTGTCTCAGTAATCATTCCGACCTGTCATGATTGGGATAATTTGAAGATGTGTATTCATGCTTTGAAATACCAAAACTATCCCTGTGATAGCTTTGAGGTTGTCATTGTCAATAATGCTCCTAACAATACAATGCCAGACGATTTTATATTATCACCTAATATGCGTGTAGTTGATGAGGTACAATCAGGTTCATATGCAGCACGTAACAAAGGTATTGATGTTTCAGAAACCGAGATCCTTGCCTTTACTGACGCAGACTGTATTCCGAATGCTCAATGGATCGAAGAAGGCATAAAGGCATTAACAGAACAAAAAGCCGATCTTTTAAGTGGCAATGTACGATTTCTCTTATCCACCCCTCCAACAGGAGCAGAACTCTGGGACGCTGTGACCAATATGCAAATTGCTGAGAACATCACGCAGCGAGGCGTATCAAAAACTGCAAATTTGTTCGTCCGCAGAGAAGTTTTTGAAAAAATTGGATTTTTTCCAGCAGAAATGCAATCGGGAGGGGATGTCTTATGGACGGGTCGTGCTACGGAGGCGGGTTGTAAGTTGATTTATCATGCACCGGCAGAGGTCGCACATCCGGCCAGACGCCTGTGGCCGCTGATCTGTAAGCAATATCGGGTTGGCAAAGGGAGGGCAATGCTGTTTAAAGCACAAAAGATGCCCCTTTGGAAGTTGGTTCAGCGAGTAGTTTTAGGTTTGTCTCCATTGGGTATTCGCAGTGTCGGTAAGCTGCTTGATCAAAAGGGGTATAACTTACCTTTTAAGCAGGTGATCAATGCTTGGGGTGCAGCTTGGCTTGCCCGAATTGCAACGGCTGTTGGTACGTGGGTAGGTTTAGTCAGGCTAAACCTACAAAGAGGTCAGCAATGACCTTGGTAGACCTGTTGCGAGAGAGCGCAAATGCTGCAATTACATCGCAAAATGCGGACGGTTCTTTTCCACCTGGTTATAATGGACCTTACCATGACCCGGAAACGCCTGTTCGTAACACGGCCCATTGGTTGATAACGCTTACGCACATCAATCACAAGGAACCTTCATATGAGATGACTTCTGCGGCACACCGCGCCTGTGACTATCTGTTATCAAATGCTGCCCGCCCGATGAATGCCAGTTTTTTTTGTCGCACCAACCCCAAAAAGGATTTTTGTAACGGACTCATTGGCCAAGCCTGGGCTATGGAAGGGTTGGTAGCAGCTTGGAATTTACTGGGTCGCAAAGACGCTCTGCAATTGGCACATGAAGTTTTTTATTGCCATCCCTTTTCAAAAGATGATGCTCTTTGGCAGCGTGTCGCCGTTGACGGCAGTTATTTGCCTCCTGACGCAACATTTAACCATCAGCTCTGGTTTGCCGCGATTGCCGCACAACTGCAAGATGCCGAGGCAACTCAACGAGCGAGATATTTCCTCGATCAAGTAGGACAGCACGTACAACTGTACCCTAACGGCATCATTTTCCATAAATCCAAATTGGGTTCGTTTAAACTTGCTTTTTTCAGTAGCCCCATGTCTTTAGCAAGAACAACCTACGCAGCTCTGCGTCGGATGAAGGAACGACGGCAGCTTTACAGCAAATCCGTTGGCTACCATGGATTTAATTTGTACGCCTTTGCCATGCTAAAACAGCAATTTCCAGATCACTCCTTCTGGTCTTCTAAAAAAATCAATAAAATACTTGCAGTCACACAAACAGAAGCTTTTTTGAGTGATCTAGAATATAGCCACTATGGATGGCCCTATAATCCCCCAGGTCTCGAATTGGCTTTTGCGGGTGAAGTGTTTAATTTAGGTCACGAATACTGCCAATTCTGGATTACTCGTCAATATGAAAAAACGTATGACGCCCACACTCAAAACTTGCTGACCCGCAATACCCCTGATCCGCAAACCTCGGCGGCTCGCTTATATGAAGCTACCCGGCTTACGGATCGGTACGAATTGCCAAGCCCAACATAAATGCAACCAAGAAGTGCTGTCACCAGGCGATACCATCATCTTAAAGGAATTTCATTTTTTATGCGTGACGGTTTCAGTGAAAAAGATATGCCCTTTGTTTCAGTAATTATTCCAACCTACCACGATTGGGAAAGGCTGGAATTATGTATAAATGCCTTAAAGGAACAAAATTATCCCACTCAATGTTTCGAAGTCATCATTGTCAACAATGACCCCGCAGACCCTGTGAATTTAATTGATCCGCCAAACAATTTTAAGGTGATTAACGAAGCAAAACCAGGTTCATATGCAGCACGTAACGCAGGGTTGTCTATTGCCAAGGGCGAGATCATTGCTTTTACTGATTCCGATTGTATACCTTGTATAAATTGGTTGGAAAAAGGAGTTTTAGCTTTACAGCGCTCCCCTCGTGTTGGTGGGCATATACAGTTGATTTTTAAAAATGTAAAGCCATCTGTCATAGAAATATTCGATAAAGCCTTCTCTTTTCAGCAGGAGAGATATTCCCTAGAGTATGGTAGTGCTGCTACAGCAAATATGTTTTCTTACAAATCCGTTTTTGATGAAGTAGGTTTTTTTGATGATTCATTGTATTCAAATGAGGATTTAGCATGGGGGCGTAGAGCGAAAGATCATGGTTTTAGTATAATTTATAGTAATGACTGTATCGTTCATCATCCTGCAAGAAACAAATTTAGAGAAATAATTGTTAAAAGCAGAAGAGTTTACGGAGGAGCCTTTTTAAATGACAGAAAAACTAATATGATTTATGCATTGTGTAATCAGGTTTACAATCCATTTAAGGTCCTAATAAGGTTGATCAAGAATAAAAATCTATCAATTTTTGAGAAATTTATTGCTTTTTCACTTGCCACTGTTCTTAAAACTATTTCAATATACGAAATTGCAAAAGTTACAATAGGTAGAGATCCCGAGAGAATTTAAGGGGCTATTTCCATACAATAAGGCTCATTTCCTGTAGAGGGCTCTTTGAAAACCATCCTCACCTACGGCACTTTCGATCTTCTGCACGTTGGCCATACCCGCTTGCTTGCACGTGCCAAATCCCTCGGTGATTATTTGATTGTTGGACTTTCCACCGACGAATTCAACGACATCAAGCACAAAAGTTCTTTTCTTCCTTTCG
>OBJA01002060.1_pt1 | contig 12354 bp, 9 predicted proteins | sample 1519751 | NCBI WGS metagenome assembly OBJA01 (sample SAMEA3881238, study PRJEB22517) | soil metagenome | biome: lake sediment; feature: soda lake sediment; material: sediment, water from around vicinity | place: India | collected 2013-12-23 | depth 3 m
CTGGTAAATATTATGACCCCGCGCGGCAAAGTGACCATGCAGTACTATTCGTTACCGGGAGCAACAGTAGCTTCGGTACTGGTCGGTGGCATTGGCGGAAACTTTGATACTCCCGCCCGACTTCTTTACCCAAAACTAGGCACCGAACTTCTTAATGAAGGATTTGTTACGTTGCGCATACAGTTCAGGGATCCCCATAACCTCGATGAATCGGTATACGATGTAGCCACCGGATTGACCTTTTTGCATACCGAAAGCATCGGTTCTGTTGGTCTGGTGGGACATTCTTTCGGAGGAGCGGTGGTAATACGAGCTGCATCGCTGGATACTTCGGTAAGCGCAGTAGTAACACTTGCATCTCAGAGTTACGGAGCAGGTGGCGCTTCAGATCTTGGTCCCCGATGTGCTCTGCTTCTTATCCATGGATCACGCGATTCGATTCTCCCCCAGATTGCTTCGGAGCATATCTTTGCACTTGCAAAGGAACCGAAGAGGATCTCCATTTATCAGAGCGCATCCCACAATCTCGATGAGGCTGCGGAGGAGGTATATGAAGAGGTGAAGGAGTGGCTTGTACACTGGGTAAGAGATAGAACATAAGCAGATGGCACGGTTATTGTGCCATGGTTAGTAATTGAGGTACAAAAAATGTCAGTAGCGAAACTGATTTTTCCACTAATTCTCTCCTTTTTTGCATGGGGTCAAACAGACACAAACAGACTCTCTCTCCGGGAGTGTATCAGAATCGCTCAGGAGAGTAGCCCATATCGAGTCCGCATTAGTGGTGACAGAGATCAGGCACGAGCTGGCATTCTCTTTGGTTTCAGCACGGTGCTTCCTCAGGTCTTTTTCAATTCCGGATACACTCGAAGCGGCCCGGAAATAAACCCCTATATAGACATTCCGGAAGCTCCCCCCATATTTACCGATGAATTTTCCACCAGCTTTTATCAGACCAGCTTTACAATTAGTCAGCCTCTTATAGATCTGAGTTCATGGATGCAACTGAGGCAGGCATATAAAGTAGCAGATGCTGCTGAGGTTGCATTTCGCGGGTCACAAGCTGAGCTTATTTTCAATGTTAAGCAATCTTTTTACGAGCTGATACGACTGTACCGCAACGTAGAGGTATCGGAAGCTGCGGTTGCCCAGAGTAAAGAACAGGTGCAGATAGCTCAGGAACGATTTCGTCTGGGATCGATCGCCAGGCCGGAGTTGCTCAGGGTTCAGGTCAGTCTCAACGACCAGCGGGTAGAACTAATTCAGGCGCGTTCCAGAGTCAGTAACGGCCAAAGAATTTTAGCAAATTACCTTGGACTGGGGTATCCGGTACGGATCGATACTTCTCTTTCCTTTCCTGACACTGGTGTGCAGATCCTACCGGAAGATTCTCTTATTGCACTGGCGCTTAAGGAAAATCCCTCCTACAGAACATCACTACTTACCCTTCAGGCACAAAGAGTAAATGAACTGGCAGTGAGGCTAATGAAAGTACCGCAACTGGGTGGATCATTTACATACGGTTATCAGGGCAACCATTTTCTGAGTAACTGGGCTGATAATGACTTCTGGACTTTAGGCATTCAGTTGAACTGGAACATATTTGAGGGCCTGCGCTACTTTGCACAGCTCCGGGAGACCTCCATACAAACAAGGACAGCCGTCGCCGATTCCGAAATAGCCCGGAACAGTGCATCAGAAGAGATGCATCAGGCATACAGTAATCTTATTTTGGCCAGGGAAGCACTGTCAATTGCACAAGTTGTAATCGAAGAGGCACAGGAGGAATTCAGGCTTGTCAGTGAGCAGTTCCGCCTTGGTGCGGCATCATCTCTTGATCTTCTTCAGAGCCAATTCGCTCTGGAAGATGCGCGGCGGCAGCAGGTACAGATTATCACCGATTTCTATATCGCACAAGCTCAGATACAACGGCTCCTTGGTACATGGTAGCGCAAGGAAGGTCACCGTGCTGATGTGGGAAAAAAAGCGTATTCTTCTCCTGTCCCTTATAGTGATAGTAATTCTTCTCTTTCTGGTGTTCATGCTTCGGGGTCCCCGTAGGACAATCGTTGAGGTGGCCGATGTCTTCAGGGGTGATATAATGTCAATTGTTTCCACACCAGGTGTTGTTCGCCCTAAAACCGAAGTTCAGATCTCATCATCTGTTGTCGGAACTGTAGAGGAACTGCCTGTCAGAGAGGGACAACAGGTCAAAGAAGGGGAACTTCTGGTGCGACTTGAGCAAACCGCCTATCTGGCCCAGGTCCAGCGATCACGTGCAAATCTTGAGTTAACAGAAGCGAATCTGCAACAAAGCCGCAATCAATGGAATCGTGCACAGCAGCTCTACGATATGGAACTCATATCTCAACAAGAGTATGAGGAAGCCCGAACCCAATTTCTTCTGGACCAGGCTCGTGTAAAGGAAGCCCGAGCTACCTTGAACCAGGCTCGTGAGGAACTTAATGAAACCACCATCACTTCACCACTGAATGGGACAGTCACCCAGCTCAATATTGAACTGGGAGAAACAGTGATCACCGGAACGGTGAATATGCCCGGAACCGTGCTTATGGTGGTCTCTGATCTTTCGACAATGGAGGTGGAGTGTCAAGTTGACGAAGCAGATATAGCCAGAGTCAGACAGGGGCAGCGTGCGAATATTCAGGTCGAAGCGCTTCCCGGAACAGTATTCGTAGGAAGTGTGAGCGAAGTGGGATATTCTGCAACACAAGATGATTTAGGTGGTGTACCGGCTACCACGGTCAGATATCTGGTTGATGTAACAATTGAGGATTCAGTTCCAGCCCTGAAACCGGATATGACGGCCACTGTGGAGATAGTTACACAAGAAAAGGGAGATGTACTGATGGTTCCTATTCAGGCTGTGGTAACACGGCCAATAGAACAGCTCTCTGAGGAGATCGAAGTAGATGGTGCAGTGCCTGGTCAGGAAATACAGGCTGTCTTTGTTTACGAATACGGTATCGCGCGGTTAGTTCCTGTCAATACAGGAATACTAGGAGAAAACTACATCGAAATAACAGAGGGGCTTACCGAAGAGCAAACCGTAATCTCGGGACCCTTCAGCGCCCTGCGTGAACTTCAGACTGGGGAGCAGGTGGAACCACAACAGGAATAAATCTGCTTTCAGGAATGGCATGTTAATCGAACTTCAGCATATCACCAAAAAATATACCATGGGATCTGTAGAGTTTTCTGCTGTACAGGACATATCTCTACTAATAAATAGTGGAGAGTATGTGGCAATCATGGGGCCGTCCGGATCGGGGAAATCGACCTTGATGAACATTATAGGATGTCTGGACAGACCATCACAAGGAATGTATCGCCTTGCCGGAGAACAGGTCTCAACACTCAATGATGATCAGCTTGCCGCTATCCGCAACAAGCAGATCGGATTTGTGTTTCAGACATTCAATCTGTTAGCCCTGGATACGGCACTGCACAACGTGGAATTACCAATGCTCTATGCAGGGAAAAGATTTTCCGAAAGGCGAACTGTTGCAAGGAAAGCCCTTGAGGCCGTAGGGCTCTCACATCGTCTGTTTCATCGCCCTTCTGAGATGTCTGGTGGTGAACGACAACGAGTCGCAATCGCGAGGGCTCTGGTAAACAACCCCCCACTGATTCTTGCGGATGAGCCCACGGGAAACCTGGACAGCCGCACAGGAATCGAAATCATGAGACTTTTCGGGGGGCTTCACCAGAATGGAAAAACCATCATTTTAGTGACTCATGATGAACAGGTCGGACAGCATGCAAACCGTCTTATACGAATAAAAGACGGGAGCGTGGAGGGTGATGAAGAGGTGAGACGATGAGTGTGTGGGAAGCGATACAGCTTGCCCTGAAAGCAATAAAGGCTCACAAACTCCGTTCTGCCTTGACCACGCTGGGAGTGATGATCGGAGTAATGACGGTTATCGGGATGCTGGCACTCATAGATGGACTCAACCAGCTTGTTGCAGGTCAACTCTCAGCACTAGGAACCAACACCCTTTATGTTCAGAAGCATGCCTGGACTATGAGCCGTGAGGAGTTTATACGGGCCAGGAGACGAAGAAATCTGACTCTTGATGATGTAGCCGCAATCGAACGTCAAATTGAGCTTGCCCGTAGAGTGGCTCCTATGCTCACGACAGCAGTAAGCGTACGTTTCGGGGGACAGGAACTGGAGGCTGTTGAGCTGATCGGAACATCACCGGATTACCAGTTCATTGCCGAGTTTAATATTGCTGCAGGCAGACAGATGCTGCCGGTCGATATGACTCAAAATCGACAAGTGGTCATGATCGGAGCCACACTCGCCCAGGAGCTCTTTCCATCACGGGACCCCCTTGGCAATTCTATTCTTATAAGACAACACCGGTTCGAGATCATTGCTGTTCTGGAAGAGAGAGGGTCGCTCTTTGGAAGTGATCAGGACAATCTCGCCATTATTCCTGTTACAACCTACACAAAGCTTTTTTCCGGACCGATAACGGTTCGCGGTGAAGAATCAGTGACTATAATTATTGAGCCGCTCAGTCCTGATATCATAGAACGGCTCAGAGATGAGATAACTGGTTTACTTCGCCGGCGAAGAAATGTTCCTCCCGGAGAGGAGAATGACTTCAATATCAATACAGCTCAGCAGCTGCTCCAAACTTACCGTACAATCACCTCCGGAGTATTTGGACTAATGATCGGTGTCACTGCGCTCTCTCTTATTGTCGGGGGCATCGGAATCATGAATATCATGCTCGTTTCGGTATCGGAGCGAATAAGAGAGATCGGAATCAGAAAAGCGGTTGGTGCAAGGCAAAGAGACATTCTCTCTCAGTTTCTTATCGAAGCAGTTATTCTGTCGTGTGCAGGTGGAATAGTGGGAATGATACTGGGGTTTCTGGTTGCCTGGGGTGTTTCTCAGATCATCAATCTTCCAGCCGCAGTGTCATGGTGGTCGGTACTGCTCGGGTTTGGATTTTCAGCACTGGTAGGAATCTTCTTTGGCTGGTACCCGGCTCGACGGGCTGCTGCCCTTGACCCCATTGAAGCTCTTCGGTACGAATAAGAGGGTTTTCCGGCAAGCTCCCGGACCCAACACTGCTAATCGGAGTAACCATACACCTTTCGGGTGATATGAGTCATCTGGGTTCTCCAGAAGTAACGCTCTTTGATGTAAACTTCCGTTATAATGAGATTATTTTTGATGATGCCGTTATTGTGTACCATCTCCTCTTCCACTTCAGAAATCGCAAACGCCATCGATTCATCATCAGCAACAAACGGTTGAAAACTCAAAACCGTATAAGATCGTATTGGAGAAAAACGGCTTAAGGTCTGTTTTTTATACTGCTCCAGTGTTACCCTTTCTCCATTGATGCTGATGAGTTTATAATCTTTTGAACAAATCTGATTCAATGCCGCTGTGTCTTTTCTGATCACCGCATCAATTCTATTGATCAGCAATTTTTTGAGTGTCGCAGTTTTTGTATACGTCTTTGCAAACACAAAGCTGGAAAGCTGTATCAGGATGACCACAAAAAGCATGCTTCTTTTCATACTATTCCTCTGAATTGTTCAATGATCTCTTTTTAGTATAATTCTTTTCTAATGGGAAGTACATGCTTTATTTTTCTTCCAGAGATACCCGTATTCTGCTTACAGTATCATACATAACTGACGGGAATGTCCATACTGCATCCTTCAGATCTGCAATCCTTAAATTGTTCCTAATCGCCAGAGAAAAAACATTTATTATTTCATCAACGGCATGTCCTAAAAGATGTGCTCCGAGTAAGCGCCCGGATGGTATCTCTTCAAGAATTTTAAATGCGGAATACCTGAATCCATGTCGCCAGGAGATATGCTTTTTCGAAGTATCCACATGGTGAACTCTGTATGCAATCCCCGCTTTCTTAGCCTCTTCTTCACGCATACCAACCGACGCCAGTCCGGGAAGCGTAAAGACGACACTTGGCACCACCCGGTAATCGGGTTTTTTAGTGTTGTGGTTGAGAATATTTTCTGCGACCGTCTCCCCCTCTTTTTCCGCGACCGTTGTCAGTTGAATTCCCTGGGCATGTGCATCACCGGCAACATAGACTGCCTGATTACTTACACTTTGCAGAAATTCATTCACCACAACTCCTTTGGTATCATAAACCACATTCCCGTTTTGAAGATCCAAATCACCAAGATCGGGCACCCGACCGGCTCCATGAATCACCGTTATGGCATCGTACGTGGTATTATTTGCATGCAATCGAAGAACATTCCCGATTTTTTCGATTCCCTGAACCGGTGCTCCTGTTAGCACCTGTATTCCCAGCTCTTCTGTTGCTTTAAGTAGCATACTCACAAGATCACGGTCAAAATGTACCAATGGATACTGCGTTGCTTCGATAATGGTTACAGCAGATCCAGCCCGGGCTAGTACATGAGCAAACTCAAAGGAGATATATCCGGCGCCAATCAAAACAACAGATCGGGGCAGCTCTTTCTGGTACAGAAACGTTTCACTGTCAGTTACATATTTCTCACCCGGTATTCCTATTGGACGTGAGCGTGATCCAGTGGCAAGAATGATTTTATCCGCTTCGATCGTATCTTTACCATTAGACATCGAGTTCGTTCCGACAAAAGAGAACTCTCCATGATATGAACGTATCCCTTTTCGGGCAAACTGCTGTTCATTCATCGGTGGTATCGGTTGTATTAATTCTTCTACAAAACTTATGAGTTCTGACCAGTTAATGTGCACCTTTCCTGCCACTCCTTTTCCGGCCAGGCAAGCAGCTCTGTAGAGAACCTCTGCCGCTCCTGCCAATGTTCTTTTGGGATTACATCCCCGAAGAGCACAGGTTCCACCAAAAGGGTTTTTGTCGGCAATTGCCGTTTTTAATCCGGCTGCACTCAGTATAGATGCGGCTGTTGATCCTGCTTCTCCTGTGCCAATAATCAGAACATCAAAACGATATGAACCCATTTCACTGTTCTCCTTTTTTCCGTTTAAATTGAGCAATCTTCAGACCAGTAATTGGTAATATGGAACCACCTTTGATAGCATATAAATACGCACTCATAAAGACAGTAGATACCTGGGAGGAGTTCATGGGTAGAATGAATGAGCGGACAGTCCATTTCGGAAATGGTTTCAGTGGCCAGGTAAGCTGCAATAGCCCGGTTTTCAGGTATCCCGAAAACCCTGTGCTCAAGGCTAGTGATGTTAATGCTGTATGGACAGATCCTGCTCTTCAGGTAGTCACCGTTCACAATGCCGGAATCACGATGCTGAATGGAGAGACGCTGATGCTGTTTCGGTCACATCTTCGGAACGGGAGGAGTATTCTTGGTCTGGCAAGAAGTAGTGATGGATGCAGTGGATGGCGCATCGATCTGAATCCAGTCTTTACACCTGCAAGCCATGATGATTCATTTGCAACAGAAGTCGATCCTGACCTGCAAATAGAAACAGAAGCTGGAGGAGTGGAAGATCCACGGGTCATGTGTATCGAAGGGGAGTATATTATTACCTACAGTGCATATCATGCACGTGTGAAAAACCTGGTACGCGTTTGCCTGGCGACAACAGCTGATTTCCGGCAATTTGTCAGGTTCGGTCCGATGCTCCAGACCGACATGAGAAATGTGGTGCTATTCCCTGAAAAAATTGGTAATCGATATTATGCACTGTTTCGGCCAAACGATATAACCAGGGGAGATCTGGGAGGGACATTCACCCAGATTCGTCTGGGGTCAGCAGAAAACTGGAAAACAGGTACGTGGAATATCCAAAATGAACCAGTTATGAAAACCGGAGGTGGACCAAGTGCATTTTCAGACAAGATCGGCCCTGGAGCACCTCCGATCCGGACATCGCGGGGTTGGCTTAATCTGTTCCATGGAGTACGATCAACTATGAGTGGAAATCCCTATGTTCTGGGGGTCGCTCTTCATGATCTGGAAAATCCGGCAGCTCTGCTTATGTCAAATATACCGATTCTGTTTCCCACTGCTGCCGATTGCAAGGTTAGCGACAGCGACTATATTCATGTTCCTCACGTGGTTTTCACCTGCGGAGCTCTTCGCCGTGAAGATGGAACCATACTGATTTATTATGGGGGAAATGACACCGTTATGAATATTGGGATTACTCATGAAGATATACTGTTTGCGCTGTGTAAAAATTATAACCAGGATCCCCATACCGGAAAAATCTTATACTAAAACAAGAGGCGCCCACACTGAGCGCCTCTTTACCTGAAAGTAAAATTCAAGCTAATCAGTCAACGACTTCGTAGTCAGCATCAACCGCGCCTTCTCCACCCTCTTTACGTTTGTTTTGCTCCTGCTGTGGTTCAGGACCGGCTCCACCTGTGGGACCTTGCTGAGCTCCGGGCCCGGGCCCTGCAGCTCCGGCACCACCGGTGCTCTTATAAAGTGCCTCTGCCATGGCATGAGATGCTTTGGTAAGGGATTCAATGCTGGCCTTAATCGCATTGAGATCATCACTTTTAGCTTTCTCCTTCAGCTCATTTAATGCTGCAGTGATCTTTTCTTTTTCACCCTCAGGAATTTTTCCATCCACTTCTCCCAGGGTTTTTTCGGTTTGATAAATAAGCTGATCAGCCTGATTTTTTACATCTACTCTCTCCCGCTCCTCTTTGTCACGAGCTGCATTGGCCTCTGCTTCCTTGACCATTTTCTCAATATCTGTCTCTGAGAGACCACTGGAAGATTCAATACGAATCTGCTGCTGTTTCCCGGTTCCCAGATCCTTTGCACTTACATTGAGAATTCCATTTGCATCGATATCAAAGGTAACCTCAATCTGAGGAAGACCTCGAGGTGCAGGAGGAATACCGAGCAGGTCGAATTTTCCCAGCAATCGGTTGTGTGCAGCCATCTCCCGCTCACCCTGATAAACCATAATGGTTACAGCAGTCTGGTTATCTGCAGCGGTAGAGAACACCTGACTCTTTTTAGAGGGAATGGTGGTGTTTCGTTCGATAAGCTTTGTCATGACACCACCCAGCGTCTCAATACCAAGCGATAGCGGTGTAACATCCAACAGCAACACATCTTTGACACTCTGGTCACCACTCAGAATCGCACCCTGAATTGCTGCACCCACAGCAACAACTTCATCAGGATTAACACTCTTATTGGGCAGTTTCCCGAAAATTTCTTCGACTTTCTTTTGAACCAGCGGCATGCGGGTAGCACCACCAACCAGGATCACTTCATCTATCTCCCGAGCATCCAGATGAGCATCGGCCAGGGCCTTACGGCACGGCTCAATTGTCCTGTCAACCAGTTGCAGAACAAGTTGTTCATATTTTGCTCTGGTGATATTCATGTCGAGATGGCGAGGTCCACTGGCATCGGCCGTGATGAAAGGAAGATTGATATTGGCTTGCATTGCAGATGAAAGCTCGATTTTCGCCTTTTCAGCAGCTTCTTTGAGACGTTGAAGAGCCATGCGATCATTTCGCAGGTCGATTCCATTGCTGACCTTGAACTCTTCTGCAATGTAATCTATTAAAACCTTGTCAAAATCATCACCGCCCAGATGTGTATCACCATTGGTTGATTTTACCTCAAAAACTCCCTCACCAATTTCAAGAATGGAAATATCAAACGTTCCTCCACCAAGATCATACACCGCGATTTTCTCATTCTTCTTCTTCTCAAGACCGTATGCAAGTGATGCTGCTGTCGGTTCATTAATGATACGCTTTACATCCAGCCCGGCAATTCGACCGGCATCTTTAGTTGCCTGACGCTGAGCATCATTGAAATAAGCCGGAACCGTAATAACTGCTTCAGTAACAGTGTCACCGAGATAATCTTCTGCAGCTTTTTTCATATACTGGAGAATCATAGCGGATAATTCTGGAGGTGTGTAATCTTTATCAAAAACCCGTACCTTCACCGAATCTTCCGGATTTCCTACAACCGAATAAGGAACCCGTTTCTCCTCAGATTCTACTTCATTATGACGCCGTCCCATGAACCTTTTAACTGAATAGATTGTATTCTCGGGGTTCGTTATCGCCTGTCGTTTTGCTATGGCACCAACCAGTCTTTCACCTGCTTTAGTAAAAGCCACAATCGAAGGCGTTGTACGGCCACCCTCAGAGTTCGGAATTACAACCGGCTTTCCACCCTCCATAACAGCCACACAGGAATTGGTGGTTCCAAGATCTATACCGATAATTTTCCCCATAAGATTACCTCCAGACTATATAAACTGTGTTTTCTTCAAAAAGGTATCTTATTAGCTTCAAAAGGCGTGCCAAAGATTCGATTCCGCATTTTTATACGAATTTCAGCATCAATGAAACAATTAATCCTGATTCAATTTCAATATGAAGCGCCGGCGTTTCGTTTTGAAACAATTTTACACATTAAACCGAATACTCATGATATCACCATCCTGTACAATGTACTCTTTTCCCTCCAGGCGAAATTTCCCTTTCTCCTTTATCATCTTTTCAGACCCAAGTTCCATAAGCAAATCATAGCTAAAGCATTCTGCTGCAATGAATCCCCGTGCCAGATCCGTATGAATCGAACCCGCTGCTTCCACTGCACTTGACCCCTTCTTTATATTCCAGGCCCGTACCTCATCGGTTCCAACCGTAAAAAAACTGATATAACCGAGAACTTCATAAGCCATTCTGGTCAGTCGATCACTTGCAGATTCCTTTATCCCCATATCTTCCATGAACAATTTCGCTTCATCCTCCTGAAGCCTGGAAAGTTCCATTTCAAAATTACCTGCGAATTCTACAGCACTGTATTCATTGGTGATCTTTTTGAGAGTATCTCCATTTTTTCCATACGTACTTTCTTCAGTGTTCAGGATTACTATTGCCGGTTTCTTGGTCAGGAATTGAAACCCCTTTATCAGGTGCTCCTCTTCTGAAGACAACTCCAGATCCCGAATGGGATGGGATTCACTGAGTTGTTCGTAACATTTCTGCTGTACCTTTTCTTCACTAAGAAGAGCTTCGTTTTTCTGCCCTTTCTGATATCCGGTCCTTATTCGTTCAAGTCTTTTTTCAACTACAATCAAATCAGAAAGAAGCAGTTCCTCATTGATTTTATGTAGATCCTCAACAGGAACCGGTTCCCCCTGTACATCGCTGGAAAAGCCCCGAAGAACCAGTGCAAGTGCATCGACATTGCGAATATGTTTCATAAGATCACCCGAAAAGGATTCCTGTCTGATGGTGTCCTCTGAAACACCAACCACATCTACGATCTCTATTGTGGCATAGACCGTTTTCTTGGGTTTATACATTTCAGAGAGATTCCTGATCCGATCATCAAAAACCTTAACCACTGCAATATTCGGTTCCGCTTTCGCGGTATATGCAGAGACCGGTGCTTCAGAATGGGTTAAAGCATTAAACAGGGTTGTTTTTCCAGATTTGGGTAACCCAAATAATCCGATTTTCATCGCTCCTCCTTCAGGTCTTTCTGCTTTCATACTCAGCTGGTTCTGGTGGAAAATATATAATGATACACCGCTGAGAGAAGGCGGTCGAATCTTCAGGATCAGGAAGCTTACATTGTACCTCTGCGGTTATACATGTATACGGCCACCCAAAAAGATACCACTAGTATCAGAAGCGACCACACAAACGCAAACCACCCATGATTTCCCATGGGAGTACCAATTGTAAGAGCACGAATTGCCTCTATAACATGAGTGACAGGCTGATTCTCCGCAAACGCTCTCACTACCGGAGACATACTTGAAGTAGGCACAAAGGCACTGCTCACAAAAGTAATGGGAAAGATGAACACAAAGGTAATCCACTGCACACCTTCGATTGTCTTTGATACAAGCCCCATTATTGCCGATGTCCAGGACAGGGCGAACGTAAAGAGCATCAGCAATCCCAGCACCGCCAGCCAGTCCAAAAACGATGCTGTAGGCCTGAAGCCGACCAGGAGCCCGACCAGCACCATGATCACTGCGGAAATGGTGTTACGCACCAGATCGGTTACCGTATGGCCCACCAGCACAGCTGAGCTTGACATGGGCAGACTCCGGAAGCGATCCATAATTCCCCGACGAATATCAGTGGTCACCCCCAGCGCTGTGTAGGTAGAGCCAAACGCCACAGTCTGGACCAGAATGCCGGCAAACAAAAAATTAACATACGATACACCGGGAGTGTCAATGGCTCCGCCGAACACATAACGAAACAACAGCAGAAACATGATAGGTGTAACGACAGTTGACAGTGCCTGGTCCATATTTCTGATGATATACACCGAGCTGCGCCGTACCAGCACCAAGTAATCGCTTAAAATCCAGTAGAGTTGGTT
>OBJA01002061.1_pt1 | contig 12351 bp, 10 predicted proteins | sample 1519751 | NCBI WGS metagenome assembly OBJA01 (sample SAMEA3881238, study PRJEB22517) | soil metagenome | biome: lake sediment; feature: soda lake sediment; material: sediment, water from around vicinity | place: India | collected 2013-12-23 | depth 3 m
GCCGGCGGCGATGTCCTCGCCGATGCTCACCTTGCGAATCCCGAGCTCGCCGGAAAACGGTGCGCGCAGCGTCTTCTGGCGGATGCGCGCGCGCTGCTCGGATACGGCAGCTGCGGCCTGATCGGCCTCGCTCTGGCGCCGCGGCAGCTCGGCCTCGGGCAGATTGCGCTGCGCAACCAGCCGCCGCGCCCGCTCGAGTTCCACCTGCGCCAGTTGCGCCGCAGCCTCCAGGCTGCGCAGGCGTGCCTGATCGGTTTCCGAATCAAGTACCAGCAACTCGGCACCCGCGGCCACGGTGCTGCCGCTCTCGAAGCGGATCTCCTTGACGATGCCGCCAACCTCGGTGGTCAGCATCGTCCCCTGCACCGCCGCGAAGCTGCCCACCGCCTCGAGCCGGTCGATCCACTCGACCTCCGTCACTTCAGTCGCCGTGATCGTGGCCACCGGCTCCGGCATGTTGTCGAAGAAGTCGTCAATCATAGCGCCAACGAAGGCCTTGAAGCCAAACACCCCGCCGAACAGAATCCCCACGCCCAGCAGCATGACGAGCATGCGTTTCATTCCTGATCTCCATCGGGCACCAGCCCGGATACACCATCACAATTGACCGACGCATCGAACCCGAAGACTTCGACACGAATGCGATCGACCAGCGCGGACGTGGCCGCGACATCGGCAGGGTCGGCCAGTGGCCTCCACCCCATGCCATTCAGGTGCACCTGCACCTGGCGGTACAACAGACTCTCGACATCGGTGATCGCGAGCGATTCGAGCAGCCCCTTGACCTGATTCAAGGCCGTCACCCCCTCGCTCACGCTCCACGGCCCGAAAGCCAGCTCCATCGGCGACAATCCTCCCGGATCCAGATCCCCCGCCGCGATGGCCTCGCGCACGATGCCGGTCACCACCGCTCCCGCCCGCCCGCAACAGGCCAGCGCCTGCTCGCGCCGCGCCGCCGAGGTGTTCTCCCACACCGCTTCGGTATGCACATAGTGGCTGAGCTTCATGTGATCGGGATGACGACGGGCAAAATCGACGTCGCCGACGACCATCGCCATCATCCGCTCACGCGCACTTTGGGCACGCCAGCGCTCGACCGCGCGAAATACGTCCAGCTGTGCTTCCATCTGGCGGATCACCAGCGCCAGCAGCAAATCTTCCTTGGAAGAAAAGTGCTGGTACAGCGTACCGGTGGCGTAATCGCAGGCCTCGGCCAGCCGCGCCATCTGCAGGTTCAGAAAACCCTCCGCAGCGATGATCGTCGACGCCTTGTCCAAAAAGTGCGCCTCGCGCGCCTCGAATTCACGCTGCCTGCGTTCGCGCGTACCCATTACACATCACTCGAAGATAACAGGGTTCGAATTCTGAACCTGATTCATTTTCTGATCAACCACTCAAACGACGTGGATTAATCTCATCGAGGTGAGAAAAATTTCACGCTCGACCTCATCTCGCCACGCCGCCGCATCTCAACTCCCTAACGTTGACGCGGCCCTTGTGGCAACATGCAAAAGGTTTGCTCGCCGACAAGCCAGCAGGCGCGGGAATCACTGCCGTCGGCCGTCGAGCAACGGGCCGGCGACCCGGCCCCTGTAGCGAAGACATTTCACGGAGACCGCGGGGCTTGTTCGGCAAACTCAAACTTCTCGGAAAATCGGGCACGGTTGGAAACGGCAATCGCGTTGGCGTGGTGTTCGGCCCCGATGCGGTGCTCGCCTTTCATATCGCCATCCGTCCCCAGGCTGCTGCCCGGCTGCTCTCCGCGTTCACGCTGGAAGCCCCCGAAACGGAGCGCCTGGCGCACGGCATCAGCGAATGGGCTGCGCAGCAACACCTCAAGGGCACGCCCACGGTCATGACGCTGCCGCTCGGCAGTTACGGTATTTTTCCGGTCGAACGCCCGGACGTCCCGGAGCAGGAGCTACGCTCCGCGCTGCGCTGGCGCCTCAAGGACTTGCTCGGCTACCCACCATCGTCCGCCGTGATCGACTATTTCGACGCCCCACCCGCACGACAGAAGCGCGTCGAACCCCTGCAGGTCGTTGCCGCCCGCACCGACGAGCTCAAACCCCGCGTCGCCGCGCTGCGCGAGGCCGGGCTCGATCCGGTACGCATCGACATTCCCGAGTTCGCGCTGCGCAACCTCGTACGCATCGTGCCGGACAACGAAGTCACCACCGCGATGCTGTCCTTCGAAGGCAATCGCGGTCTGCTCGGAATCTTCCGTGAGGACCGCTTCTATCTGTCGCGAACCCTGGATCACGGCCTGCCTGCCCTAGACGCGAGCAATGATGCGGCGGACGGGCTGCAAGCCTTCGACCCCGCCAGCGACCGCATCGCCCTCGAGGTGCAACGCACGATGGACTATTACGAAAGCCACTTCGGCACCGGACCGGTGAAGCAACTGCTCGTGCTCGGCGGCGATGCGCGCGCGTCACGGCTGGCCAGCCACGCGCTGACTCCGGACGCGCTGCTCGAAGGCAGTCCGTTGCCGGGTCACGACTGGATGCCACTTGCCCTGGGCGGAATCCTCGGACTCGGGCGAGGCTGAAGCACATGCGACAGGAGATCAATCTTTACCAGGACGAATTGCGCGAGCGCGCGGTGGCCTTCGCCACCCGGCAAGCCGTTGCCGTACTCGGCCTCATCATCGCGGCAACCGTGGCCCTGGCCTTCTGGATGCAGACGCGCGTGGACGCACCGCGCGCAGAACTGGCGACGGCACAAACGCGCCTGCAGGCGCTCGACGAAGAATTGCTGCAGTTGTCCAGACTGGCCGAGGAACACCGACCGGATCCCGCGCTGGCCATCGAGGTCACCCGCCTCGAACGCGATCTGCGCCACTTGCGCCGGGTGCGGTCGGCGGTGGCCTCGCTCGCCGAGCAACCTGCGCTGTCCGCCTATCTTGCCGCGCTGGGCTGGCAACGCCCGGAAGGGCTGTGGCTGAGCGAAGTCGTCGTTGCCGGTGACGGGGGCGACGTGCGCATCGCCGGCCACACGCTCGAACCCGACCTCGTGCCGCGGTTCATTGCCGCCCTCGGCAACGAACTGCCCTTCTTCGGCATGCGCTTTCACACGCTCGCGATCGAGCGTCCGCAGGACGAAGCGCGCTGGGTCGACTTCCGCATCGAATCCGGCTGCCCGAGCCTGCGCGCTTCGGGGAACGATCTCACCCCCTGTCCGCCCCCGCAGGAGTCCCCCCGATGAACGATCGCTGGAACGCCTTCTGCGAGAAACTCGACGCGCGTACCCCACGCGAACGCCTGCTGGCCACCGGCGTCATCGCGGTCGTCGTGTTGTTCGCCGCCGACACCCTGTTCATCGAACCGGCGCGCATCGCATTGCGCCAGATCGAAACCCGCCTGCCCACGGTTCGTACCGAGCTGGCCGCGCGCGAAGCGCAGCGCGAGGCCCTGCTCGCCCAACTCGCTGAAGATCCCGACGCAGCGACCAGGCGACGCCTGACAACGCTACGCACAGAAGTCGATGCCGTCGACGCCGAACTGCGCGGCGCGATCGAGCGCTTCGTGCCTCCCGCCGAAATGACCCGCATCCTGCACGCACTGCTCGATCGCGACGCTGCTTCGCTGACCCTGCTGGCCGTCACCAGCCTGCCACCGCGCATCCTGCCCGGCACCACCGCCGAAGGCGACGAAGTCCGCGAACCGCAGGTCCACGAGCGCCGCTTCGAACTGCGCTTTCGCGGGCGCTACCCGGACATGCTCGCCTATCTGCAGCGTCTCGAAGCGCTGCCGTGGGAGATCCGCTGGTCGGTGATGGCCATCGACCTCCCCGAGGCTGCAACCGAAGCGACCGATATGGACACGCGCGCCCATGAAGCAGACTTCACGCTGCTGCTGCGCACCCTGAGTCTGGACAAGGAGTGGATCGGTGCCTGAAACCCTCGCCCAACGCTCCCTCGACGGGCGCCTCATCGCAGTCGTTCCACTTCACCAGCCGCGACGCATCGGCTCGTTCGCAGCCGCTATCGCTCCCCGGGGAGCCCGGCGGCAGCGCGCGATCCTCTCCGCGGCGGTGACGCTCTTCCTGCTGCCGTGCGCATCATCCGTTGCGGCCGATACCCCCCCGGATCCGTTCCAGCCGCCTTCGGTGCTGCAGCGCGCGGCCCCCGCTGGCGAACAGGGCCAATCGGCCTCGCCACGTGACCCGCTGTCGTTGAACAAGACCCTGGTCAGCGAGAGCAAGCGCTACGCCGTCATCAATGGCCAGACCGCACGCGAAGGCGATCTGGTCGCCGAGCATCGCGTCCTGAGCATCGCCCCGGGCTACGTCGTGTTGCACGCCCCGGATGGCGAACCATTCCGGCTCGACCTCACGCCCCAAAGCGGCTTCGTACGGCCCGCCACCCAGAACACGCATACAAGATGAAGCTCATGCCACGCCTGATTCCCCTGATGCTGGTCAGCCTCGTACTGGCTGGCTGCGCGACCACCCGCACCCCGCCTGCGGCCGACTCTCCCTACGCAAAGATGCTGGACGAGATCGAACACCTGCGCTGGCAGGACGAGCAGGCCGCATCCGCCCCTGCGACGCTGCCCGAAGAGGTCTCCCGCGCCCTGCTTCCACCGTTGCCAAGCACCTTCCCCGCGCCGGCCGAGCACCGTTTCGACGTGGATGTACACGACCTCGATGCCCGCAGCTTCTTCATGGGCCTGCTGCGCGACACCTCCGAAAACATCGTGCTTCATCCCGAAGTGGCTGGCACGCTGAGCCTCGCCCTGCGCAACGTCACCGTCGCCGAGGTACTCGAGGCCGTGCGCGATGTCTACGGCTTCGACATCCGCCGCGTGGGCAGCGGCTGGCAGGTCTTCCCGGCGACGATGCAATCACGCACCTTCGTCGTCAACTATCTCAACTTCAACCGCGAGGGTTCCAGCGAGACGCGGGTCAGCTCTGGGCAGCTGGACAATGAATCGACTCGCACCAGTTCGTCGCGCCGCGACGACTCCGGCAGCGACTCTTCATTCGAGAACAGCCGCAGCGCAGCCCCCAGCAGCCGCATCCAGACCAGTAGCCGGTCCGATTTCTGGACCGAACTCGAAGCCTCGCTGCGCCTGATCGTCGGCCTTGATGCACCCATGTACGCAGGGGAAAGCGGCACCGAGAACGGCACGGACGCCATCCGCCGCGGCGAGCAGCGCCGCGCCGTCATCGTCAACCCGCACACCGGCCTGGTCATGGTCCGCGCGATGCCGGCCGAACTGCGCGACGTCGAGCGTTTTCTCGAACACACGCAGAGCACCGTCACCCGCCAGGTCGTGCTCGAAGCCAAGATTCTCGAGATCGAGCTGGCCGACGGCTTTCAGAGCGGGGTCAACTGGACCGCGCTCGCCCACGGCTCGGATGGCGGCCTGCTCACCGGGCAGGGCGTAGGCGTGACACCGTTCGGCGAGAGCGGGAGCACCAGCACCATCGTCGATCTGGTACGCGAGACCGAACGCTTCAACCCGTTCAGCCCCGAGAGCGGGCTCGACCGCACCGCCTTCGGCGGCATGTTCTCGGCCGCGCTGCAATTGCGCGACTTCGGTGCCTTCATCGAGTTGCTGCAGACCCAGGGCGACGTACAGGTGCTGTCCAGCCCGCGCATCGCCACGGTCAACAACCAGAAAGCGGTGATCAAGGTCGGCTCCGACGAGTTTTTCGTCACCCGCGTGTCGAGCACCACCACCACCGGCACCACCACCACGACCTCGCCCGAGGTCGAACTGACCCCGTTCTTCTCCGGCATCGCGCTCGACGTCACGCCCCAGGTCAGCCCCGACGGCGACGTCATCCTGCACGTCAAACCCTCGGTCAGCGAGGTCATCGACCAGACCAAGCAGCTGACGGTGTTCGGCCAGCAGCAGACCCTGCCGCTGGCCTTCAGCAGCATGCGCGAAGCCGACAGCGTGGTGCGCGCAGCCAATGGCCAGATCGTCGTCATCGGCGGCTTGATGCAGGACCTCCAGCGCGACCGCAACGCCGCCGTGCCGGTGCTCGGCGATCTGCCCATCGTCGGCAACCTGTTCCAGCACCGCCAGCGCAGCCGGCGCAAGACTGAGCTCGTGATCCTGCTCCGCCCCGTCGTCATCGACGATGCGCGGCAGTGGAACGACGTGCTGCGCCCGGCCGCCGAACGCCTCGACCATCTCTACCCGCACACCGCCCCGGCCTGGCCACCGGCCGGGCGCTGACGGCTGACCACGGCTGTACGATGTACGAACAACATTTCGGCTTGCGCGAGGCACCGTTCCGGGTCACACCGGACACCGACTACTATTTTGCCCATCGCCATCACCAAGAAGCACTCAACGTGCTGCTGTTCGGGGTTTCCAACGGCGAGGGCTTCATCAAGGTCAGCGGCGAGGTCGGCACCGGCAAGACCCTGCTGTGCCGCAAACTGCTCAAGCTTGCCGAAGGCCGCTTCGTCACCGCCTGGATTCCCAACCCGGCCCTGGAACCGACCGCGCTCGCCGAGGCGCTGGCCGAGGAGCTCGGCACCCAGGCACCACGTGCCCTGGGCCAGCACCGCCAGCTCAAGCAGATCTACCAGCGGCTGGTGCGCATCGCCGACGCCGGCGGCCACACCCTGGTCTGCATCGACGAAGCCCAGGCCATGCCCGACGAAACCCTGGAAGCGCTGCGCCTGCTCAGTAACCTCGAAGCGGAAAAACGCAAGCTGATGACCGTGGTGCTGTTCGGCCAGCCCGAGCTCGACCAGCGCCTGGCCACCCAGGGGCTGCGCCAGCTGCGCAATCGCATCGGTCTGGCCTACCGCCTGCGGCCGCTGGATCGTGGCGCGGTCGAGCAGTATGTGGTTCACCGCCTGCGCATCGCCGGCGCCCCCCGTGCCGACACGCTGTTCCGGCCACGCGCCTTGCGCGCGCTGCACCGCGCCAGCCGGGGCCTGCCACGGTTGATCAACATTCTCGCGCACAAGTCGCTGCTTGCCGCGTTCGGCGGACAACAGGCCGTCGTCGATCGCGATCACGTCCGGCGTGCCGCGGCCGACACCGAAGACGCAAACGCCGTGTCTCGTCTGGAGTGGAGCGACTGGGCCGCCCTCACCCTCCCCGCGTCGGCGCTGATCCTTGTCGCCGTCGCCCGAATCCTGCTGGAGCGCGCATGAGGTCGCGCGCGAACCAACCCGCGAGGAGACGGCCGTGAGCCTGATCAACGACATGCTGCGCGACATCGAGCGGCGCGACCGGACGCAGGCAGGGCCGGGCGGACTTCCTGTGGGCACCCGGGTCGTGCCCGAACCACGTGCACGTCGCTGGCCGCCGAGCTGGATGCTTCTGCTCGCGGTCGGCACCACCCTCGGCCTGCTCGGCGGCTGGTTGGTACACTTGCAGCTGGGTACTGGCAACCCACTGACACTTCGTGCGGGCAGCCCCCAAACCACCGAACACTCAACGGCGGACACGGCAGCCGACACACGCCCGGCAACCACGATGACGGCATCGGCTCCAGCGGCGGCGCCTGCGGACGCTGGCAGCGCCGCCCCCGGGATCACCGCCTCTCGAGAAAACGCCGAGCCGCCTCAAGTTTTCTTGCCTCCTCGGGGGGCGGAAACGGCATTCGCCGTTTCCTGGGGGCGCTCACAAGACGCTGGCGATACCGAACGAATCCAGCCGGACCAGGACCCCATTGACACGCAGGCTGCCGACGCCACGCCACGCGACTCAATCGACACAGGCCAGAGAACTGCGCGTGCCGCGCATACGCCTCTCGATACGCCTTCACCCACGCGGAGCGTCCGTGAGGACGCCGATCCGCAATCAACCCACCCACCTGCGCCGGAAACCGCCCCCTCGCTGCCGACGGAGCCCACCGCGGCCGTCGCCGCAGGCACCCTGGCCAGAGAAGCGTCCGCCACGGACACCATGAAGCCTCTCCCTCCCGGTGAGGAAATCATGCCTTCCGCCCCGTCTCTCGTTGCCGTGCCCCGTACATTTGCCGAACCGGATCTTGGGCACGGTTCGATCGAAGTCCGCATCCTGCCCGGCAACCGGGTCAACTTTCGCGCGGCACCATCACTCGATGCCCCGATACTCAACGTATTCTCCGACCGCAACCGCTTTACCCTGCTGGACCGGCGTGAAGGATTCGTGCAGGTACGCGCCGCGGACGGCACAAGCGGCTGGCTGAGTGCCGACTTCGTAACCATTGGCGGCTCATCCCGCGACCTGTCGGAGCGCGCAGGCGATCCGCCCTCACCCGCGTCCGTACCCCCCGCGCGCACCGATTCGGCGGACGTATCATCTGCCGCTGTCGCAGTGCATGCTCCCGCTTCCAATACCCCACCGGCCTCCGCGACGCCACGGCCGGCAGACGCCGCGATCGCGCGCCCGAGCCGTCAGGAAACCCTGGACGACATGCATCGTGAAGCCTCCCGTGCGGCCGCACGCGGCGAGTTCAACGTCGCTGAAACCCTGCTCGAACGCATCCTCGCCCTGGACCCAGCCCACGCCCCGGCAACCAGCGCACTGACGGCGCTGCTGCTGCACCAACAGCGCCACGATACGCTCGAAGCGCGCTTGCGCGCGCTGCACGCACACGCTACCGACCATCCCGTCCCGGCGACCGGCATCCTCGCCCGCGTGCTCGCCGAGCGTGGCGAAACAGACCAGGCGCTGGGCCTGCTAGAAGCGCGCCCGCCGCAGGCGCATTCCGTTCATGATCTCATCCTGCTGGCCAACCTGTACCAGCGCAAGCAACGCCACGAACGCGCCACCCAGACCTTTGCCACCGCCGTCGAACGCGACCCGCGCAGCGGACACGCCTGGGCAGGCCTGGCGGTTTCGCTGGAGGCCCTCAATCGCAGCGCCCGGGCGCGCGATGCCTGGGCGCGCGCGCTCGCCTCCGGATCGCTCGATCCGGCACTCGAACGCCACGCTCGCGCACGTCTGGCCGCACTCGACCGCACTGGAGACTGACCCATGACCGACGCACAACCGACCAGCGGCGCGCGCAAACGCATCCGGCTCGGCGACCTGCTGGTCGAGAACCGGATGATCACCGCGCAACAGCTCGACAAAGCGCTCGCCGAGCAGAAGAAGACCGGCGCCCGGCTCGGTCGGATGCTGGTCGAACTCGGTTATATCGACGACCACGCCCTGCTCGGCTTTCTGTCGCGCCAGCTCAACGTCCCCCATGTCGATCTGCGCCAGTTCCAGTTCCGGCCGGAAACTGTGCGCCGCCTGCCCGAGACGCTGTCACGCCGCTTTCGCGCCATCGTGCTCGAAGACCGCAAGGGCAGCTATCTCGTGGGTTTCGCCGACCCCACCGATCTCTTCGCCCAGGATGAGATCGCACGCGTACTGCAAGGCCCCGTTCAGGTCGCCGTGGTGCGCGAGTCCGACCTGCTGGCGGCCTTCGACACCGTGTTCCGGCGCACCGACGAGATCAGCTCGATCGCGGAGGAACTCGGTGAGGAACTGGCCGACTCCGACATCGACCTCGCCCAACTGGCGATGGGTGCGGACGTCACCGAAGCGCCTGTCGTGCGTCTGCTGCAGACGCTGTTCGAGGACGCCGTGCAGGTCGGCGCATCGGACGTGCACATCGAGCCGGACGAGACCGTGCTGCGCATCCGCCAGCGCATCGACGGCGTGCTGCAGGAGCAGGTGATGAAGGAGCGCCGCATCGCACCGGCGCTGGTGTCGCGCCTGAAACTGATGGGCGGCCTCAACATCTCGGAGAAGCGGCTGCCACAGGACGGCCGCTTCAACATCCGCGTGCGCGAGCGCAGCATCGACGTGCGTCTATCCACGATGCCGACGATTCACGGCGAATCCGTGGTGATGCGTCTGCTCGACCAGTCGCAGGGCATTCTCGGCCTCGACCGCATTGGCATGCCCGAAGACATGGTGCGCCGCTTTCGTCGCGCCATCCACCGTCCCCACGGCATGGTGCTGGTCACCGGCCCCACCGGCAGCGGCAAGACCTCGACGCTGTATTCAGCGCTGGCCGAACTCAACGTCGCCGGCAAGAAGATCATCACCATCGAAGATCCAGTCGAATACCGTCTGCCGCGCATCAACCAGGTGCAGATCAACTTCAAGATCAATCTGACCTTCGCCGGCGTGCTGCGCACCGCGCTGCGACAGGACCCGGACATCATCCTGATCGGCGAGATGCGCGACCAGGAAACCGCCGAGATCGGCCTGCGCGCGGCGATGACCGGGCACCTCGTGCTGTCCACGCTGCACACCAACGATGCGGTGAGCACCGCCAACCGTCTGATCGACATGGGCGCGCCAGGCTATCTCGTGGCCACCTCGCTCGACGCGGTGCTGGCGCAGCGGCTCGTGCGCCGCATCTGCCCGAACTGCGCCGAACCCGCTCCGCCCGACGCGCACGAACGCGCCTGGCTGGCCACGCTGGTCGATCTGCAGCTCGCCCACGATGGCCACGGCTTCAAGCGCGGCAGCGGCTGCATGCAGTGCAACAACACCGGCTACAAGGGGCGCATCGGCGTGTTCGAACTCCTGGAAATCGATGACGATCTCGCCGATGCCCTGCGCCGCAGCGATGCCGCCGCCTTTCATCGCCGCGCGCTGAACAAGCCCGGCTTTCGCACCCTCACCCAGACCGCCATCGACCTCGCCGCGCAAGGGCTCACCACCCTTGAAGAGGTCGTACGCATCGGCGGCGAAATCGACCTCGACGACAGCACCTACTCGGCCACGCTGTCGACGGTCACCAGCGCGGACGCGGCCCTCGCGACCACGACGAATGCGACGACGAGCGTGCCTTCCATCGCGACCACCTCCCCCCCCAGCCCACCGGCCACTGGAACGGTCACACCACCCGCTGGCGCAAGCACTCCAACCACCCCCGGACGGGGGTCTGAACAAGCGAACCGGCTGGAGCTCGCTCCGCTGGAGTTCTCCCCCCACCGCGACCGCGGACCGTCCGGGCAACAGTCATGAAGACGTATCGCTATCGCGCCCGCGACGCCAGCGGCAGCGCACGCGAAGGCACCATCAACGCCGAGAGCGAGCAAGCCGTCGCCGACCAGCTGCTGGAAAGCGGCGCCAGCCCGATCGAGATCACCGAGTCGAGTGCGGCGGCCTCCGGTATCGACTGGGCGCGCCTGAACCAGCGCCTTGCCGAGCGCAAGGTCACCATCGACGACCTGATCCTGTTCAGTCGCCAGATGTACAGCATCACCAAGGCCGGTGTTCCCATCATCCAGGGGCTGGCACGGCTGGCCGAATCGACGCCGAATCCGCGCTTCGCCAACATCCTGCGCGATATTTCGCGCGACCTCGAGGGCGGACGCGAAATCTCCAGCGCCTTCGCCCGCCATTCGGAGGTTTTCGGCACCCTCTACATCAGCCTGTTGCGCGTCGGCGAGATGACCGGCCAGGTCGACCAGACCTTCAACAACATGTACGACTACCTGTCGCGCGACAAGGCCGCGATCGACCGCGTCAAGGCCGCCGTGCGCTATCCGATGTTCGTCATCATCGCGATCTCGATCGCCATCGGCATCCTCACCACCTTCGTCATTCCCGCGTTCGCCAACGTGTTCTCGGGCGTCAACATGGCGTTGCCGCTGGCCACGCGGGCGATCCTCGCGGTGTCGGAATTTGCCGCCGCGTACTGGCTCTACATTCTGGTCGCCATCGCGCTGGCCATTTTCGCCTTCCGGCGCTGGACCGCCACCGAATCCGGCGAGCTGATCTGGGACCGCACCAAACTGCGCTTCCCACGCATCGGCAACGTCCTGCTGCGCGCCACACTGGCCCGCTTCACCCGCGCGCTGGGCGTTGCGCTGAGCTCCGGCGTACCGATCACCCAGGCCTTGTCGGGCGTCGCCCGCGCCAGCGGTAACGCACATATCGCCGAACGCATCATCGCCATGCGCACCGGTGTCGAACGCGGCGACTCACTGCTGCGCACCGCGGCGCAGACCAAGGTATTCACCCCCGTGGTGCTGCAGATGATCGCCGTCGGCGAGGAGACCGGGCAGCTCGACTCGATGATGCTCGAAGTCGCCGACTTCTACGACCGCGAGGTCGAATACGACATCGCCAATCTCAGCTCCATCATCGAACCGGTGCTCACCGTCGCCGTCGGCGTCATGGTGCTGATCCTCGCGCTCGGCATCTTCCTGCCGATGTGGGAGCTGACCCAACTCGCCAGTCGCCGATAATGCGGGATTTATCATCGACAATGACTTATTTCACGTTCGCCCGCGAATCGGACTGTAAGCGGATGCATCGCCCGGGCTATACTCAGGACATATTCGATTCCCGATACGGCAGCGAGGTTTTCATGCACAAGAGCGTCCGGGCAAAAGGTTTTACACTGATCGAGCTCGTCATCGTCATCGTCATT
>OBJA01002062.1_pt1 | contig 12334 bp, 10 predicted proteins | sample 1519751 | NCBI WGS metagenome assembly OBJA01 (sample SAMEA3881238, study PRJEB22517) | soil metagenome | biome: lake sediment; feature: soda lake sediment; material: sediment, water from around vicinity | place: India | collected 2013-12-23 | depth 3 m
AAAGCCCTGTTGCAGCGACAGGGCACAAAAGATCGCCTCGGTGATCCCCGCTGCACCCAGGGTATGGCCGGTCCAGCCCTTGGTGGAGCTACACGGCGTCTGCCTGCCAAAGACCCGGAGTACGGCCTGATCCTCAGCCCGGTCATTGGAGGGGGTGGCGGTGCCGTGCAGGTTGATGTAATCGATCTGTTCGGGAGCCAGTCCGGCGGATTGCAGTGCCTGCCGCATCGCCGTCACGGCCCCATCCCCTTGTGGATGGGGAGTGGACATATGCCAGGCATCGCTGCTTTCGCCATAGCCGAGCAGTTGCACCCCGGTGTCCCCCTCCCCGGCCCGCTGCAACAGGGCAAAGCCAGCTGCCTCGCCGATATTGATCCCCTGGCGCTGCATATCCCACGGACGGCAGGGTTCGGCAGAGAGCAATTCCAGGGAATTAAAGCCATACAGCGTGCTCTGGCACAGGCTGTCCACGCCACCGACCAGCGCCGCATCGCACAGTCCGGCGGCCAGATGGCGGCTGGCGCTGGCAAAGACCTTGGCGCTGGAGGAGCAGGCCGTGGAGATCACCTGCACCGGCCCTTGCAGACCGAGCATGCGTCGACAAAAATCTGCCAGCGAAAACGGACTCTGGGTCTGCTCGTAGTGATAGCCCGGCGACAACCCGCCGCCAGCGAGACGGTGTGCATAGGCCTGCTCGGTGGTCTCGATCCCCGAGGTGCTGGTACCGAGAAATAGGCCGATCCGCCCAGCCCCGAGGCGCTCGCGCAGCGCGGCCACCGCCTCCAGAAAGCCATCCTGCTGCAATCCCAGGTAGGCCAGGCGATTGTTGCGGCAGTCGTACGCCACCAGTTCATCTGGCAGGCGGATCGATTCCAGCCCCGCCACCCGGCCTATCCAGGTTGCCAGCGGGGCCGGGGCATAGTCGTTGAGCCGCAGGCCGCTGCTGCCACTGCGCAGGGCCTGCAACGAGGCGGCCAGTCCGTTGCCCAGGGCATTGCTGACAGTGAAGTGGCTGAGGGTCAGGGCTTGCACGGGATTCTTTGGTTAGGGCCGTTGGCGATCAGGCCTGGTGGCGCTGAGCAGCCAGGCAAACAGAAAACTGGTGATGATCCCTACCGAGACGGTCAGGCCAATGGCCTGTAGTACCGGCAAGGAAGAGAGGGAGAGGATAACAAAAACCGACAGGCTGGAGATAGCACACAATTGCAGAGCCTGGCCGGTGCGCCGGCGCAGCCCCGGATCGCCGGGGTGGCTGAAGAACAGGCTGTAGTCCAGACCGATCCCCAACACCAGCAACAGCGCCACCAGATGGAAGATCGACAACAACTCGCCCAGCAGGTGCAGGGTGGCCAGGGTGCTCAGCAGGGCCGTGCCAACCGGCAGCATCACCTGCCAGGCCGCCCTGAAGCTGCCCAGCCCCCAGCGCAGCAGCAGGATGATCAGCGCCACGCCCCAGCCCAGCCAGCCCAGCACCGCCGCCTGTAGTTGCGCCATCATCGCGCCGGCCTCCCCGGGCAGATCCAGGTAGTGGCTATCGGCCTGTAGCGCGGCCCACTCGGCCAGGGGCCGCCCATCGGGCACCCCGTGCAGACGCACCAGCCCCCACCACTGCCCCTGCCGCTCAAACAGCAGCGGTGCCAGGCGGGCCTCCAGCAGTGTGCCCTGCACGGCTTCCGGGCGCAACGGCGTTAGTTGCCGGCTCTGCTGCACCGCCTGGAGAAAGGGTTCGAAGGCGCCATCGCGAAACGGCAGGCCGTGTTGCGCCTCGGCCAGTTGTTGGCGCAGTTTGGATGCACCCGGCAGCGCATCGCGGTATGCCTGTTGGCGTTGTGCGCTGGGCAGCAGTTGCGCCGCCATCTCAAAGGATCGCAATCGCCCCTCCTGCTGCCAGGAGTGCAGTGTCTCCCGCAGGGACTCACTGCGCCGCAACACCGCCTCTGCGCTCTCGGCCCGGATCACCAGCAGCCTTCCGCTCTCGGCCAACCCCAGGGCCTGCGCCAGCTCGTATTCCTGCTGGCGCAGTGGCTGTGGGATCGGACTGAGCGCCGCCAGTTCCTGCTGCCATAGCGGGCGGGGCGAAGCCAGTAGCAGCGACACGGCCAGCACGGCGATCCCCAGCAACAGCAGATAACGCAGTGAGTGCGGCCAGGCCGGCCCACCCGGCAGGACATAGCGGGCCGGCGTGTTTCCCCTCCAGCAGCGTGGCAGGGCGGCAGGCAAGACCAGCCGGGTCACCAGTGCCGCCGCCAGCAGGCCACTGGCGGCAAACACTCCCAGTTGCACCAGCCCGGGGAAGCCGCTGCCGAGCATCGCCAGATAGCCGATCAGGGTACTTGCCACCCCCAGACGCAGCCGTGGCCAGATCACCGTCAGGGCCTGTGCCGGTGGCTGGCCGTGGCGCAACTGGCTGAACAGATGCAGGGGATAGTCCAGCACCACGCCGAGCAGGGTGATGCCAAAGGCCAGGGTGATGCCGTGTACCTGGCCGAACAACAGCAGGGTCGTCACCAGCCCGGCCAGGATGGCGCTGAATAGCGGCAGTGCCGCCAGTAGCCACAGCCGTGGCGAGCGCCAGGCCCATAGCAGCACCAGCGCCGCCAGAGCGCTGGCCAACAGACTCAGGCGGCGTGCCTCGCCGCGAATGGTATCACGGCTGGCCACCGCAATGGCCGCAGTACCGCCGATATGCACGACGGCCTGTCCGCTCAGGGCCGCCAGATGTTGCCGGATTAACGCCAGATTGGCGGCCTGTTTATCCAGCGCCATGGCGGAGGCGCGGGTATGTACCAGGAGCAGGGCGTGTCCCGCTTCATCGAACCACACCCCGTGCTGCAGGCTGGCCGTGCCCTGCGTTTGCCAGCCCTGCAACCAGTCCCTGAAGTGGGCGCTCGGATCCTCCGCCAGGGTCTGACGTACCAGCGGGGCCAGCGGTGAGGCCAGTTCGGCGAGACGCTGTTGCAGGCTCTCGTGCAGCGCCGCCGCCGCGAAGGCCCCGGCCGGATCCTGCAACAAATAGCGATACGCAAACCAGCGCTGCTGCTCCTCCTCGGGCAGTTCCACCGGACGATTGAGCACCCGGACAAAGGCCACCTCGTCCGCCAGCCGCGCACTCAGCTGGTGGCTTAGCGCCGCTGTCTGGCGCCGATCCCCGTCCTGGAGTGCCACGATCAGCAGACGGGCCGCGGCCCCCTGTTGCAGTTCATCCAACACCAACTGCTGGACGGGGGTGGCGGCTGGTGGTAAAAAGAAATGCATGTCACTGTCCAGCTGCAGGCGTTGCTGCAACAGCCACAGTCCGGCCAGCAGCATGGCCAGCCAGAGCAACAGGATCGGCAGGCGCCTATCGGGCATCCCCGTGCCGCAGGATGGTGATTACCCGATCACCGCTGCGCTCCTCGCTCTCGATCCTCAGTATCCGCGCATCGGCACCCTGGATGTGGATCTCGCGCAGTACCCGCGCCACCGCGCCATCCAGCGGGTGCAGGCGTAGTTGCCAGTCATCATGTTGGCCAGCCAGGCGCAGCTCAAAGTATTGCTCCAGGGCGGCCCGATCACCCGCCAGGGTGGCGCGCAATGCGGTACTTATCGCCAGCAGCAATGGATGGCTATCCAGTGCCAGCTCATGCTGCGCGCCACGCCTTTCGATCCGTAGCTGTCCGGCACTGAACTCGTAGCTGCCCTCGCCGCCACGTTCGATGGTCTTGCTGAGGTAGTCGGGCGCCTGGTAGCGCAATATCCCCTCACTGCGTAGCGGGAGCCCCAGCAGTTGATCATGGCGCTCCTCGACAAAGTGAACCTCGCTACGCGGCTGGGCAGCCAGCCCGGCAAACAGTTCGTCCAGCCCCCACGCCACCGCCCAGCCTGGCGTGATCAGCCAGCCTAGTAACAGGGCGATGCGGATCCTAAGATTGCCAGTAGTCATAGAAATTGAACCAGTTATAGGGTGCCAGGCGGGTGTAGTGTTCCAGGCGCGTGGCGTAGTGTCCCATCCAGGCCGCCGCCGCGGCCTCACGTTCGGCCCGGGGCACGACCGGTAGCGAAGGCATCGCCTCCAGATACAGATCATAGCGATTGGCGCCCCGGTAGAGTCCAAACACCAGTACCACCGGCACCTGCAACACACTCGCCAGATGCGCCGGCCCGACCGGAAAGACCGTCGGCTGATCGAGAAATGGGCAACGGGTCTGCCGATCGCCGGGCGCCACCCGATCGCCGAGCATTCCTACCGCCATTCCCTGATCCAGCGTCTCCTTGACCGCCAGCAGGGCATCGGGGCCGCCCAGCGGGATTACACTGTTGGCCACCTCGGGATTGAGCCGATCCAGCAGGCCGGTCAGATAGGGGTTATGATCGGGGTACATCAGCACCTTGAGACGCAGCCGGGATTGCTGGATGGCCAGTGCCCGCAACACCTCGAAGCTGCCCAGGTGCGCACCCAGCAACAACACCCCACGTCCATCGGCCAGCTTGTTGTTCAGATTTTCCAGACCGTGGTAGTGAATATCGAATACATCAAAACGGCCACTCAAAAAGAAGACCCGATCGAGGATGGTCGCAGCAAAGCAGTGGATGTGGCGCGCCACCTGCACCAAACCGGCAGGCCTGCCCCGCAACCGGCTCAGGTAATCCCGGGAGGCACGCCGTGCATTGCCAGCGGCCAGCAGGAAATAGGCGCTGATCGGCCACAACAGCACACGCGCCGGTACCCGCCCCAAACGACGGGCCACCCACAGGATGAACAGGATCAGCAGTGGCGAGCCGCGCTCGCGTTGTCGAAACCAGGCCTTGCTCATGGCCCGCTCCGTGTTTCCAGCACCAGGCGGCCTGACGCCAGCCGTTGGCCCTGATGCTGGCACTCAAAGCTGACGGTGTCCGGCGTGTCGTGCCGGTGCAGGGTGATCGTCATGCCCTGCTCCGGCAGCAGGGGCATGAGGAATTTGCCGCTATGGATGGCCTGTACCCGCCGCTCGGGCAGCCACTCCCGTAGCGCGGCCAGCACGCCATCGAGGATCACCACCCCCGGTACCAGCGGCCGGCCCGGAAAGTGGCCGGCCAGGCAGGGATGGTCGGCAGGGATGGTTATTTCCACCTGATGGGGAGCCGTGATGTCAGATGCCGTGGTGGTCGGGCTCTGCTCGGCCAGCAACCGGTTGAGTGCCTCGCGCGGCAGCTTGCCGGTGGCATTGCGCGGCAATCGCTCCACCCGATGCAGCGGGCGTGGCAGGAATACCGCATCGATCCGCTGCCGCAAGGCAGCCAGAATGGCCTGGCGCGACAGACCGGGGGCCACCACCACGGCACTCAGACGCGCGTTCTTCTGTTGTGGCGTGGGTGGCACGAAACAGCCATCCTCGACCCCGGGGATCGCTAGCAACTGGCGATTGAGATCGCTCAGCGAGGCACGCTTGCCGGCCACCTTCAGTATATCTCCCTGCCGCCCCAGCAGATGAAAGCAGTTTGCCTGGAGCGGCTCAAGACGATCCTGCAAGGCCACTGCATCGCCGGGGCAGGTTCCCCGCACATGCCATCCCCGCGCATTGTCACCCTGCAGACTGAGGCCGGGATGCAGGCGCCACTGCTCGGTTACGGTGGTGCGCCGGGTGGCGATCGCCCCACTTTCGGTACTGCCGTAGATCTCCCACAGCCGGCAGGCAAAGGCTGTTTCCAGTTCCGTGGCCAGTGCCGCGCTCAGTGGGGCGGTTGCCGAGATGATGCCATGCAGGGCCGGCCATTCCAGCCCGGCTCGCAGACAGGCATGCAGGTGCAACGGGGTGCTGATCAGCCAGCGCGGGCTGGGCAATTCGTCAAGCGCGCGCTGCACGTCCGCTGGCAATAGCGGCCGTGCTGCCGCCACCACCATGTCATTGAGCAACGGCAGCAGGATCGAGGTCTCCAGACCATACATGTGCTGGGCCGGGACGGTGGCCAGCAGGCTGAGTGATCCGGCTCCAAACGGCAGCACCCCGGCATTCAGGCAGGCACCATCGTGGAGCTGTCCCCAGGATTTTGGGTGGGGCTGGCTGTGCCTGCTACTGCCCGAGGTAAACACGGTGGCGACATGCTGGCTGGCCGGGATCAGCCGTGCCGCAGCAAGCAGTCCGGAGTCGGGCGGTGTGGGGTTGATGCACTGTTGCGGCAGCGACAAAGTAGGCTGAGGGGTATCCACCAGGCAGTAGAGTCCCGGATGCGCCGTTGCCAGCGATCTCAGGGTGTGTGCGGCGCGATCGGGCGGCAGCAGGTTGACCTGCCTGCGCAGGATCAGCGCGACAAAGCCCAGCAGGAAATGGTAGCGATCCTCGCACAGGTTGAGGGCGGCCGATGCCTCGGGCAGGGTCTCCGCCAGCCGCACCGCCTGGGCCCAGAATTCCCGGCGGCTGACCGCCCGGTCACGTCGCTGGATGAAGAGCGCGCGGCTGTCATGGCCGACAAACAGTGGCAGGCACGGATCGTTCATCTCAATCCCTGCAGGTGGATACGGCTCAAGGCGCGGACAAAGGCACGCAGGCCGATGCGATCCTCGGGGGGCAGGAACAGCGGACGCAGACCGATCTCCACCAGGAAGACCAGCGCCAGGATCAGATAATTGAGCAGATTGGCAAACAGTGACCACCATACCGGGCTGGCACAGCAGCCCAGCCAGGTCAGCTCCACCAGCAACAGGCTGAGCACGACCAGCCAGCCCCAGGTCACGGCACGGGTATAGCGGCGCAGCGCAGGACTGAGGCGCTGATGCAGCCGCGCGGCGATGCGCGTGACCAGCGGCTCGCGCCCCGGCAGCAGGCTGCTGGCGAATAACCACCACAACATCAGCAGGATCGCCACGGGCGGCAGGTAAAACAGTTGCAGGGTTTGCAGCGGTGTCAGCCACCACAGCAGCCCGAGCAGTACCGCCAGCACCGCCCCGATCATCCCGCCGCGATAATGCCCACCCAACAGTGGCGCGATGATCAGCAGCGCGCCCAACAACAGCAAGGCGGGCAGCGGCTGGCCGTACAATACGCCAAGGTGCACCGTGGGCGGATAGGCCAGCAACAGAGAGAGGTTCAAGAATGGGGCGTGACGGACGCTAGCGGGCACGAGATTGATCGATATGCGCACTCAGGGCACGCAGCGAGGAGAAGATGCGGGTATTGTCCTGATCGTCCGAGCGCAACTGAAAGCCGTAGTGCTGGGAGATAGCCAGCGCCAACTCCAGGGCATCGATGGAGTCCAGCCCCAGTCCGTCGCGAAACAGCGCTGCCTCGGGATCGATATCCGCCACCGTGACATCATCGAGATTCAGTGCCTCGATGATCAGTTGTGCCACCTCCTGTTCCAGTGCCGACATTGCAGCCATTATGCTCTCTCCATCTCATCATTCAAACGGCCACCGGCCCCCAATCGGTCGCATTATACCGCGACGGCACCGCTAAAAAAGCTTGCCAGTTCAATAGATCCGCTCCAGGCTCTGCCGATCCCTGACCAGACGTGCCCAGATGGCGCCACAGTAGTACCAGTGCAGAAAAAAGGCTTCGCGAAACAGCTTGAACAGGGTGCGTGGTGTCAGCTGGAGGCGGGCCTCGGCGGCGCAGGGCACCAGTTGCATCCCAAGGCGCTTGGCCAGGGCCAGCAGGCGGGCGAGGTGGTAACGGTTGCTGATCACGGTTGCCTCGGCATCACCCAGCCTGTGCCGAACAAAGCGGAGGTTTTCCAGGGTGTGGCGGGAGTGTTCCTCCAGCCACAGCCAGTTGCCGGGAATGCCACGGGCCAGCAGATAGTCCCGACCGTGTGCTGCCTCGCTGCCGCAGCCGGGCGTGGTCTCGCCGCCCAGCAGGAAGACCGGGCCCGGGTGGCCCTGCGCCAGCAAGGTGGCGGCACGCTCCAGACGCAGCAGAAAATCGCTGCCGGGGCGGCCGTATTGCAGCCTGACCCCCGGCACCAGCAACGGCCCCTGGCGGCTCGTCCCGGCAGGGGCCGTCGCGGCAAGCCGCCAGACCCGCCACCAAACCCAGGCCAGGCTCAGACCGAGGCTAAACAGCGCCACCAGCAACGACAGCAGCAGCATCTTCATGCCGTTGGCGCCAATACCACGGCCGGGTGTCGGGCGCGATGGATGGGATAGTTGACTAATCGGTGGTATCCCCGTGGTTCAGGCACTGGATCGGATCATTTTGGCCAGAGCAGGAACAACTGTACCAGGATGACCAGAAACATCGTCGCGACCACCACCATGAAGGTCGAGTTGTTTTGCTCGAGCTTGCGTTGCAGCGTGGTCATTTCCTGGCGTTGACTGACGAGGGTGGCTTGAAATTCCTCATGCTTGGCCAGTGCCTGCTTGAGCTTCTTTTCCAGGGCAAGCCGCTCTTCATTCAATTGGGCATGCTGTTGCAGGCATGCCTCCAGTTCGGCCGGATCACAGTCCTGTTCAACCGCCTCGGCAGGGTCGCCGAGCACCACCCAGCCGGGCTCGCCACCCTTGGTGACGTGTTGCAGGGCATCCTCCAGGGCGCGCAATTCCGCATAGAAGTGCTTGGGCAGCGCCTTCTCCTCCCAGAGGTGTTTTTGCTTGACCTCCAGTTCCTCCTTGAGGATGGCGGCCCGCTTGCGGATCGAGTTGCGATACAGATCGACGTAGGTAAAGGCATCCTTGGCATCAAACTGTCCAATAGGTTCTTCGGACATGCTGTCCCCCAAAATAGTTATTGTTTATTGGTTGCCGGTACGTCCCTTGCTACCATCGCTGCTGTTTTCATTCTTCAAAATAAGTATACCCCTGCAGGCCCTGCGCCAGGGTGTCTAAATAGAGTTGCCGGTGCTCGGGCGCCAGATCGCTGGCAGCGATCTTGTCACGGTAGCTGGCCAGCAGTTGTTCCGGCTCAAAGTGCACATAGCGCAGCAACTCCTCCACCGTATCGCCAACTTCCGGGCCATGCAAGGCATAGCTGCCGTCCTCGTGCTGCACCACGTTCACCGAATCGGCATCGCCGAACAGGTTGTGCATGTCGCCGAGGATCTCCTGATAGGCGCCGACCAGGAAAAAACCCAGCAGGTAGGGTTCATTCTCGCGCAGCGCGTGCACCTGCAGACTGCTTTCGATCCCCTCGTTGTCCACATAGCGATCGATACGGCCATCCGAGTCGCAGGTCAGATCCTGGATGATCGCCCGCCGTGTTGGTACCTCGTTGAGCCGTTGCAGCGGGACGATCGGAAAGATCTGGTCGATCCCCCACACATCGGGCAGCGACTGAAACAGCGAGAAGTTGCAAAATAGCTTGTCGGCCAGCTTTTCCTGCAACTCGTCGATGGCCTCGCGGTGGGCACGCAGGCCCGGCTGCAACAGCGAGAGGGTGCGCCGGCAGATGGCAAAGTAGAGTTCCTCGGCACGGGCGCGCTGTTGCAGGGTCAGCACCCCATGCACATACATCGCCTGCGCCTCGCCGATCCAGTGCACCGCATCGTGGTAGGTCTCCAGCGTGGCGCGGTGCGAAAGCTGGTCATAGGCGTGCCACAGATCGTGCAGGATGCGCGGCTCATTATCCACCGGCGGGCGGAGCAACTCGCTGGTCGGTGCGCATTCGATGTCCATCACATTGGTGACCAGCACCGCGTGGTGGGCGGTCAGCGCCCGGCCCGATTCGGAGATGATGTCCGGGTGTGGCAACTGGTGTTCGCTGCACACCTCCTTGAGGGTGTGCACGATGTTGTGCGCGTATTCATTGATGCTGTAGTTCATCGAGCAGTCGCTGCGCGAGCGGGTGCCCTCGTAGTCCACCGCCAGCCCGCCGCCGACGTCGATCAGCGACAGCGGGGCGCCGAGCCGGCACAGCTCGGCATAAAAACGCGCCACCTCGCGCGCGCCACGCTGGATGTCGCGGATATTGGCGATCTGTGAACCAAGGTGAAAGTGCAGCAGCTTGAGGGTGTCGAGCAGCTGGTGGTGACGCAGCCATTCAACCGCCTGCAACACCTGCGCGGCGGAGAGGCCGAACTTGGACTTCTCCCCGCCGCTGTTCTGCCACTTGCCGCTGCCCAGCGAGGCCAGCCGTACCCGCAGCCCTAGCAACGGCTCGATCCCCAGGTCACGGGACTCCTCCAGCACCAGTTGCAGCTCGGAGAGCTTCTCCACCACGATACAGACCCGGTGTCCCAGCGCCTTGCCGATCAGGGCCAGGCGGATGTATTCGCGATCCTTGTAGCCGTTGCAGATCACCATCCCGCCCAGCGGCAGCATCCCCAGTACCGCCATCCGTTCTGGCTTGCTGCCGGCCTCCAGACCGACCTGCTCATCGCCCCGGTGCAGGATCTGCTCGACCACGCTGCGCTGCTGATTGACCTTGATCGGGTAGACCGCGGTATAGCGTCCCTGATAATCCTCGCGCGCCATTTCAGCGCTGAAGGCACCGATCAGGGTGTCGACCCGATCGTGCAGGATGCCGTTAAAGCGCAATAACAGCGGCAAGCGCAGCTCGGCCCGGTGCGCCTGTTCGACCAGCTCCAGCAGATCGATGCCCCGCTCCGGGTCGCGGCGTGGATAGACGCACAGGCGGCCCTGCGCATCGATATCGTAGTAGCCGGCCCCCCAGTAAGGGATGTTGTAGGCGGCACGGGCCTGCTCGATAGTCCAGTCGGTCATGGCTTCATCCTGCGGGTGGATAGGTGGGGTGATTATCGGGGATTCATGGCGTTATTGAAATATTTGGCGGCAAATGCCCGGATCCGGCCCACCGTCAGGCCCTGGCACAGGCCCACACATCCACCCGCGCCACTCCGGCCTGTCGCAGGGTACGCGCCAGCTCGCTGACGGTACTGCCGGTGGTCACCACATCATCGACCAGGGCGATATGGCTGGGCAGCGGGCTGGCGTCAACGGCGAAGGCGTTATGCAGATTGCGCCGCCGCGCCTGTCCGTCGAGGCGGGTTTGCATCGCGGTGTGGCGTTGGCGTATCGCCAGATGCGCTTGTAACGGGATCTGGCTGTGCCGCGACAACACCCGGGCCAGCTCCATCGCTTGGTTAAAGCCACGCTCGCGCAGGCGGGCCGGGTGCATCGGCACCGGCAGTAGCGCCTCGGGACGGGCCACGGCATCGCGCGCCAGGGCCTCGGCCATCAGCCCGCCCAGCAACGGTGCTACGGCCAGTTGCCGCTGGAATTTCAGTTGCAGGATCAGCCGATCCAGCGGTGGGCGATAGGCAAAGGGGATAAAGCTGGCCTCAAACGGTGGTGGCCGGCGCAGACAGGCGCCGCAGCGTGGGCCGTCGCCCGGCAACGGTGCGCCACAGCCACGGCAGGCCTGCGTCAGCCACGGCAGTTCCGCCTGGCAGCCGAGGCACAGATCCCTGCCGTCACGGCCTGGTTGGCCGCACAGTAGGCAATGGGGCGGATAGAGGAATCGTTGTATATTTTTTATACAGTTGTAAAGTTTTCCATCCATGAACATTTGACAGCTTCCCGCATTAGCTGAATACTCGCGCTGTTTATACCATAGCCTACGGATCACCGACCATGAATCAGGCCGCCGCCCCGCTCAACCCATCAGCCGACACCTTGCGCCATGACTGGCACCTTGAGGAGATCGAGGCCCTGTTCGCGCTGCCCTTCAACGACCTGCTGTTCCAGGCGCACAGCGTGCATCGGCAGAACTTCGCGCCCAACACCGTGCAGGTCAGCACCCTGCTCAATATCAAGACCGGTGGCTGTGCCGAGAACTGCGGCTACTGCTCACAGAGCGCCCACTTCGAGGCCGGGCTGGAACGCGAGGCCCTGTTGGCGGTCGAGGAGGTGGTCAATGCCGCCAGACAGGCCCAGCAGGGCGGGGCCACCCGTTTTTGCATGGGTGCGGCCTGGCGAGGCCCGCGCGACAAGGAGATGGAGGTGGTGATCGCGATGATCCGTGGCGTCAAGGCGCTGGGGATGGAGGCCTGCGTTACCCTGGGGATGCTCAAGGATGAACAGATCGCCCAGTTGCGCGAGGTCGGGCTGGATTACTACAACCACAATATCGACACCTCGCCGGCCTATTACGACAAGGTGGTCACCACCCGCAAGTTTTCCGATCGCCTCGACACCATCCGCCGGGTGCGTGAGGCGGGGATCAATGTCTGTAGCGGCGGGATCCTCGGCATGGGTGAGGAACGCCGCGACCGCGCCGCGATGTTGCAGGAACTGGCCAACCTGCCCGAGCATCCCGGCAGCGTGCCGATCAACCTGCTGGTCAAGGTGCCGGGCACGCCGCTGGCCGACAGCCCCGAGCTGGACATCTTCGAGTTCGTGCGCACCGTGGCGGTGGCGCGCCTGCTGATGCCGAAAAGCTATGTACGCCTGTCGGCGGGCCGCCAGAGCATGCATGACGAGGCC
>OBJA01002063.1_pt1 | contig 12331 bp, 12 predicted proteins | sample 1519751 | NCBI WGS metagenome assembly OBJA01 (sample SAMEA3881238, study PRJEB22517) | soil metagenome | biome: lake sediment; feature: soda lake sediment; material: sediment, water from around vicinity | place: India | collected 2013-12-23 | depth 3 m
CTTCCTGTTCATTGCGCTGGCGCACGACGGTGCGCATGCGCTGGTCGAGTTCATAGGCGGTAATATTCATGGCGTTGGCCAGAGCGACGATTTCTTCAGAACCCCGGATGCGCAAACGGTCGGTCAGTTCACCCCGGGCAAAACGTTCCGCGCCCCGGCGCATCTCTTCCAGGGGACGACTGATGCGGCGGCTGATATAAGTGCCGACCAGGGTTGCCAGGAGCATGACAGCAAGACCACTGGCAAGAATCTGTCGATAGACAACCGCAAGGGTTTGATCAATGGTAGTTACCGGCAGGGCGGTACGGACAATGCCGACCAGTTGATGATCCTCCCGCACCGGAACGGCAACGTACATCATGTTTTTGTTCAGGGTGTTGCTGTAGCGGGTCGCTCGTCCCACCATGCCGTCAAGGGCAGTGGTCACCTCCGGGCGCAGGGCATGATTCTCCATGCGCTCGGGGTTCTCCAGAGAGTCTGCCAGAACTTCACCCGAGGGGAGGAGAAAAGTAAAGCGGGTCCCGGTTTCTTTGCCGAGACGGATGCTCAGGTCGTCGAGCCGATCACTTTGTTCAAGAGCAAAGGAGTCGGTAACCTGAAAGGCCACGAGACGAGCCCGCGCTTCCAGCTCAACGGCGGTCTCTTCCAGATAAAAATTACTCAGGGTGCGGGAAAAGAGCCAGGCCAGCAGCAACAGGGTGAGGAAGATAATAAAAAAAAATGCCGGTAGAATCTGCCAGATAAAGCGCAGTCGCATTATTGATCCTTGAAACGGTAGCCGACACCGCGGACGGTTTCGATCATTTTTCCGGCGGGGCCAAGTTTCTTGCGCAGGCCGACGATCTGGACATCAACAGCACGGTCAGTAACGGAATAGTCATCGCCACGTACGGCGTTGACAATCTGATAACGGGTAAAAACCCAGCCGGGTCGCCGGGCGAGGAGATAGAGAACGCGGAACTCGGTAAAGGTCAGCTCAACCGGCTGGTCGTCAACCAGCACTTCGTTGCGTCCGGGGTGGATGGTAATGCTGCCGATTTGCAGGGATTCGCCTTCCTCGGTTTTGCCGTCACGTTCACGGCGGCGCAGCACGGCTTTCAGGCGTGATGACAGAACCCTGGGGCTGAAGGGCTTGGTGACATAATCGTCTGCACCCAATTCCAGTCCGTTCACGATGTCATGTTCCTCCCCTTTGGCGGTCAGCATGACAATCGGCGTTGCGCAGGTTGTTTTGCCGGCTTTGAGGGTGCGACAAACATCAAGGCCATCGATCCCCGGCAACATCAGATCAAGGACAATCAGATCGGGCTGCTGGGTGCGGGCGGCGTTCAGCCCTTCTTCACCGGTCTGGGCACAGGTAACCTTGTATCCCTCCTTGACCAGGTTGTAGTGCAACAGGGCGAGAATGTCTTCTTCATCTTCAATGACAAGGATATGTTCTTTCTTCATGACGCCTCCAAACGTCGTCATTTTCTCCTAATTTTTAAATAATTACTACTGCTCTGTTAGGGTTTGATGAGGATCGGAAAAAAACAATCTGTACCTTTGCGCTTGTTGCTTTTGTGCCGATAGCGGTTGCCTGACCGAGACAGGCGGGGTAAAAGAAATCTTGGAGGTGAAAAGAACCTTGTGCTTTTTACAGGAGAAGAGCGATGAAAAAAATCGTTGCATCGACGATCGCCATTATTCTGATATGTGGACTCTTTGTTGGTGCCGGTTCGACCCTGGCGCAGGGTTCTGATCCGGTTTCCGTAACGGTTAGTGGTGTCGGAACAAACCCTTTGACTCAAACATCGGCGGTGCTGCTCTATGCCGAGGCAGAAAACCTGCTACTGCCGATTTTTATCGGCAGCGCCGAGGCCGGAGCCATCGGTCGCTATCTGGATGGTGTGCGGACGCTGCGACCCATGACCCATGATCTGATCGGTAACTTGCTGGACGTGCTGGACGGTCGCCTGGAGAGGGTCATGGTCAGTGACTTTCGTGACAACACGTATCTGGCGGTGCTGATAATCCGGATGGACGACAAGGTTTTTCGCCTTGACGCGCGCCCCAGCGATGCTATTGCCGTAGCCTTGAAGCAGGGGGCCCCGATTGATGTTGAACGCAAGGTCCTGGAAGCTTTGGGGTACTTGCATGACGGTGAAGACTTTGTGCCGCCGGTACAACCTCCGATACTGGAAGAGGATTCTCCCGAGTGGATTTGATGGCATGAAACTATATAAAACAATTGGGTAACTATTCAGGACAAGTCCGGAACCCCTGTGTCAAGGGCCGCTTTTCGCCGTCCATGGCCGCTAGACTGTCGCCATCCATGGCGACAGACACCCTTGCCACAGGGCTCCCGGCCCTGTCCTTAAGTCAGCAGCTGAATAGTTACAACAATTGAAGTTATTCCGGAGCTGATGATGTTTCGGAACAGAAGCCGGGGATTGTGTATATGAACTGGGTTGTACTGTTTGCCGCCGGACTCTTTGAAATCTGCTGGGCGGTGGGGTTGAAGTATACCGAAGGTTTTACCCGCCTGTGGCCGACCATCGGTACTATTGTCGCCATGGTCATCAGTCTTGGTTTGCTGGGCATCGCCATGAAATCACTGCCCTTGGGCACAGCCTACGCGGTCTGGGTCGGAGTTGGTGCCGTCGGTACGGCAATACTGGGTATCTTTTTGTTCGGCGAGTCCGCTGATGCCGCCCGTCTGATCAGTTTGGGACTGATTATCGCCGGGCTGATCGGTCTCAAACTGGCGACGCCCGGATAAATCGGCATTCCCCGGCAGTCATTTCATTGTATACCTTGCGGCCCAGAGAAGATTTTACCCTTTGATGACGGCCAGGGGTCGCAGTCGGGCGACAATACGGCCAATCCCGGCCCCGGCCACGACATTCACCACGTCTTTGACATCCTTGTAGGCTTCGGGAATTTCTTCAGCGACGGTGGCGCGACTGGCAGCGCGTATCAGGATGCCGCGATCCGCCAGCTCTGCCTCAGTATTGCGACCACGAGCCTGTTTTTTCGCGGCATGGCGGGAGAGGACGCGCCCGGCACCGTGGCAGGTCGAGCCAAAGGTTTCTTCAAAGGCTCCGGCGGTACCCACCAGAACATAAGAATAGCGCCCCATATCACCGGGAATCAGTACCGGCTGGCCAATGGCGCGATAAAGGGCCGGGGTGTCGGGGTGCTGAGGCGGAAAGGCTCGGGTCGCACCCTTGCGGTGGACACAAAGACGGCGCTTTTGGCCTCCTGTCTCATGTTCCTCCCATTTGGCGATGTTATGGCAGACATCGTAGATCAACCCCATCCGTAGTTGGGTCGGTCCTTTGTTCAGAACTTTCTCGAAGGTTTCCCGTACCCAGTGAGTGATCAATTGGCGATTGGCGAAGGCAAAGTTGGCAGCACCGGCCATGGCGGCGAGATACTGTCTTCCTTCCAGACTGGTGAGGGGCGCGCAGCACAGTTGGCGATCGGGCAGCTTGATGCCGTATTTGGCCGAAGCACGCAGCATGGCGCGGATCGAATCATCGCAGATCTGGTAACCCAGGCCACGACTGCCGGTATGAATCGAGACGGTGATTTGTCCGGCGAAGAGTCCCAGCGTTGCGGCGGCCTGTTCATCCTCAATCTCTTCGACCAGTTGGACTTCAAGGAAATGATTGCCCGATCCCAGCGTTCCGAGCTGGTCACGGCCACGCTCCAGGGCCCGGTCGGAAACCTGCTGCGGATCAGCACCGGGCAGTCGTCCTCCCTCTTCGATATGGTCAAGATCCTCGGAACGGCCAAAACCGTTCTTGACCGCCCAGGCGGCACCCTCATTCAAAACCCTGGCGGTTTCGGCGACCGTCAGTTTGAGGTCGCGGCGGGAGGAGCCGACTCCGGAAGGAACGTTGCGAAACAGGGCATCGGCCAGATCCTTGATCCGTGGGCGTACCTCCGTAACGTCGAGCTCCGTGCGTAGCAGACGCACACCGCAGTTGATGTCGTACCCTACGCCCCCGGGGGAGACGATACCTTCCTGCTCCGGGTCAAAAGCGGCAACACCGCCGATGGGGAAACCATAGCCCCAGTGAATGTCCGGCATGGCAATGGAAGGACCAACAATGCCGGGCAGGGTCGCGACGTTGCGAACCTGTTCAAGGGCTTGTTCTTTCTGCAGTATTGCCATCATGTGGCGATCGGCAAAGACCAGCCCATCGGTACGCATGTCCCCCGCGCGGGGAATGCGCCAGCGGTAGTCGTCAATCTGTTCAACCTTGACGGACATGATTTCTATCTCCTCCAGGCTGTGTGTTTATTATCTCCCGGTACTCTGTTAAAGATCCAGGTACACCCGCCCGTACCACCCATCGGGGGTCTGCTCGGCCACAACCTGGTGATGGGTAACGGCCTTGACCTCGCCTGTGACCTCCATATGGGTCGGGTCTATCGTCTGCCCAGTGACTTCAGCGGCAAGCTGTTCCCCTTCGAATTGCAGAACAAAGGTGGCCGGTAAAAACAGGCGGCTTTCAAACAGGAACACCAGCTCACCAAGCCAGTTGACCAGGAGTTCGGCGTCATCCACGCCATCCACCCGGATACTCAAGGTACTCTCGTTGGCCGGCTTTGAGTTGCCGACAAGAACTTCGCGCAGGGCAAGGGCCGTCTGGATAAACAGCTCCGTGCGGGTGTCCCCCCAGGCTTCCAGGCCGATGTCGGCTGTGTGTTCGAGCAGTTGGTAGTGTCCCATTGTTGACGACCTGTTTATCTGTTCCCTGTGTTGTGTCCATCCAGCGTTCACGAGAAAATGCTGACATTCCAGGCATTATATCACGTGCTTGAGATAATGTATGAGGGGGAGTTCAGTGTTTGACCTTCGGAGACCTCCGGCAGTTATGGCGGAACAAGGTGTTTATGTTTCCGCAGTGTTCGTTGTTTTGTTAAATGTACTAAAGATTTTCTTGATTCCGGTCGACAACAGGTAGAAGAGCTGATTCTGTAAACGCACCCAGGGATGGGGGCGCTCAACCATGGAGGGTTGAAATGATCGTATCTCAAGCGGCGGTATCCCTGTCGGCCTATCACCAATACACTGAAAAGAGGGAAGTACGCGAATCTTTGGAGTTCTGGATTGATCGCCCCGGTGGTCAGGCTCCTGTGGCTTCTTCTGGTATGTCTGCGACAGATCAGGTGATGCTGTCGGAGCAGAGCCGCACGGCATCTTTGCCTGAGGTGGAGACAGATGAAAAAATGCTGCATCGTGATTTTCGTCTTGAGGTATTGCGGCTGTTGATTGAGAGGATGACCGGCAGAAAAATAGAGGTTGTTTCGCCTGTCGACCTGAAAAATGACTGTCGTTGCGAGGGGAACGACTCGGCGCCGGGACAGCAGGAGGCTGTCGTTTCCGAGGGTGTCGGTTGGGGGCTGGTCTACGATTATTCCGAGACCTACGCTGAATCAGAAACCACCCGCTTTAACGCCGCCGGCACCATTCGTACTGCTGATGGGCGGGAAATCAGTTTTGCTACTGAGTTGGTCATGAGCCGGTCATTCTTTAGCGAAACCCATGTCAGCCTGCGTGCCGGTGATGCCCTGAAGGATCCTTTGGTGATCAATTTTGCTGGCAATGCTGCGGCATTAAGTGATCTGCGCTTTGAATTTGACCTTGACGGTGACGGCGAGCTCGACAATCTGGCCCGCTTGCGCCCGGGGAGCGGTTTTTTGGCTCTGGATCGCAATGGTGATGGCGTTATTAACGATGGTACCGAACTCTTTGGCCCACGTTCCGGTGATGGCTTCGCTGAATTGGCGGCCTATGATCACGACGGCAACGGCTGGATAGATGAGCAGGACCCCATTTTTAACGACCTGCGGGTGTGGGTTGTTGACAGCAGCAAAGAAGACCGGCTGCTGACTCTGGCCGAGATCGGTATTGGTGCAATTTATCTGAATTCCGTTGTCACACCCTTTTCCCATAAAGATGCGAATGGGGAACTCCTCGCTCAAACTCGTAGCACCGGTATTCATCTTTATGAAAACGGCACCGTCGGTACCCTCCAGCATCTGGATCTGGTGGTATGATCTTAAGAGTTTCCATTAACTTCAATGAGTTCCTCATCTTGGAATGACATAGAACAGAACGGCAAAGAAGTGTAAACAGGTTCCGGTCAGCACGAACAGGTGCCAGATGGCGTGATTGTAGGGGAGGCGTCTCCAGGTATAAAAGGCTACGCCACTGGTGTAGGCCAGACCACCGGCGACCAGCAGGCGGATGCCGCCGGGCTCAAGGTGGTCCAGAAGAGGCTTGACGGCAATCAGTATGATCCAGCCGAGGACGAGGTAGAGGGTCAGTGATAGTCCGCGTTTGTAACCGAGTGGTGTAACTTTCAAGACGATACCGGTCAGAGCGACAGCCCAGACCAGGGCAAATAAAGACCACCCCCAGGGTCCACGCAGGTTTACCAGTAAAAACGGGGTGTATGTACCGGCGATGAGGAGATAAATGGCAACATGGTCGAGCCGACGCAGTACCTTTTTGACGCCTTGTGCGGGAATACTGTGATACAGGGTTGACGCCAGATACAGCAGGATCATCGTTGCACCAAAGATGCTGCTGCCGACGATGTGCCAGACGTTGCCATGGTGAGCGGCAGTGCTGACCAGGACGATCAGGCCGGCCAGAGCCAGCAGGGTGCCGATTCCGTGGGTAATACTGTTGGCTATTTCTTCTCCGAGGCTATAGCATTTTGCGTTGGCAGGTGTTTTGTTCATCGGGTGCTCCTGAGCCGGGGTTGCTATGCCAGGAGTATATCATTAACGTAAAGGTCAACTAGCGGCCCGGGCACTGTTTTACAAAAGTATTACCTTGAGCTCTGCCTCTGATCGTGACGTTGTGATAATTATCTCAGAGGATCAAAAAAGTTGGGATTTCCTGTTGACAATCCTGACCAAAACAGTTAAGTATTAAGCAAGTACTTTTTGTTGTGGCAGGCAAAAGGTATTTGACAGTAGTCTCTCGTTACCTCCTTAGTGTGTCGCCCCGTGGTCCCCTCCAGATCACGGGGCCTTTTTTTTGTTGTCGCTACTGTTGTTGTTTCGGCTGACCTCTGTACGGGGTTTGTGGTATATCGTGGTTTGCCGTTGATACCTCATTGCAACTCCTCGGATTGAAGGATCTTATGTACAAAGAATATTTCGGACTGAAGGAAGAGCCTTTTTCCATTGCTCCTGATCCGCAATTTCTTTATATGAGCGAGAAGCATCGCGAAGCATTGGCTCATCTGATCTATGGGATGAAGACCGATGGTGGCTTTGTTCTATTGACCGGCGAGGTTGGAACCGGAAAAACCACGGTGTGCCGTAGCTTGCTCAAACATGTTCCTGAGCATTCTGAAGTGGCTTTTATTCTGAACCCCAAATTGTCGGTGGTTGAACTGCTGGCGACCATTTGTGATGAGTTGGGCATTGAATATCCTCCGGGAACCACCAGCATTAAAGTGTTTGTTGATCGACTGAATCTGTTTTTACTCGATGCCCACAGCCGCGATAAAAAAACAATTCTGATTATTGATGAAGCGCAAAATCTTGGTGTTGATGTTCTGGAGCAGATCCGTCTGTTGACGAATCTGGAGACCGACAAACGCAAGTTGCTGCAGGTCATTCTGCTGGGACAGCCGGAGTTGAACTGGCTTCTGGAACAGCCGGAATTACGTCAGCTAGCGCAGCGGGTAACCGCTCGATATCACCTTGAGCCACTTTCGCGCCGTGATCTGTCGGCCTATCTGGCCTATCGGCTGGCCCGGGCCGGAGTAGAACGACCGCTTTTTACACGGGCGGCAATCAATAAGTTGTATCGTTTAAGTGGTGGAGTCCCGCGATTGATTAATCTGATCAGTGATCGGGCGTTGCTGGGAGCTTATGCGCGGGGTGAACACATGGTGACTCCCCGCTTGCTGAATGTTGCTGCAATTGAAATTCTGGGCAAAGCCAGGCTGCGCCGATTACGAGAAGCGTTGGTCTTTACGGCGTTACTGATTGTACTGGTTACCATTGTTGCCGGTATGGCTGTATATTGGTATGTTCCGTCATCACAACGGGAAAGCCCGGCGCGAATTCCCATTCAACGGCCGGCAGATATGTCGGAGCAGGAGCCGCCGCAGACTGATCTGTCGACAGTCAAAACCCTGATGTGGGGGTGAAGATGTCATTTATTCTTGATGCCCTGAAAAAATCAGAACACAAGCGCAAAGCTGAACATGATCAGGAACCTCGGGTCGTTTTTGACCCGGCACCGGTCAATACCTCCGTGTCGCGCAGATGGATCCCGTTGGTCGTACTGTTGCTATTGTGTGTCGTGTTGCTGCTGGCTGTACTGGTCTGGCAACGAACGGGTCAAGAGGGTGTTATTCCGGAACAGCGAGTTGTCGACATCGAGTCCCCGGCACCGGAGGCCCGAGGGGCCGTCGTTATGCCTGTTGTGCCCCCTTCTGAAGCATTACCTCCTGTTTTGGAACGGCAGCCGGAGATAGAGCCACTACAGGCTGTTGCAGTAGCAGAGCAGGATGATGCGCCGGTTCGAGAGGATTCTGTTCCAGAAACTGCAGCAGATCAGGATCGTCTTTTCACTATCGCGGAACTTCCCGCTGACGTCCGCCGTAGGCTGCCGACATTGCACATGGCTTTGCATGCTTATAATGCCAACGACGCTGTGGCCAGCATGGTCCAGATCAACGGTCGTCTTGTTCGTGAAGGTGCGCAGATCACAGACAATCTGACGGTCGAAGAAATAACCATGAACGGAGCGATATTGCGAACGGAAGGTTATCGTTTTCTGCTGCCGCGCCGTGGTCAGTGAACCAGAATCATCTGCAGATCGCCAACATTGGTGTTGGTTGGACCGGTGATGAACAGCCCCTCAATTTTTTCAAAAAAATGATAGGAATTATTATCGGCAAGGCTTGCAGCCATATCGAGATCGCTGCTCATGGCGCGTAAAAGCAGTTCCCTGTCGGCGAAGGCTCCTGCGGCATTGGTGGGGCCGTCGTTGCCGTCGGTGGCCGCTGAGAGCAGGCAGATTTTTTCCTGATGTGTTTTATCCCAGGAGGCCAACTCCTGAAGAAAGGCCAGGGCAAGTTCCTGATTGCGGCCACCTTTCCCATTTCCTTGCAGGGATACCACTGTTTCTCCACCAAATAGCAGGCAGGCTGGTTTTTCCATGAAAAGATCACTGGCAGCAACTTCTCTGGCGATGGTTGCCATGTAGCGGGCGGCATTTCGGGCCTCGCCGGTGATGGGAACGCTCCCTGCGCGCGTGTGGTAGCCAAGCTGCGCCGCCTGCCGTTCTGCGGCCAACAGGGCCTGGCGATTCGTGCCGATGAGGATGTTGGTGGCGTAATCAAAACAGCCGTCACCGGCTTTGGGGGTTTCCTCAATGTTTCCAGCCTGGCCGCTTTCGAGGGCTGTGATGACGCTTGTGGGAGTGTCCGGCCTGAGTCGGTAACGGTCCAGTATACTGATGGCCTCGGCAAAGGTTGTTGGATCAGCGCTGGTGAGGCCGGAGGCGATGCTGCCCAGGTCATCACCGATGACATCGGAAAGGATGAAATTAAGACTTTGGGCTGGTGCGGCAAGACGGAGAAAACGACCGCCTTTGATGGTGGACAGATGTTTGCGGACACAGTTGATTTCTTCGATAGGGGCACCACAGCCAAGGAGCAGGCTGGTAATTTGTTGTTTGTCGGCCAGTGAAACAGTGACGGCGCCGGAAGTGTTTGTCACCTCAAGGGGGAAGGGGAGCAGGGCCGAGGCACCACCGGAAAGACAGTTGATGATCAGAGTTTTTTCATCCGCCGCCATTGCCAGTTCTGCGAAGCGGCGGGCGGCAGCCTGACCGCGCCCATCAGGAATGGGATGAGCAGCTTCGACGACCTCAACCCGTTGCAGGGGCTCACTGTGTCCGTCCTTGACGCAGACAAGGCCGATGTCGATACGGTTTCCCAGCAGGTCCTCAAATGCGCGAGCCATGGGAGCCGTTGCCTTGCCTGCCCCGAGCAGGAAGATACGGTCGAAGCGGCGTAAATCAACGTCGAACGCCAGTTCTTCGGTTTTAACCTGCAGCAGGTCACCTGCCAGGCTGACCATCGTGCGGATAGCGTTGTACGGATCAACGCGCTTTAAGGCGGCCTGGTAAATACGGCGCAGGTGGTCGTGGCGAAGCTGATGATCTGCAGCCGGTTTTGTTGAATTGTCTGACATGGTTATCCCGTCCGGATGAACTAAAAGGTTGTGATTTCCGTTGAACTTAACCCGATTCCTGTTTTAACTTCTAGCGCTAAAAAAATATCTGGGTATCCACTTTACTCAAGTTGTGGTTGTTAGAGGGATGAGGCAGATACACTCCGCTAAAAATCTGGATCCTGCAACTACGCGCAGGATGACAGTCGCCCGCAACAGCGCTTTGCTGTCATTCTGCGCGTAGCGAAGCGCAGTCGCAGAATCCAGATTATTGGGAAATTTCATTTGTCCTGATCCTGTGAGTGATACCACTGGAGCAAAGTGGATAACCAAAAAAAAACAATTCAGTAAGTGAGCGATAAAATGACGAATAAGCAACTGATGGACTGGCGTGTACGACTCTATTACTGGCTTGAAAGCCGTAAGATTCAGCGCATCGTTATTGGTGTTATCATCGCCAATGCCGTGATTCTCGGCATGGAAACGGTACCGGCGATCAACGATCCTTACGGGAGTCTGCTGTATCAGTTTGATCGGCTATGTTTGACGATTTTTGTTGTCGAGCTGACTCTGGCGGTCGTGGCCATGGGTCCAAGAGGTTTTTTCAAGGAGCCCTGGCGGGTCTTCGATTTCATCGTTGTCGCTATTGCCCTGGTGCCCGCTACTGGTGCCTTCAGTATTCTGCGCAGCTTGCGGGTGTTGCGGGTGCTGCGTCTGGCTTCAGCGTCGCCGCGCATGCGGGTGGTGGTGTCGGCCCTGCTGGCGGCGATTCCCGGCATGAGTTCGATTATCGCCCTGCTGCTGTTGATTTTTTACGTTGCTGCGGTCATGAGTACCAAATTGTTTGGAGCGGATTTCCCTGACTGGTTCGGTACCATCAATGCGTCCATGTATACCCTGTTCCAGATCATGACCCTGGAAAGCTGGTCCATGGGGATTGTGCGCCCTATTCTGGAAGTTTTCCCCTATGCCTGGCTGTTTTTTGTTCCCTTCATCATGCTGGCCACCTTTACCATGCTCAACCTGTTCATTGCCGTGATTGTAGATGCCATGCAGAGTCAGGCCCACGCTGCGCAGGAAGAACAGATGCGGGAGATCGAAGCCCTGGCCGCTGAGAAAGAGCAGGATCTGCATCGCGATATCGACAAGCTACGGGGGGAAATCCGTGAATTGAAGGGGATGTTACGCGATATACGTGTTGCCGATAGGTGACCGGTTTGTTGGGGGCGGATGCCTCCAGCGGGGTCGGGGGCTGTCAGTCCGGCTGTGCTACGATCCGCGTCGAGAGTGACAGAAAACTCAGCAAGTTATTCAGGGGTAGCGCTGCACTGTACAGGTAGCCCTGTGTTGTGGTGCAGTCACGCTCGCGAAGGAAGTCATGTTGTTGCTGATTCTCTACCCCTTCTGCGATGGTTTCAATTTCCAATGCCTTGGCCATGGTCAAGATGGCTTCAACGATGGCCTTATCGTTTTCATCATCGATAATATCCCTGATGAAGGAGCGATCTATTTTCAGAGCAGAAATTGGAAAGCGTTTCAGATAGGCCAGAGAGGAATAGCCGGTACCGAAATCATCCACGGATATACGTATTCCGGTCTGGTGAAACTGATTAAACATTTTTTCGATGGACGACAGATTGTTCATCATGATGGTTTCGGTGACTTCCAGTTCAAGACTGTTGGCATCGAAATCAAGCTCTGAGAGTAGTTCAATGATATTTTCTGCCAGATTTTTGCTGGAAAACTGAACGGCCGACAGATTGACGGACATTCTCAGCCCCGGAAAACCCGCAGCGGCAATTTTCTGCAGATCCTTGCACGCGGTTTCCAGAACGTGCCTGCCCAGTTGATGAATGTCGCCGGTTTCTTCCGCGACCTGGATAAACTGATCCGGAGGGACATTGGTGCCATCTTTGCGCGTCCAGCGGGCAAGGGCTTCAAAACCGCAGATTTGTCCGCTATCGAGATCAACCTGTGGCTGGTAGTGAACCTGTATCGTTCCGGTTTCAACTGCTTCACGTAGTTCATGCTCAAGGTCGAGGCGGGTGAGCAGTGTTCTGTTCATCTCCCGGTCAAATAGCTGAAATCTGTTTTGCCCTGCGCCTTGGCCTGATGCAGAGCCAGG
>OBJA01002064.1_pt1 | contig 12329 bp, 10 predicted proteins | sample 1519751 | NCBI WGS metagenome assembly OBJA01 (sample SAMEA3881238, study PRJEB22517) | soil metagenome | biome: lake sediment; feature: soda lake sediment; material: sediment, water from around vicinity | place: India | collected 2013-12-23 | depth 3 m
TTTACGAGTCGCCCGCCATATAAGTGAAAACGTAATGATTGAAAATATTCATGATGAAGTTGTGAGATTGCTTATTCTGGAAAAAGAGGACCTTTTTCGTGCGGGTCAGTTCAACATCAGATCTACAGCAAGAGAACTGTTTGTATCAATCTGCAAGCAAAGATACGATTTTTCCGGTGTTGAAACAGCCAGGTATTTAAAAGTAACGGATGCAGCGGTTTCAAAGATGAATACAAGGTTTCACAATGTTGAAAATAAAGATTATCTTGTGAATAGAATTATAACGGAGATAACCTGAATGAAATTAATTCCTTCTGAAGACAGAATTTTATATTAGATCCTGCCTTCTACAAAAAAATTTTCAAAACTGATTGAAGAGATAATAGAGGCATTCCAACAGCGCCGAATTAACGAACTGCAATACCTTTAAAAAGCGCAGAAAACGGCCAGATCACATTTAAGAATTTGCTCTAAGAGATGATGCTGGTACTGCAAATAAAGATCTATTAGCCTGAATTTCAAGAAGGATTAGTAGTTTTTCTTTTTTTACATTTTGCATGAGACTGTATACGCTGTAAGAGACGAGAACCTGATCAGATTAATATCCAGGATGAAGAAGACTTCTGTGATTTGGTTACAAGTCTTATTCAGTTGCCGGCAAGAGATATTAAAGATATTGTGTTCTTCAAAAACAGAAGAATGCATCCTATTTTACTTTCTTCTTTCAAGAAGAATATTTGATACACTCTTTGGCTTTCCAAACAGGGATGCTTTGGAAAATGGCGAAGAGACCCAAGGTAATAGCCAGATAGACCCTGCCCTGCCATGCCTTCGGGGTAACGCCCCAGCCTCCATATTTTCTTCTTTCAAACCACGATGCTTGTGCTATCATTTCCCACCTCCAACAGCAAATAGACTGAAGGATGCAAATGCTCTTTCTGGAGGAGTTCCAAATCCAAACATTAATAAGAGGAATATTAGAGTGCATAGCCCTAGCAAAGAGATTATTATAATAGATTCTTTCTCCTGATATAACATTCAATCCTCTCAAACTTATGTAATACATACATAATGTAAATTATAGTATACAATTCGTCCTGCCGACATATCATAGTTGGGAAAAAAATTTAGTAAAAAACTATGGATTCATTGCAAATAAGCCCACTTTCAAGATAAACTCCTGAAAAAACAGCACCTACCTAAGTCATTAAGTATTGGAATGATTGTCTGAAGGGGGTGCCATAGCCCATTTTAAGAGACTGTCTTTGTGCTTAATTCTGGCATTTAATTGCCCTTTTTACAATGAACATAATAACAGAGCTGGAGTTGAAATGACTGGTTTAACCTTTTTAGTAATGTTTTTGGTGCTGATGGTGCTTGTCGTGTCAGTACCATCTTTTCTTAAGAAATTATTCGTTCCAACGGTAGTTTCTTTTATTATCATCGGGATCATAATCGGGCCCAACAGTCTTGATTTAATTCGACATATTAACCGTTTTCTAGGACGAGGATATCCTTCCGACCAACTTTATCTGGTGGTTGATGTCATTGGATTGCTCGGTTTGGTTTTCCTAATGGTGCTTGCAGGCATGGAAGCTGATTTGCGAATGATAATAATGGAGAAAAAAGCAGTCTTTTGGCTAAGCCTATTAACCTTTATAATCCCTGCAATAGCAGGCTTTCTGGTCTATCATTACTTTGTACCTCATGATTTTATAGGACAACTTTTTTACGCCTCTCTTTTTGCATCGCACTCAGTCGGAATTGTTTTTCCGATTATTCGTGAATTAAAAATTATCCGTACTCGCTTTGGTATATCTGTTTTGGCATCAACAGTTCTTACTGACATTCTCAGTTTGATGCTTCTTGCCGTGTGCGTTCAATTAAAGCGACACTCAATGAATACACCCGTTTCTGGCAGCATATCCATATTTGATAGAATTCCGCCCGAATCGCTCGGTTCATTTTTTATACCTCTTTTCATTTTAGCCATAGTAGCATACATTGGGCTTTCTCTTTGGCTGACCCCCAGAATTTCAAAGTGGTTTTTCAAACATTGGCATCCACACGATGATATGAGATTCTCCGTATTCTTTGCTGGTGTGCTCACAATAGTCCTTTTGGGGGAACTTGTCGGTGTTAGCGTTATAGTAGGAGCATTTATTGCAGGAATGGCGCTTACGACAGTAAAAGAAATACATGCAGAGAGAAAAGTCTTATTTAAAAAACTTCAAGGTGCAGGATATGGCTTCTTTATTCCATTTCTCTTTTTGTCCATTGGAATGAAGACTGATATACTATCATTATTCGTTGCTAAAGAAAACCTTATAATTGTATTATTCACTGTAGTCGGACTCATTTCAAGCAAAGTCCTATCCGGCTGGCTGGCAATGCGTATCTCTCATTTTTCTCATGTAAAAGGTTGGTGCGCAGGTTTGATGACAGTTCCCCAATTGTCGGCTACACTTGCAGCCGCTGCAGTCGGGCTTAGCTTAGGCATTATTCCAGCACGTTTTTTAATGCCATTGTCGTACTTTCCATTTTCACTACCATACCAGTCCCTATCCTGCTGAAACTGATAATAGTTAAAATGAATGTCAAATTCGATGGGATTGATGATAAGATAGGTGAAATTGATGGGGAAAACCTCGATGAAGACCAGTATCTATGAGCCATTTAAATGGAAAATCTAAACCTACCAATTCCCCACAGCCCGTGCATTCTCCTCCAACCAACGATTCCCACGGCAATATTCCCGAATCGCTGCTCTGTAATCGCATTTTGGCATAGACCTGCTTTGAGTCCTGAATGCGCTTCGCTATACCCCGTTCTGAACCATCTTGTTTCTTCGTTTTCTTCTCTATAGCAACACTCCTTAGTGAGTCTATTTGGTTGTATTACAAGCACTTACATTATACAACCACCTGCCCGAAACAGCAAGCAAAAGGGTGCGTACAGGGACGAAAATAGCCCGATTTGGGCGAAATTTGGGCACCAGAAGGGATGATCTGGGTCACTTATCGGCAGAATTCATGAATTCCTCCAAAATGCCTCCATATGAGACATAATCCCCTGAATTTCAACATCCAAAAGCTTTTCATTACGCAGTTGAAATTATTAAATAGCCGGTTTCCTCCTCTGGATAGAACTCCTATTCATTATAAGATGTGTGCAGAATTGTTGATACGATGTGCAAACTCCGTGGGTGTCAGTTACCCTGCTGTAACTTCAACTGTACTCGGTTATTATACCAGTTTGGTTGCCCTCTGCGTATTCCGGTCTACTCGGTACCTGATTCCGGCGCTATCCGGCAGCCTGAACCGTAAGGTAGTTTAGCCTTCGGCTTAGCCGAGTTATATAATTTGCGGTTTGAGTACTTTTTGGCCTTGGAAAAAGTATCTCGCCGGCTGGCGCGAGAGAGAAATATCTTCCTTCTTATAGGAAATCGTGGTGGTGCAAATAGTCTACAAAAATATTAATATTACTGATTTAAGATAAAAACCTTCATCTGGTTGCTGCGCAGAGGGCGCGCCGATGCTGTCGTGCTAGGCCATACCGTCCGGTGCGCAACACCCATGGTGGGGTTTACCGCCAATACATACCTTTTTCCAGGACAGGATAAGAATGTGGGTGCCCCGCTAAGAAGCGGCGCCCCTCCTACAGGCTCTTACTGGCATGAGCCGGTATAATCATGTACGGTTCTTAGGAGAAAAGAGGTGGAAACGATTAACTATTCAGATTGGGTATAAAATTCCAAAACACTCATTGCGAATCTTGCAGATACAGTTGCCGGTCCGCCTCCCATTTCGATACCAACACCTATAGCTTTGATTATTTGTTGATTAGTTGCACCTGAATCTTTAGCTTGTTTTAGATGCCATTCCATGTAGGATTCGCAATTTTTAATAATCGAAATGCCCAATGCAATCAATTCTTTATGCTTCTTTTCCAAATGACCTTCTGCAAAAGCTTTGTCTTCCATTTCAACAAATGCTCTATATACATCAGATATCTCGTTGAAAATTTTATGGGTTCTTTTCCGATCATAAATTATCTTTTTAATATTTTCTTGATTTTTCAAATCCATACATTCCTGTTATAGCTTACAGAAACTGGCGGGTTTTGAAGTGCCCAGCGACACTCTTAGGAAGCTTAATAACGTGCGCTTTCATCGCAATTATTATATAATTTACAATAAAAACAAATTCATATATAGTGCTCTTAGTGTAATCAGCTTGGCTCTGACATTACATAACTTCAGTAAAAAGCTGCGCAACATCAATCTTGAACTCAGAGCATGGCTGAAGAAACATAACAAAAAAGCTCCTTACTTTGTCTGTGAAAATGATTGAAGAGAACAGAAACACTCAAAATCGCAATATCAAGCAGATATTAGGCCACATGACGGATTCAGCAGTCAACAATCATCATAAAATTTTTAGACTTCAATATACTGACAATTTAGCTTTTCCTGATTACAGGCAAGACAATGATACATGGATTGGCATACAAAATTTTGAAAATGAAAACTGAGAACATTTGATATTTTTTTGGAAGTATAACAAAATCCATCTAATCCATATCATTGCGAATATTAACGAAAAAAAAACTGGAGAATAAATGGACTGAGTTCGAGGGAATTGTTGAAACCTTAGATAGTATCGTGAAAGGATATGTCTGGCACTTGAATTTACATATTAACGAGAAAAAAGAATAATGATATGAATTAATTGGGATGAAAAGCGCGCGCAATATAAGGTGGAATGTTGATTGTAGCAAAAAGAACTGGGTTGCAACGGACAAGCAACGGCCGCAATACAAAATTTTTGCTCCTTTCATTCCGCAAAACTTCGTACGTGGGGCAAAACGGGATCATTGGCGGGGTACAGGAGTAATCCCGTATCCATTTTTCCACAATAATTCGACACAGTCTAGTCAGGTTGACGTTTCGGCCACCGAGGATGAATGAACAGAATTGACCGACTTTTTGCTATATTATTGAAAATCTCAGACGGGAAGTTGTTTCAGGCAGACAAACTCGCCACAGAGTTTGAATTAAGTGAGCGAACAATCTACCGTGATATGAGTGCGCTTATCCAGATGGGAATTCCGATTCGATCCGAAGCAGGCGTTGGTTATCAACTCAAGGACGGCTATTTTCTTCCGCCATTACTTTTTGAAAAGGAGGAAGCGATTGCCGCTGGGTTTGCCTTGAAATTATTGACAACATACATTAGCGACAGCTCTAAGAAACCGTCATTAAATGCCTTAAGGAAAATAGAGTCCGTTCTGCCAAAAAAAGTACGAACCGACTATCTACGAGAACTGGAAGTTCTTGACTTCGTCCCAAAGTCCTTAGTGATTCCCTTTTCCAACGTTTTTTTTCGACTACTGATGACTGCTATTAAGAACCGATGCCTTGTAGATTTAGAATACATCTCTTTCAGAAGAGAAAAACCAGAAACCCGACAAATTGAGCCGATGAAGCTGTTTTTCGCACCGAGACAGAACAATTGGTATCTGGAGGCCTTTTGCCTCACTCGAAAAGATTGGCGCCTTTTTCGTCTTGATCGGATTGTTCAGGTTAAAACAACAGAAACTCGGTTTCTGGCTCGGAATCGCGAAGAATGCCAGTACCACCCTGTGCCCCCGGTTACAAACAACGCGGTAGTGTATACGAACCCGGAACAAGCACGTTGGATACTGGAACAGCAGCATTGGTCGTTTGTATCCGAACGAAAACATCCAGATGGACTTGTTGTTTTGACCTACCATAACTTTGATTGGCACACCTTTATCAATTGGTTATGCACGGTCAGTGATTATATCGTCCGGATTGAGCCAGAGAAAGTTAGAGTGCAGCTCCGAAACAAATTATGCAATATTCAAAAGCTCCTGACATGAGGTTGTCAGGAGTGAGGTGGTATATTTTCTGTTATGGACACCGCTACGCGGAGAAAAACAAAGTAACCACATCAAAAGGAGTTTGCATGAATGTTTACTTTTACATTATCAATACTATGGCTGATTGGGAATATGGATTCTTACTCGCTGAATTAAACAGCAAAAGATATTTTTTACCGTCAAAGAAAAATCTTGAAATAATTACAGTTAGCAATGATAAAAACACCAAAACATCAATGGGTGGATTCAAAATCACCCCCGATATCACAATACATGAATTGGATTTCTCTAACGAAGACTTTTTAATACTTCCTGGTGCCGATAAATGGCTGGAAAATGAACATGAAGAGATTCTAATAAAATCTAAAGAATTCATTAATAACGACATGAATGTTGCCGCAGTTTGCGGAGCAACAATTGGTTTAGCTAAACATGGTGCACTTGATTCAAAATTACATACAAGCATCGATAGAGAATACTTAAAAATGCTTTGCCCAGAATATCGTGGAGAAGAGCATTATAAAGATGCGATTGTAGTCAATTATAAGAATTTAATAACAGCATCAGGAATTGCACCCATTGAATTTAGCTATGAAGTTATCAAGAGTTTAAAAGTATTTTCAGATGAAACATTAAGTAACTGGTACGGACTTTATGATAAAAAAGAGGCGAAATACTTTTATGGACTAATGAAGTCATTAGAAAATAGCTGAATAACATTTCTCCAAGCAAGCCAAACGTTGTAGCCGATAACGCGGTCGCCTCGTAGTCGATGCCCACTGGTGCAGTTCCATGCACCGGCAAATCAATACGTAGTGCGCGCCGAACCAAAGGCAAAGAACGGCAGCGGTACTAGCAACCCAAGAGCGGCGTTTTACATCGCACACCAATCGCATGGCTGTTCCGGACACAAAGCTGCCCTCCACCCAATTGCCCGCTTGGACTACGGTAGGCAGGGTTACTGTTTAAGAATTTTCATCTGGTTACTGCGCTTATGCTGTCGTGACCATACCGTCCGGTGCTCGACACCCGTAACGGTTAGCCGCGAAGCGTATCTCAAATTATATTGCTAACGTTATCATTGATCCTGTTTACTTAAAAATTGCTTATAATAAGAAATTATGTCCTTTATTAATAGACTATTCTTAAATGTTATCAGGGGAAAGTGCGAAAACAGCTCTTCTCTCGCTAGTCGATAGTAGAAAAGTACTATTAAACGGCATAGACCACCTTTGTTATTGGGACGCGCCAGGGGCGACAGAGGGTGTGCTGGAGCACAGTACCAGGCGACCCGGTCATGTACTCATGACATAGGGCGCACTGGTACCGAGGAGGAGCCCGGCGGAGAACCGGTGACGTCTTCGGCAGGCGCCCGGAATTAGATCCTTGGCCTTAATCCCCAAATCTTTATTTGTCTTTGGGAAGTATAGGCCCGGGCACATGCAGGGCAGATGGAAATAGAAAAGGAGGGTCGTTATGGATGTGCAGTCAGGTATTAATTCCGTGTACTTGCAAGTGCTTTTTCTCTCCTTCATGTTCGCGCTACACGAACTTGAAGAATGGAATATCTTGCGGTGGTATAGAAAGCACTATAAAAGTCTCCCGAAATCTACCGACATGAGTGTAAGGATATGGATCATATTCATTAGCATTCTAATCTTTGCACTAACAGCAATCGCTCTGGTTCTCATTGACAACAAGTTTGTATTCTCTTTTCTGATTGTCGGAATATCAGCATTTATGTTAACCAATATTATCCAGCATGTGATATGGACAATACAATACAGAGACTATTCTGTCGGATTGTCTACGGCCATACTCCTGTTAGCTGTAATTACTTACGTACACTTCAATTTGATCAACGCTCGTGTGATCAATTTGTGGTTTTATATGCTCTTGAGTTACACCATAGTGCCTATTGTAAAGACAATGAGAAGTCCTCACGTAATGACCCCCGAAATTAGAGGGGTTCACAACCTGGGTATTGCACTTGAGAGACTCTTGTTCAAGCATTCGCGTTGGTGAGTTGTGGTGAGATTAGATCTTAGGGAAAAGGGGGAGTGGCGCTCAAAATTCAGGTGCAATGATATATGTGAGTATAATTCATTTCAAAGATCAAAGCAGTATTTTCGGAAAAATTGTTATGTTAAATGCTGAAAGAATGATACAAATCAGAAATATACAAAAAAAGGTATCAAAGTAGCTTTAGCGAGCTTATACATAGTGTATTCGAGGAGTTTGTTGGTCAGAATTAATCAGAAATCGGAAGGGCATTCTTGGAAAAGATCAGTAGATGTTGGTTTTCTGGAGCATATGATTTTGCAGCGATTACTCTTAAGGATGACCCCTTGCCGGGAGTATCCGGTGAAACATAAGAATCACGACCTCAGCATTCGATTTGGTACAGGTTTCGTGACAAACGCACAGTAGGAGTCCAACACTAATGACAGGACCATTTCTGATCCTGCCATATCATATCAAAATCAGATGTTTAATGCTATTTTCCTATACCGATCTTTGCCTTTTAGCGATAAACCTCAGACGTTCTTGAATCATGAGCAACAGCCCTTATCAGGTAAGTTCCAACACCGACCTGGTGACCCTGCTTGTTTCTCAGATCCCATACCATGATTCCACTGTTCCCGTCAACTGGATGTTCTCACATCCTTTGAAAAGACCACACTACCGAGGGCATCGTAGATGATTATTTTGACTGTTGATGCTCTGGGAACCCTGACAGCAAATTCAGCCTTGCCTGTGGATACATGAGCCGGATTCTCTTTAATGGTGATACCGAAACCAGTTTCATTTTTTGTTCCACTTGCAGGTTTACTGTAAACTGCTGTTGAAAGTTCAATATAGAAGGTTCCAAACACATAACTTATACTGTAATTTGAGGCGACAGCTCCAGAGAGCCTAATAACGTAAGAACCAACTGATTCTCCCTGATCCCGTTCAACGATTAACCCGCTCACAATAAATTTATTTTCATTATTGACAAACCCATCATACGTAACTGTCAGTTCAGGATCAAACTGATTTTTAAACTTTCGCATATCATCTGCAGTTATCACTAATGTTGCAGCAGTGATTGAAGCATGAGTAAAGGCTGCCCATCAAGCACATAGTTTGCTGCATCCACACCGGTCAGGGTCATTGCAGCTGTTACAGGAATATCCACTCCTACACCTGTTTGGAAAAAAGTACCAACTGTACTGCTCAGAAGACTAACAGCTTTGGCATGCTTTTGAAATTGTAGGTCAAAGAGATCCGTGAGTGGTAGTGCTTGCTTTTTTCAAGCATTTGGGCGATTGTGTCAGTAGGTACCTATTCCTTTTGAAAATTACCTCTCTTCCCGGGCCGCCTTTTATTACACTTTGCATCCACACGTTTTCTACCTTTCCCATCCTTATTGATAAAATGTGGTGTTGATAGCAGAAGAGCCATCTGTTTGTGACGTCCTGAAGCACTTCTTTCAACAAAACAAGTTTCCCCGGTCAATGGGTCCATGCCTGTGCAGTACATTATGGCAGAACGGGTCGAGGGGGTGGGGGTGAAGAGCTGCACCTGCTCCGGTGTATAGTGCAGATCTTTGGTACACACCTGCTTGAGCTGTTTCATCTGCTCCATTCCGCATCCCGGGTGAGCAGCAATAAAATAATAGGAGAGGAACAACTTCTTTCCCTCTGCAGCAGTATGTCTGTCAAACAGTTTCCTGAATTCCAATAGAGTGTCAACAGACGGTTTTCCCATTTTTTTCAGAACCTCCGGAACGCAATGTTCAGGAGCGATTTTAAGCTGTCCGGATATGTGATCCCGGATAAGTGCTTTCAGGTAGCGGGTACCGTTTTGTCTATCTGAGAGAATCAGATCATACCTGATACCAGATGACACAAACACTCTCTTTACTCCGGGAACCCTCTTTATCTCATTTAATAGAGCGATCATCTTTGAGTGATCAACAGGCATACTGTAGCAAATATCGGGGAACAAACACGCCTTGTTTTCACAGGCTCCCTTTGTCATCTTTTTTTCGCATTCATACCCGTACATATTTGCAGTCGGCCCACCCACATCCATAATGTTTCCTTTGAAAAGCGGGTGAGCTGTTATCGCTTTCACCTCTTTCAGGATAGAGGCCTTGCTGCGGGATCTGACAACTCGTCCCTGATGGACCGCTATAGCACAGAAGCTGCACTCCCCATAGCACCCCTGATGAGTGAGGATTGAAAAGCGAATAGTCTCCAGTGCCTTCACTGGCCCATCCTTCAAATAAAACGGATGTGCATCTCTCATGTATTTGTAAGAGTATACCTGATCGAGTTCATTCTGTGTCAGGTGCGCTTGGGGTGGGTTTTGTACTAAAAACCGCGTATCCTGTTTCTGATAGATGGTTTTTGCGGTCAGAGGATCATTGTTTTTGTAAAATGTCCGGAACATGTCTGCAAACGCATTCTTGTCTGATTTAACAACGTCAAAGCTGGGAAGCTCGATTCCCTTGTCTGGAGCAGTTTTCGAAATATAACAGAGACCCCGAATGTCGCTGCAATCCTGGCCATTTTTCAAATGACGTGCAAGCTCGACAATCGATTTTTCGGCCATCGAGTAGAGAAGGTAATCTGCTTTGCTGTCAAACAGAACGGATCTGCGTATATCGTTTGACCAGTAATCATAATGAGCAACTCTCCTGAGACTGGCTTCAAGTCCGCCCAGTACTATCGGAGCGCTCCTTTTGAAGTGAGTTCTGATCAAGTTGGAATAGGCTATTACCGCTCGGTCCGGTCTTCTGTTGTTCATTCCACCCGGGGTGTAGTCATCGGTCCGACGAGGTTTGCCTGATGCGGTTCGGTTTGCCACCATCGAATCGATGCAGCCACCGGTTACACCCCAGAAAATAGCCGGTTCGCCCAGTCGTGTTATATCTTCTGAAGAGCCCCGATCGGGTTGGCCGATAATCCCAACCCTGAATCCTGCCTGCATAAGACAATGCCCCACCACTGAAACCCCAACAAGTGGTGAATCGATATAGCAGTCTCCAGTAACGAGTATGATATCGAGCTGCTTCCAGCCCAATTTTTCCATCTCTTTTTTTGTGGTTGGAATAAACATTTGGATTACCAGTTCGTTGTATGTAATAAATCACTACTGCTTTGTGGTTGAATATACGATATTTCTATTCAAAAAAATGCAACCGGTTAGTAACTGTAAAAACATGAGTGAACAGATAAAGAGAAAAATTGAACTCCTTGCCCCCGGTGGTGATGCAGACAGCGTGAAAGCGGCAATTTGTGCCGGTGCAGATGCGGTCTATTGCGGAACAGCTTCTTTCAATGCCAGACAGCGAGCGGCAAACCTGAATCTCCAGGAATTAGAGCAGCTTGTACACATTGCAAAGCAGAGAAACTGCCAGCTCTACCTCACTTTGAACACCCTTGTCTTCGATCATGAGATACCTGCGATATTATCTCTTCTGGAGAGTGCTTACAGGGCGGGTATCCGTATAGTAATCGTTCAGGACCTGGGTTTATTGCATATAATAAAAACGTATTTGTCTGACATACAACTACACGCATCCACTCAGCTGACCACCCACAATGCCGGCCAGATCTCTTTTCTATCCCGATTTGGTGTAACCCGGATAAATCTCTCTAGAGAACTATCCGTTTCTGAAATTAAACCTTTATGCGATGCAGCCCACGAAAAAAATATCAAGGTGGAAGTTTTTGTACACGGAGCATTCTGCATCTCTTTTTCCGGACAGTGCTACTTTAGCAGCAACCTGTGCGGAAAATCGGGCAACAGGGGCGAGTGTGTGCAGCCATGCAGACGGCAATACTCATTACTTCACGCAAAAAGCAAAACAGACCCTAAAGCGGTGTTCAACCTGAAGGATAATTCTGCTTTTTCCCTAGCCGATGCACTTTATAATGCTGGTGTGGACTCTTTTAAAATAGAGGGGCGGATCAAGAAATTCCCGTATGTGTATAACGTGACCTCTGCCTGGAGAGAACAGATTGATAAACTCGAGGCGGGTAATGGTATTCGGCGAGGCGACAAAAGACTGGAAGCTGTCTTCAACAGAAAATTCACAGCAGGATATGTGAAAGGCTGCATCGAAGCAGACATGTTCATTGACAGTTCACGGGATCAATCACTAAAATTGGTCGCAACTGTATCTCGTTACTGGGCAGATAAAAAAATCCTTATCCTCTATCAGAAAACCGACCTTGTAGCTAACACTGAGATTCTTGTGTATACCCCGGATTTCACGTTCATCTGCAAGGGTGTACTCACAAAAAAAATATCTTCATTCGAGTACCTGTTCAGCATTGAACACAAGCTGAAGGGAAAGATTAACGAAGGGTACCAGGTTTTTACACAGGAGGCATCTGATGCAGCAGACAGGGTAAAGTCGCTTATTGATG
>OBJA01002065.1_pt1 | contig 12329 bp, 10 predicted proteins | sample 1519751 | NCBI WGS metagenome assembly OBJA01 (sample SAMEA3881238, study PRJEB22517) | soil metagenome | biome: lake sediment; feature: soda lake sediment; material: sediment, water from around vicinity | place: India | collected 2013-12-23 | depth 3 m
CCGTGCATACGGGGAACATTTGACGAGTACGAGAATATTGAGGCAATGATACGGTTCATCCCCGTGCATACGGGGAACATCTCAAACGCCTCTTTGATCTGTGCGACCGTTACGGTTCATCCCCGTGCATACGGGGAACATGCTGCAAAGGGCCTGCGCGTGCTCCTCGGCTGCGGTTCATCCCCGTGCATACGGGGAACATCACTTCCCGTTTATGGTCAGGGACATATATATCGGTTCATCCCCGTGCATACGGGGAACATAGAAGAAGATTTTTGAGTTTCATGTTATCTCACGGTTCATCCCCGTGCATACGGGGAACATGTTAAGCGCTGCAGCCACGAAGTCGGTAAAGCCGGTTCATCCCCGTGCATACGGGGAACATGGAGAGAAGACCACGCGTAAAGCATGGGAGGCCGGTTCATCCCCGTGCATACGGGGAACATGAGTTCTTCTGTATTTCCTGCCTTGGGAAAACCGGTTCATCCCCGTGCATACGGGGAACATCTATCCATAACAGATGTAACACCCAGTACTGGCGGTTCATCCCCGTGCATACGGGGAACATTAGCCAGTGCGTTAATCCATCTCATTTTGTTTCGGTTCATCCCCGTGCATACGGGGAACATTTACTCGGTTGGCCCCGTCTATTATCTCACCACGGTTCATCCCCGTGCATACGGGGAACATCAGTGCCAGTAAGGTTTCAATTGTAACGTGATCGGTTCATCCCCGTGCATACGGGGAACATTTACGCACGTCAAAGATTTGAGAAATTTGCATCGGTTCATCCCCGTGCATACGGGGAACATTTTTTCTTGTTCGGGTTGTATGGACCGGTTGACGGTTCATCCCCGTGCATACGGGGAACATAGTTAGAAGGGGCAAAAGCCCCCGGTTGTTTACGGTTCATCCCCGTGCATACGGGGAACATAGTTTGACAAAATCAAACTACTACCAGACAAGCGGTTCATCCCCGTGCATACGGGGAACATACAGGATCAGCGACTACGACGAGCAAGGGAATCGGTTCATCCCCGTGCATACGGGGAACATACTAAATTCTATCCTCAAGAAATCCAATTACTTGTAATTCCTCAGGAATAGTACCAAACTAAAAGTACTTTTTGTGCGACTCTATTTCAAAGAGCATTTACTTCACTAATTATAAAGAATGGGGTTACTATTTTTTACATTTACAGAGGGAGAAACGAAACCAGCTTCAACCCATCCATCTCAACCGGCACTCGCCTGTTCTTGCCATGAGTTATAAAATCAAAGCCGGACTCAGTATTAGTTTTCCAGATCATCACCGCATTGCCTTCATTACAAAATGCCTCTACCTGTTTCCAAAGCATCTCTCGAACTCTCTTTGAATGGTCACCGACAAAAACGCCGCAGTGCACTTCTATTAGGTATACCCCAAGCCTTCCACGAAGCCTTGGCGGGACATTTTCAACTACGATGACCAACATCTCCTGCAGTCTCCTTGTTTGGTATGGCTATCGGCACAGCTTCCTCATGGGGCTCCGGACGTTCCAGTCCACCGGCAGAAAGCACCTCTTCTATAAATGGTATAATATCCCGCAATACATTCCATTCACGGAATGCATCCCTGCACGCTTGTCTCACCTTGCGTTCATAATCCCCATGCTCCTTCGCAGCAATCTTAAAGGCAATTGGCACTACCGTCTGAAATTTAAACAGATCTGCAACATCGTATACAAACGATTGCGGTTTCCCGGTATGAATAAACCCTATGGCCGGAGCGTATCCTGCTGCAAGAATTGCAGCCTCACATACACCGTAAAGACACGATGTAGCAGCACTCATGCAACGATTAGGAGCATCAGCCACCCCCCAGTTATCTGGCGCATAGTTGCGACCATCCCATTTTATTCCATACTGGCTGGCAAGCATCTGATACATTGATCTTACACGCGCACCCTCAATACCACGAAGTTGCTCGATACTTCTTCGCTGCGGTGGATCTTCGCCGAAACGAATTTTATACATATGCCGCACCACTTTGAGTCGGGCATCTGAATCAAGCGCGAGTTTTGCCTGATAAAGAAGCCTATCTGCTCGGGCACCTCCAGGCTGTCCGGCAGCATACAGCCGCACTCCACCTTCCCCTACCCACACCAGCAAGCACCCCACGCGTGATGCCAGCACAACTGCGGCATGAGAAATTCTCGTTCCTGGTTGCAAAAGAAGACAAGCCACAGATCCAACCGGTATCTGTGTGCGAATTCCATTTTTATCGATCAACACAAAAGTACCATCTAATACATCAAGCTCACCATACTCCAGAAAGAGCATCGATACCCGCTCTTTCATCATTATGGGTTTTGGTGGTGGCAGTCCATTCATATGTTACTCTCCCAGAGAAAAAAGTCAGAATCGCAGATGGACGCTGATTTTTAGATTTCGCTGAAATCAGAAATACTCCAGACAGGACTCTGCATATTATTCTTATTAATCTGTGTTTTTGCGCTCAGTTCGTACCAGCCTTTTTAACTGCAGACTGGGTGTACCGAAATTAATCAGCAGAGCTACTTCAAGTTTGTAAGCTTTCAGATAATTGATAACCTGAGCCATATGGATATCATTTAACTCTGAAACAGCTTTAATTTCCACTAAAACATTCCTTTTCACAAGAAAATCCACCCTTCGTGAACCAACTTCATGTTCTTTGTAGAAAAGAGGCATCTCCTGCTCACGTTGAAATTGAAGCCCTCCATCAGCAAACTCGATAGCTAGACATCTCTGGTAGATTACTTCCTGAAATCCATTGCCAATCTCACTGTGAACACGCATTGCACAACCAATAATTTCACGTGTAATATTTTCATGTTTATAAGATTCTATTAACTAACCCCGTTACTTAAGTGTTTGTGTTAAGAAAGATAGAGGTTTCTATATACCCAGATAAGAAAAAATGCGCACTAAAAAACAGATAATCGCAAATGATAACAGAAGCATACAACTACTCGATAAGCTAGTTGTGTAAATATATTGGCTATCACGCGCTCCTATCTGCGTAAAGAATTTAACAGTTAATACAATAATTAACAATTCATTTTGGTATTACCCTTTCGCAATCTGCGAAATCATTCAATCTGTATCGCAGATGAGCGCTGATCCAAATAGTTCACAGATGCTAAAATAAGGTATTCATAGTACAACGGGAAAATTACTCCATAGACCACAGGTCATAAGAGTATATCGGTTAATGCAACGACTAACAATTCATAGGCATTACCCTTTCACAATCTGCGAAATCATTCAATCTGCTTAATCTGCGATTCTGACTCTCTTCACCAGCATCAACCCGCAGCCGAATGCTTTTACGCGCTTACAAATAGTTACATTTTTTCATATACGACTTTAACTCGCCTTGGTGAAAAACTTCTTTTTTCAGAAGCAAAAGAAACAGCTACATCATGTAAAGAATCGAATCCATCACTGAAATTTTCAACATCTTCCTGATATGTATAATGATCAAGTGGGTCTTTATCAATAAGTAAACACAATGCATTCTCTTTATTCTCTTCTAAACCTGCAAACACCGGTGCTGAAGGAATACAATTTTTACGTCCCAACCATATTCCCCATACTGGATCCTTTATTGCACTTGCTAATTTGCTTATAAAATTGGTTTCACCTTGGAGCAAAACACCAAAAGATGCATCAGTTAAATAATGGCGATTCGTAAGCACAGCTAAAGCTTGACCGTTTTTTGCCCTGGGCTTACCACTTTCTGCAGATATAGTAATTGAATTTCGTTCATCTGGATGATTAGGATTGTATCCGCCGCCAACTGTATGATAATCATTCATTCGTCTAACGTTGAGATTATAATTGTTATCCAGTTTTCGTGGTATACTAATACATATCATATGCGAATCATTGAATTCTTTTAGAAAATCTGATTCTTCGCAGCTACCGCGAGTGTACCCTAATGCAGCACAAAACATACCTGCAATTGCACTCTTTGTAGGATAGAGCGCAGTATTACGTCGATTGTATTGACTATCAAATCCCCACGATTGGAGTGGCCCATCCAATCGAAGAGCTAAATATTTCATGCTAGTGGACATATTTGACGACCTCTTTGATAAAGGCATCAAAACTTACTTCAGGTACAGATTTTTCAAATATAGCAGTGATTCCCCAATTAGTTTTTAACTTATCGTATTCTGTTTTGAGTAGATCTATAGATTTGCTTAAATATCCCTGGCTTGCTTTAAGAGGGGTTTCAAAAGCATTAATAAGTTGTATAGGGTGCCCCTTTTCACGTACAATGCCCAAGACAAAAGCTGGTAATGTGTTTCCATTCATTGTATTCTTACGAGCAGAAGGAATAGCTTTTATAGTTGCTTCAACAAATGCACGTACAACATTTTGTCTATCTTCTTTTGAAATACACCCTAAATGGTATTCATCAGCAAGCATATCAAGGTTCAATGCTGCGAAACGATAGTAAGTAGCAGAGTTATATTCCAATGTACTTGTCATTCCTGCACCAGATTCCTCTTTTGGCTGTAAATCGTCAACTGCTGAGAAGAAATCGATTTCATTATCAACTTTATGAGTCGATAATGCATGTGAAAACATGGAAGCCGCTTCGACTGTTAGCGAATGATCATTTGCAACCATACGGCCAAATATGGAAATGTCAGCAGCATCTTTTAGAGCGTTTGAATTAATCGCTTTGAGAGCCTTTTTTACATCCTTAGTATCAGCATAAGCCTTTCCAATAGTCTCGATCTCTAAAGGTGACATAAAATAGAGAGTTTTTGCTTTGGCTTTATCAGCTGATTTCGTGTCTAAATTAACTATAGTATCAATAATCTTTTTTGCAGCTTCTTCACTCTCCTCCTTTGAAAGGCCAGCATTGGAAAGCGCACCAAATAATGGTTCGTATAACAATCGAGTTCTCTCACCTTTAAAAAAGTCAGGTGCTATTTCTTTTGACATATCGCGGATAGCTCTTTTCCATGACTGTGAAGAGACCCGTGCTCGTTGTACTCCGCCAAAGACAGCAGTCTTTGGTGAATTGAGATCATCACGGTTAAGACAAACAACAGGTACAGACTGAATGATATGAAGTTCAAGATGTTTCATAAAACGTTCTCCTCTTATAAATAGTTATTTAAATTCGAATTGGTGCTAGTAGTAATAAACCGAAACCAAAACATTTTGCACTCCCAAGACCATTTTTGTATGTCTCGACAAAGTGCTCACTATTAGTTACTTCAAGTGTTCCCCTAAATTGAACACCACCGTGGTACCCTTGTTGACCTTTTCTTTGAAAGTGATATTCTACCATAGGTCTTATTTCGAGTGGCTTTTCTTCAACAATTCTAAACCCACCAGGAATTTCTGCATTCGTATCTTTGTCCCTACACCGTATTTCACCTTTCTTAATTAACCATCTCTTCAGCTCTATTTCATTTGTAAGTGGTATGCGCTTACCATGTCCAACTCTTTTACCACCCTTTCTCACAACGATGCATTTCGTAGGGTTCACTCGAAGATCAAAAGCATAGTACCTGTGATTTAAAAAAGTCGGGTTTATCTGCTTAACAAAGAATTTGTCAGGCAAGCACCATTTAGGACATTCAGGTTTAATAGGTGAGAGTATCCAAATGATAAATGAGCTATCCAAAATATCTATTCTACTTAAAAAATTACGTGTTTCATCTCTCATGCCAGGAAAACAAGACCAAATCTTTTTATGCCATGAATAGTTATCAATCGCACCTTCAGAAAAAGCAGTATATGCATCGACTTCCACACGAGTTAACCAGTTCATGACTCAATCTCCTCTGGTTCATTGGAAGTATCTGGTGTCCAAAATGAGGCAGCCCAATCGGCTCTAGTTCTATCATTCCAATATCTAAGGTCTTTTTCTAATTGCCTATAATTCACAGGAACACCTTGTGAAGCAGCCATTAATATCATGCGAATAGTTCTATTGAAAAGTTCCTGTCCGGGTTCAGCTGCTAGTAGATGTTGGAATCTTCGTTCGGTTGGAGTCAGTTTTTCATCATTACGTGGTTTGTCACGTTTCGATTCTATTAACTTGCAAGTAGCACCGAAGTTGCCTTTATCTGTGTTTTCTGGATGCGTTGCATACAGACCGGCAATAGTAGTTAAAACTGGATCTTTAATGTCTATACCTAGCCTACTAAGAGCAGGCCACCCCCGGTGTTTTTTACTATCGACCAGCAGACATCTAAGATTTGACATGATTCCCCGGTTTTCAGTATAATGTTGTAACCGATTTAGAAGCGTGCTCATGCTTCAACCTCCTTGGTTTCAGTTGTATTTTCTTCGCTATCATTTCTTTTTGATACCAATTTCTGCCACCCCTTCGCAAATGCTCGCATTTGCCTCGTTGTCTCCTGTCCACAAGTAATACTGTACGCCTCTCGAGCTGATGCAAAAAGCATCTTTCTCCATTTCTCGCGGGTCGGGATTGCTTCATCAGTACCAATTGCTTCAATGTGTCCCATTAAGAGTGGAAGATTTTTTTCTACTGTAGTCCAGTAATGGATTGTGGCTTTTGCGCGGAATTTAGCTTTTAGCTCTCCCTTAGCAGGTCCAGCAGCTTTCAGACGCCCCTCCCATCCTCCATCAATATCACTCTGATATGTTTCGACAGCCCAACCAAGCCGGTTCGCGACAGATTCAGCATTTTTTACTTCTGTTTCATAAACGATTGAACCTTCAATATTTAAAAGAGTATTTGAAATATGGAACACTGACTCGGATGTATCGATAATTGTTGCTTGGTCCCGTGCAAGTGCAGAAACTATTAAATCAGTACTACTGCTATCCAATAATGCTTTTAATGATAACGGTCCGCCAATTCCATCTGCCCTTCTTTTTGTAACTAAAGAAGCTAATTCCCTCCAAATTGATTTCGAAGGTTTATATGACAATAACGCTCTTTCTTCTTTCTTTCCTGTTATCTTAATCACTACAGTTGCAGATGGTTCCTGTGGGAATCCATCGGTAAACGATGGATAAATTAGCCCATCACCTAAAAGCATCTTTGCACCGTTTGGACTTAATAGTATTAGTCGAGTCATAGGAACCAATCGGCCTAAATATGTTTGTGTAGCATTTTCAACGCGCTCTTTATCTGAAAATGACGAAGGCGGATTTTCCCAAATAGGCTCACCGATTACCTTTCCGTTATATGAGGACATAACATCATCAAGGGACGGTAGATTTAAATGCACTGTTTTTATAAGATTTTGGCCCCTAATAAAAGCATGCAACATAGATGCTGTCACACATGGCCCATCTTTAGATGATTTACCTGTTTTTATTCCCTTCCAGAAAACCTGAGAAATCAGACCTCCTGGTGAAAAACATTGAAAGGTTATCATTGAAAGAATCGTTTCATGTAATTCTAGCTTTCGATCGTTATTTGTCGCATTGTGATCTAATAATGTAGAATTATTACCTGTTGCATAAGAAAAGTTTAGCTTTGAAACCGGAGTCCAATCAACCAGATCATCATGTAAGTTGTTTTCATTTTGAAATTTGGTTAATCCAGCTACTTGCAACCAAGGTTTTTTTTCATGGAATAATTCAAATGATTCTTTCCATTTCATAAGATATTTAGAAACTGATTCAGGAAGTTTTTTAGGAACCTCACACCATTCATCATAGTATTTAGGGCCATTTAATGATGCATGTGCAACACAAATGAATAATCTCATCAGAGCAACTCTCTCATGTGGTCTTACTGCAACATCTGCATAGTCTTCACCCTGTGTAAGAACATCAATAAGACTCGCAAGTACACTTTTGCCTGTAGTCGTTACTACTGGTATCCATGGGTCAAAAGCAACATTCATATATCCTCCCTAAGCGATTTTTTCAATAACAAGCCCAAGTTCATCTGAATAGTACAACTGAATTTCTTTCTTTAATCCTTTAACACGGATTTTGTGATCAGGACCTACTATGCCTACGGTATACTGCCCACGCAAGTACACTTTGAAAGGCTCATAGATTTCTATTTTATCAAAGCAATACTGTGGTATTTTTACGATATTCTTATGAATTTTTTGAGCCGTCACAAGGTTAAATTTTTCTTCATTTCCTTTTATTTCTGTTTTGTCTATAAGGATTATATGGCTACCTTCAAATAAACAGCAAAGAACCAAATCCAAAGTGGGAACTTCATTTAATCTTGTTTGAACACCCTCTTCATCCAAAAGTTGTGGCTGCCAATATTTACTAGCTAATGCAGCTTTGAAACGCTCATTTGAATTACGAACAAATCTATTATCGAATAATTTTTGCCAAACTTCAGGATCATCACAATGATCTTCATAAGTTGCTTCGAGTAGCTCTCTTATCTGCGAAGGTATTTTTATACAAGACTGATCCCTTTCTTTCCAAACCAGCAAAGTTCTTAATAGTACAAATGGATCGTAAACGAAAGCTTTTGTACCTAAACTTTCAATAATTTCCTTCTCATTCATCCTCCGGAGTTCATTCAATGATTTTTCCTCAGATATGATTATCATCGTGGGATTTAGGTTTTTAGGTCTCTTCCGTTTGTGACGCCATAAACGCCCAATTCTCTGTAATAGCATATCAGTTGGGGCCAATTCTGTTATTATCAGATCTGCATCAAGATCAACACTTTGTTCAACAATTTGTGTTGAAACTAGTATTGAGCCACAACGACCTTTACCACTTTTCCCTAGTCTTTCCATCCACTCATTTTCAATATCACTTCTTTTCCAGAAAGGATATCGTGAATGAAGAATACCTGTAGGGAAACTGTCACCAACTAAACTTTTAATCCTAATATGTTGTTTTTGGGCATTATCGACAGTATCACAGATCCAAAGAACGCTCCCGCCTCTACTTGCTAAATCTACTGCATCCTTTGTAGCAATATCATCGCATTTGAAATTGATTTCAATATCCCGTGATTCCGGTTGAGTTGTAGAAACCGGCTCCAGAGATCTATCATTTCTAAAACCTGTTATGAGCGGGTAAGGTTCTTTATCGCCATCCGCACTATCAGTATATGACAGAATCGCTCCTCGCCTTTTTGCAGTCAATGTCGCTGAAAGTACAATCACGACACAACCTAACTCATAAAGTGTTTTGATTAGTTTATCAATAAGGGTCCCAGTATACAAATCATATGTATGTACTTCATCAATAATAATAACTTTACCAGCCAGTGCAAAATGACGAACAAAAAAGTGTTTTGAAGCAACAATAGCAAGGAGAGCTTGATCAACAGTTCCAACTCCAAAAGGAGCTAATAATGCTCGTTTAGCTGAACTAAACCAATCACGAGCAGCATATTCATTTTCATTTTCAGAAAACTTTTGTGTTGAATTGAAGAGTAAACGTTGATCCATTAGCCACGAATTTCCATGAATTAATCTACTCATGTTTTGATCAGGAGAAATTCGATTAACAAATTCATTCATGCGGATATGAATTCTGTTGCTTGTAGCCTGAGTTGGTAGTGCGAAGTAAATCCCATTTACAGTTTCTTTAGCAAGTAGATTATACGCCACCCATAACGCAGCCTCTGTTTTACCCATGCCCATGGGTGCCTCTATGACGTAAACACCTGGCGCGGTTATAGTGTTAATAGCTTTTTCCTGTATTTCATTAGGATGCCACTCTATCTCGGGCGCACTACTATCATGAAATAAATCGTGAAAAGATAGTCCTTTGATAACTTCAATTTTTTTAAATCCAATAGTTTCCAATGCCTTTAGAGCAGTATAATCCCTTTTGACTGGTTTATCTTCTTGCACTGTGGTGAAAAAGTACTCGTCGGAACCAATCCAATCTGCAACAGAAGTTAACCCGGCTAACCACCAGATAGCTGCAGATGCTTCATCAAGAGTTAGGGTGTTACCAGCTTTAAAGAAATTCCAAACAGTTTTTGCAGCTAATAGCCTTTCATTATCCCAACTTATGCCCGTTTTACTCTCAGAAATAGCATGCTGCGGCCTGAAACCCCGGTCATTTGGCGGATTTAAACGGCCATGGTGAGCACCCAAAATAGAAGATACAAATTTAGCTGTTCGCCTATTTATCTGTAGATCATTTAAAAATATCTGAATCGCTGCATGCGAAATTTTCCCATGATCAGATTCCATCTGTGTGTCCCAAACATTTCTCCGTGCAATTTCAGAAAAGTTATTCTCTTTCAACCAAGCGTCACATTTCATCTGGAATCCAGGTGAAATTTTACCTAAATCATGTAAGGCTGCAAGTGCACCAATATCCTCAACACTCAGATTAAAGTGCTTGGTCAATCTCTCATATAGAATTGCGATACATTGTGCAACATATCCAACGTTCTTCATGTGTTCTAATACTGAGATACCAGGCATTCCTTCTGATGTTGTTTTTGCCCAAAATGCAACTTTCATACGCTATCCCCCACCGCCGCCACGTCCAAACAATGGTACGGCAGCAAATGACAGTCATACCCCTGCCCGATATCTTTTTTCCGAGCCTTTCCCCAATACTTATAATAGGGCTTATCCATTCGGTCTTTCTGATCCTTCCAGCCTACATTTCAAAGCAGTACCCCCCCCCGATACGCCCCCTGTATTCTTTTACTCTCATTGACTATCGCTTTTACCAGTTCCTCCGGCTCCAGCACCAATGCCTCTCCGCCAAAGGACAGCACCCACCTCTTAACTGCATCGAGACCTTCAGTTGTAAAAGAGATGATTATGCTTCCATCGGAGTATCTCTTAATGGTTTGTCCCTGGTGCCACTCCTTTTCCTGCACATAAACAGCGGCTTCTGGTGAGAACCGTACCCTTACCCTGGACATCCTGCCATCTGCAATGATTCCGAATCCTCTGGCAATATGGGCGCGAGCGTCAAAGTCATCGGGAAACTCAAATTCTTTATTGGTCATCTGGGCACTCTTTATCCGCCCGATATGAAACATCCGTACCGTCTTTTTCAGGTAGCAATATCCCAGCAGGTACCAGTCGCCACTTCGGTTTGCTATGTGGTATGGGTCGATTTGGCGGAACGTTTCTTTCCGTGTATATGCAGTAAAGTAGGAAATGGTGAGGGTATGATTCTCTCTGAGCCCACGCAACAGGGCTTTAAAAACAGAAGGATCGTAATGAACGGTGATTGGTCCTGGATCAAAGTGAAATGTATCGGTGATTAAAGAGATATCAAGCAGCAGTTCCTCATCGAGAACGTAATGTACAATCTTCTGGTATGCCTTGTGAATCGATTCTTCAAAAGGAGACCCCCGGTACTGACGTAAAGCGGATTCACCCAGAAGAAAATGGAAGAGCTCCCCTTCGGTAACGGTGATTGGCTGAATGGTTGCGGATTTTTCTTTGTAGCGGTAAGGGTAAAAAGATGCGTGTGTGCGTTCTATGGTAGTGCCTGTTTCATGTTGCAGTCTCTGCAGATCCCGCTCTATTGTCCGTCTGGAAACCCCGAATCGTTTGGCGACCTCTTCAACTGGCGGCATGCCGCGACTGCGCAGCATTTTGTCCAGCTCACTGATTCGAGCCAGTCTGCTTTGCTGGAAGCCCATTCTGGAAAACCGAAGTGCACCACCCATAGTGACTCCTGGGTATTTTAATATAAATGTTATTACCAATCAATCATGGTACAAACCTGCTCTATTTAAAAATATGCACTATCTGCGACATAAAGTTGTCGCTAGCACACGGGAAGATGGGAAAGACGGTTCTCTTTGGTGATGCGGATCGGTTTTCCCAACTCCCTTATTAAATAGTTAGATTCGCTGGTAAAAGCAAGAGTGCAGGTGGATTTATAATAATGATTTATTACTTGTGACTGAAGCATTCACTTTCGCTTCAGGATTTACATCTTTAAACAGTGCATCCATTCCATGCCCTACTGTTTTTCAATTCCTCTACATTTTCATCGCAGCCGAAGAATGTCCATTCCTGGGTCTATACGCCTGAAGAAGAGATGCTGGTAAATATATCCATAGTACTTGAGAATAAGTACAAGAGATATTGGAAATCTGATCGAAAAAACCGGTTCAGCCGGTATGCATCTCATAATTCCGCGACGATACTGATAAGCGACAGTGAAATCGAGACCTTGTTTTTGATCAAACAATGAGACATCACTTAAACACGACCATGCATCAATGTTGTATCTTTTTTGAATACCGGTTCGTTTTTAGACAGTTTATGGTCATCACACTTTGAATAGTAAAACATGGAAACCCGAAAATCACCCGTTCTGCAGAAAACAATCGAATCTATAAGAGTGTTGCTAGGTGAACCACAACAAAACAG
>OBJA01002067.1_pt1 | contig 12324 bp, 8 predicted proteins | sample 1519751 | NCBI WGS metagenome assembly OBJA01 (sample SAMEA3881238, study PRJEB22517) | soil metagenome | biome: lake sediment; feature: soda lake sediment; material: sediment, water from around vicinity | place: India | collected 2013-12-23 | depth 3 m
TGCGGGAGCAGCCCGCGCTGGCAGGCTGGACGCCCCTCTTCGAGACGCGCGGCGAACTCTTCGGCCTCACCGATTTCGATGGCGTACGCGTGGAAGAGGATCCGCTGGAGACGCGCATCGTGCTGGAAGGCCGGCCGGTGCGGCTGCTGCGTGCTCCGCCCGGCGGGGCGTTACGCCGCCTGGTGACGGCCCTGGACTGGCGCTGGCTGGGCGGCGCGCTCGGCCGCGGGGAGGCGCTGAAGCGCGCGCCGCTGGCGGGGGTGTGGGCCACGCTGACATTGTCCGTCGCGCGCGACCGGCCCGCGTTGGGCCATCACCTCGTCGTCCGGGGTGCGGGCGACGCACCAGTCACCTACCTCAATCCCGGCGGACATGCACTGGTGGCGGATGCCCTGCCCGAGCTCCGGGCAGTGGAGCTACAGAGCGGTGCGGCCGGCGATTCCGCGCGATCGGCGGCGATCGGCGACGCGGACCTGCGCGACGCGCGCATGGAGTCTTCCATTCCCGGCGCCGTGGGCTATTGCCTCCCGCCCGTGCCGCTGCGCGCGGGCCGTCTCGAATGCAGGCTGAGGCTGGCCTGGCGTCAGGACGATCCCGCTTCCTCCAGCGTCCGTTCCAGTTCGAGCAGGTAGAGCGACGGGCGCAGGTACCAGGTCCCGTCGCAATGACGGCGGGTCAGGTCCCGGGCGATCATCATTAGCACGCGCTCGCTCCTGAGCAGGCGTGATCTCAGCCTTGCCGGTCGTCGCAGGAAGTGGCCGAGCAGCTCTCGCGCGGAACGCCGATAGTAGGCGCTATGCTCGTGGCCTTTCGATCGCTGCGCATCCTTGTCCTCGTACGGAAGATCCGCATACGAGGGGTAGGTCCGGCGTATCGTCTCATCGTGCAGGGCGTTGCCCAGTGCAAAGCCGATGTCCAGATTGATCAGGAAGTCGAAGACGTCGTGGTCCAGGTAGGGGGTGTAAACGGTGGGGATGTGCGACAGGATCGAGTATGGGATCAGACTGATCCCGCGCCGCGTCCTGTTCCAGAAGATGTAGGATACGAGCGGGTTGCGTGCATCGCGGTGCCGTTCCAGCTCCGCGCGCATCCGCTCGATCGCCACCGTCTCGCGCAGGCGCTCGCCAAGGGCGGGGCGCAGCGAAGTCTCCAGGAAGTTGTCCATGCCGCGGGATTCGCGCAGCAGCAGCGTGGCCAGCTCGTCCAGCCTGCCTTCCCGGAACAGGGCCATCTTCGCCTGGTTGACCTGGAATCCGCCCGAAAGCACGCTCCCGGCCAGGCCGTCGTAGAGCGTGTGCGTCCTGCCCTTCAGGTAGGCGGAGACGGGCAGCAGCCAGGTATGACCGCTGCCGCAGAGCTCGGTGAGCTCGATGTCCTTGAGGTTCGCCTGGAAAAAAGAGGGCGGCATGTCAATCTCGACGTGCCTGAGATCGAGCGCGTCGCGCAGCCGGCGGGCGATGCGCGTGTCTTCGTTGGACGAGGGCGGGCGCGAACGGACGGTGAGCGTGAGATCCGGCTTGCAGCCCTGCGCCAGCAGTTCGAGCAGGATGTGCCTGGAATCCCTGCCGCCGCTGATGGGAACGGTGAAGGTATCCGGCGGGCGTCGCCGCGCGATCGCCTGCCTGAACAGGCGAGCATAGGAATCCACGGCCTCGTCGAAGGTGCGCACCTCGCGCTCCGGGGGCGGTATCTCGATGGAGCCTCTGTCCAGCGTCAGCTCGCCCCTGTGCCAGGTGAGCGTGCTCGCCGGAGGTAGCGCCCGGATGTGCTCGAACGGCGTGTCTTCCCCTATGAAGAAGCCGAGGCGGAAGAAGACGGCGAGGGCGGCGTAGTCGAAGTCCCGCGGGAAGCGGCCGTCCAGCACGTGTCGCAGGGAGGGCGAGATGCGGATCTCTCCGCCGTGACAGGCGTAATAGAGGGGGTAGATGCCGTAGCGGTCGTTGCGTACGGTCAGCCGCTCGCCGTCCCAGTTCCATTCGACGAAGATCCCGTCCGGGATGCCCCTCGACCCCGGCGCGAGACGGTGGCCCAGGAAGCAGTGCAGCGGGCCCTGCGTTACGGTTTCGCCTCCCGCATGGCGGGCGCTGAAACAAGGTCTTTCGCGTGCGGACAGAAGACCTAGATCGAACCCTTCCGTCATGGTTTGCCCGTTCCGGACGAGAACCGCCCTGCCACGGCTCGCACCATGCTTGGCAGGAAGAGCGCCGCGGTGGCCGGGTCCTCGCGGAAGGTCGTCATGACGAGCCGCCAGTCAACGGGCACGCGCCTCTTCAGCAAGTGCAATATGCTGGCCGAGAAAGAGCGCCGTGTCGCCGCGAGGTGCCGCTGCACGTACTTGCGCTGCTCCGCTGTCAGGTCGATCTCGTCGATGATGCATTTCGACAGCCTGATGTAGCTGGACAGCAGCCGGATCGAGCCGGTCGAGCCCCACTGCGACTTGTCGAAGATGTTGACGCCTTCGCCTTCGTAGGCGTAGACCCTGGGTGAGAAGGCAATGCGCTGAAGATGTTGTCCGAGGGTGAGCTTGAACAGGCGGTCCTGGCCGTTGAAGAGTGTCGGATTGAAACGTATGGCAGGGAAGCGCTCGAAGTTGTATGCCATCGTGGTCGGGCCGATGATATTGCTGCGCCTGACCAGAAGATCGAAGAAATCACCTTGGTATTCGTAAATCTCTCGGGCCGCGTCGATCAACTGGTGATTCTCGGCAAGGATGTTCAGCGCGGGGGAGGCGTTCCACTCGAACCGCGTTTTGTCGAAGCCCGTACGCGCGCTGTTGCCGATGAAGAGATCGTAGCCCTGCTCCAGGGCGTATACCGCATCGGCGAGGAACGGACCCGTCCATTGGTCGTCGGAATCCAGGAAAGCCACGTAACGGGTGCCGGGCGGCACGTTATCCAGTCCGCGGTTGCGGGCGGCGCCGGGGCCGGCGTTGGTCTGGCGGATGATGTTTATACGTCCGTCCGCCGCCGGCAGCAGCTCCGCCAGCTCGGCGTCCGCGGGCACCGGGGATTCGTCGTCGACCACGATGATCCGGTAATCCACCGTCGCGTCCTGGTCCAGGATGGAGCGGACGCACTGCTGCAACAGCCCGGTGTCACGCTGGTAGTACGGGATGACGATGGCGATGCACGGATTCGGTCGGTCGGTCACGGTGGCAATTTCGGAAGGCTGGTCTGCTTGGAAGGTGTGGTCGTTCCTGGAAGGTATGGCTCGGGGGCCGCGCAGAACCGGATGCAGCGCCCCGAGGCGGGGCCGTGCGCCCGGCGCTGATCGCTCACTCGTCCCCGTCCCAGTGCCCGAGCCGCATCAGATCGTCACGCAGGGTCGTGGCGGTATGGCCGGCGGCGTATGCCTGCTTCGCGTAGTGGAGCGCATTCTCGAATTCGCCTTTTGAGAAATGGAGCGAGCCGAGATTGTACAGGATGCGCGCGTCGTCGGGCCGCATGCGTAACGCGATCTCCAGGTTCTGGATGGCCTCGTCGATTCTGCCCGTGCGCTCCAGGTGAGTGGCGTAGAGCATCCTGACCATGGTGTCCCGGGGCTTGAACACGACAGCGCGCTGGAACCAGCAGCTGACGCTGTGGTCGCTGCCGATGGGGTGCTCGGTCCCTTCGCGCACCGCGAGCCTGGATATCGCGTCCAGTGCCCGGTGGTGATTGGGAGTCACGTTCAGGGTGTAGGAAAGGTCTCCCGCCACGGATCGGGTTCCGCCTTCTAGGGCCTCTATCTTCGGCGTAAAATGAACGCGATCTACGCTCATTACTTTCTGGCGCCCGTTATAATCCGTGTAATCGAGGGGGCCGAAGGCGCTGGTCGTTATCTGTCCGCAGGCGCCGTGCGCGACACCATGTGCTCCCGCCAGCAGGAACCCGAGCAGGGACAGGATGAAGGGATAGAGGTGTGGTTTGGTCATGGGAGAGTACCTGCGGAAATTATAAGCACCGGCCGTTGGCGCGTCCACTTGCCGCTGAAGATTGGGCTTTTAGATCAAGGACATATTCAATTTCCGGGCGGAGGAGGTCCAGGTCCTGGAATATATCGCGTTCGACCGGTACCCTAATCGCCGCTGCCCCGGAGCTTATCGGCCGGATACCTGACAGAATGGAGCGAACGATACAGTCCATGGATTCAAGACCGATAACGACCGCGTCCGGCGTCGCGCCGCTGGTCTCGGTGATCATGCCCGCCTATAACACGGCCCGCTATATCCGGGAGGCGATCGACAGCGTCCTGGGGCAGGACTACCCCGCCAAGGAACTCATCGTCATCGACGACGGATCTACAGACGGGACGCTGGACCTGGTCCGCTCGTACGGTGACTGCGTCACGCTGCTGACCCAGCAGAATCAGGGCTCGGCCGTCGCTCGCAATGCAGGTCTCGCCGCCGCGCGCGGTGACTATATCGCTTTCCTAGATTCGGACGACGTCTGGCTGCCGGGCAAGCTCTCCCTGCAAGTCCGCTATCTACAGGATCACCCTGACATCGGCATGATCTACGCGCGCTGGCACGTGTGGAAGCCGGGAGCTGACGGCTGCTTCGCCCCCGCGGCGAGCGTGGCGGCGGCGCTGGCCGCCGACGCATCTCCTGCAGCCGTGCCGGGCATCGTCGACGAACGATCCGGCTGGCTTTACAATCGCCTGTTGTTCACATCTCTGCTGCATACCATCACCGTGATGGCTCGTCGCGAACTGGTTGCGGAGGTGGGTGAGTTCAACGCCGACCTCAAGCGCGGCCAGGACTACGACTACTGGATCAGGACTTCGCGCGTCACCGAGATCCGTCAGCTCGACCGCTTGCTGGCGCTGTATCGCGTGCACGGCGAGGGCTGCGTGACGAAATGGCCTCACGAGAATTACGAGAAGCTGGTGGTGGAAGGCGCGCTGCAGCGCTGGGGGCTGGAAGGCCCGACCGGCGAGCGGACAACACGGACCGCTATCGAGCGGCGGCTGGGCGAGATCTGCTTCAGCTTCGGTTATCACCATTATTGGGAAGGCTCACCGCGGTTGGCGCTGCGTTCCTTCCGCGAGGCGCTGCGTCATCGGCCCTGTCACCCGGCATCGTGGCGCTACCTCGTCATGAGCATGATCAAGGCACGTACCGCTGCGTCGCCGCCCGCGCGGTGAAGCGTAGCCGCGCATTCTAGCTGCATGAACACGTTCCATTCCGTATTGCGCCTGCTGAATCGCCGCGAACGCTGGCAGATGGCTTGTATTCTCCTGTTCATGCTGCCCAATGCGTTGCTGCAGGTAGTCGGTGTCGCCTCCGTCATGCCGTTCATCGCCGTGCTCGCTCAGCCCGATCTGATCGAAAGCAACGCCGTGCTGGTGCGCGCCCATGCGTTCATGGGTGCACCGCCGCTCAGCTATTTCCTCGCTACACTGGCGAGCGCCGCGCTGCTGCTGCTGATCCTGAGCAATGCGCTGGCTGCGTTTACCACCTGGCTCATTGTCCGTTTCAGCTACATGCGGGTGCACAGCCTGTCGCATCGGCTGCTGTCCATCTATCTCGATCAGGACTACGGCTTCTTCCTCCAACGCAATCCCTCCGATCTGACCAAGAACGTCATCAACGAGGTCAATGTGCTGGTGGGCGGCTATCTGATGCCAATGTTGAATATGGGGGCCAACGGCGTGGTGGTCGCGGCGATCCTGATCATGCTGCTGGCCGTCGATCCGCTGCTGGCGCTGTCGGTCGGCGCCGTGCTCGGCGGCGCCTATGCTGTCATCTATGCGCTGTTCAGAGGGCGTCTGCGCATCATCGGACGCCGCCGCATGGATGCGAACGCGAAGCGTTTCAAGGCTGCGCACGAGACTTTCGCCGCCATCAAGGATCTCAAGGTCACCGGCCGCGAAGGATATTATTTGACTCGTTACGACGAGGCGTCCTATGCCTACGCCATAAACCAGTCACGCTATCAGGTCATCGCCCTGTTGCCACGCTATGCCCTGGAGTCGATCGCCTTCGGTGTCGTGCTGCTGATCGCGCTGTATCTGACGCTGGCAGAACAGGGCATGGAAGGCGCGCTGCCGATGATCGTGCTTTACGCTATGGCCGGCTACCGGCTCATGCCGGCATTGCAGAAGCTGTTCGACAGTGCAACCACCCTGCGTTTTTCCGCGCCGGTAGTGGAGCGGATGCAGGAGGAAATGGGTGCCGCAGAGAAAGCGGTCGTCTCTTCGGTACGCGCTGCGGACAGCAGCGATAGGGCAGAGGGGCTGCAGCTCGAACACGGCCTGCGCCTCGAAGGCGTCAGCTATTGCTATCCTGGCATGTCGGTACGGGTGCTGGATGATGTCAGCATTTTCATCCCGGCGCGCACCACGGTCGCCTTCGTCGGTGAATCCGGTGCCGGCAAGAGCACGTTGGTGGATATCATCCTTGGGTTGTTGCGTCCAGATGAGGGCAGGCTTCTGGCGGACGATCGGGTGCTCGACGAATCCCTCGTCGCGGAATGGCGTCGACATATCGGTTACGTGCCCCAGGCTATCTATCTGGCGGACGATACGCTACGGCGCAACATCGCGCTTGGCATCCCCGAGCGTGAAATCGATGACGATGCAGTTGTCACCGCGGCCCGCACGGCCGTCATTCACGACTTCATCAGCCAGGATCTGCCGAAAGGATACGAGGAGGTCACCGGTGACCGCGGCGTCCGCCTGAGCGGTGGCCAACGCCAGCGCATCGGCATCGCCCGTGCGCTCTATCGCAATCCCGATCTGCTCATCTTGGATGAGGCGACCAGTGCGCTGGATGGTTCGACCGAAGCTGCGGTGATGGATGCCATCGACCAGCTCAGCGGGCAGAAGACCATCATCATGATCGCGCATCGCTTGGCCACGGTCAGGAATTGCGATTGCCTCTATTTTTTCAGCAAGGGCCGCTTGGTGGCCAGCGGGAGTTATGATGATCTGCTTGAGAGTCAGTCTGAGTTTCGCAGGATGGCACAGGTTTCCGCTGTAGCTGACGCTGGGTAATTTATGAGGGTGCTATCGTTTATGCTCTATTTTTTTGATGGCGCGATGGTAAATTTCTTCAAATTCAGTGATAAATTTCCTGCTGGATAGGCTGAATTTACTCACCCTGAGGGAGTTCAGCGTCAATGATCAGGGTGCTCCTAGGCTAGAGGCGACGCCTGTCGGCGCCCGAGCCAGGACGTTCAACCGGGGCGCCAGAAGAGACGGCGCTGTCTACGTGAGCATCCGCTGGCCCAGAAAGCGCTGGAAGCAGCGTCCGTCCGACTAGCAATACGCCTTTCACTACTTCACGAAGCCCCAGACGCCAGATTCGGTGATCACTCAGCATGATTTGACGTGCGAACGCTGGATCCCCGTAGGCCAGTGCGCTTTCGGCGTTCCTGATTTTGCGGCGCGCCAGCTTCTGAAGGGCTGCCGTTCGTTTCGGAGACGCGTCCTCTAGCACATATTGCGTCATCATCATGTTGGTCTTCCATTCGGACATGACTCGCCGGAGCCCCCGTGTGGACGAGATGCTGGTGCTCGAAAGATGCAAGCGATAAATGCAGCCGGGATCAGTAAAGCGCTTGGCGCGGCGGATGACGCTTACGGCCCGGGTGCACAGATCACGATCCTGAGAGCACACTAGATCGACGTTCCAGCCGCCAATGTGCTCCAGCAATTCCCGACGGTACAGCGGCGCGAAAGTCGTCAAATAGTGCATGACAACGGCGGACACCGAGCAGTCCTCCTCCAAGTCGGGACCGAGCATGTGCCGGGTAACTCCGTTGCCTTCCACCAGCCAACTTGAATACACCATGTCCAGGCCTGAATCCTGGGCGTATACCCCCATCGCCTGGGACAGCTTGTGCTCGAGAAGCACGTCATCCGAATCCAGGAACTGCACGAACGCACCAGCACACAACGCCAAGCCACGATTGCGCGCCGCGGGTGCGCCGGCATTGTCCTGCCGGATGTAGCGAACTTGGAAATCGGCACTATGACGCCGCGCAGCCCATTCAGTGACCACCGACTCCGTGGGGTCGGTGGACCCGTCATCCACAACGAGCAGTTCTATCGGGCGATAGGTCTGGCGGTAGACGCTGTCCAGCGACTCGGCAAGAGTGTCGCAACGATTGAACGTCGGGACGATCACGCTCACCAGTTCCCGGGACAGGCTCGGCGCGCCACAGGCGTCTCCCCGATCGACATGGGCATGCTTCATAGACTGCACCTCCATCCGCGGATCGTCGCTTCGCAGTGGCTCACGGCAACAGTCAGTTCGACCGCGGCGCCACCAACCCCTTCGAGAATTTCCAGGCCGCTTCCAGCGGCGTGTCAGTCAGCAGGATGCGCCAGTGATTGTCGAGAATGCGTCGTACGAAGTGAACTGGATGGCGCGGGCGCGGCAACGGCGGCGTAAGCACTCCGGACAACGGCGTGCCATCTGCCAGCGCTTGCAGCAGCGCGCTCCATTGCGCCACGATGTTCCCGGTCTCGCCGGCGCAGCACCGCGCCACATCGAGAGCGCGCTGCGAAATGCTAGTGTATCGCGCCTCGTCTGTCAGCAGCCATTCGATGCGCTTAACGATATCCAGTGGCTTACGAATATGAAGCTCTGGGAAATAGCGCATTGAATCCCACATCCCATAGTCGGCGGATGCGATGACGGGTAAACCGACAGACATACACTCCAGCGCCGATGCAGGGAATGCCTCTGTCGCACCTGTCGGGTTCTGCAATGCAATGTGTGCCTGGGACAGTACGTCGAACTTCTCTGCGCCCATCTTTCCGTGGAAGATCACTCTTCTCGCCTCGATATCGGCAATTGGAATCGACTCTAGAATGCGTTCAGCAAAGCTCGGAATTACTGGAATTAGCGGGTGTAATGGCCGGCTTCGATACAGCGCACCGCTGCCAACGACGTGCAAGCGCGATCGTGGCCAGCGCTGGCTGATTGCTGGCCATGCCTGGGCGATTTTGTCAAATCCTTTGCCAGACACCAGAGCCCCCAAATGTACTAGGTTCAGTGAAAGGTTGGGATCCGGGAATCTGATGGGTGAGGCTGTAGCTGCCGGCATTGGAAAGATATTCTGAATGAAGGTGGACGGCGCTTTGATATATCCATTGGAGTAATACTGGTATCGACCAACTGATACGACAGCAGCCAAGTTCACCTTTCTGTCCAGTAACCTCAGTCTGTCGTCATAGGGATGGCGGGACCATGCGATGAGTCGTGAATTGAACGCTTTCAGCCGCTCCCAATCTACATGCCGAGTTGACTGTACCGTCGCGACGATAGCTGTGAACTGAGTTGGTGGCGTGCGCGCGAAGAAGTCCGCCGAGGATTCGAAGATCTCAACCATCAAGTTGTCTGCGCGGTCAGCTATCGGGATCGGCCTCGAGTTGATCAGGCTAATCTTCCACGACGGCTGCTCTTGGGCCAGTCGAAGTGCTAACTGGATCGTCGTGAACTGCGTTCCACCAACGCCTGGGTTGGTGTCGCCCAGCCGGAACTGATGGTCTGCCAGGTTCTCGGCAAAGATCAAAAAGGCGATTCGCATGGGTGGCATTTTCAGAAATGGTTGATACTGGGAAGAATAAACGCCCCATTTATTCAAGTCCAGTAGTCGTCTGTCATGAGCAATCCACCTCGTTCGCTGCCAGAATGTATTGACCCAGCCCTTTCTACTCAGCTCAGACCGCATAATGCATATGTGCTTGCATAGGCTTCGGCGGGTGTCTTCATGCCGAGCGCCTAGTGTAGGAAAAAGCTGATGGAGACAGTGAAGGCCAGGGCCAATCCTGAAGGTAATGCGACCGCAGCTACCAGCCGTCTAATATTGATAAGTGTGTATTTGCGAAAGGGCTGAGTCACTTGTGGGGCCGCGCTCTGTCATTTTCCAGATCTCATAGATCGTTGACCATGTAGATTATTGATGCGGTGAAGGAGAATGCTGAGAACGCTATTATCAGCGTATCTATGTCCGCGAATGAGAACACGGTCAATAGGGAGCGGAGAGTAGAGCCTATCTAAAGGTCGCTTGAGCACGATATCGATGGAAGCGATCTGCACGAAACCGAGGAAATTCTCGGCATGTTGCTTCCGGCGCTCCAGGAGACGGCGTTGTCACTGAATCCAGCTTCCTGAAGCGGATAGCACATGCGGGAAGCATGTGCCACTGCGTGACGTGAGCGGTGCGCTTGTGGTGAAATCGGAGCGGTCCTGGTAAGGATATCGTTGGGGGGCAGGTATCCCTGCGGCCAACGTTTGAGACTCTTTGAGAGGAGGGGCCGATGGTATTCGCGCGACGCCTGTTCTGCGTCTGGCTGATATGGTTGCCTACCCTTGCCGCGGCGGGGGAGGTCTACCTTGCTGGGCCACAGGACTATCGTCAATACCTGACCCGTCTCGGCCCGGGCGATACGCTGCGGCTCGCGCCGGGAATCTACCGGCAGGGGCTTCCGCTGAGGAATCTCTCGGGGGAAGATGGCAGGGCGATCGTGATCGAGGGTCCCGCCGAAGGGCCGCCTGTCACCTTCGAAGCCCGCGACCATACGATCACCGTCAGCCTGATCGACGTGAGCCATGTGACGATCCGTCATCTGCACCTGCGCGGAAACGGCCGCCGCGCGCACGCGGTGGTCGCCGAGGGCCGCGGGCGCTTCGCCCATGACGTGACGCTAGAGCATCTCGACATATCCGGCTACGATGCCGCGCAGGCCTATGTCGGCATCTCGACCAAGTCGCCGGCCTGGAACTGGGTCATACGCAACAACCGGATCGCCCGCGTCGGGACGGGCATGTACCTGGGCAATTCGGACGGCGGCGCTCCCTTCGTTGCCGGACTAATCGAGGGCAACGTCGTCGAGGAGACGATGGGGTACAACCTGCAGATCAAGCAACAGCGGCCCCGCTCCGAATTGGACGGCATGCCGCGCGACGGCTCGGTCACCGTGATCCGCAACAACGTGTTCAGCAAGCAGGCCGGCGGTTCGCAGGGGCCGATGGCTCGTCCCAACGTCCTGGTCGGACACTGGCCGCTCGAAGGTCCGGGGCGAAACGACCGCTACCTTGTCCATGGCAACCTTTTTTTCCAGAATCCGACCGAACGCCTGTTCCAGGGGGAGGGAAACGTGATGGTCTACAACAATCTCTTCCTGAACCTGCTGGGCGAGGCGGTGGCCTTTCTGGCGCACAACGATGTCCCGCGCGACGTGCATTTCCTGTTCAATACGGTGGTCTCGCGCGGGACGGCGGTGCGTCTCACCGGCGCTGCGGCTGGCCACGAGCAGCGGGTGACCGGTAATGCGGTCTTTTCGGAGGCGCCGATGCAGGTCGCCGCCGATGCGCTCGGCGACAACGCGGAGCATCCCCTCTCCGCGCTGGCGGAGACCCTGGTCGGACCCTTCGACGAGATCGACGGACTGGACCTGCGCCCGCGGCCGGGACAGTTGCGAGCGGAGAGCAATTGGGAGGATATATCGGGCTTGCCGGGCCTGGAGCGCGATTTCGACGGGCGGCCGAGGACCGTTCCTCACTACGGCGCGTATGTCCGCCCACCCGGACCGTAGCCCCGGGGCGTCGCGCGGGATGCCGGTCCAGGAGGCCGAATCGCCGACCAATCCCTGGATGCTCCCGGCTTGGCTATCCTTGGGCGTGGTCCTCTACATCACCCTGCTGCCCTTCCGCTTCGAAGACCTGAGCCTGGGCGAGGCCTGGGAGATCTATCGCGGTATGGAGGTCCCGGAGCTGCGCCCCAAGGCGCGGCAGCAGTGGGTGGCGAACGTGCTGATGTTCGTGCCGCTGGGCTTCTTCTGGATGGCGTGGCTGTCGGCTTCGGTTCGAGGTGCGGCCGGGCGCATGGCGGTGGGGCTGTTCGTGGCGCTGTTCGCCCTCGCCGTCACGGCCGGCGTCGAATTCGTCCAGGCATGGATTCCCCGCCGCGTTCCCTCTCCGATCGATATCAGCGGCAACTTCACCGGCGGCGTCATCGGTGTGCTGGCCTGGTGGGTGGTCGCGCCGCGATTGCCCCGATGGCTCGAAGCGCTGCGCCGCGGCGGGCTGGAGCGCGCGCTTGCGTTCTATGCAATCTTCTACCTGATCGCCGCGCTGCTGCCCTTCGATCTGCTGCTGTCCGCGTCGGAACTGCGGGCCAAGTGGGCTTCCGATCATCTGGGCCTGTGGATGGCGGGCGCGGGCTGTGACGGCGGCTTGCGCTGCGCCGCGCTGCGTGCGCTGGAGATCGCGGCTACCGTGCCGGTGGGCATCTGGCTCGCATGGCGGCTGCGCGGCGTTTCCCGGCCGTATCTGGCGGGCCTGGGCGCGGGCGCCGGTCTGGGGCTCGGCCTGGAGATGGCGCAGGCGAT
>OBJA01002068.1_pt1 | contig 12324 bp, 2 predicted proteins | sample 1519751 | NCBI WGS metagenome assembly OBJA01 (sample SAMEA3881238, study PRJEB22517) | soil metagenome | biome: lake sediment; feature: soda lake sediment; material: sediment, water from around vicinity | place: India | collected 2013-12-23 | depth 3 m
CTTTAAGGAGTGAGAGCAGGATGCTGAGTCGAATAGTTTTCTTCTTGATTCTCGGATGTCTCGTATCTTTGGGTGTGATAACCCATCCCATTAACGCTCTGGAGATGGATTCGATTGTGTTGGAGGGAGGAGCAGCGGATTACCGCCGAATTGATCTATCCTGGAAAGCTAATACTCCAGCGCCTTCTGAAAACAGCACGGACGTTGAAGGAAGATATGAAGTCTACAAAGACGGCAATCTCTTCAAAGTGTATAATGCGGTGTTCACATGTGGAAAGTATTATATCTCCCATAGTAGTTGCGATTACCCGGTGGAAGAGCAAAGTACCCATCGGTATTATGTCAGAGCCTATGATAGCGAAGGAAATTTCGTTGGTCAAAGCAATGAAGTTATGGTTACAACACCAGCAAAATATACATTTAATTACCTTCCGGCGTTCCCGGGCGCTGAAGGATTCGGCGCGAAAGCAACGGGTGGACGAGGCGGCCGGGTCGCTTATGTTACCAACCTAAACTCTGATGGCCCGGGTTCTTTAAAAGACGCGCTTCTTCAGACGGGAGCCAGATATATCTTATTTAAAGTCAGCGGCGAAGCCAGACTCAGCGGTTGGTTCAATATGATTGGAGATTATACCTTAGCTGGACAGACATCTCCAGGTGGAATCATTACCAGAGGGTTTATCTCGGCGTCAAAAGAGGATAAGGAAAGAGTTTATCAAGGGATGAATAACGTTATTATTCGTCACTTGCGTAACCGTCCCAATTGTCATGGTTCCGATGATGCATTCCGTTTGCATAGTGCGAAGGATGTTATTATTGATCACTGTTCGATGGGAAGGGCGGGAGATGAAAGCTTTCAGCTGTCCAACGCGAACTTTGTAACCATCCAAAATACGATTCTGGCGGAGACGGTCGGGGAACACTATGGTTTAGGTGGGATGTTGGTTGTTTACACGTCACCCAGGTTTCCGCTGAACAACCTCTCTATTCACCATAACATGTGGAACCGAGTTGCCGGACGTTTGCCGGAAATATCGAATAACGACGGGAATGCAAATGACCATGTTTTCAACTATGAGCTTTCCAATAATCTAATATGGGACCCGAACGGAGCGACGATATGGATTAACGATACGGGTCGGCCTTATAATCCGCAAGATAAATTATATTTAAATATAAACTGGGTCGGAAACTATATGCGAACGAATAATGACCATCGTGCCGGTATGATTACCACAAGTCTGCTAAGCCCAGGGTTTTCTGTATATGTCGCGGATAACCGAATGAGTTTATACCCTCAGTACTCCGATTACGAGATCGTATATGGAAATAATAGTTTTTATGCGAATCATCCAAATACCGATGTTGGTGAAGCGACACGACTAGCCGAACGCCATCCCTACGCCCCGGTCACTTACACCCCGAGTTTGGAGTTGTCAACCTATATGACTCATAATGTGGGTGCCTTTCCCCGGGATCCCATGGATGCGCGCCTGCTTTATTATGTTCAGAATAATACATTGGATCCTTCCAAAATGTATGGCGCTTACAAATATCTGGACGGGCAAGTTGTTCCAGCTCCCAATGTTTCCTTCGCCAACTGTGGAGCCGGGATTAATCCTGTCGATCAATTTGTGACCGACCTGGCAACAGGGGAATGGCTTTATTTAACCGCAGGGCAGTTGGTGGATGATTCCTTCTATGTGAAATGGCGAACCGCGCCGCCGCCGCCGTTGGACTCGGATGATGACGGGATGCCGGACTGGTGGGAAGTCCACAATGGATTAAATCCATTGGAACAGGATCATAACGGTTCGACATTATCTGAGCTTTATACAACCAAATCAGGGTACACCAATCTGGAAGTTTATTTAAATCGTCTTGCAGATCACGTGGTTGATCCTATGGCGGTCTCATTAACTGAAGGTCAGCCCGAAAACTATCCGATTATTGCGAATGCAAGCGCTTCGGTAGGGCAAGTGAACGCCGGGACAGCAACAGATGTGACGTTTAGTGTGACGCCGGCGGATCCGGATAATGTGGAACGGGTTGAGCTTTCTCTTGCCATGTTGAATGACCCCTTTGCGTCGCCTGCGCCGGGGGTGGATAGACTTGTGGAACGAAACGGCAACACATGGACATTGACCTATACGGTTCCAGCTCACCGTGATCCGGGAGATTATCAGGTATTAGCTCATGTCGTTGCCAAGGAAAATGTCGAGGGTGAAAATGAGCACGGATATGCCATTATTCCACTGCAAATCGTTGTTCCGTTAGATGAGGTAGCGCCTGGTACGCCGACGGGTCTCAACGCAACTGCAGATAACAGTTCCACAGTAACTTTAACATGGACACCGTCTGCCGATACCGATGTTGTGGGATATCGGATTTATCGAGACGGTGTCGGGATTGATTCGACTAATCGAGCCTATTTCACGGATAGGGGTTTGACTCCAAATACCCAATATCAATATACTGTATCAACCTATGACGCTTCGGGTAATCATAGTGGGCAAAGTGGGTCGGATTCGGTTCAAACACCGAACAACACAGCGCCGACGATTGTTATTACCAATATTACACATAACACCAATCCAGCCGAATACGAGGGAGAGAGAGTTAGTATTGGATTTAATGCCTTCGATAGCGATGGATTTATAGCCAAGGTGGAATTATATCAAGGAGATACAAGAGTCGGGGAAGACGCTTCTCCATCTTATAGTTTCAATTGGACCGAAGCTACAGTGGGAAGCTATGAATTTACCGCCGTTGCCACGGATAATCTGGATGCACAAACAACGATTTCGTTTTCGGTGCGTATCGGGTCGAACAACGAAGCTCCTGTAATAGCAGAAATTCGAAATCAGACCGTTAATTATGGTGCGCCGGTGACGATTGAGGTCGAAGCCAGTGATGACAATAACTTAATCTATTCGGTCAGTGGATTGCCTATCGGGGCCAGTTTCCAAAATCAGCAATTTACCTGGACTCCAACTCTGCAGCAAGTCGGGAGACATATTGTGACATTTACGGTTTTCGATGGCCAAGCGTATGTCAGCCGAAATGTGACAATTACAGTGTTGGGCGACCCAGCCGAACAACCTCTTTCGATCGACAACATACGGGATAAAACCGTGGATTTTGGTAACGAGTTGGCATTCGATGTGATAGCTAGGGATGATAACCCTGATTTGTTAACCTATTCTGTAAGAGAACTGCCGGAAGGCGCAGTTTTTGAAGGAACACATTTCTCCTGGACCCCAACCCAGGAACAAGTGGGAATCTATTTTGTGACGTTTATCGTCTCAAACAACGAAGAATCCATTAATACCAAAGCCAAAATTATAGTGCGGGATCCAAACAGTACTCCGAACCCCCAACTCCAAGTGGAGGAAGCCGGTGCGGACTATATTAACCTAATCTGGAGTCCGCCGACGGATGTTACGGTTACTGTGGCTGGATACCGCATTTATCGAAATGATGTTCAGGTGGGTTCTATATCAGCAGCTGAGACCCGATTTACCGTCACATCCCTACCTCCGGGAAATTCGGGTCGTTATACCGTCTGCGCTTGTGACTGGAAAGGTAATGTCGTCGGCACCAGCCAATCGGTGGAGGCAACAAACACAGGGAGCTACAGTATATATCCGGTGGAACGCAACCACAGCGCCACCGCATGGACAAATACAGTTTATGTTTTTGTTTCCGCAACGGGTTTGGAATGGAATGTCCTGAGTAATGTGGGTTGGATCACGATTAATCCAGAACAGCAACGGGGTACCGGAAACGGGAAGTTTGAATACTCTATTACTCCCAATACCGGTGAAACCTCCCGTGTTGGAACGATTACTTTAAGCGGACAAGGCCAAACGGCGACTTACACGGTATATCAAAAGACAAGAAAAGAACCTTCAGTAGTTGGGTTTTACAGTTCACCCACATATCAGTTTAGTTTCTTAAACGCAGTCGGAGGACTGGCGGGTGATTCGATATTGTGGAACAGTATTCCAGGAATGAGTTGGCACCCAGTTGTCGGTGATTGGGATGGAGATGGAGATTTCAATGTAGGCTTTTATAGCCCGGAGGATGGACAATTCCGCCTGGATACCGGGGATAATACGAATGGAACCGCCGACGTCTCCCTTGATTTTGGACCATCTGCCCAAAGTAACGATTACATGCCGGTCGTTGGGGACTGGGATGGGGACGGTAAGGACACGATAGGTTTATACTGTCCTGAAACGGGAGCTTTTCTCCTAACCAATAAAGATGAGGCGGCGATGAAAGCTGATTTGATCTTCAATTTCAGACCGACGAATTCCACATTTAAGCCTATTGCTGGGGACTGGGATGGAGACGGCATTGATAGCGTTGGACTTTATAACGCGGCCGATGGGGTATTCTATCTCAAACGAAGTTTTGTATCGGTCTGCGACGAGCTAGTCTTCGCCTTTGGACCTGTTGGAGAAGACTGGCGACCTGTTGCAGGCGATTGGGATGGAGACCAAGTGGATACGATTGGGCTATATGATCCCGCAACAGGAGAGATTTATCTGAGAAATAGCAATTGTTCGGGTGAAGCCGATATGAAGATGACAGTGGATGCGGAAGGGGTTCCGATAAGCTGATTTAAATAAGTTGACGTGATCGGAAAGCATCGAAAGGTATTTTCTTAGTAGATTTAGGTATCTTTGGTTAGTAGTTCTTAGTTTAATTGAAAAAATGAAAACATGGTCGAAGGGGTTAAAAAATACAAAGGAGAATCAACGATGAAGATTATAAAACTATTTATTTTCATAATGACGTTTTGCTTAATACTTGCATTGCCTAAAGGTACCGTTTTAGCTAATGCGGCAGCTATTATCAGTGAGCATACCACGGCGGTGAAAGCAAAAGCACTGGAAGATGCTGTCGGCAGATCTTCATGGGAGTTTACTCTGACGAACACTGATTCCGCAGAAGAGTCAGTAGGTATGTTCCGACTTGGCTTTGCCTTTGTAAAGGGCAATGTGCCTACTGGGTCGCGAGTTCGGGTTCGTCGTTTGGATGGAACCGATATCCCCAGTGCTCAATTGGAGGTTAACCGTTGGAGCGATGGAAGTCTGCGCAAGGCGACAATAGTGTTGCAAGATCCGTTGCCGATTACAACTGGCGATACGCGAAATTACGAGTTGTATGTGGCTGAAGGGGAGCAAGAGGCATCGGCTTTTGACCCGTGGGGATGGATTGCCGCACACCCTTATGACTTTGCGGTGAACGGGACGAATCATACCGGGTCGCTTTCGGGAGCCCGTCCGAATCTGAGCTTTAGTCTCAAGACAGCTATCGCCACCACGACGCGACGTGAGATTCAAGCCGATACAGACCGTTTTGTACGAATTTTCGCCTGGCAGAAGGTGGCGGGTGAGGAACACTTAATATGTTCATTCTACGTTGATTTCTGGCTCAATGCTAATGGCAACGCACCGGTTGCTGTCGAGTGGACACCAGTGCTGAGGCTGCCTTTCGGTGTCAATGATCCTTTTGGCATCGAGCAGCCTCGAGAAAAACACTTCTATGATGTTGTGGTGGCCTATGGCGGTACGACCCTTGACTCGCGTGCCGCACTGGCACAGGCTCAACATACTTCATGGGCGTCGCTTCGTTCATCGGATGACGCTCACCATGCCCGTAAACACTGGATTGATCTAGGAACGACGCCAATGCCGCGATTATATCTAACCTATTCCAAAGATAGTCTATATACATTAATGCATGCCGGATACGTGCCACCGTACGACCTGACCCTGGCGCCGGAAGCTCCGCCAAGCCGGACATATGCTCCGCTGGGTGGAAATGGCCACCGCACCGGCGGTTTGAGTGCAGGTGGCGGGTATTGGGCCCGTGGACTCATTACGGTCCAGGATGCTACCGCACTATTGCGCCAGGATGACTTGAGCTGGCGACAAGCTCGAGTGGCAGCTCAGGCTGGGCTCGCCTACTGGTTTGATTTGGCAGATCACCGACAGGTGGCGGGTGACGTCCGCTGTCGGCGTATTCCAGGTCCGGTCAAAAGCGTGACACTGACTCCTTCCTACGCTGAGCTCGGTGATCCGATCTCCTGTACTATTGACAATCGGGCAACGGTGGATTTATTGGTGTTGCCTGCCGACAGTCCGCATGGTACGGCGGATTGGGGCTCTTGTGATGAGGCTCATTGGCCGGATCCTTCATATTTTATGTCATTTGTCGAAGGTGAACGGTATCTTTTCGATGCGGTTCTTGGCTCTTGGGACTTTAGCAAACGATATCATCCGTATAATGAGCTTGCGCATGATAGGTATCCGTTATTCTACGGCATATGGCCGGGTGTTCCGAATACACGCTATGGACAGATCGGCTCATGGTCGCAAGAACGTTTCGGATGGGGAATCGCCGTTTTGGCTCATGCTTTTGCCCTGATGCCGGAGGAGGATCCCCACGCCCCGTATATGCTGGATTATATAGAAAATGTTCGCAACTTTTTCCGGGATAGTTATGCCTATTTTCCGCAGGAGCAGAAAGATAAGGGCTTTATTGTTTTATCTATTCCCACAAACGCGAGTTTGTGGATGAATAACTTCACTTCGATGTCATTCTATTTTTTGTCCCGCGTTGCAGAGCCGGTTCAGGAAAGCTCAATCTTTCAAACCATGGGTGAAGTATCGGCTAAACGGTGCATTGATGCATGGCGATATGCATCTGCAAACGTCTCCACATATCGGGATGTCGTTGCGCTTGATGACTGGCGCAACATCTCGACGTCCGACATTTTGCCGCCAAATGAGGTTTACCGTCTATTGAATACCAGCGTTACCAACAATCGTTTTATTTATGACCAGGCCGGCGGATATCCTCAAACCCCCATAACTGATGGTGATGTCGTATATTTAGTTAGGTATAGTACAGGTAACACAAACCTTGGAGATCCTCCTGGCGGCTGGGGTATACGCCGATATGTGGTAAACTCTGACGGTACAACCTATCAATTGTCTAGAACGCCTGGCGGTACTCCCGAAGTCTTTCAAGATAATCCGAGATTGGCTGCGGGTTATATGTTACAGGCGGCTAACCCTGCGGCTTATCCTGACGCTGATGCTCAGCCAAGAAGTGGCGATAATTATGGAAATATAGCAGATGCTACTTTTCAGATGGCGGTCTTTAATGACCATCCATCGATTGATATGGCCTTGCGACAGAAAGTAAATTTATATATGGATTCCTTCCCAATGCATGACCGCTGGATCTGGGGTTATGATGTACAGCAACTAGGTATACCGTTAGAAGGGGTCAATTACGCTCCGGAATTAACACCAATTGATGCAAGGACTGTCGCCGTTGGCAGCTCCATATCATTCAAGATCACAGCTACCGATATGAATAATGATACCTTATCTTACAGTGTTGATGGTCTACCGACCGGAGCCAATTTTGATTCGGAAACTCAAGAATTTATTTGGACAACGACTATTAGCCAAGTGGGAACTTGGACGATAACTTTTATGGTTACCGATGGAGCACTTTCAGATAGTATGGAGGTTATTATCAGTGTCGAAGATTCCCCATCTAGGTTGGAAGCCAATGATATAACCTCGTCCCAGTTTATCTTGACTTGGTCGCCGCCGAATACTCCGCCAGCGGGTTACCGGATATACTGCAATAATGTTGAGATTGGTTCAGTTGGCCTAATAACTAGGCCGAATTATACTATAACGTCCTTAATGCCTAACACTGAATCAAGTTATAAAGTCGTAGCGGTAGATTGGAAGGGTGAAACGATCGGAGAGAGCGAAGCGATTACTGTCCAAAGTTCAATGGGTTGCAGTGTTTATCCGACGAAGAGAAATCATAGCGCTAACGCCTGGACAAGCACGGTTTATGTCTTTGCGTCATCGGATGATTTGAGTTGGAGTGTTATGGCAAATTCGGAAAGTGACTGGATAACAGTTAGCCCAGATCAAGCAAGTGGCAGGGGAAATGGGAAGTTTGAATATTCGATTAGTCCCAACACAAGTACTGCCCTTCGCTCCGGAACAATCTCTTTGGTTGGAGGAGGCCAAACGGTAACTTATAGTGTTTACCAAAAACCTCGGAAAGACCCTTTCAGCCTTGGGTTCTATAACAGGAGTAATAACCTTTTCTCCTTCTATAATCTAGGAGGATACCTAGCTGATGCCACACTTTCATGGAGTAATGTCGGGACGGATTGGATCCCCCTTGTCGGAAAATGGGATGAAAACGGCCTCCAAAATGTAGGCTTTTACAATCCAGCAGACAGTATGTTCTACTTGAACAATGACGAGAATATCCAGGCGGATGCAGATATAACCCTTGAATTCGGCGGTCAAGGTATTGTCTATATACCGTTTGTTGGAGATTGGGATGGAGATGGGGTTGATACACTGGGCTTGTATTGCCCCGAAACCGGAGCTTTTCTCTTGACGAATACAAATGCCTCTACTACTGTCGAGACAAAGTTATATCCTGACTACCTGTTCAACTTTGGTCCGACAAACTCCGGCTGGAAGCCGATCGTCGGTGACTGGGGCGGAGAAGGAATCGATACGGTGGGCTTGTATGATCCGGAAAATGGTGTGTTTTATCTCAAACGTAGTTTTGTAACGGTTCATGACGAGATGATCTTCACCTTTGGCCCGACGGGCGAGGATTGGATACCTGTTGCTGGCGATTGGGACGGGGACCAGATGGATACGATCGGACTATTTAACCTCGAAACGGGTGAGTTGAGATTGAAAAATGATAATACCGGCGGTGCTCCGGATGTTGTGGTGAGTATTGAGGTGGGGGAATAACCGAGTTCCAATAGGAAGATCTAAATAAAGATTCAAGAACAAGTCTCACTAAATCTGGTGAGACTTGTTTTTATCTTACGAAGCAAAACGGCTATTAGAATATGCAGGAATTTTAGATAAAAGGCAGAAATCAAACCAAAGGATCAATTGAGTCAGGTTTAAAAGGAGGAATGGATTTTGAAACGTTATCTTATTATCGTCTTAATTATTCTATTCCTATTTGGGTTTGGCACGGCGGCTCAGGGGGAAATAATATTAGAAGATACTTTTGAAACAGGTGAAGTCATTATTTGGGATGAACCGGCCGTTTCAAAAGGAGTCTTCGAAGTTTCCAATGAAGGAGCGAGGCATGGACTGTTTGGGCTAATATCCCGTGTTCCATCGGGAACTGGCTGGCGTTGGGCGACGGTTTCGACGAGTGTTCCTTCGGATGTCTATATTCGCTTTTCTTTCCGAGTTGACGAATCAAGTTTCGATAATCCCGAGAATGTACGAAATAAGTATCAAATATTAGGGTTTGGGACGACTAATTCACCAAATCTATGTCCGATTACTTTAGGTAAAAGTGAAGATGATGGCCGGCTTTATCTATTTGCTGGAAGGGAATTGGGCAAAACTGCAATCAGCCCAGAACAATGGCATGAATTAATCGTATATTACAGAAGTGGTAGTGGGAATGGAATGTTGCAGATTAAATTGGATGGGATCGACGAGATTTCAATCGAAGATGGTGACTTCCAAAACATAGGAAAAGCATATTTTGGGATTAAGACTGGTAATGATCAAGTGGGTGGTTCTATTTCATATGATGATGTGGTTGTATCGTCAACACCGCTGGAATCGGCTATTAAACAGGTGCGTCTAGTTCACGCTGATTATTTCGGACATATTGGGATGAAAATGATTGTTTTTCCCGAGTTGAATACAGCGAGTGAACGATTGAGTGTGATCCTACAGAATAGCATTAATGACGATGAGGAGGTGTTGTTTGAACATGATGCACCTCTTTCTCAAAGAATGGAGTTTGTCTTTAATCTGCGCAATTTGCCGGCGGCGAATTATACCATTCGCGCCCGCCTTTTAAACGGTGAGGGAATAATAACAGCGGAAACCGTTGAGACTTTCTCAAAACCCTACGATGGTGTTCCGATTTCCGGTATAGATGAAAACAATAGCATTTGCATTAATGGTAAACCGACCTTTCTGGTCACTCCATGGGGACTGCGCTCGACTGATTATATCCAAGAGCCATGGATGACAACCCCCCGGAGATGGAAACCCGGCGTCCATATGAATGCGCTTTATCACACGAGTTTTGGTGAAACTAGTTTAAGTATCCATAAGCGGTTCTTGGACAACGCCGCTTCTAATGATTTAACGGTTATCGGACCGGGGCGGGCTGTTAATGATGATGGAACAGGAGCCACAAATCACCAAGAACATATGGAAATAATTGCAAGATACATAGAAGCCACCAAGGATCATCCTGCGAATCTGATGTGGATGTGGGGGGATGAACCGATCAGTGTTAATTATAAAACCCCCGAACAGGTGCGTGATTGGATGAGGATCTCCCATGAAATGGACCCGCTCCATCTGGTAGCGACAAATGAAGGCGGCTCGTTTTTTGTGATTGGAAATGAATCGAACAATAATGCTGCAAAGTCTTTCTCCTACCCAAATCTTACTGCTGATGTATTCGGATTCGATTACTATCCCTTTGAAGCACGGTTAAAATTAGGAACCAAGGTTGAGTTTCTAGCTCAAATATGTGACAATATCCGCCAATGGAACTATAATCTTATCCCGGTTATGTCTTTTATCGAAACCTGTGACCAGCAGGAATACTCAGGAGTGGTTGCTACACCAGAAGTACCCCGGCCGGAACAGATAAATATGATGGCTTGGTTATGTGTGGTTCATGGAGTCAAAGGAATCAATTGGTATCATCACCATGGTCCGACTCCAGATGAGAACTTTGAAGCAATGGCCCGTTTTACGGACCAGGTTACGAGACTTAACGATGTAATTCTTGCACCGGAGACTTCTCGTGAAATAACCGATGACGCGAATGAAGGTGACGAAAGGGTCGACACCATGGTCCGGGAGACCGATGACTCCATCTATGTGTTCGCGGTGCGTTTGACGGAGGTGATGGATGATCCGCAGGTTATCGAAGTGACCTTCAATTTGGAGGATGGCGGAACTACCACGGCTGTTGTTTTTGACGAAGGGCGAACGGTCAATGTCATAGATGGACAATTTATCGACTCATTCGCCGGAAACGATGTCCATATCTACCGCATTCCAAAAGCAAACTCATTGGGCGATATCAGCGTCGACAACCTGACGTCCAGCCAAGCGGAGTTGAGTTGGACGCCTCTAGCCAATGAGGAAGTCGCCGGGTATCGCATCTTCTGCAATGATATTGAGATAGGTTCGACTTCTGATTCAACATTTAATGTAAAATCATTGCAGCCAAGTACTAACTCCACTTATTCGGTTGTTGCATGCGATTGGGAGGGAAACATCGTCGGGACGAGCGCACCGGTGGAAGTGAATGCTCAGGCTGGGCTCAGTATCTATCCAATGGTTCGAAACCACAGCGCCAATGCCTGGACGAGTATGGTTCATGTCTTCGCGTCGGATAATAATCTAAATTGGAGCGTTGAAGCAAATTCAGATGGGAATTGGATTAGGGTAGCCCCAAGCCAGGATGGGGGAGCAGGAAACGGGAAATTCGAGTACACGCTTAGCCCCAATACCGGCCCGACAAAACGCGAAGGGGAGATTGTGCTTACGTGGGATGGGTCTCAGACTGTCAAATGTACCATCGTCCAACACCCGAAGAAAAACCCAGCAACCCTTGGGTTCTATGATCCTGAAGTGCAGAGATTCCTGCTCTGGAACGATTTCGAAGGAGACGCGGACACGACGGCCTCGATTGACGTGCCAAATCCCGTGGATGGTTGGCTTCCCATCGTAGGTGATTGGGATGGTGATGAAGACGGTAATCTCGAGTCAACCATAGGATTCTTTAGTCCGACTGAACGGATGTTCCATCTGGATAGAGAAGTCGAAGCCAATGGTACGGCTGATTTAAGTTTTGATTTTGGAGGCAATCTGACATATATCCCGCTCGCCGGTGACTGGGATGGTGACGGAAAGGTTACCGTCGGCCTCTATTATCCGGCGACCGGAGTATTCTTCTTGACCAATACGAATGAAACAGCGGCGTTGGCCGATCTAATCTTTAACTTCGGACCGATCAACTCCAGCCTAAAACCCATCGTCGGCGACTGGGACGGGGATGGGATCGATACGGTTGGCCTATATGATGCAGAAAACGGAGTCTTTTATCTTAAACGGAGTTTTGTGTCGATCTATGACGAACTTATTGTGGCTTTCGGGCCAGCAGGTGAAGAATGGATTCCTATTACAGGAGACTGGGACGGAGACCAGGTGGATACGATTGGATTGTATGACCCGTCAA
>OBJA01002069.1_pt1 | contig 12311 bp, 11 predicted proteins | sample 1519751 | NCBI WGS metagenome assembly OBJA01 (sample SAMEA3881238, study PRJEB22517) | soil metagenome | biome: lake sediment; feature: soda lake sediment; material: sediment, water from around vicinity | place: India | collected 2013-12-23 | depth 3 m
ATGGTCTTCCTCGTTTGAAAAGGAACTTAGCCACAGAGAACACAGAGTGCACAGAGGTGTTGCGCGACCGTATATGCCTAATGATTACGCAAACCTATGCCTGTGGGTTCACGGCGCAATCTGTGGTGACTTTATTGCTCGGGGCACCGAGCAGGCTTCAGACGAGGGCGAGGGGTGGGCGCAGGGCCGGTTGGGGGGATTGGGAGTGGAAGGGGACAGGGCGCTCGATGGCCCAGTGTTCTGTGGGTGGGGAGTTGTTTGTGGCTTGCAGCGGCAATACTGCCATGCCAACGATAAGGGTACAGCACTGGCATTGGTCACAGGCCAATGCGCTCTGCTGGGAACCGGTTTGCCCAGCGGGGGCGGTATCGCAGTCGGGGCAGTAGTTGGCGTAATGCTGATCGTGGGCGTGGTGCCCTTGTGAGGCGTGGTGGTCATGGTGGTGGCTGTGATGCAGCGCATGTTCCTCGGCGCTGTGGGGACAGGGCGCGAACTGCGAGGCCAGCACCTGCATCGGCAGCCAGGCCATCATCAGACAGAGAAACAGTGCACGCCAGTGTCGCATCGGGGTATCCATGCTCAAGATGAATTCAACATACCCCATGTGACCGGTGCGGGCAAGTTTGGTTCCACCTCTCACGAGTTCGTAGGAGCGGCGCCCTCGCCGCGATTTGGGGCTTGGTTTGCATCTATCGCGGCGGGGGGGCCGCTCCTACCTGAGCCAGATGGCGTCCCAGTGGGGATAGTCGGCGAGACGGTTGACCAATCCCTTACGCAAAGGATTGGAAACGATGTACCTGGCCAGGACGCGGATATCTTCCTCCCTGCGCACCGCGTGGTCATGAAACCTCGCCTGCCAGAGTTTCCCTTTGCGCGCATGAAGTTCATTGATTCTGTGGGCACTTACGGATTTGACATTACGCACGCAAAGCGACAGTTCGGCTCGTTCGCGCAACTGCAACAGCCAGTGAAAATGATCCGGCATGATGACATAGCAGAGGGTTTCTGCCCGTTCCTGTTCAGACATCAGTGCCTGAACCAGGCAGCGTCCCGTATATAGATCGGCAAAAACGGGAATACGGTCATGTGTGGCGCTGGTGATGTGGTAGATCCGCCCTGCTTCTGAGAAACGCCCTTTGCGCAGATTCTTTGCGTGAGGCAAACCCATCGGTAACTTCCTTGTGAACGATGTGTGAATTTGAAGGCTAACCTACCAGAATGATGAACGCAACGGTAGGAGCGGCGCCCCTCCGCGATTTGAGGATTGATTGACATCTATCGCGGCGGGGGCGCCGCTCCTACGTGGGCTGGATTATTCCTTCGTGCTCATTACCTTCTGCAGGGTATCCATCAACTGTGAGGGCACCGGGAAGACGATGGTGGAGCTCTTTTCTCCGGCGATCTCGGTGAGGGTCTGCAGATAACGCAGCTGGATCGCGGCGGGTTGGCGGGCCAGTTGTTCGGCGGCATCGACCAGCTTGCCGGCGGCCTGAAACTCCCCGTCGGCATGGATCACCTTGGCGCGCCGTTCGCGCTCTGCCTCGGCCTGTTTGGCGATGGCGCGGATCATGCTCTCGTCGATGTCCACATGCTTGATCTCCACGTTGGCGACCTTGATCCCCCACTGGTCGGTCTGTTTGTCGAGGATGTCCTGGATGTCGTCGTTGAGCTTTTCGCGCTCGGCCAGCAGTTCGTCCAGCTCGTGCTGGCCGAGTACTGAGCGCAGGGTGGTCTGCGCCAACTGGCCGGTGGCCTCCATGTAATTCTCCACGTTGATGATCGCCTTTTGCGGATCGATCACCCGGAAGTAGAGCACCGCATTGACCTTCACCGAGACGTTGTCGCGGGTGATCAGATCTTGGGATGGCACGTCCAGTACCAGAGTGCGCAGATCCACCTTTACCATCTGTTGGATCACTGGGATGATGATGATCAGCCCCGGCCCCTTGACCTTGTAAAAACGCCCCAGCATGAAGACCACCGCCCGTTCGTATTCACGCAGCACCCGAAAGGCGCTGGCGAGGATGGCGACGACAAAGGCGAGGATGGTGAGGAAAAAGATATTCATGACGGCTGCTCCGATAATGGTTCCACTTGCAGAATAAGCCCCTCTACCGCAGTAATGCGTACCCGCTGTCCTTTATGCAAGGGGGTGCTGGAATGGGCCTGCCAGATCTCGCCAAAGGCGTGTACCCGGCCCAGCCCTACAAAATCATCGACCACTTCCGCCTGGTGGCCTAGCATCGCCTCCAGCCCGGAAACCACCGTACTACTGCGAGCCCGCAAGGCGGCCCCAATGGCGAAGACAAACAGGGCAAACGAGGAGGCGGCCAGGGCGCCGATGAGTGGCAGGGAGATCTGGTAGGCGGGCAATTCGCTGTCCATCAGCAGGATTGAACCGGCCACGAAGGCGACCAGGCCACCGATCCCCAGGATGCCGAAAGAGGGGCTGAAAGCCTCGGCGACCATCAGCGCCACGCCCACCAGGATCAAGGCCAGCCCGGCATAATTGATCGGCAGTAGATGCAGGGCAAAGGCGGCCAGCAACAGGCAGATGATGCCGATCACGCCGGAGATCCCCATGCCCGGATTGTAGAATTCCAGGATGAGTCCGTAGATCCCGATCATCAGTAAAATATAGGCAACATTGGGGTCGGTGATCAGGCTGAGCAGTTCATAGCGCCAGCCCGGCTCCAGTTGGGTGATCTCGGTGGTGTCGAGCTGGAGCGTGTGTGGGCCGCTGTCCAGCATCACCTCGCGACCATGCAGTTGTTGCAGCAGGTCATCGAGGTCGGTGGCGATCAGGTCAATAACCCCCATCTCCAGGGCCTCGCTGGCGCTCAGGTTGGCGGCCTCGCGCACCGTCTGTTCGGCCCAGTCGGCGTTGCGCCCGCGCAATTCCGCCAGGCCACGGATATAGGCAACCGCATCGTTAATCATCTTTTTATCCATCGCGCTTTCCCGTTCCTCCTGATCGGGCATCGCACCCATCGGGCTGATACTGACTGGCGTGGAGGAACCGATGTTGGTGGCTGGTGCCATCGCGGCGATATGGCTGGCGTACATGATGTAGGTGCCGGCACTGGCGGCACGGGAGCCGGACGGCGCCACATAGGTGGCAACAGGGACTGCGCTGTTGAGGATGGCCTTGATGATATCGCGCATCGAGGCATCCAGCCCGCCGGGGGTATCCAGCCGTACCACCAGCAGTTCGATATGTTCACGCTCGGCACGCCGTAGCGTGCTCATCAAATAGTCGGCCGAGGCCGGACTGATGGCGCCATCGATACCCAGCACCCAGACCTGGCCGGGCTGGGCAGCGCTGACCGGCTGCCCAGTCAGCCCCACCCACAGCAGTAGTAATAGAATGAAAGGTCTTGTTATCATGATTCAAAGCATAGCGTGTTGCCTGATAGATGCCAGCGCAACACAACAACAATAATGACAAGAATCCATGACCCAACCACATGTACGGCACGGCGCCGACAGAACCAGCCTGACCAGAAAGCTGGTTCTGGTGATCGCCCCACTCACCCTGATCTTGCTGCTGCTGGCGGCTGGCCTGGTGCTGCATATGATGAACCGCTTTCTGGGCATGGAATCGGCACTCACCATTGACCGACATGCACAGGTTCTGGAGATTGCCCTGGAATATGAGCTGCACGAGACCGGGGAATTTTTAACCAGCCTGGCCCGCAACGAATCCCTCTGGATGGCCTTGCAGCGTGACGATGGCAGCGATCCCGCTGCCCTGTTGCAGCAATACCTGGCTGATGGCGGGCTGGGCATGCTGGATTACTTGCTGCTTCAGCATCAGCAGGGACTGATTTGGCTAGCCATCGAGCAGCCTGTCGCGACTCTGCTGGACGAGTACCGTGTTCTGCTGGAACGGGCCGTGACTGAGCCACTTGCCGGCTGGCACAGGCAGGGCCTGGGTTGCGAACAGGCCTGGGTTCGCAGTCAGCCGATCCATGACCCGGCAACCGGTCAGCGGGTCGCCACCCTGATGGGTGTGGTTGGTTTGACGGACAACCACAAACTGCTGGAGCGGCTGCGCCAGCGCGTTGCCATCCCGGCGGTGGGCCTGTTTTGCCAGGATGAACTGATTGCCCGATCGAGCGATCGCCCCGAGCTTGGGCGGATTTTCGATGCCATGCAGGAACATGGCGGCTTTATCCGTCATGGCAATGAACTGGTCGAGCACTGGCATGGCGAGTTGCGCCCGCTGCACCTGTTCGGCCAGGAGCTGCCGCTGGCATGGGCTATTATTGATCGGCAACGCCATGATGCCGGGGTCATGTTCCTTCACGCGATGGTTGTCCTGCTGGCTGCTGTTGCGTTGACCATGTTGCTTGTGTTCCTGCTGGTACGCCATCAGGTCATCAGGCCGTTAACGGTGCTGTCGCGCACCCTGGGGACGATGACGGGCCAGCATGGCAAGCAGGTGCCCCTTCCGTGGGGGCACGAGAAGGACGAGATCGGCAGCCTGGTGGACTCCTTCAATCATCTGGTCAGCGAGATTGGTGCCGGTGAGCAGCGCTACCAGCGAATCCTCAATGATGCTGGGGTAATTGCCTGGGAGATGGACAAGGATTCCAACTTCACCTTTATCTCCCCCTATGCCGAGCAGTTGCTGGGTTATCCGTTGGCCGATCTCCATCAAGCAGGTTTTTGGCACCAGCATCTACACCACGCGGATCGTCAACGCAGCGTGCAGGCTATCGAGTCGGCCATTCACAATGGCGAAAATCTGATCTTTGAGTACCGGATGATCAAGGCCAACGGAGAGGTGATCTGGCTGCGCGATATCACCAAGCAGATCGAACGTGATAACCAGACACACTGTCTGCGCGGCGTGCTGGTGGATATTACCGAACGCAAGCAGGCCGAACTGGCACTCACCGAGCAGCTGCGGATCGATGGTCTGGTGGCAGTGATCTCCCAGCAATTCTCCGAGGTCAGCAGCGGCGAGCTGGATGGACAGATCAGCACCTGCCTGAAACACCTGGGTGAATTTTTTCAGGTGGATCGCAGTTATCTGTTTCTGGTTGACGAGGATGATGAGCACCTGATCCACAATACCCATGAGTGGTGTGCCGAGGGTATCGAGCCACAGATCGGCATGTTGCAGGATCTCTCTGTCGAGGCTTTCGCCTGGTCCTATCGGCAGTTGAGCGAGAATCAGGTGATTACTATTCCGGAGGTAGCGGCCTTGCCGACCGAGGCCGCTGCGGAGCAGGCCATTTTTCAGCAGCAGGGGATTCGGAGCCTGTTGATGGTGCCGTTGCTGGAGGAACGGCAACTGATGGGCTTTATCGGCTTTGATTCCGTACACCAGCAACGCCACTGGTCGGAGCGTGAGCTCGGGGTGATGCGGATTATGACCCGCATCATCTCGGCAGCCATTCATCGTACTCGGATCGAATTACACTTGCGCCAGGAAACCACCCTGCTTGGCAGTCTGCTCGACTCGATCCCGGACATGGTATTCTTCAAGGACAGCGATGGCCACTATCTGGGCTGCAATCCCGAGTTTGCTCGTTTTGTCGGCAGACCGCGTGAGGCCATCGTCGGCAAACGGGCCGATGAGCTGTTCGAGGCGGAAACGGCGGAACACTTTCGGCTGCACGATCAACAGACCATGCAACAGTCCCAGCCGCGCCAGGATGAAGAGTGGGTGCGCTATCCCGATGGCGCCCGCCGCCTGCTGGATATCCACAAGGCGCCCTTGCGCACCCCCGATGGTGAGGTACTTGGCCTGCTGGGGGTGGGGCGTGATATTACCGAGCAGCGCCAGGCCGAGGATCAGATTCATGCGCTGGCCTTTTACGACCCACTGACCAACCTGCCCAACCGTCGTCTGCTGCTTGATCGGCTCGGGCAGGCCCTGGCCACCAGCCACCGCAGTGCCCGCTGTGGCGCCTTGCTATTTATCGATCTGGACGATTTCAAGACCCTCAACGATACCCTGGGCCACGATGTCGGCGATCTGCTGCTGGTCGAGGTCGGCAACCGCCTGGTGCATAGCGTGCGCGAGTCCGATACCGTGGCCCGTTTTGGCGGGGATGAGTTTGTGGTGATGCTGGAGGATCTGGATGAGGATCCGCAGCGGGCCGGCCTGGAGGCGGAGAGTGTCGCCAACAAGCTGCTAGAGGCGCTCAATCGTCGTTATCGCCTGAACAACCACTTTTACCACAGTTCACCCAGTATCGGCGTAACCCTCTTCATGGGTGAACAAAAGAGCGTGGAGGAGCTGCTCAAGCATGCCGATATGGCGATGTATCGTGCCAAGGCGGCCGGGCGCAACACTATACGCTTTTTTGAGCCCGGGATGCAGGAACAACTGGAGCGGCGTGCCGCGATGGAGGCCGATCTGCGCCTGGCGATCCGCCATGGCCAGTTCCTGCTTTATTACCAGCCGCAATACCATCATGACGGCCACGTCATCGGCGCCGAGGCCCTGGTGCGCTGGTTGCATCCGGTGCGCGGTATGGTCTCGCCGCTGGAATTCATCCAACTGGCCGAGGAGACCGGGCTGATCCAGCCACTGGGGCACTGGATCCTGGAAACGGCCTGCGCCCGTCTGTTGCGCTGGCAGCAGTACTATTCGGCAGCCAGTCTGACCCTGGCGGTCAATATCAGCGCCCAGCAGTTCCGCCACGACCATTTTGTCGAACAGGTTCAGGCCGTGGTGTGCCAAAGCGGCATCGAGCCGGGTGGGCTCAAGCTGGAGATCACCGAAAGCATGATGGTCGATAACGTCGAAGACACCATACGGAAAATGGGCGAGCTGAAACGGCTTGGGGTCGGCTTCGCCATCGATGACTTTGGCACGGGTTACTCCTCGCTGGCCTACCTCAAACGCCTGCCGCTCGATCAGCTCAAGATTGACCAGAGCTTTGTGCGTGACATCGTGCACGACCCGAATGATGCTGCCATCGTGCAGGCCATTATTGCCATGGCCGGTAGCCTGGGGATCGCCACCATCGCTGAGGGTGTCGAGGATGAACAACAACGCCGCTTCCTGGCCGAGAGTGGCTGTGTCCATTATCAGGGCTACCTATTTGGCCGTCCGTTGCCCGCCAGTGAGTTCGAGGCCCTGCTACCAGGCTGACGGCCACCCAATCCCCCGGTAGCAGCACCCGGCCAACCCACGGCAAGCTGTTTGCCCGTCAAGATGAATTTTATTTTTACGATCGTGGTGGAATCAAAAAACTGTCCTAGACTCAATACAGAGGCCAGGCTGTTCTGGCGATAGCTTCTGGATTGACGGTGCAACGGAAAGTCTCCCAATACCACCCATGAACTGCCCTCCATCAGGTGGACAAGGGCACAAGTGCTGCTATCCTCAAAAAGGCATCACTGGCCCATATCAGGTTGTCGGTTGTATCTATTCATGAGGGATCAATGAGCATGGCTAGGCCGATACACAAGCAACGTGGCGCCATCATGATCATGACGGCGATCTTTATCATCATCCTGCTGGGGATCGCCGCGCTGGCGCTGGATCTCGGTCGCCTCTATGTGCTGAAGACCGAGATGCAAAATGCTGCTGATGCCGCCGCGCTGGCCGGGGCAGCCGAGTTGAATGGCAAGCCGGGCGCCAGGGCCAACGCCCGTCATGCCGCCAAGAATGCCCTGAGCCACCAGGGGCGCTTTGCCAATGAGCCAGAACTGTTGGCGATCCTGGACGATGTCCAGGCCTTCGCCTTCTATTCCTGGATCGGCTCGCGGGTGGATGGCCCCAAGCCTGATGACTGTGTCGTGGCCCCGGATGGTTCCGGCAAGTGCCTGGCGACCGGTGACGATGATGCCTACTATATTCAGGTCAGGCTCGATCCCGAACAGGTCGATGATGGCCACTACCAGATCAGCCTGTACTTCCTGCCAGTACTGGGGCTGATCGTCGATGACGTAGCAACCACCGCCGAGACCAGTGCCGTGGCGGTAGCTGGTACGGGTAGTCGGCCACTGGTATGCAATATCATGCCGTTGATGATCTGTAATCCCGCCGAGGGTGGCGCGCCGCTGGTGCCGGGGCAGATGGTCTATCTCAAGGAGCAGGGTGGGGGTGGTGCCTGGCAGCCGGGCAACTTCGGCTTTCTCCAGCCAACACCGCTTACCGGGCAGCTTAACCATGACATGGCCTTTGCGATGGCCAGTGATGGGCCAGATTGCTCCGATCCCTATGTTTCTACTATGACGGGTGTCAATGCCGCCTTCCCTCGCCACGGCCTGAATACCCGCTTTGGCATCTATAACAGCCCGCCCTTTGGGCCGGCCAGCAAGGCCACCTACCCACCGGCGCCCAATGTCATCGATTATCCGCGTGATGACAACCTGACCCCGCCGCCCGCTTCGAAGACCGGTAATCCCAATGCCCGTACCTGTGGTTTCGACCCGGCGGTACGCTTTGGCAACAACAACCTGGCCGGTGCCGGCCTGCAGCATACCGAGGATACCGAGTGCTCGGCCAGCTTTAGCCGCATGGACTATGCGACCAATTTCCACAGCGGACTCACCGTGCCGGATCTGAGAACCCGCTACGAGACCTACCAGTGGGAACTGGGTTTCGACCCGTCTATGACCAAGTGGGACTGGATGTTGGAAACACCACCATCAACTACCCGGATCCCGTCATTGACTGGCTCGGTGTATGACAGCGACTGTTTTACGCCAAGTACCAACCCGGCCCAACAGCCCTGCCGTATCCACGATGGCGATCCCGAAACGACGCAAATGGATACCAGTGCACCGGTGGGCCTGCCGAAGCGGCGGATCATCTATGTCACCATGCTCAATTGTCAGGCGCTTGGTATCACCGGCAATACCCCAAATATCTACATCGGTCCGGGTACTGGTGAGTTCGCCAAATTCCTGTTGACCGAGCATGTCTCCTCGCCACAGGCCGGGGTGGATATCTATGCGGAGTTCATCGGTATCGTTGATGAGAATGATGAACTTGACTACCTGCTTCGTTACCAGATCCAGCTCTATGAATAAAGCGATGAACCTGAAACGTAGCTTGGGCGCGGCGATGCTAGAGTTTGCCATTGTGCTGCCGCTGTTGATGATCCTATTTTTCGGTATCGTTGAGCTTGGCCGCGCCCTGTACCAGCAGAACACCCTGTACAAGGCCGTCAACACCGGGGCACGCTATCTGGCCCGGGTCAATGACGCTGTGGTGGTGGATCAGGATGAAGGCACCTGCACAGCCGGTACGGGCTGGGGAAACGGAATGGACAGGGCGGTCGAATTGATCATCCAGGGCGATGGCAATGAGCCCTTGCTCCCCAATCTGAATGAGGACGGGATTACCGTCTTGCTAAGTGCGAGGACAATGGTGATGAGCGGTGAGGACAAAACGGTATGTGTCATCACCATCCAGGCCCAGGCAGACTTTGCCGGCACCTTTGGCGAGACCATCCCCTTCACCAACATCGGCCCGTTTGCCATCCGTGCCGAAACCGAGGAGCGTTATATTGGCCGCTAAGCGTTTTGCCCATCTCAGTCAGCGGTTGCGCCAGCGGCAATATGGTGCCGCGCTGGTGGAGTTTGCCATCGTCTTTTTGATCTTCATCACGCTGGTATTCGCGATCATCGAGTTCACCCTGGCGGTCTTTCAATGGTCACGCATGGTTGAGGCAACAAGGGCCGGGGCGCGATTTGCCATTACCAATGATCCAGCCTGCGATGTCTTCGACAACCGACCCGATATCAGTATTGCCTGTAGCGGTGGGATCTTGCCCGGTGCCGGAACTGTTTCGAGGACACTCAGTAATTGCCCGGCAAATTCAACTGATCCGGGCTGCCGGATTGTCGCCGTGATGCGCAGCCGCTCACCGCTGATCCTCAGTGGTGGTAGTACCGTGACGATCAGCTACACCCATACCGAAACCGGTGATCCGCAAAGGCCGGAACCGGTACCGCTGGTCACGGTCAGCACTGACAGTGTCCCCTACCACTTCATGCTGCCCGGCCTGTTTGGGATCGATGCCACGATCACCATGCCTGGCTTCCAGACTACACGGGTAGGTGAGGATCTCTATACGCTTCGGCCTTAGAGAAAAGACGGTGTAGGGTGGCCAAGCTTGTTAGCCCGCCAGGGTTTGTATTTCATCGTTCCCACGCTACAGCGTGGGAATGCATCCACCGCTGCTCCGGTAGCGAGAACGATGAGGTATGAATAATGAGGTTTATCAAGGCATTTCTTGAGGATGAAACGGCAGCATCGATGGTGGAGTATGCGATCCTGCTGGCCCTGATTGCCATGGCGGCGATTGCGATCATCTTTGTGCTTGGTGAGACGCTGGAGGCGGCCTATCAAAGGACTGTTGACTGTTTCAATGATCCGCCCAGTTGCGAATAGCTAGCTTCAAGAAGGGTGGTGTTCCAGGGTGGGGCGACGCCTAACAGTAGCGGCCATGCGGAGGCATACCCAGGCCCGCCTGAATGGGTAGGAGCGGCGCCCCCGTCGCGATGGTATGGATTGAAAAATCGCGGCGAGGGCGCCGCTCCTACGGATTCCTACAAGGCGTGTCCCGTAAAAAAAAGTAAAAAAAAGACCGTTGGGAGTGGCGGAAAATGGATTGCCTTATACACTTAATAGGCAGGCAGTGATTGACTGTATGGATGAACAAAAGGAGATGTAATATGTTTAACTTGGTCAAGAAGTTTTACGATGAGGAATCCGGTGCGACGATGGTGGAGTATGCCATTCTGGTTGCCCTGATCTCGGTGGTGGCAATAGTGGTTATTGCGGTACTTGGACGGCAGATCGATGAGGCCTTTCAGGCTGTATCCGATGAACTTACAGCTGCCGGGATGACTGGTGGTGGTGAACCTCCTCCTTAATAAATACCATTAGTTGATAACTCAAAGATTTACTGGCCCTGTTTGAGAAAACAGGGCCATTCCATTATCAAAAAGAACCCAGCCTGCGTGATGGACATCCCTTATAACATGACACTCGCTCTGGTTCTGCTGCTGCCGATCCTGGTACTGGCGGCTCATCAAGACTATCGCCACCACAAAATCTCCAACAGCCTGAGTATGTCTGGCTGGCTTATCGGCCCGGTGGCGGCGTTTTTGCTAGCCGGGATGGCAGGCCTGACGAATTCGTTGTTGGGGCTGTTGCTGATGCTGGTGCTGTTTCTGCCGTTATGGCTGCTGTGCTGGTTTGGCGCCGGGGATGTCAAGTTGCTGGCCACGGTCGGTGCCTTTGTCGGGCTGGGCAATGTCCTGCCGGTGATCCTGGGGGTGACCGTGACAGGACTGCTGATGGCGATCGGGCTGCTTATCTACCATGGCAAACTGATGTTGTATCTGCGTCAATGGCTGGTCTTTCCGCTAAGTCGGAAATTGCCCACCATCACTACGGACAACGATCCGTTGTCGGCCGAAAATAAAATCAAACTTCCCTACGCAATCCCCATAGCATTCGGAACGATCGTGTCTATACTCTATTTACACCTATAGTCGAAATAGATAACGACTAAGGGGTTTCGGCGGTTACAACTATGAAAAAGGTCTTTCGCAATGTCAGCACAGAGCCAGGGAAATAGGGATGTAAACGAGGCGGGATATGATCCGCTGGTCTTTTACCGGCACAAGCGCATCGATCGGGAAGCCCGCCCTGCGCAACCGGCTATCCCCGCTGTGCCACCAGCCATACCCAAGAGCATCGAAGATCTGGGGATCTCCATCACCCTAATCCACAAGATGCTGCTCAAACACCTGTATATCGGCGGTACCCAGCGGTCGGATGATCTGGCCGACAAGCTCTGTATCCCGGTCTCGCTGCTGGAGTCCCCGATCGCCTTTCTCAAAAACGAGGCATTGCTGGAATCGCACCGGCGGATGCAGGCCAATATCGGCGAGATCCAGTATCTCAACCTGACCGACCGGGGGCGTGAACGGGCGCATGCCTATTTTGAGGACAACGCCTATGTTGGTCCATTCCCGGTCAGCTATGAGCAGTATTGCGAACGTGTGGCTCTTCAGACGGTGCGTGATCAGGTGGTCAACCGCACGCGCATTCAGCAGGTCTATGATGGCCTGGTGATTGACTCCGATGTGCTGCGCCAGGTCGGTGCGGCGTTTAATAGCGGCAACTCGATCTTCCTGTTCGGCCCGGCCGGTACCGGAAAGACATTTATCGCCAGTCAGATGGTGCGTCTTCTGGAGGGCGACATCTTTATCCCCTATGCCATCGAGGCGCACGGACAGATCATCCGGGTGTATGATCCGGCCAGCCACCAGGCGATCGAACAAACGGCAGAGATGCCGGCGGATCGACAAAAACTGCTGAC
>OBJA01002070.1_pt1 | contig 12298 bp, 12 predicted proteins | sample 1519751 | NCBI WGS metagenome assembly OBJA01 (sample SAMEA3881238, study PRJEB22517) | soil metagenome | biome: lake sediment; feature: soda lake sediment; material: sediment, water from around vicinity | place: India | collected 2013-12-23 | depth 3 m
CCGGAGGGCTGGGGCCATTTTTCCGCCCAGCTTCGTTGTACCCAAAGCACTCGCTACGCTCGCGGGGCAGGCTCTCAGTCGTTCATATAGGCCCAGGGCCTGCCCCATGAGCGTAGCGAATGTATTGGGCACTATATTTCTCTCCTTCCGCCTCGCTGGGCACAAAAATGGCCTCCAGCGACGATAATCCAAATAGTGTTAACAGGCCCTAAGCTGGGAGGTGTGAATCGGCCGCAATTCTACACGCGCAGCGACCCGGGCGGGCAGCAAAAGGACTCAAGGGGAAAATAGTTTGAGAGCAAAAAGCATTGTTGCTGGTCTCAATCAAGTAGCCTGAAGCAAAATCCCTCAGCAGAAGTCCAATCGCAAACTTATCTTTCACTCAAAACACAGACTTTGCCATGAATAAATTGACCCACGCTCTTGCCATCGCCACCACCAGTCTTGGCCTGTTACTGGTGGGACTGGTGGATTATTGGACGGGGCTCGAGATCAGGGCTTTCCCGTTGTATTTTGTCCCACTGATTTTTGCCGCCTGGCTACTGACTCCGTCCACCACGGCCTGGTTCTCGGGCATCGCCACTCTGATCTGGGTGATTGCCAATTTTGCCGGGGGCACGGAATACTCCCATGCTTACATCTGGATTATCAATTTCTTTACCCAAGGCAGCGCCTTTTTGCTGGTGCCGATGCTGGTGGCTGCCCTGCACCAGATTCTCGCCAGGGAACGCTCCCTGGCGCGGCTCGATCCCCTCACCGGCCTTGCCAATCGCCGCGCTTTCTACAGCGACAGCCAGAAAATCGTCGAACTGTGTCACCGCAAAAGCCGACCGGTGAGTATTGCCTACATTGACCTCGACAATTTCAAGCAGGCCAATGACCAGTTTGGCCACGACTCTGGTGACCGGCTGCTGCAAACCGTGGCGCACACACTGACCACCACCGTGCGCGCCAGCGATCTGTGCTGTCGCATTGGCGGTGACGAATTCATCATCCTTATGCCAGATACTGAGAAAAGCGACGCCAGCATCGTTCTGGAGCGCTTGCACACAGCCTTGCTTGAAGAGAAGACGTTGCGCGAACTCTCCGTCACAGCCAGCATCGGGGCAGTCAGTTTTGACCGGGCGCGACGGGATCTCGATCAGATGGTTATCGCCGCCGACAAAATCATGTACCAGGTTAAAACAGCCAGCAAAAACCGCGTACATATCGAATCCCAAGCGGCATGATGAGTGATTTCTGGTCACAAACCTGTGCAGTCACTGTTGACGCTGCTTATCCAGACGGGATAATCAGCATCACTCCAGCCATCATAAACACAACAGTCGAGGTTACAACATGATCCAGCGCCAGCTATGCACCACCGCCATTATCCTGGCGTTTGCACTCGCCCCCCTTACCGCCCTGGCAGAAGGTTACAAACCCGAGGTCATCAGCAAGGTGCTGCACCGCGCTACCACTACCAGCAACGGTGCGCCCATTGTCTATCCCCGCACAGAACACCCCGAAGTTTCGGCACTCGACATCGTCATACCCCCGGGCGCAGAAACCGGCTGGCACAAACACCCCGGCCCGCTCTACACCTATGTGCTGTCAGGCGCCGTGGAAGTCGAAGTCGAGGGTGGCAAAAAGACAACCTTTGGCGAAGGGGATGTGATCTACGAAGTGGTGGACACGCTGCACAACGGCGTCAATCACGGTACGGTCGATGCCCACCTGATTGTGTTTGCGCTGGGTAGCGAGGGAGAAGCGCTGGTGGTGCCGAAGGAGTGATCAAGAGCGGTCTGACGTCAGACTGTCTTCAAGCCACACAAGCGAAGCCATTCGCCCCGTCACCCCATCGCGGCGATAGGAATACCAGTTATCACTATCTGTGACGGTACACAGCCCTCCACCGTAAATCGCGCTGACGCCGAGGCTTTGCAGCTCGGCGCGGGCCAGGGCATAAATATCCGCAAGTCGTTTACCTGGATATGACGGGGAAGTTGCAAAGCAGGCAGGTATCGCCTGACGGTGGAGGCCGTCAACCGCATTCTCCTCAAAGGCGGTAACCACCTCTGCTCCCACTTCAAAACAGGCAGGGCCGATAGCTGGCCCCAACCAGGCGAGAATATCCGTGGGCGCAACCGCCATGCTCGCCACGGTGTTGCGCAGGATACCGGTTGCCAAACCGCGCCAACCGGCGTGGCTGGCGGCCACCACTGTCCCGGCGCGGTCACAAAACAGCACAGGCAGGCAGTCTGCGGTCATCACCACACAGGGATGGCCGGTGCGACTGAGGCTGGCATCTGCCCGGTTATCCGGGCCAGAGCCAACATCAAGATTCAGCACACGGGTGCCATGCACCTGCTCCAGCCAGCCGGGTTCGCGGGGTAATTCAAGCTGCTGTCGCAACCGGCGGCGATTTTGCGTCACCGCATCGCTGCTGTCCCCCACATGCAAGGCCAGATTGAAGGCATCCCAGGGAGGCAGACTGACCCCGCCCCGGCGGGTGGTGACCGCCGAGCGCACATTGACCGGCGCGGGCCAATCGGGTATCAGCAGGTTGGCCGCCATTTAACCCTTTGCCAACACGGCAAGCAGATTGACAAGATCGGGGCTCAGGGGGACTTCCCAGCGCATGCGCTCGCCGCTGCCGGGGTGATCAAGGCTCAGGGCTACCGCATGAAGGGCCTGGCGTTTGAAACCCCGCAGCGCCTCAATCAGCTCGTCACTGGCGCCCTTGGGCAGCTTGAGTCGACCGCCATAGGCGCTATCACCCACCAGGGGGAAACCCGCATGGGCCATATGTACGCGAATCTGATGGGTGCGACCCGTCTCCAGGTTAACGCGGATATGGGTATGGGCGGAGTAACGCTTCACCACACGATAATGGGTGACCGCCTCCTTGCCGCCGTGCACCACCGCCATGCGCGTGCGCTGGCGCGGATGACGACCGACAGGAGCATCCACCGTGGCGCCGGACACCAGCACCCCCTGCACCACCGCTTCGTACTCGCGGCTGACACTGCGATCCTGCAACTGCGCCACCAGGGAGTTCTGGGCGCGCTGCGTGCGGGCGATCACCATCAGCCCGGACGTATCCTTGTCGAGACGGTGAACGATACCGCAGCGCGGCAGCAGGGATTGATCCGGGTAGCGGTGCAACAGGGCATTGAGCAGCGTGCCCTGGGCGTTACCGGCGCCGGGGTGAACCACCAGACCCACCGGTTTGTTGATCACCAGAATGTCATCATCCTCGTAGATCAGCTCGAACGGGATATCCTCTGAGACCCAGTCCCCCTGCTCTTCCAGCTCGGTTTGCAGGTCAAGGCGCTCACCGCCATACACCTTGTCGCGACCCCGGCAAGGTTGACCATTGAGTGTAATGGCGCCATCCTTGATCCACTGCTGGAGTCGCGTGCGGGAATAATCCGCAAAGAGCGTGGCGGCCACCTGGTCAAGTCGCTGGCCTGCACATTCGGCGGGAACGGTGGCGCCAAGGCGTATTTGCGTGTCTGTCATGTTTAGCTTGCCTTACAGCTGTGGTTAAATAACGATCCTTTGGGTAATATCCGGGCCGGTCCGACGACACTGACCTGCGCTGACCTTATTCAGCATTACAACGATTTTTGCAGGGCTGCGCTCCCCGCACAACGGCAATCACAGAGAATCTGATAATTTATGCGACTCATTACCCTAGTGCTTGTGGCCATGATGACCCTCTCCGGTTGCTCCTGGATGCCTTTTTTCGGCAAAGATAAAGAGGATGAGGAGTCCAAAACAGCCCATTACACCGAAACAGACTTCTACGATGTCATCCAGCGCAACCTCAACTCCCGCAACTGGAAGGTGGCCATCCAGAACCTGCAAGCCCTGGAAGCCCAGTTTCCTTTTGGCACCTACGCCGAGCAGGCCCAGCTGGAACTGATTTATGCCTACTACCGCTCCGCTGATTACGATGCCGCCATGAGCGCTGCTGACCGCTTTATCCGCCTGCACCCGCGCCATCCCAACGTGGATTACGCCTACTACATCAAGGGGCTCTCCTCCCTCGCTTCGAGCCGCAACTTTTTCGGTAACTTCCTTCCCACTGACCAAACCAGCCGCGATCCCGGCGCCGCGCGCGAAGCGTTCGCCATTTTTGCCGAGCTGATCAGCCGCTTCCCGGAGAGCAGCTATGCGGCGGATTCCCGCAAGCGCATGATCTTTTTGCGCAACCTGCTGGCCCGTTACGAAATCCACGTCGCCAACTACTACTTCAAGCGCGAGGCCTACCTGGCCGCCGCCAACCGCGGTCGCTACGTGGTGGAAAACTTCCAGCAAACCCCGGCGGTTCCCGACGGACTCGCCATCATGGCGGAAGCCTACCACCTGCTGGGCCTGAATGACCTTTCCACTGATGCCATCAGGGTGCTGGCTGCCAATTATCCCGAATACCCCAGCTTCAACAGTGATGGCACCTTCGTCTATCAGGGCATTGCCCCGGACGACAGCAAAACCTGGGTCAAGCGCCTCACCATTGGACTTTACGACAACGCCAGGCCGCCCTATTTTGACACCCGCCATCTGTACAACCCCTCGGCCCTGAAACCACCCCAGGAAGACGATCAGCCCAGCGGCAGGAGCTGGCGCAGCTGGTTCACCTTCGGGCTAATCAAGTGAACCGGTTCACTGGCTGTTAAAAAGGGGCGCATTATGCGCCCCTTTTTTGTTGATTATTGTCCTGCCCCCGGATTTCCATTCGATTCCACCTTTATTCCTCACTGAATGCTGCAAAGCGCTCGGCGAGGTAGTCAATCAGGGTGCGCACAGAAGTCAGCAGGCCGCGCCTTGAGGAAAAAACCACATGCACAACCTCCCGTCATGGCGACCATTGCGGGATTAATCGCAACAGGGAACCGGCCGCCAGCTGATCGCGCACCATCATCACCGGCAGCTGCACGACACCCACTCCGGCAAGCGCGGCCGTGCGCAGGGCGATCATTTTGGTGGTGACAAAGCGCGGCCTGCGGGGGCAAAACCGCCATGATCCGCCGCCTGGACGTAGCAGTACAGATCATTCAGATCCTCGATCGTTCTGAAAGTAGGTCTCTGAAGCCTATTTAAACAGACTACACAACACAGTGTCTCGAAACTATGATTTATCGCACGATGACAAACACCCCATCGTCGGAGACAAACATGAAAAGTATTCTCGGTGTATACAGCCCTCCTCCTCCCCACTGGGTGGGAGACGGCTTCCCGGTGAGTTCACTGTTTTCGTACCAAAGCCATGGTGTGCAGCTCAGCCCCTTTCTGCTGCTCGACCATGCTGGCCCTGCGGATTTTGCTCCCGCCACCCACCAGCGCGGTGTCGGCCAGCACCCCCACCGAGGCTTTGAGACAGTCACCATTGTCTACAAGGGAGAGGTGGCCCATCGGGATTCGACCGGCCAGGGCGGCGTAATTGGCCCCGGCGATGTGCAGTGGATGACCGCTGGCGCCGGTATCTTCCACGATGAATTTCACTCCCCGGCGTTTACTCAAGCCGGCGGCACCCTCGAAATGGTGCAGCTGTGGGTGAACCTGCCCGCCAGGGACAAAATGGCCAAACCTGGCTACCAGGCGATCAGCAAGCAGGATATTCCTGTAGTGCCACTGCCCGACAACAGTGGCAGCGTGCGAGTGATCGCCGGGGAATACGCAGGTCACACAGGCCCTGCGGAGACCTTCACCGCGATGAATGTGTGGGATATGAGCCTGACAGCAGGCGGTGTCAGTGAACTGACCCTGCCTCCAGGCTGGAGCGCGGCCCTGGTGGTGTTGCGCGGAACGGTGCTGGTCAATGGCCATGCCGTTGCCCGCGAAGCGCAGTTAGTGGTGCTCGACAAAAGTGGCACCCACATCTGCATCGAAGCCAATAGTGATGCCAGCGTACTACTCTTAAGCGGTGAGCCTATCGATGAGCCCATCGCCGGTTATGGTCCCTTTGTGATGAACAGCCAGGAGGAAATTGCCACGGCCATTGCTGATTTCAACAGCGGCAATTTTGGCCGGATAGTGGATTCCGTGTCCCGGCGACTATAGTCATAACTGGATCGCCATAGCAGAACACCCCTGAACAGGCGGGCAGGCATTACAGTTGATAATTCAATGACAACAGGAGGCATTATGAGCAACACCCGTTGGTCTGCAAGTTTTGGTTCGTCCCGTGAATGCCCGCTGGTTGACGGGCCCACCACATCCAGCGCCTGACGCCGCGCATCGCCGATGTGGGCGGGATTTCAGTGGCCCGGGCCATACCCACCAAGGCGCGCCGCTTGATCGGCGCCTGGTGCTTTCTCGATCATGCCGGCCCCGCCACCTTTGCTGAAGGCAATCCCGGTATGCGGGTGGGGCCGCACCCCATATCGGCCTGCAAACCTCTACCTGGATGCTGGAGGGCGAAGTGCTGCACCGCGACAGCTTGGGCAACAAGCAGGTGATTCGCCCCGGCCAGGTTAACCTGATGACCTCAGGCCACGGCATCTCCCACACAGAAGAGACAGTGCCCGGCCAGAACAAGCTGCACGCGGCGCAATTGTGGATTGCCCTGCCCCTGGCCGACAAGGACACGCCACCGCGCTTTGATCATTACCCACAATTACCCGCCTGGTCGCAGGACAGCGTCAATTTCACCCTGCTGGTGGGAGAATTTATGGGGCACCAGGCCCCTACCCTGTCCTTTTCACCCTTGCTGGGAATGGATATTGTCGCTGGGGAACAATCGCAAATTACCCTTCCCCTGCGGGAAGATTTTGAATACGGGCTTTTTGTGCTGGAAGGCAATCTTGAAATAGACTGCGAGAGCTTTGCCACCAACGAGCTGGCATACCTCGGCATCCATCGCAACAGCGTCACCTTCTCGCTCCCTGCGGGATCGCGTGTTCTGCTGGTGGGCGGCGAACCCCTCGACGGGGATATTTTTATCTGGTGGAATTTTGTCGGCCACAGCAAGGAGGATATTGCCCAGGCCTTGCAGGACTGGAACAGTGGCAGCGGGCGCTTTGGCGTTATCCATGGCTACGATGGCGATGCGCTGGTGGCGCCTGCACTTCCGCTGTAAAAACCGGGAAGGCAGACAATAGCTGGAAACACTGCCAGCGAATCACCCGAAGTGAGGCGGGGCTGCTCGAATCGGTCGCATCAACGGCAAAAAACCCGGCGCTGCGGAACTCGCAAATAACGCTCAGACAGGTCCTCGCGAAAACTCCGGCTTTTTTGTCGTTGATAGCAGCGGCCTGATTGATTCGAGCAGCCCCGCCTCACTTCGGCTTTACCCTTCTGCCAAAAATAAACTCTTGCAGATAAAGTACTAAATGGAGGGCGGATACAAGGAGCAAGGGCAGTCCCGTCAGGGGAGAAAATTCCGGGGCCAGTCAGACCCTGCTTCTACTTGCAAAATTTTCGGGGCAGTCGCGAGGACTTGTCTGAGCGCTTTGTGCGAGTTCCGCAGCGCCGGAAATTTTGCAAGCATTAGGGTCGGCCCCGGAGTTTTCTCCCCTGACGGGCTGGGGTCGGGGCACAGGCCTTCATGACAACACAACCAGGTGCATCAATCGGTAAACACCGGCATCGCCACAAACTCCCACAAAATGGCGGTGGCAACCAGTACCAGCACCATGTACACCAGGGCCATCATAAATACCGCACTGGCGTAGAGAAAACCGCGTTCCTCCGGCACCTTCATCACTGGCGGCACCCCCAGATACAGCAAGCGGATGGCGTAACCACAGGCAGCAGTGGCGAGCAGCACATCAAACCACCACACCGGATACACCGCGAAAGCCCCGGCGAGAAAAATCGGCGTGCAGGCGTAACCCATCAGCACCATACCCTTGATGGGAAACGAGCTGGCCGCATAGGTGCTGGACATCCAGTGGATCATCCAGCCGATAAAAATTACCGCACCCATCAAACCGGCGTAAAACAATACCGCCAGGGGGAAGCCACTCTCCGCTGTGAGGCGTGTGACATCATCGCCCAGTATCCGCCAACCGTAGTGGGTGGTGCCAAAGTAAAAGGCAATGGCCGGGATCAACGCCATCACTATCGGATAGGGCAACAGCTTCTTGATCTCATGATCGGGCAGCGCGGCGATTTTTTCCCAGGTTTTTACCGGATCCAGCAGAATTCCGAAAATGTGTCCGAACATGATTTTCCTCCAGTGTTATTGCGTCTTATAGCGGTGAAGTACATTTACTGCATTGATAAATATCAATCACTGTCCAGAAGCGCTGTGATTGCGACCACCTTCCTGTTGCAACTGTGCATGATCCCCGTGGCCGGAATGCCCGCCGCCATCCATCGCGCCATGGCCACTGTGAACAGCCACCGATGCCAAAGTCCAAACCCCGAAGGCGATCATTGCCAGCGCCATCAACTGGCGCAGGTATCGGCCCTGTAACAACTGCCGGATGCGGGCGGAAAACAGCCCTCCCGCCACCATGGCCGGGGCGGTGCCAAGGCCGAAAAACACCATCATCAGCCCGCCCTGCGCGGGCGATTGCGCGGTAGCCGCATAGGCCAGGGCGGTATACACCAGCCCGCAGGGCAACCAGCCCCACAGCATCCCCAGCAATACTGCCTGACCCGCACCCTTCACCGGCAACAGGGGCCGACCCAGTGGCTGCAAGCGACGCCAAAGTCTGCCACCGACTTTTTCCAGATACACCAGAATATTCCACCAACCGGCCAGATACAGCCCCATCAGCACCAGGATCACACCCGCCAGGATTCTCAACCACGGTCCCAAGGCGAGAAACTCCCGCCCCCAGTAGCCAAGGCTTGCCACCAGCAACCCCGCCAGACCGTAACTGAGAATGCGCCCCAAGTTATAGCCCAGCACCAATTGCGGGCCGCGCACCCTGTCACTGGCCATATTTACACCATTCACTGTATTGCCACTGCTGGCAAAACCCAGGCCGCTGGCAATACCGCCGCACATGCCCACGCAATGGCCGGACCCCAGCAGGCCGATCATCAGCATGGCGAGCAGTGACAATGGCTCAGTCATCGCACTTTTCCGCTGCAGAATCGTTGGCGTCGGGTGCGGGCGGGTCGAGGTCGTCGTCAAACAGAATCTGCTCCCCCTCCCGGTCTATATCGTCGTACTGCCCCGAATTCACCGCCCAGAACAGCAGCCACACCGCCACTCCCAACACCACCAGGGACAGGGGAATAAGAAAATACAGGCTCTCCATCAGCCAGCGCTCCCGCCATCGTGGCGGCGCACCTTCGCCAGGCGCAAGGCATTGAGCACCACCAGCAGAGAGCTGAGGGACATGCCGATGGCCGCCAGCCAGGGGGCAATCATGCCCGCCGCCGCCAGGGGCAGCGCCAGCAGGTTGTAGCCCAAGGCCCATGCGTGGTTCTGACGAATAACGGCACGGGTTTTGCGGGCCAGGCTGATGGCCGAGGCAAGAGTATCGAGGTTGCCGGATACCAGCAGGGCATCGGCATGCAGACGGGTAATATCCACCGCATCCCCCATGGCCACCGACACATCGGCGCCACTTAGCACCGGCACATCATTGATACCGTCACCCACCATCATCACGCCTTCACCGGAGGATTGCAGGTGGCGAATATGGGCGAGCTTGCTTTCCGGGCTGGCACCGCCGTTCCAGCGGGGAATGCCCAGTCGCTGCGCCATGCTGGCTGCGGCGGCGGGCCGGTCACCGCTGAGCAGTTCCACGCTCACCCCTTGCCGTTGCAGCTGTTGTACAGCGCTGGCAGCGCCGGGGCGCAATTCATCCTCCAGGTGAATCCAGCCCAGCAGTTCGCGCTCGCTGGCCAACACCAGCCACAGACCCTGCTCCCGGGGTGGCTGCGGAGCAGTAAATCCAAAACTTTCGACAACAAAGTCAGGCTTGCCCAATCGGTAGTGCAGCCCCTGGCAGATGGCCGAAACCCCCTGCCCCACCACCATTTGCACTTTATCCACGGCTGGCAGTGGTCCGGTAATGGCGCTGAAGGCGCGGGCAATGGGATGTGAAGATCCCTTCTCAAGGGCAGCAGCCAGGGCGAGAATGCCTGCCTCATCTGTATCAGCCAGGGGAATGACCGCGCTGATACGCATATTGCCCAGGGTGAGAGTGCCGGTCTTGTCGAACACGCAATGGTCGATAGTGGCCAGGGTTTCCAGTACATGGCCCTTGCGGATCAAGAAGCCGCGCCGCCGCAACTCACCAGTGGCAACGGTGAGGGCCGTGGGGGTGGCCAGGGCCAGGGCACAGGGGCAGGTTACCACCAGCACTGACAGAGTTACCCAGAGTGCCCGACTGGGGTCAATAAACCACCAGGCGGTGGCGACCACCATGGAAACCACCAGTACTGCCGCCACAAACCAGCTCGCCACCCTGTCGGCAACCACCGCCCGGTGGGGCTTTTCCGCCTCGGCGGCGCTGACCATATCGAGAATGGTTCCCAGCCGGGTAGTGGCGCCGGTGCGGCTGACAATCACTTCAAGGGGGTTGTCCAGGTTCACCGTACCGGCACTGACAACACTGCCAACAACCTTGGCTACGGGGCTTTGTTCGCCGGTCAGGGCAGCTTCGACCACACTGCTGCGACCCCGGGCCACTTCGCCATCACAGGGAAGGGTGGCGCCGCTGGCTACGCGGATGCGATCCCCCGCAACCAGGCCCTTTACCGGCACCAACTGGTCTGCACCATCGCTGCCAATGCGGGTTGCCACTGGCGGAATCAGACGCGCCAGCCCGCCGGAAAAATACTGGTTGCGGTGGCGCACCCGCATTTCCAGGTAGCGCCCCAGCAACAGCAAAAAGGTAAACATTGACACAGAATCAAAATACACCTCACCGCTCATGGTCACTGTCGCCCACAGGCTGGCGGCATAGGCCAGGGCAATGGCCAGTGACACCGGCACATCCATCACCAGGTAGCGCACCTTCAGGCTGCGCCAGGCGGCGGCAAAAAACGGTTGGGCTGAAAAGAACACTACCGGCGTGGTCACCAGCAGGCTGACCCAGCGCAGTATCGCCACCCATTCAGGGTCGATACCACTGTAGGCCCCGGCGTACAGGCCGATGGCGGCGTGGCCAGCCTGCATCATGCCCAGCCCCGCAACCCCCAGGCGCAGTAAAAACAGCCTCGCTTCCCGGCTGAGCTTCTTTTCCGCCGCCATATCTCCACTGGGGCGGGCCTCATAGCCGACCTCCTCGAAGGCGGCAAGAATGTTGCTGAAGCGGGTTCTTTCACCATCCCACCGTACCCGGCAACGGTGGTTGGACACATTCACCGCAACCGATAGCACACCGGGGATCTTGCCCAGATGATGCTCAATCAACCAGGCGCAGGCGGAACAGGTAATGCCAGTGACGGACAGCTCGGTACTGAGGTCGCCTCCGGGCAGGCGCTGGACAAAATCCTCCTGAACCTCAGGCAAATCGTAACTGGCAAGGGGATCCCCCGGGTCCTGGGGGCTGGCCCCGGGGCGGTCGGAAAAGCGCGAACGGTATTGATAGAAGCGCTGCAGCCCGCCATCGATAATGGCCCCCGCCACCGCCTGGCAGCCCGGGCAGCACATGGGCCGGGCAGCGCCGTCGATCACCACCGGATAGTCGGCGCCAGGGGGAACCGGCAGGCCGCAGTGGTAGCAATCAGCGGCAATTTGCTGGCGGCTGTTCATCCCGGAATCAGCCCCGCCCACCGGACTTGAGGTGAATGCTGTGGCCCTGGCGGAAATCCAGCTCACCGTTAAGGCGCCACAGGGGATCAGCAGCGGGCTCAAGGCGCAGGTAGTAACGCTGCTGCGGCACCACCTCCAGATCGGCCCGGTAGCGGCCCGCTCCTGTAGAGGCCAACACCAGGGAATGATCCAGATCGGCACTCATGGGATGCAACAGGCGCAGCAGCAGCTGACGGGGCTGCTCACCGTCGCCAACCAGGGAGACCAGCACCTCACCGCTGACCTTGTCAAAGACAACCTCGGCGGAAAGCCCCAGGGCAGTGGCAGCATTGTCCTGGCCGAGGCTTTCGTTGATCGCCCGGCCCTCCTTGTAGTAGTTGTCGATCACCAGGTCATCGGCATATTTAAAGGCAATAAACACGGTGATCAACGCCGCCACCACCACTGTGGAAGGCAGGGCTATCAAAAACCAGGGCCAGAACTGACGGTACCAGGGTTTGGGTCCTTTAACTGCAATCGGCAACATATCTCTCCTTTACGGCTAGGGCCTGTTAACACTATTTGGATTGTCGGCGTTGCGCCTGAAAAAGCGCCAATCGAGGCACGACGAGCGTGGTTTGGTGGACCCAAATGAGCGAGGAGTAA
>OBJA01002071.1_pt1 | contig 12293 bp, 8 predicted proteins | sample 1519751 | NCBI WGS metagenome assembly OBJA01 (sample SAMEA3881238, study PRJEB22517) | soil metagenome | biome: lake sediment; feature: soda lake sediment; material: sediment, water from around vicinity | place: India | collected 2013-12-23 | depth 3 m
CGAGAAGAAGGCGAGCGGAAGATGACCATCCTGGCCGTTGGCGATGACGACCAGAACATCTATCGCTTCCGGGGCGCGAGCGTTGAGTTCATCAGGAGATTCCAACAGGATTACAATGCCGAGATCCACTACCTCGTAGAAAATTATCGATCAACTGCTCATATCATTGCCGCGGCCAACTGCCTCATTGACCGCAATATCGACAGAATGAAAACCGGCCACCCCATCCGTATAAATCGGTCACGGCAGAACCTGCCTGCTGGCGGTAACTGGCAGCTCAAGGATTCGATGGCCCAGGGGAGGGTACAGGTTCTCGAGGTGGGAAACGTGAACACCCAGGCGACGATACTGCTCGAGGAATTGCAACGCCTGCGCCGGGCGGGCCCGGTGGAAATGAGTAATTGTGCAATTCTGGCTCGTGAATGGAAGGATCTTGACCGGATACGAACCGCCTGTGAGGATGCAGGATTGCCGGTCAGCCTGTGCTGGGGGCGTCATGGGAATTTCCCTCGTCTTACCAGAATCCGCGAAAATGCAGATATGCTGGAACGCCTGCATGCAATGCGAACGGAGACGATCACTGGCAGCGAAGGACTGGCGATGCTCAGCAAGATGCATCCGGATTGCACGGTCTGGAGCGAGAACCTGAAACGGATTCTTCAGGACTGGGTCGAGGAAACCGGTGATACCCCACAACCCGTCTCAGCCATCGAGGAATATCTTTATGAAACGCTCTCTGAGCAAGGCAGGTCGAAGATCATCGGTAACGGTCTTTTCCTTGCGACTGCTCATTCCGTCAAGGGGTTGGAGTTCGATCACGTCTTCATCCTCGGCGACAGTTGGAAAAAAAGCGTAGGATCGAATATCGAGGATGAGCGACGACTGTACTATGTGTCGATGTCACGGGCCCGGGAGACGCTGCACCTTTTTTCGTTAGCATCTTTTCCCAATCCTCATGTTTCGGTGTTGACCGGGGATTTTCTCTTATCGCGGCCAACTTCTTGCGATATGAAAGGACCAGGAAAAGCTCCCAGTTATGGGCTGCTGGGTATGGATGACCTCTTTCTCGATTTTGCCGGCATCAAACCGGAGAATCATCCCGCGCGTCTGGCGTTGAAGAAGAGCAAGGCAGGAGACAAGTTGAGTATAGATGTGAGAAACAAGTGCTTAGAGCTGATAAACATCGATGGTATCGCAATAGCCCGGTTATCTAGAAAGGCCCAGATTGAGTGGGCTGAAAGGCTTGGGGGTATCCAGGACATCCGCACTGTGGCTCTTGTCAGGCGATATAAGGAAGATGTTGCGGATAAAGATTTTCACACTTGTTGCTTTGGACACAGTTGGGATGTTCCAATTGTTGAATTTATAAGTTGATTGCAGATATTATAAAAAGACTGGAAAGTTGAACAAGCTCATTTTCGGATCAATCTGTTATAGCTTTTATACCATTTTTTGGTGACGAGAAGTTATTAAGCCTGTCATTAGTTGGCGAACCTGTTTCTGCTGAGCTTGAGTCATAATGACCGCTATACCAAGCGCGATTGTCGTGTTCGTGATCCGGCGATCAACAGCAAGATCAAAGTGATTAGTGCCGCTGCAATAGCTATACAGAATGGGGCAGTGGGGTATGTAGGAAAAAATTGGACAGACATGAAAGCAATAGTTACCCCACTTACGTGTCCCCAGTGTTCCCATAACTCAAGATCCGCCTTACAGCAATCTGCTTTTGCAAGCTCTTTGATTGCATAAACACTACCGCCACCAAACCCACAAAACACCCATGTTAGTTTAAGTAAAAAAGGTTGTCCTTCAACGAGAAATAACATAACCCCAAGATTAAGTACCACCCATGCATGGCCAACTATAGCTGAGTAAAATGCTGATAATTTAAGAATCTTTTTTAATAATACGCTGGCAGAGATATATGAAAACCATCCCAAGGCAAACCACATAGAAGCTCCTAAAGGCTGGGAAATGGGTCCATCTGCCATTTGACTCTTAGGAGAAAGTAAAAAAGATAGCAGCACATATGCATAAACAAAGTAATGGGTTTGGTGGAAAAACATTATCCAGCCAAAATCATAGGCTTTAAATTCGTTTTCGAGATTAATAAAAGAAATTTTACTTTTATTTTCGAGTGCGGAAGGCATCAGTAAAAGAAATGATACAATGGCAATGTAGAAAATCAAAGTTAACCCAATGTTAAAGCACCCAATGATACCGAAGACGAAACCTGCAACTCGCGTTAAGCGCTTTGTGCTAACTGATACCAAATTCTGGCCAGGCAAGAGATACTCACGAGCACTTTGCAATCCTGAACTCATGAAAACAGTTGATAAAAACAGCAGCCAAACGTTAGTTTCTCCGAATTGAAACAATAAAACTGCACAACCAAGTGCACAGGCCGCAGCTTTTAAATTAAAGTGGAGAGGGTTTCGTGCTAAACATCCTATCTGGTAAGCGAGAACTAATGCTAGCCCAATAGAAAGATCGAAAATAATAATACCACTGGTTAGAATGCCGGTTTCCAGTGTACCAGAAAAAAAACTGAAAATAAGGTATAAAAAAGAGTTGCTACATTTAACTTCTGGCGAAGCCAGTGATGTTATCTTTCCCATATGTTCTCCTCATTAGTGTTTGAAGAATTCGACAAAATCAATATGTTCCTGATGACACAGTTGCTTTAATTGCTGTGCGGTTTCACTCCAGTAAATTTGATCACAAGCTTGGTATTGCCATATATCTGGTAATTGACAAGAATCATAAACTGATGAAAGTCTTGCTCGGATACCACCGTGCATATTTATTGCTTCAGCCCATACAGCATCCACATAAGGGCTTACAGCTTCGATGATAGCTTGGACATCAGTTACATATGGTAGTATAGGACCTATAAAAACATAAGTTGACACATTATTAGCGCGGAGCTTCTCCATAGTATGGAGGCGTTCTTGCACGGATGATGCTCCAGGTTCGAATTTCCTTCGTATTCTTTCGTCTAGAATAGAAAGACTGATACCAATTGAAGCATTTGTTCCTGCAAGTTTTAGTAAATCTAAATCTCGTAAAACTAGATCTGATTTTGTAAGTATAGAGAAAGTAATATTATGTTTAATAAGTAAGCGGATGCAAGATCTCGTTAATTTATATTTTTTTTCAATTGGTTGATAAGCATCGCAAACTGATCCTATTAAAACAGTATCTTTCACACTACTTTTGAGAAGCTGTTGTGATAGTATTTCGGGACTGTTGATTTTAACATCGACAAAAGATCCCCAAGGTTCAGTATGCCCTGTAAAACGACGCATAAAACAAGCATAGCAATATACGCAATTATGTAAACACCCTGTATATGGATTCAAGCAATAAGGTGATTTCGGAAGTTTGCTTTTCTGGAGAACAGTTTTTGCTTTTATTTCTCGAATCATGACGTGCTACCTTATGCTCTGAGAATTATTCAATTGATAAAGACAAAGCCTTTTCAGGGCAAAGAGTCAGGCAGAAACCACATCCCTCACATTTCTCTTTAAGTATGGTTGGACCATGTGCAGTCATTTCTATGGATGTACACATGAGCTGCCTTGAACAGGATCCACAAGACGTGCAAAGTGAATTATCGATCTGCACTCGAACCTTCTCGCGAAATTGTTGGGTTGGTTGATGCTCATCTTCACCTAATCCGTAGGAGTTTAAATCATCAATTGCACGTCTAATCCATCCCGGACCTTCCTGAATAATACTCGTTGCTACTTGAACGGCATTTGCGCCTAGGGACAAAAGTTGCATAATATCTGCAAAGTTTCGCACTCCTCCGCCAGCAAGAATCGAAAGACTAGAACTTTTCCTTAGGCGATAGACATATTCACAAACTATTGGTAATTGCCAATATCCGAACAAAGAGGCTGCATAAGCCTCTTCTGTGAAATATGAATCAGGAAACCCTGCTTCATGTAAGAAATTAGTTTTTGGTAAATGGGTTCTTAATGAATCCAGAACTGACCAACCAGAAATCCCTGTTCCCTCAAATAGTTCAATAGCTGCTCCTGGTCGTATCTCTTGGTTTAACTTAGGTAAAAGATGAAGATGGCTTTTCTGTCGTAAATGATTGATGAGATTGCGCAGGCGGTTTTGCGTGATTGATAAAGAAAGGTCTTCTTGCAGATAAAAAAAGTCTAATTGAACACAAGGCGGATTATAAGGTTCGAAAATCCTCAAAGTTTCAAGCCAATCAGAAAAATCAAGAAAAAATGCGGCAATACTTGGAATTACAATTAAGTTAGAGCGCTTTTGAACATCTTCTAGGAGTGAACAGCCCATCTCGGGGTGTAAAAGTTCACGAGATAATGTTGAAGTGCCCCAGAGTCCCCGAACTGATTTTTGGAATCGTCTACCGCCTTGGTCTGTTGGCATGCTTTTGATAGTGTGGCATGATTTTAAAACTGCTGCTCCAGCTCCTGCATCAGCACATCTCAGTAATCTTTCCATATCTTCTGTCGCTGGACATGAAGCGACGACAATAGGGTTCGGTATTTCAAGTTCTCCAATTTTGTATACTTTCAATATTGGTTTCATAGTCTTCCTCCTATACGAGAATCATTTCGGGGCCTGTCGTTAATGCTGGTGTATCAGTGTAGCTTTTGTCTTTGTTTATGAAGCCAAAAATTCTACATTCTTTAGGGTACTTACCCTGTAGACCGATTCGAATCTCATGCGCTCTTGCGCGACAAGATAAATAGTCATCCTCGAGAATATTGCCCGCAACAAAGCTATTGCTCAGGGGATCTCCATTAAGGCCATATGCCCATGGGCATACAAGCAAAGAGCCGTTGGGCATAACACACCATGTACCGTTTCCCATTTTGCACACGAAGGAACTTTCACTATTTGAGAATTTCTTTAATGCACACTGTACCTTGATGGCGGGCCCATCTGGATACTGTGCCGCAAGGGCTAAAAATTGTTTGATTGCATAATGATAAGTTTCGGGGGAAGGTTCTAACCCTCCTATTGGATTTATGTCTGCTCCACGGCCAACTGGAAAAAATCTCATTAGAAGTAACTCGCTTATTCGTGAGTCCCTCGCTGAAAAGAAAATTTCACGAATTTTGCTTGGAATACAGTTTTCTGAGGTAAGTGGACATTCGATGTGTAGATCCATACCGAAGCTATGTATCTGAGATGCGAGACTAATATTATCAAACGAATATTGGCGACATGCGTCAAAGGTCACATGTATAGCACCTGGCCTTTGATCCGGCCCGACATCACTAGTTGCTTTCAACCAGCTTCGGATTGACTTAGCTGTTGAAGTTACTGAGACTTTCTTTCGAGACACGACTCTTTTTAATAAATATGGAATCAAATTTTCATAGACCCAAGGAAGCGCAAGGCAATCACCTCCTGAGAGGTCAAACTCAGCGGTCGGATTGAAAAGTAAAAGCTTATCAATTACTGAACACCATTCGTAATTTGTGAGCTCTCTGCCAGCTAGTTGCTCAGTCTCGGAACGTTTTTGGCACCCTGTGACGGATTGACAGTAGATAGCGTCTACGGCGCAGGATGTGCAATTCTCTGTGCAGCAGCGAGTGAGACTAAGAAGGAATGTTGCATGTGGACTTTTGAGGCTTTTGTTGCTTTCTTTGTGTTTTTCTGCATTTGTCGTAATCATTTTCATTCTCAGCTCTTTATGAGCTTGACCTCAAGTTTAAGAGATGATGAAAAGAACCACCTGTGGAGTCTTCTCAGTAACTTCGCTTCAAGCTGCCTTTAAGGTTAATAGAAAAATAACCACAGGTTAATTTTTGGTCAAGAAAAAAATAACTGTGGGTTACTTCAAAAATAACCAAAGATGGTTATAATAGTTAAAACAAGGAGTTGTGGTGATCGAAATAGGAAGGAATTCGTTTGATGACAGGAAGTCTTGGTCAGATCGCAAAGCAGATGCCTAACCATCAACGATTAGAGTTGAAAATTAACCAGAGGTTATTTATTTCGTTGACTTTAGGTTACTTTCGTGTATGATCAGGCGATCACAGGAGGATGAGATGGTGCAAATTGACCCTAAGATTATTGGGATGCGTATAAAAAAGAGAAGAGAATCTCTAGGCCTGTCACAAAAGGACCTAGCGACACAGATACAGGTTTCGCCACCTGCAATTAATCAATATGAAAAAGGCCTTAAAACGCCCTCAACAGAGACGTTGGTGCGCTTGGCAAGCGTTCTGGATGTATCTGTCGACCATCTCATTGGTGCAACGCTGTCTGAAGACATATTAGTTGATGACGAAGTTGCGGATGCGTTTAATCTTTTTAAGAGTCTGTCTTTCCAGCAACGACAGTACGCAATGGCGCACATTAGGTTCCTGGCACAAGATAAAGAAGGTAATTAATTCCATAGTTCGCCTCTTAAGAGATTAATTGTTTTCTTAAGCTTATAAGTGGTTGACACCATAGATTTTCCGCTTGCACTGAAGCTAATTTTATAGGGCAGTAGAGTTTATGGCAAAAGCCTTTAGATGCATTTCCCAGTGTGGCTCAAGCACTTCTCATTCCTGTCATTCCGACAAGTCACCCCATAGCCTTCTAAATAAGCCAATGAAGGACCTATTGAACCTGAAGAATTTCAGAGTTCTATTTCAGAATTACCACAAGTATCTTCGCCTCCTAAAAGACAATCGCGAGGCTTCTTCAAGTCCATTTATGTTTGACTTTATAGGACGTTGTTTGAGATTCTCTGGTATGAAGGTTTAACTTGAAATTATCTTGAAGTAGAAAAGAAGAGACTGACGCGCAATGTTTTCTTCTTTGACAATTTTTCAAAGATACTTTAGGCTTGGAATCCTTTGCATCATCGATCAACTATGGAGGGTTCCATGATTATTTTTAAATCATTCGCACGGGATTTTGAAGCCATACAGCAGCTTGTAGGGGAGTTCATGCCCGAACGTACGCGGGTTGCTCTAGAACAAGGCTTGTCTGATAACATAAAAGAGATTCTTGCTGAGATACCGTATGTCGACAAAGATTTCAGGGATACGTATTACAATGATTTTTCAAAAAGATTTGTGGACATGTCTAGGGACTCAGTCAGGTTGCATCTCTTCTCTGAGGCAGGTCAAATAAGAAACGAGAACTACTTAGGTTTTGTAACACTTCGTGATACAAAAGTATACACGATTGGCAGGTCTTATCTCCATCCGAAAGCTTTAAAGAATTTTGACTCTGGGTATTACTGTCTAGCAAAATTTGAGGTTCAAGTTAGAGGTATTGATCTAGAGATTGAAGCCTTCCCATGGATGGAACAAGATGGAAATGTTTCTCGTTGTGCACATGTGGCGGTCTGGGGAGTCAATAGATACTATAGCCAAAAAAAGCCGCGGTATCCCGAAAGATTTCTCCATGAGATAACGAAGCATGAGACGTCAACAAGAAAAATACCTTCCAAAGGTGCTACTGTAGAACAGATTGCTCAGATCCTTTCAAACGGAAAATTCTCACCAGAGAATTATTTTCGAGCGATGGATAATGATGGGAAACATATTGATGATAAAGGTCTTTTCGACTTTCTAATATATACATACATTGAATCGGGTATACCATGTGTGGCTGGTTTGTTAAAAAAGCAACACGCGATTTCTATCATCGGTCATGGTCAAATTAAGAACTTTGATGAAGTGGTTAAGGAAAATGATGGCATCATAGATAGTTCGAAATTTTTCCAAGAAATAATACTGTCAGATGATAATCACCTTCCCTATACAAGGGCATATAGTTACGAGAATGGTGACCATCTCCAGTTTGACGATATCGATGTGCTTATTGTACCATTTAACAACAAAATGTATCTCGAGGCTCAGAGACTATATACAAAAATACTTCCAATATTTGAAGGCCATTTAAAATTAAATGGTGAGAAGCTGGTTAGGAGAATTTTTCTGACTTCTAGCAATTCATATAAAAGTTTTATACAAAAATATTCAACAGATGAGACTTACAAGAGTTCCCAGCTGCAGATGCAAATGCCTAGGTTTATTTGGATTGCAGAATATTCTTCTGTAGAAGAGTACAAAAATGAGATAATCAGACATCGTATAGTATTTGATGCCACAATGCTTAATTTTCATGACTCTGTATTCTTGAGCATAAAGAAAAGTGATCAGCTCTTAGCGAATTATAAGAATGGTCCAATGGCGTATATGTTGAATAATAAGACTGAGAAAATGTACAAGAACAACTTAATTGAGGTCACTAACTAAGGGGAGAATAATGAATGCGATTGAAAAGATATTATCTAGTGAAGGCCGACTTGAAGATGCAAGAGTGGCAGAGATAGGTATACAAGAGGAATGGAAAAGTGTTTTAAATGCCATAAATAAAGAGTTTGAAAGCAAAAGCGATCAATTTTTAAGAGAAGAACGTCTCCAAGCAGCAAAAGTTGCAGAATTGTCGAGATTAATGCTTGGATGAATAGATTGTTTAGCTTCTGTAACCCATTCAAATTGAGTAGTCATAGAAGTCAACTTCGGGAATATATTTTCAATTTTCTTTCTTCGAAGTTGACTTCTGATTTTCCCAAATCGGTGCACTCGATTCTACCTTCAGCGGACCATCGCCCAAAAAACCTTCCGAATCCAGGCGCTTAAATATTTACATTTGGATGATGGACATCGATACTGCTACCTTTGTTCAAGTGGTTGCGTAAAAATTTTCTTCTACAGGAAAGGCTTAGATGCATTGGTGGCACACAAGCAATAGTGACGGTATATTTGACGGTATTTATCCTTTTTAGAAAATTTTAAGCATGTAAAAACGAATACTTATTAGATAAGTTTGGTGGACGCCGCCTCCACCAAAATGTTGATATTGTTGGATATATCATAGTATCCAGGCAAGGAAGCCCATTTCTATCCATCTTCACTATCCACAAACGATAGCGAAAGAGGAAAGTGAAATGGGCTTTGCTGCTTCTAGTCCCTCCTACCTTAGCCAAACCTCTTTTGGTTACATCATCAGGATTCGTATCCCCAGAGACATCAAGCCTGTTGTCGGCAAATCGGAGTTCCGGTATTCTCTCCGATCCGGCGCATTGCGTGTCGCCAAGCATAGGGCAAGGTGTATTGCCTCCTATGTTCATCAATTGTTCAATCAAATACGGAGCAATATGGCTGAATTCACGCCTGAAAAGATCACCAGATTGGTCCAGGGGTACATCCGAGAGATACTGGATAACGACGAGAAATGCAGGTCCATCTCCGGCCCAACATCAGACGGTACGACAACATTGCCGGGAAAGAACATCCTGGAGTCATCGGACATGAAGGCAGAGGAGGCACAGTCGATGCTTTATTCTGTGAATCGATGGCTGAGGAATCAGGACCATTCCCTGATGAAGCCTGTGACTGAGAAACTGATCAAGGCTGAAGGTGCTGAAGTTGATCCGGATTCGGATTCAAACAGGGTGCTTGGCCGGGAGCTTCTCAAGGCCTTCCAGGGCATCCTTCAGGTCAGAATCAGGCGTTCCGTAGGTGACTACTCGGTTCCCGATGAAGAGCTGATCCCGGTACTGAAGCAGGGCATACAGGCGCAACCGATTCCAGTTCCAGTGGCAGCACCAGTTGTCCAGCAGGAGACCACGTCATTGCCGTTCACCAAACTCCAGGACCGATACATTGCCGAGGTCGAGAAGGGCGAGAACTGGACCGTTAGTCGTGCGCGCGTGATCTACCTGCGAAGACGCCTGCACTGCTGCGGCTCCAACAGCACTACGACATCAAGGAAGGCACCCGAGTGCGGGTGCTCGACGGCGCTCTTGCCCGCGGCCGGCTTCCTCAACCACAAATTCACTGAAGGTCTTCATGACAGAGGCTCCGCAAGCATATTCATGATCAGACGGATCATCACCTCTTTGTCTGCCGGGGCTGACTCCGCTACCAGCAGGGCCAGGGCTGCCAGGCCGACGTCATTGAGGACCGGCGTGCCGCCTCGCAGCAGGCATCCGTTGCGGTCGAGGAAGTCGACCAGGCCGCTTGTTGCCATCAGAGAAGGGATGGTTTTTGATGACGAAGTAGAGGAGGTGGGCGGCCTTGGACTCGACGGTGGGATAGGCCGGTTCCCCGAAGACTGTCTGGTTGAGGTTGCCGAGCAGGCCAGCCAGGCCCTGGCCTCGCTCCTGGCCAAACAGCTCGGAGGCTTCGTTCCTGCTGATCAGCTCCGCCCCGAGATCTTTGATGGCCGCCCTGGCCTCATCCAGGGAGGGGAGAGTGCCACCGGCAAGGCCCTTTGGTTCGATCAGCAGGCCGTGGTCGTATCGCTGCAGCAGAAGGAAGGTCTGGGTGTACCGGGCGATGATGTCGACGAGGCCCCGGCCCTGGTCAGTGGTCAGCATGTTGCCGCCGGCAGCTCTACGGACCAGGTTCATGGCTGCCTCGAGTTCCCGGGCGTTGTGATCAAATCGCTGCCGGTTGATGGTGTAGCCTTTTACCAGGTGTTCGCGCAGGGTTTTGGTGGCCCACTGACGAAAAGAGACACCGCGTCTGGAGTTGACCCGGTAGCCGACCGAGATAATGGCATCGAGGTTGTAATGCTTAAGACGGCGTTGGACCCTTCGTCGACCCTCGGTTTGAACTACCGAGAAATCCTCGGTACTTGATGTCTCCTCAAGCTCCTTGTCGGCAAAGATCCTTTTTAGGTGAAGCCCGACGTTATCGCTCGATGTGTCGAAGAGTTCCGCCATCTGCCGCTGTGTCAGCCAGACCGTCTCCTGCTCGAGCCGTACCTCCACCCGAACGCCGCCATCCGCTGCCTCGTAGACCTGGATCTCACCGCCGGGTTGGTTGGTCATCAGAGGGTGCTCTCGAGGAATCGCCCGGCGATTTTGATTCGTAGCTCGCCGGAGATCAAGCCAAGGTCAACGTGCTTGTGTTCGGCCGCATCCGTGTTGTTCCGGAGGGCATCGGCGGCGGCCCAGAAATTTACCTTGAAGGCCAGGTAGGCAGTGGTGTGACTCTTCTTGTTTTTCGTTCTTGCCATGCTATTTCTTCTGATTAAAATGCATAGAAGCGGTGGGCGTAATGCATTGATATGAACATAAATATCAGATGAAAGCAAGGACCAGGCGTTCTTCATGCGGATACTGGTGATAGATAAGAAAAGGTGGATAAAGAAACAGAACTCGCTGCCTTGAAAGCATACGCCAGGATGATAAATACCCTGGAACCTGACTGCTCGAACCCTTTCTTGCTGCCGATCTTCGTTATAACTCGCAGTGGGTCTTCAGTAAGATGCTCGGTAAAGACGAATACCTTGATTTTATGAGGGGTAAATTTGAGAAGATTGCCGGCTCGGAGCGCAGGCCATATCCGGAGATCGGAGAACTGTCAGAGTATCCGTTCGGGCACTGTGTGGTAATGGCCCAGGACAGCCCCGCCAACCTCATCGCCACCGTTCTCGTCCGTGTCCGAGACGGACTCGTGAGCCACATCGACATGTGCGCCGTGCCGGATCCTCGATCTGCGAGGTGTACCAGACCTCCTTTGGTTACGTCATCCGGATTCCTATCCCCAGAGACATCAAGCCTGTTGTCGGCAAGTGGGAGTTCCGGTATTCTCTCCGATCCGGCGCTATTTTCAAGCTGTCCCAATGCAGCACCGCAAAGACAATTTGGAGTCTACAGCCAATCCCCTTGATTATTCTCTCTCCATTTTTTATTTTAGCTTAATCGCTAAAGATAAAATAAACCCGAATATTATTTTAGGTTCGAGCCATACAGGATGAAGAGAGAACTCCAAGGCAGACACGTAACCATTTCTACGGTTGGCGAGAAGGCCCAGGCCTTCGTACCCGCTCCGCTGCCCCCCTTTCCGCCTATTGACTGGACGCCAGAGCTGCGCAGCAAGTTCGATCAGGCGCTGCTGGCGCTCGGTCGGCTGGACGGTGTTTCTACTCTGCTGCCGGACACATCTCTGCTTCTCTACATGTATGTCCGCAAGGAAGCTGTCCTCTCCTCCATGATTGAGGGAACGCAATCTTCGCTGTCTGACCTGCTGCTGTATGAACTGGACCAGGAGCCGGGTGTCCCGCTTGATGACGTACGTGAGGTCAGCAACTATGTCGCGGCGCTCGATCATGGCATGCGTCTTCTAAAAAAAGGACTGCCGCTGTCGCTCCGTTTGTTCCGAGAAATGCACGGCGTGCTGCTGACAGATGGCCGGGGCCGCAACCAGAACCCGGGTGAGTTTCGCCGCAGCCAGAACTGGATCGGCGGCACCCGCCCCGGCAACGCCCGTCATGTGCCA
>OBJA01002073.1_pt1 | contig 12283 bp, 10 predicted proteins | sample 1519751 | NCBI WGS metagenome assembly OBJA01 (sample SAMEA3881238, study PRJEB22517) | soil metagenome | biome: lake sediment; feature: soda lake sediment; material: sediment, water from around vicinity | place: India | collected 2013-12-23 | depth 3 m
ATTGGAGACCATGTTGTACTTGGCCAAATCACAGGTAAAGATTTCATCGATAATCCAGGTCTTCAAAACACATTAATGGGTGACGGTATTGCAACTTTTGTATCAGCTGCAATCGGTGGACCAGCGAATACAACTTATGGTGAAAACACTGGTGTGATTGCAATCACTAAAGTGGGTTCTGTATGGGTAACTGGTTTAGCTGCAGTTTTTGCTGTACTGTTAGGATTCTTCGGTTTCATTCAAGCATTTATTCATTCCATTCCTTGGGCAGTTATTGGCGGTATGACGATTGTTTTATATGGTTTAATCGCTGCGAATGGTGTCAAAGTCTTAATAAAAGATAAGACTGATTTAGGAAACATGAAAAACTTAGTTATTGTATCAACCATGCTTGTAATAGGGCTTGGTGGTGCTGTTTTACAAATTACATCAACAAGCGCTTTTATGGGAATGAGTTTAGCAGCAGTTGTAGGTATCGTTCTCAATTATGGCTTGAACAAAATTGAATCATTAACTAAAAAATAGACTTGTCCATTAAAAAGAGCTTTCTGAAGAAAGCTCTTTTTTCATTTTATTGAATCACTTTTTTTATAAACACATCAACTAGTTTAGCATCAAACTGTGTCCCTGCATTTTTCTTTAACTCAGCTATCGCTTCATCTTGACTCATCGCCTTTCGATAAGTGCGATCAGTCGTCATGTTTTGATATGCATTAGCAATACTTATGATACGTGAGAAAAGAGGTATCTCTTTTTCTTTAAGTCCTCGTGGATAACCGCTACCATCATAGTTTTCATGATGTGCATAAGCATGCATTGCGTACTCAGAATAGTCATCAACTGCTTTTAATATTTGATAACCAATTTCTGCATGCTGTTTAACGACTTCATACTCTTCACTTGTTAATGCAGCTGGTTTGCTTAAAACATTATCTGGGATAGAGATTTTTCCGATATCATGATACAGAGCTGATATCGATAAATCGTGGATTTTATCTGATTCCAATTCGAGAGCTCTTCCCAACAATTTCGCATACTGACTAACTTCTTCAGCATGCTTCTTTTCTTGGGGATGTTTATTAAATAATGTTTGTAGGATAGACATAATTGCATTGTTATTAACATTTAGTCGCTCAGACATTTTATTTTTATACATATGATCTTCAGCGCGCTTTAATATCTCATCGAGATTTGATTTTGAATCATATTTGAGCTCATACCCCACAGCTAATGAGATTTGAACACCTTCGATATCGTGTCTTATAATCGTGTTTTTGATTTCTTGTTTTAAAAAATGCATTTCAATTTCTGACGAGTGTGGTAAAACGATGGCGAACTCGTCTCCGCCTAAGCGACATAGAATGCCATCCCCTCGGATAATCTTTTCTAAGACTCTAGCTACTTTAACAAGCGCTTGATCTCCTTTAAAGTGACCAAATGCGTCATTAAACAGTTTTAAAGCATTAAGGTCAAGCATGATTAAACCTAAAGGATAATTATCAACATGATCGAGTCTCGCAAGTTCTTCAACAAAATATCTACGATTATATAACCCTGTTAAATAATCATGATAACTGATGTATAATATGCTATCTTCTCTTTCTTTCTCTATCGTGTTGTCTGCAAAAGAAATGACAGCTCCTATCAATTCTTGATCACGATATTGAGGATAAGAGGAATATCGAACAAAAAGTTTCGAACCATCTTTTTTGTAAAAAACATCTCTTTTAGCGTGTGTTGATTCACCATGATGAACAGATTTTAAGATAGGGCAATCTTTAATTGGAAATAATCTTCCATCTTCTCTATGATGATGAATGAGTTCGTGCATGTTTTTACCAATAACATCTTCTTCGTTATTAAACCCTAGCAATAGGATTGCACTTTGATTAATAAATGTGCACATTCCCTTATGATCAATCCCATATATGCCCTCAGCTGTAGAATCTAAAATCGACTTGAGCTTGATTTGATTTTCTTTAATCTCAATGTTGGCTATTTTGAGTGCATCCGTTCTTTGTTCGACGAGTGTTTCAAGTTGATTAACCATATTATCAAGATTATCTGCCATCATGTTGATTGAATCTGTTAAAATACCCACTTCATCATTTCTTTTTTTAATAGCCCTAACTGATAAATTACCTTTCGCAAGATGATGAGCCGTGATCGATAAGTCATCTAACGACTGAAACAGTGATTTAGCAAACTTCAAATAAATAAATGTTGCTATAAATATTATAAAAAGAACGATTGCAATTGTATAATTCAAAGAGCGATAAACATCTTGCATGAAAAACGAGACTGGAATAGCACTAATAACAGCCCATTCAAGTTGTCCATCATTGTATTCAATGACATTAAAGTAAATGTTTGAGCCTATCTTTGTATATTTGAATTCAGTATTTCCGGTTTCCAAATAATGCGTGTATGCAGCTTCGATATTAGGTGATACGTGTTCTTGAAAACGGTGTCGTATAATTTGAGAGCCTTCAACGGTGTAATATGTTGTTTGCAGAGAATTTGCAATCATAAAGTGTGTCTCTTTTTCAAAGATAACAACTATTCCTTCTAAAGGGGCAATGACGTGATGAAGGAATGCATTTAGTTTCTCAAAAGAAATATGTGTTGCAAAAACACCAATTAACTCTTGATTTTCATTATAAACTGGCCATGATCTTGTAAATGTAAACTCATTGGTGTAATGACGATACATGGGTGAATAAACAGGACCTTCGTTCAATTCTGCATTGACATACCACTCACGTGTTCTTGGATCAAAACCTTCATGTTCTTCGATCATTGAGCTTGACGTTTCTTCTCCATCAAAATCAAAAATGGCGTATTTTCCATCTGTAGATGCATCCATGCGAATAACTTCGTACTGATTGTTATCTATCACTCTAGCACCATATAGGTCTCCTTGAGCAGTTGCAAAAACGACACTAAACACATCTGGATGTGATATAAGAACATCAACAAAAAATCCTTCATTTGATAAAAACTGACTGGTATCCAGTAAGTGGTTACTCAAATAAAGGTTATGGTGCTCATTGATCTGATGTGGAACAAACAAAAAACGATTAATTTCATTCTCTATATTATTGTTAACATAACTTGCTAAAAGATTTCCATTACGATTTGCAAGCTTGTACCAGTTTGAAAAAACAATCACTCCAACAGCTAGCGAAAGAATAATAATAATCCCTAAAAATGTACCTATAATTATGGTTTTAATTTTAACGTCTTTGTTAACTGTCATCTTGTTCCTCCATAAGAAGTTAACACGATGTAATGAGGGGGAGTTTTATAACACAATTATAACATGACAGTTTTTTTACATTTCTTACATATTTCTTACGTTTACGTGAATTCATATAATAAATAACAAAAAAAGGCTGCTTTTTTAATGGGCAGCCTAATCGATAGTAAATATTTATATTACATGATTGCGTTTAAAACAAAGTATAGAATGAATGCTACTGATAAGATGTACATCATTAGTGTAACTTCTTTATGTCTACGTTGAACAACCATTAATAAGACGTATGTGATAAAGCCAAGTGCAATACCATTACCAATTGAATAGCTTAACATCATCGTAATGATGATAATAAATGCTGCGGCTAGTGTTGGTTTATCATCCCATTCGATCGTTTTTAGTTGAGCCATCATGAAAACACCAACTAATACTAATGCCATTGATGTTACTGCTGCTGAATTAATAAAGATACTAAATATTGGATATGCAAAGATTGAAATGGCAAATAAGAAAGCTACAAGAACTGATGATAATCCAGTTTTAGCTCCTGATTCGATACCTGCACTTGATTCAATATATGAAGTAACTGTTGAAGTTCCTAAAAGTGATCCAGCTACAGTACCTGCTGCATCAGCTAATAGAGCTTTGTCAATATCTTTCATTTCGCCTTTTTCATCGAGCAATCCCGCAGGTTCTGCTACAGAAATAAGTGTACCTGCTGTATCAAAAATATCTAAGAACAGTAATGAGAAGATAACAAACCATAAATCACCCTTAGCAAACACTGTGCTTAATCCTCCAGCAAAACCAAAGAAAGTTTCACCAAAACTACCTAAATCTTTATATCCACCAGCGAATGCAGGCATACCCTCAACTTTAAATATTAGACCAAGAATTAATCCAACAACTGCTGTTGTAAGGATTGATATAATTAGTGCGAACTTTGAAAGTTTGTTTTTAATAACAAATAAAGAAAACGCTAAAGCAATACCAAATAATGCTAATAAGACAGCTGGATTTGACAAATCACCGAGTGCGACAAGTGTTGCAGGATTGCCTACGATAATCCCTGATTTTTGAAGGCCAATAAATGCGATAAAAAATCCAATACCTGCTCCGATAGCTTTTTTAAGCCCTGAAGGAACAGAATTAATGATTTTCGTGCGAATCGAAGTCAATGAGATAACAAGGAAAATGATACCAGAGATAAATACTGCAGCCATCGCTTCTTTCCATGAATATCCAAACCCGAAACCAGTGCCCCCAATAATGGTATATGCAACTAGTGCATTAATTCCCATACCTGGAGCAAGCGCGATAGGATAGTTTGCAAACAATCCCATAATAAGTGTTGCTACTGCTGCTGCAATAGCTGTTGCAACGAATACACCACCAACTGGCATTGGATCACTAAGGCTACCATCACCTAGAATAGATGGGTTTGCAGCCAAAATGTAAACCATTGCTAAAAATGTAACAAGACCCCCAATGAGCTCTGTACGTACTGTCGTACCTCTTTCTTCAATCTTGAAGAACTTTTTGATTTTCTCCACTTCTTATTTCTCCTTTTTCTTTTTTGTATTCACATGTATTTTGCAAATAAAAAAACCACTTGCATGTGGCTTCTTCTACATATGAAAACAATAAAAAAGATGTTTTCATATCGTAGTCGTGATTTTTACGGAATCACGGTAGAAACTTGACCTCCACATTAGGTCGATTATACGATACATTGAATACTATTTCATTTTAGCAAAAGAAAAAAAGATTGTAAACCCCTTATTAAAAAAAGTGTCTTGAATACGCTTTTATTCAAAAAAAAAGATGGCAGTGCCATCTTTTATGCAATCGTTTTTCGTTTGAAATTTCCAAACACATTTTTCACAGGGCGTGTCACAATAAAGGCTTGTGGGTCAACCTGTTTGACTAGACCTATTAAGGTGTGAAGCTCATATGATGAAATCACAACAAATATCATTGTTTTTTCATGATGTGAATAAGCTCCTTCAACTTTTGTCAACGTTACTCCCCGATATACTTTAATCAATATTTCATCGACAAGTTGTTGAGGCACAGTTGTTATAATATCAACAGCAACAAATTGATATGAGGTATGAATTTTGTCTGTCATAATAGTCGATATGATAATACGAATAACTGTATATGATGCAATGACTCCTCCAGTAACAACAATGCCTTGAGAAGTCTCTCTTCCACCGACAATTAAGCCACCTAATATCGCAATGGTTACATTCATTGCCATGGAAATGAATCCGACTGTTTTTCCTTTTCTTAGTGAAAAATATTGGGCAATGATATCAAGTCCACCTGTTGATGTACCAAAGCGTAATGCGCCACCAGCACCGACACCAATTAGTAGACCTCCAAGTACTGAAGCGGCTAGAGCGTGCTCAACACTATTTAAACCAAAGTTCACTTTTGGTAGCCATCCAATGATGACTGCTTGTAATAAAACAGAGATTATACTATGTATGGTAAATCGATGTGAAACGCCAAACCAACCAACAACTAAAATAGGGATATTCATGACAATAACGAATATACCTAAAAAATTATCCTTTAACGTGTAGTCAAACCATACATATGCAGCATCTCTGACAAGCTGACCAACACCGGGAATTCCACCTGTATAAAGTGGAACTACGGATGCTTCTAGAAACCATGACACACCGATTCCATAAATAATTGTGAAAACAACAACAGCAAGTAATCTTTGAATTTCAGGTTTGACTTTGTTCGTATAGGATTCAGATTTCATCCAAGTACGCAACTTATTCATGTTTTTCCTCTTCTAAGATTTCTGCAAGTTTCTTACTAGCATCGTATCTTTCAAAAAGCACTTCAGGTTTCCCCAGTGTTTGAGCTTCATAGATACCAAATGATGAGAGTGACTCAAATGATAAGTCAGTAACCCCGATTTGACGTGCAATACGATCAGCAGTTTGAGGGATAAATGGTTGTAGTGTAATTGCAAGAAAACGAATTGTTTCTAATAAATGATAGAGTACATGATCTAAAACATCTTGTTTGTTTTCGTCTTTGAATAATACCCAAGGCTCTGATACATCAATATACTTGTTTGCAAATCTTGCTAGTTTTACGATTTCTTCTAATGCATCAGAAACCTTTAATTGATCCATATATTTGCGAATATTCGGCAAGACCTCAAGTGATTTTTCTGTTAACGAGAGTTCAAATGGTTCATTTAAAATCATTTTTTTAACACGTCCTTGGCGATATTTGTGGACCATACCAATGGTTCGATTGACAAGGTTACCAATGGTGTTCGCTAAATCACTGTTGTTACGCTCGATGAGAAGTTCGTATGTGATGTTTCCATCTTGAGCAAAAGGTATTTCATGAAGAACATAGTACCTAACTGCATCAACACCGAAATAACGAACCAAATCATCTGTATACATCACGTTACCTATCGATTTACTCATCTTACCTTTATTGACGAGAATCCAAGGATGACCAAATACTTGCTTGGGCAGTTCTAATCCTAAAGCCATTAAGATGATTGGCCAATAGATGGTATGAAACCTTAAAATATCCTTACCAATGAGATGAACATCTGCTGGCCAATATGTTTTGTACTTATCAGAAAGAGGTTCATCTGGATGATAATCTAGACCGGTTATATAGTTGCTTAATGCATCAATCCACACATAAACGACATGTCCTGGATCAAACTCAACAGGAATTCCCCATTTAAATGATGATCTTGAAACTGATAAATCTGGTAATGGTTCTTTTAAGAAGTTTTGTATCATTTCATTTTTTCTTGATTCGGGTTCAATAAATTGTGGGTTTTCCTCAATATGTTTTAACAAACGATCTTGATATTTTGATAGTTTCAAAAAATAAGCTGCTTCCTTTGTCCATATTGGTGTATCACCATTTGGTGCTTTGCCATCTACAATATCTTTTTCTAAGATAAAAGATTCTTCTGAAACAGAATACCATCCTTCATATTCACCGAGATAGATATCTTCTTGTTCATAAAGTTTTTTAAAGATAGCTTGAACAGATTTTACGTGTCTTTCATCGCTAGTGCGAACAAATTGGTCGTAGGATACATCGACTTTATCATAAATGCGCTTAATTTCAGATGAGATATGATCCACATAAGCTTGTGGTGAAAGTTCATTATCCTTTGCACGATTTTCAATTTTTTGTCCATGTTCATCAGTTCCCGTTTGAAAAAGAACATCATAGCCATCAAGACGTTTAAATCTTACAATGGCGTCCGCTAAAATAGCCTCATACACATTACCGATATGGGGTATAGCTGAACTATATGCGATTGCTGTTGTTAAAAAATATTTTTTTCTCATGTTATGACCTCCTAAAAATAAAGAAAATTCGTCCTTAAAAATAGCTAAGGACGAATTAAATTCGCGGTACCACCTTAGTTCTAGAAAATTTTTCTCTAGCACTCAAAATCCTTAACGCGGAATTAACGTTTTGATCTACATATCGACCAAAAGGCTCAAAAATCATGTTCATCTTATGTCTGATTCGTTTTCACCAACCACGAATTCTCTACATGCAAATCATAAGATTACTCTTTTTCTCATTGCCTATTTCATTACTATTATAATATAAAGATTTAAAAAATCAAACTTTATGTACTTTATTTTTAATGATTTGATAGATTTCATTTTTATGGACATTTCGATCTTTCGCAACTGCTTTTATAGCATCTTTTTCAGTTAATCCTTGGATTATAAAACGATTGAAATGTTCTTCGATGGTTAAATCATCATAAGTTGGTTTTTCGTTGTTTCCTTCAATAACAATCACATACTCGCCTTTTGTTTGATGTTCTATATGAACGGCTTCTTCAAGTGATGTACGTATAATGGTTTCAAAAGTTTTAGTTAACTCTCTAGCAATGGAAATGGATCGATTACCTAAAACTTCATATAAAAGTTCAAGCGTTTTTTGAATACGCATTGGAGCTTCGTAAATGATTACTGTCTCACTCCGATGAAGATACTGCTCAAGCACGTTTTTTGCTTGTATTTTTTTTCTTGGTAAAAAACCAATAAATGTAAATGGTTGAATGATGAGACCAGATGTAACAAGCGCTGATAATAAAGCACTAGCCCCTGGGATAGCTACAACATGAAACCCAGCTGAAATGACATCCTTGATGATTTCATAGCCAGGATCACTAATTCCCGGTGTGCCTGCATCACTGATTAAAGCAAGATTTTTAGATTCATTCAGTAAAGATATAATCTTATGTACTTGTTCATCTTTATTAAACTCATGATAACTTAATAAAGGTTTTTTAATCTGATAGTGGTTAAGTAAAATAGATGATGTGCGCGTGTCTTCTGCTAAGATCAAATCAACATGATTTAATGTGTCGACAGCCCGATAAGTGATGTCTCGAAGGTTTCCTATCGGCGTTGATACAATAAATAGTGTCGCTTTTTCTTCTTTAAAACTTTTTTGCATTAATGTGACACTAAACGCTTTGCGCGTTCCCTTAAATCTCTTTCGGTATAGACCAGTCGCATAAGTTGTTTTTTCTTCACATCATCAACACTAAATTTCTTTTGAATATCTTCAAGGAAGAAATGTTCTAATGTGTTATAAAAATCATCAGACATGGCTACACGCAAAAGATTTAAGTAGACAATGTTTTTAACAGTCTGATTGTTTTTCTTAAAGAATTCAATGGTTTCTACTAAATCCTTGGATAACGCAAAATGATATTCTTGGATAATTCCTTCGCCAACTTCAGCTAATAACATGTTCAAAAGTCTTTGCTCAATTTCTGTAGGTTCACCATCAACGGATACCATGTGCATGGCTAAATCAAGAAACTTCAATTTTTCTTTACGATTTAATAAACTAAGTAACATGACTAAGACCTCCATATATTTTTATCATTTCTTCAGTTAAAACGTGTAAATTACTATATATAATCAACGGAGGTTCAACTAAAACTCCGGGATTACCATTTTGTACAGCTTCAATCAGTATATGATTGGGTTTTTTATGTAGATAGGGATGAACAAATCGTATACGTTTAATGGTTAAATGGTATGTTTTAAACACATCGATGATTTCAACAAATCGTTCGGGTCGATGAATCATTGTAAACTTCCCACCAAATTTTAACAACCGAGAAACATGACAAGCTAAATCATTTAAGTTTAACGAAACTTCGTGTCTAGCAATGGTGTCTTCCTTGTGTTGGTTTAATTTTGAAGTCTCGTCCACCTTGAAGAATGGTGGATTACAAATAATATAATCAACTTTTTTATGCTGAAATGCTTTAATATCTTGATGTATGCATGTCAATTGATGACTAAGATGATTTATTTGTATGTTATGTAAGGCTTGTAAATATCTCGATTCTTGTATTTCAATCCCAATAATCTTAGCTTTTGTTTTTTCACTCATATAAAGCATTAAAGCGCCAGCTCCAGTTCCAATATCAAGTGCTTGTTTTGTTTTTGCTGGAATCTTAGCGAAATGAGCTAGTAAAATTGTGTCAAGATTGAAAGCTTCCCTAGCATTTTGTTCAATTAATAATGTTGACCCTAATAATGTTCTTAACATTTATCCCTCTATGATAGAAAAATCATCAATAGATAACCATTCATATCCACCTTCAACATATTTAACTTTTACTTTTTGACCGATGACGTTTAAATCTACTACTGATGCAATACCTTTTTCTGTTTGCACCTTTTGATTGAGATCAGGTATCAGCGTTTTAAGTTCAGTATAAACTTCATCCTCATACTTGATGCAACAAAGAAGTTTTCCGCAAACTCCCGATATTTTTTGAGGGTTAAGTGCAATATTTTGATTTTTTGCCATTTTAATCGATACCGCATCAAATTCACCGATAAATGTTGTACAACATAAAATGAGTCCACACGGCCCAATTCCACCAATCATCTTAGCGGCATCTCGTGGACCGATCTGACGTAATTCAATACGTGTATGATAGATTTCACTTAAATCTTTGACAAGATTTCTAAAATCTACTCTGTTTTCAGACTCAAAATAAATTAATAACCTTTTACGGTCAAGTGTATACTCTGCACCTAAGACTTTAATTTCTAGTTCGTTTTGTATAGCAAGTTGTTTAGTTTTTTCAACTATTGCTGGTTCTAACGTTTGATTATATTGATCCTCTTTCATGTCTTGTTCTGTAGCTTTTCTCATGATTGGCTTAAGTTCTGCCGTTAAATCGGATGCTTCTATGTCTTTAAATACATAAACTTTACCGATTTCTACACCACGTGATGTCTCAACAACCACAAAATCTTTAGGCTCTATTTTCAATCCCTCATATGAGAAATAATATTTTTTTCCGGCTTCTTTAAATTGGACAAGTGCAACGTTCACATGCTCACCTCTTTTTCTCTAAGATATAAGATAACTCATCAAGTGCTAAATCTAAATTAATGTAAAATGTTTGTTTTTTGAGTATCTTTTGAATTTCATCAATGACTTCTTGAATTGTATGTATAGCGATTTGATCACTATGCTGTTGAATGTGCTCTTTTAAAAATGTATATGTGATTTCTTGATGTGCTTTATAATGGATTAAATCTAAAAAATAGATAAGAAGAAGTTCTAAAAAGTTTTTAAAAAAATCACGATCTTGAACTAAAAATTGAGCGTTTTGAGAGAAATATAATGGAAATGAGATTGTTTTATCGGTCCATAATTTTATAATCTCTTCGATAAAATTGATCATTTCTATAAAATTGGGGTTATCAGATAAAGCTAGAGCTTCATCGATATTTTTCGTCAAATAAGGTGCAAGAACAGCAACATTTTCACTCACTCCTTGGGCAATGAGCTCTTTTTCTAAATCTTTCTCATCAATTCCCTTTAAATGTAGGATTTGACTTCTTGATTGAATGGTGGGCAAAACATCGTCAATGTTTTCAGTCATTAAAAATCCAAAAACAAGATGAGATTGCGGTTCTTCCATAAACTTAAGTAAAGAGTTGGCTGCTGCTTGTGATATTTTTTCAATTGATTTAATCACATAAATTCTTGGTCCAGATACAAGCGCTGTTTTAGAAAATTCAGTTTGAAGCAGCAAAATTTGTTCTTTTTTTATGCTTAACCCGTCAGGTTCGATATAAACAAGATTAGGTACTTTTCTCTCGGCAATTTGTACTTTCAAATGTGATTTATCTTGTTTGTGTTGCGACAAAATAAGATAGGCAACATCATCAATAAGTTGTGCTTTTCCACTCCCTCTTGGTCCTGAAATTAAATAAAGGTGTGCTAATCTGTTCTTTTTAATAGTTTGTTCAAAAAAATAATATGCACGTTTCATAATTTATTCTTAATGACTTTCATCATTTCTTGAATAATGACATCAAGCGATTGATTGCCATTAATCGTGACAATACGATTTTTATAAATCTGAGCAATTTCTTGATAGCCTTTTCTAACGTTTAAATGAAATGTTTTGGTCTCTTGATCGAGTCTATCAAATTTATCACGATGAGAGATGCGTGAAATTCCAACTTCAGGATCTAAATCAATATAGAATGTCAAGTCTGGCATGTGCTCTGTTGCATGTTTGTTGATGGATAAAACAAAATCAAATCCTAATTGGCGTGCATATCCTTGATAAGCTAAAGAAGAGTCGATATAGCGATCACAAAGTACAATTTTATTCTGTTTAAGTGCAGGAATAACAACTTCATCAAGATGTTGTGCTCTTGAAGCAGCCAAAAGAAGAGCTTCAGTATATGCTGTAACACCAATATACTTTGGATTTAAAATGATATCACGGATTGCTTCAGCAATCATGCTCCCTCCTGGTTCGCGTGTTGTTACAACATCATAATCAGACAACATGTCTTTTATTGTTCTAATCAGAGTTGTTTTTCCTGTACCTTCGCCACCTTCAAATGTGATAAACATAAGTCTCTCCTTTTTGATTTATTATAACATGTATTATATATTTGAAGATAGTAAGCTTTTAGTAGGTTTACTATC
>OBJA01002074.1_pt1 | contig 12283 bp, 12 predicted proteins | sample 1519751 | NCBI WGS metagenome assembly OBJA01 (sample SAMEA3881238, study PRJEB22517) | soil metagenome | biome: lake sediment; feature: soda lake sediment; material: sediment, water from around vicinity | place: India | collected 2013-12-23 | depth 3 m
CCTGCGCGAAGCGGAGCGCCTGGCGGAAGACCCGCTCGTCCGGGTGATCACCGGCCGGACCGTCGACGAGCGGGGCCGCGCCAGCGTGCTGCGCTGGAAGGACGAGCCGGCGCTGTTCGATCGCTGGACGATGTTCGGCTGCGTCACCGAGGCGACACTGTTCGTCCGCCGCGACCTCTTCGTGGCCGCCGGCGGTTTCGACGAGCGCTTCGGCCCCGGCGCGACCTATCCCGCCGCCGAAGGCATCGACCTGATGAACCGCCTGTTCCGCCGGCTGGGCGAAGGCAAGGCGTGCTACAGCCCCCGCGTCTGCATGGAGCACCCGAACAAGATCCCGCCCTGGAACCGCTGGGCGGTCAACCGCTTCTACAGCTACGCCATCGGCGACGGCGCCCTGATCGCGAAGAACCCCGAGCCGCACATGCTGTACTGGGGGATGCGCACGCTGGCAGCGGCCATGCTCCAGACCCTGTCCCTGCGCGGCTGGCGCAGCGCCGCCTTCGCCGCGCGCATGGCGGGGCTGATGAAGGGCTTCGTGTCCTTCCGGCTGGCGGCGTGGCGGAACTGAAGTGCCGGGGCTCAAGTACATCTCCTGGGGAGACACGACCGGCTACGCGGTCGCGGCGAAGTCGTACGTGCGCGCCTTGATCGACGCCGGCGTCGACCTGACCTGGACGCCGATGATGACCGGCGACGATCTCTACGAGCTGCAGAAGACGCGGTCCTGGCCCTGCCCGAAGCTCGCCACGGTCTGCAACAAGCCGATGGACTACGATACCGTGCTGATCCACACGGTGCCGGAGTACTACCCGGCGCTGATGGAGCAGGAGCGGCAACAGGGACGGAGGATCTTCGGCTACACCGTCTGGGAGCTGGAGCGCCTGCCGGCGCACTGGCCCGGCATCCTCAATCGCCTGGACGGCGTGCTGGTGCCCTGCCGTTGGAACGAGGAGGTCTTCCGCCGCTCCGGCGTGACGGTGCCGATCCACGTGGTGCCGCACCTCTCCCAGTTCGAGGAGCTGCCCGCGCCGAGCGCCGCGGACAGGGCGCGGCTGCTGGCGCGGCTCGGCGGCCTGCAGCCGCAGGGGCGGTTCGTCTTCTATACGGTCGGATATTGGTCGCATCGCAAGGCGCCGTACCTCGCAGCGCAGGCATACTGGCGGGCATTCGATGCGAGCGATCCGGTGCTGATGATCGTGAAGACCAGCGCCAGGGACATCACGCGCTGGCACCGGCACTGGCGCAACGGCTTCCGGCTCCGCCACCCCGCGCCGCACAAGGCCGTCGCCGAGCTGGCCGCGGCGGTGCGCGATCCGGCGCCGCTGGCGCTGATCGCCGACGAGACGCTGAGCGACGCGGAGATGCTGGCCCTGCACGAGGTCGGCGACTGCTTCGTATCGCTCGCGCGCGCCGAAGGCTGGGGGCTGGGCGCGTTCGAGGCCGCGCGGATGGGCAGGCCGGTGGTGGCGACGGGCTACGGCGGTCAGCTCGATTTCCTGGATGCCGGGCTGGCCAGCCTGGTCGACTACCGCATGACGCCGGTGCACGAGCCGACCTGGTCCGCCAACTACCGGCCGGACGATCGCTGGGCCGAGCCCTCGGTGGAGCAGGCGGCGAGCTGCCTGCGGGCGGTGTTCGACGATCGGGAGCCGGCGCGGGAGCGCGCGCGGCGACTGGCGGAGCGGATCGCGACCGCGTTCTCGCGCGAAGCCGTGGTCGCCGATCTGCTCAGGGCGGTCGCATGAGCCGGATACCGAGCGTCTTCCACTTCGTCTTCGGCCTGCGGGAGCAGACCGAACCCTTCCATCTGATGTACTACCTCTGCCTCGCCTCCTGCATCGAGGTCAACCGGCCGGACGAAGTGCATTTCCACTATCATCACGAGCCCTGGGGGCCGTGGTGGGAAAGGATCAGGCCCAGGCTGCGCCTGCGGCGCATCGAGCCCGACCGCTTCGTCGCGGACTACCGCTACGGCGATGCGCAGGTCGCGGCGTTCCGCTATGCCCACCTCGCGGACTTCGCGCGCCTGCGCATCCTGCTGGAGGAGGGCGGCGTCTACGCCGACATCGATACGCTGTTCCTGCGTCCGCTGCCGCCGTCATGGCTGGCGCGCCGGTTCATCCTGGGACGGGAGAAGGCGCCGCCCGGCGCAGCGGACGGCGGCTTGCTGTGCAATGCCTGGATCGCCTCGGCGCCGGGCGCGGAGTTCGGACGGCGATGGCTGGACGGCATGACGGAGGCGTTCGACGGCAGCTGGAGCAACCATTCCACGCTGCTGCCGTACCGCCTGAGCAGGGAGTTTCCCTCCCTGCTGCACGTCGAGCCCGAACAGTCGTTCTACGCCCTCGACTGGACGCCGCGCGGCATCGACGACATGTGGCTGCGCCGCGTGGCGCTGCCGCAGGACGCCTACAGTCTCCATCTGTGGGGCCATCTCTGGTTCGACGAACCGCGTCGCGACTTCAGCCGTTTCCACGGCGGCCTCCTGACCGCCGACTACGTGGCCTTCGCCGATACCACCTATGCCCGGCTCGCACGACGCTTCCTGCCCGCGGATACGCCCGTGGACCGCGCGCGCTATCGGCGGCAGGCGCTGACCTCGGCGCTGCGCGACGGGCTTCATGGCGTGCGCCGCCGGTTGCGGGCCGCCATATGAAGCCGGCGTCCCGGAAGGAGTCCGCCTGGAGCGAGCTGCGCCGGCTGACCGGTGCGCTTTCGCATTTCCTCTCGACCGAGCACAAGAGACGGCTCGCCGTGGTCTCCTTGTGGGCCTGCGGCGTCTCCGTGCTGGAGATGCTGGTCGCGGCCGCGGTCATACCCTACGTGCAGTGCCTGAGCGGGCGCTGCATGGGCGCGATCGAATCGGCCGTGGGCACGACGGGATGGCCGCTCGTGCCGGTGCTCAGCCTCGCCCTGTTCCTGCTCATCGCGCTGAAGCTGATCGTGCAGGCGATCCTCGGCTGGAGCGCAGCGCAGTTCAACCAGCAGGTGCAGCGCGACACGGTCAGGAGGCTGCTCGACGGCTATCTCCACCTGGACTGGGCGGGCTTCCGCTCGCAGCACCGCGCGCACTACTTCCGGCGCTGCGCGACCACCGCAGTGGATGCGGCCTACGTCAGCCAGCAGTGCGTCACCATGATCTCCGCCGCGCTGATACTGGTGTTCCTGACCGGCCTGATGCTGTGGCAGTATCCGCTCGCCTCCGTGCTGCTCGGCGCCGGCTTCCTCGCGGTCAATGCCGCCACGCAGCGCCTGATCGGCCGGCGCCTGGGACGTGCCGCGCACGAGCGCGAAGCGGCGCTGAAGCGCTGGAGCCTCGGCATGGCCGAGGCCTTCGCCTCGTTCCGCGAGGTGCGGCTGTACGGCCTGGAGAGGTTCTTCCTCGGCCATCTCGATCGCTCGATCGATTCGCTCGCGGAATCCAACAGGCGGCTGAGCTTCCTTCCCGCTCTGCCGCGGCTGGTGCTGGATTTCGCCGTGTTCGGCGTGCTGCTGCTGGTCGTGTCGCTGTGGCTGCTGACGGAGCGGCCGATCGCGGACCTGCTGCCGCAGCTGATCTTCTATGCCGTGGTCGCCCGCGCCATCCTGCCCGCGATGATGAGCCTGCTGAGCACGCGGGCGGTGCTGTCCGGCTCCATCGTCAACATCGAGCTGGTGCTGGAGGAGCTGGAACAGGCGGCAGCGGGACGCGCCGCGCGGGTCGGGATCCCGCCGTCGCCGTCGGCGCAGGCGTATTTCTCTTTCGAACGCGTGACCTTCGGCTACGCGGCCGACCGGCCGCCGGTGATCGCCGATGCCGACGTCAGGATCCCGCATCCGTCCTGGCTTGCGATCGTGGGTCCGTCCGGCGAGGGCAAGAGCACGCTGATGGAGCTGCTCTGCGGGATTCACGTGCCCGTCTCGGGGCGGGTGGTGCACGCCTGGCCGGAGGAAAGGCCCGCGCTGCGCATCGCCTACCTGCCGCAGCACGTCGCCCTGCTGGACGGCAGCGTCGCCGAGAACGTGGTCTTCGGCTTCGATGCGGGCGACGCCGATCGCGTGCGAGAGGCGCTGGCCCTGGCCTGCCTCGACGAGCTCGTCGAAAGGCTGCCGGGCGGGCTCGACGCCCGGATAGGCGCCGATGGCACCCGCCTCTCGGGCGGCGAGCGCCAGCGCCTGGCCCTGGCGCGTGCGCTCTACCGTCTGCCCGATCTGCTGCTGCTCGACGAAGCGACGTCTGGGCTGGACGAAGCGACCGAGGCGCGCGTGCTCTCCGCCGTCCGCCGCGCGCGTCCGGCGACCACCGTCGTCTATATCACCCATCGCACCGCCAACCTGCGCTTCGCCGACCGCGTGCTGCGCCTGCACGAAGGCAAGCTCGCGGACGCCACGCCGATGCGGTCGGCGCTATGAGCGCGCACCGGCCGGTAGCGCTGCTCCTGACGCCGGTGCTGCCCATGCCCGGCGGCTCCGGCCGCGCGCTCAGGTCCTGGGGCTGGCTGCGGACACTGGCGCGCGACTACCGCGTCCACGTGTTGCTTGCCGCTACCGGACCGCATACCGCGATTCAGCCGGACTATCCGGCCGAGGCCGTATGGCCGCTGCCGGTAGGCGCAGCCCCGCGGCTGCATCGCGCTGCCGGCCTGCTGTGTCCGCCGCTGGCGCTCGTCTCCCGCCGCTTCGTCGTGGACTGGCAGCACGCATCGCATCCGGACGCGCTCGCGGATGTGCTCACGGCCCTGGCCGGCGAGCCGGTCGCGCGCATCCTGGTATTCAGGCTGCCTCTGCACGAGGTGGCGCTGGCGGCGTCGCGGGCGTTTCCGGACGCGGTGACGGAGCTCGATCTGGACGACCTCGAATCGCGCACCCGGCTCAGCGTCGCGGGCGCTTCGCTGCGCATGCGGCGCTGGCGCGAGGGGCTGCGCGGGATCTCCGCCGCGATCCAGTACGGGCTGGTGGAGCGTTTCGCGCGAGGCGGCTACCGGACGCTCTACCTGGCGGCGGAGGAAGACTGCCGGCGGATGTCCACGCGTCTCGCCGACGCGGTTGCCTGGCATCCGAACCGCGTGCACGCGCCGCCCGATCTACCGCCTGTGTCCGATGAGCGCGAGCTGCGCCTGCTGTTCGTAGGCACCCTCGACTATCCGCCGAACGAGGAGGCGGTGCTCGATCTGGTGAATCGGCTGATGCCCGAGCTGCGCCGCTTGCCGCGCCCCACGAGGCTGTGCATCGCCGGCAGCCACGCACCGCCCGCGCTGAAGCGGCTCCTCGAAGGAAACCCCGGCGTCGACTTCGCGGGCGATGCCGACGATCTCGCCGGACTCTACGCGGCGGCGCACGCCGTGCTGGTCCCGCTGCGCGCCGGCGGCGGCACCAAGCTCAAGACGCTGGAGGCGTTCGCGCACCGGCGCCCGGTGGTGTCGACCCGCCACGGCGTGCGCGGGCTGGGCGCGGTGGCCGGCGAGCACTACCTGGCGGCGGAGACTCCGGCCGAGTTCGCGCAGGCCATCGAGAGGCTGGCGCGGGATCGCGCCCTGGCCGAGCGCCTGGCCGAGGCAGGCCGGCGTCTGTGCGAACGGGCGTTCCGCGCCGCATGAAGAGGCTCTTCATCCTCTCCGCCGCGACCGGCTACGGCGGCGCCGAGCGCAGCGTCGAGCTCGTCGCGCGTCAACTGCCGGAGGGCATCGAGGCGACGATCTTCGCGCACAACGCCGAGCACATCGCGCGCCTCGCCCGGCCCGGCGGGATGGCGCCCGGCGCGAGGCTGATCCGCCTGGGTACGATCGACGCCCTCGCGGGGAAGCGGCGGGCCGTCCTGCGGCTGGCGCTGGAATACTTGCGCCACCGTCCCGATGCCGTGCTGGTGAACACGCATGCCTCGGCGCTGCTCGCCGCGATGGCGGCGAAGTTCGTGCCGGCGCTCGGGGCGCGCTGCCATCTCTACGTGCGGGACTTCCTCTGGGAAGATCTCGAATACATCTTCGGGCGTCTGACCGGCGCGCGCGTGCTGGCGCCCAGCGCGGCCGTGCCGGCACGCTGCGGCTATCTCCATCCCCTTTTCATCGAACCCTTCGGCGCGGCGCCCTGCGACGTGGTCCCCGACATGACGGAGATCCCGTCGGGACCTGTTTCCTATGAAGGTCCGCTGCTGCACCTGGCGACGGTCAATCCCTGGAAGGGACATGCCGACCTCGCGATGGCAGTGTGGCGGCTGAGGGAACAAGGCCTGCCGGCGGTCGTGCTCTCGCAGGGAATGACCGGCAACGCCGCTCTGCGCGATCGCCTGCTGCGGCTCATCGAGCGGCTCGACATCTCGGACCGCTACACGCTCGCGGACTACGTGCCGGACGCGTCCGTGCTCCTGCGCGACTGCAGGGCGGTGGTGGTCGCCTCGGTCTCCCATTCCGGAGGGCCGGAGACGTTCGGCCGGACGATCATCGAGGCCTGGGCCCATCGCAAGCCCGTCGTCGCCTACGCAGCGGGCGCGCCCGCGCAGCTCATCGAGCACGATAAGGACGGCCTGCTGGTGCCGGAGGGTGACACGGAGGCGCTCGCCGGCGCACTGCACCGCCTGGTGTCGTCCGCCGAGCTGTGCCGCAGGCTCGGCGAGGCCGGTCACGAGAAGGTGGTCCGGTGCTACGAGGCCGGCGACGTGACGAGGCTGCTGCTGAAGCGGATGGGCCTGGTCGAGGAGGCGCGGGCATGACGGTCCGGCGTGCCCGCAACTGGGTCGTGCATGACTACCTGCAGGTCAACGGCGGCGCCGAGCGCCTCGCCATCACTCTGGCGAGGAACCTGCCGGACTGCCGCCTGGCGGTCTCCGGCATCTATCCCGCCTTCGCCGCGTCCGGGAATGTCGACGGCGTCGAGCGCGAAGTGCTGGGCGCCGGCTGGCTGCCGCGCATACCACGCGCGTTGCGCGCCTTCAGTCGCAAGGACCACGCATTCCTGCGCGCGGCGGAGTGCGTGATCTACAGCGGCATCTACGCGCCCCTGGCGGCGACCGCGCAGGGCGGCGGCAGGCGGGTCTACTATTGCCATACGCCGCCGCGCTTCGCCTTCGATGAGCGGGACGCATACCTGCGCCGCGTCCCCGCGGCATTGCGCCCGATGCTGCGCCTGGCGATCTCGACGTATCGACGCGCCTACCTGAGCGCGATCCGCGCGATGGACGTCGTGATGACGAACTCGCTGCACGTGCGCGAACGCCTGCTCGGGCAGACGGGCGTGGAGGCTCGGGTCGTCTACCCGCCGGTCGACACGCACCGCTTCCGGTTCCTCGGGCAGCAGGATTACTATCTCTCGGTGGCGCGCCTGGAGCCGTACAAGCGGGTGGACCGCATCGTGCGCGCGTTCCTCTCCATGCCGGACAAGCGGCTGGTGGTGGCTTCGGGCGGATCGCAGCTCGAAGCGCTCCGATCGCTCGCCGGCGGCGCGTCCAACATCCGGTTCGCGGGCTGGATCGACGACACCGTCATGGCGCGCTTGGTGGGCGATGCCATCGCCGTGATCTACGTGCCCAGGGACGAGGACTTCGGCATCTCAGCGGTCGAGGCGATGGCCGCGGGCAAACCGGTGATCGGCGTCGACGCGGGCGGACTCAGGGAGAGCGTCATCGACGGTCATACGGGGGCCATGCTCGCGCCCGATCCTGGGCCCGAGGCGATCGCCGCCGCGGTCCGCCGGATGACGGCAGGGCTGGCGGCGCGGATGCGGCCGGCGTGCGAGGAGCGCGCGCGCGGGTTCTCCGAGGCCGCGTTCGTTTCGGCCTTCAGGGAACTGATCGGGTAGGCGTCATCCATCATGCGCGTAGTGCATTTCTACAAGACGTCCTTTCCCGACAGCATGGGCGGGGTCGAGCGCGTCATCGACCAGATCGCCAGGGGCGCCGCGCGCTCCGGCGTCGAGGTCGACGTGCTGTCGCTGACGCCGGACCGCGACGTGCGCAGCTTCGATCTCAACGGCTACCGCGCGCACCGCGCCCGGCTCGATTTCCAGATCGCCTCGACCGGGTTCTCCGCCTCGGCCTTTTCGACCTTCGCGAGGCTGGCGCGCAAGGCGGACCTCATTCATTACCACTTCCCGTGGCCGTTCATGGACCTGGTGCATTTCGCGACGCGCCCCCGCAAGCCGGCCGTTGTCACCTACCACTCCGACATCATTCGCCAGAGGCGTCTGCGCAGGTTCTACGCTCCACTGGAGAGCAGGTTCCTCGGCGACATGCACCGCATCGTCGCCACCTCGCCGAACTACGCCGCGACCAGCGGGGTGCTGGAGCGATTCAGGCACAAGGTGACGGTCATTCCCATCGGCCTGGACAAGAGCAGCTATCCGCGGCCGTCGTCGCTGAAGCTGGACTACTGGCGGGGCAGGTTCGGCCCCAGGTTCTTCCTGTTCGTCGGCGTCATCCGTTACTACAAGGGCCTGCACACCCTGATCGAGGTCGCGCGGACCACTTCCTTCCCGATCGTCATCGTCGGCATCGGCCCCTTCGAAGAACGGCTCAGGGCGCAGGCGAGGCGGCTCGGTTTGCACAACGTCCATTTTCTCGGCTATCTGCCCGACGAGGAGAAGGTAGCGCTGCTGCAGTCGAGCTATGCCGTCCTGCTGCCTTCGCACATGCGTTCGGAGGCCTTCGGCATCTCGCTGCTCGAGGGGGCGATGTACGGAAAGCCGATGATCTGCAGCGAGATCGGGACCGGCACGAGCTTCATCAACGTTGCCGGCGAAACGGGCCTGGTCGTACCGCCCGACGACCCCGCGGCGCTGCGCGGCGCAATGAACTATCTGTGGGAGCATCCCGGCGAGGCCGCGGTGATGGGGAGGCGCGCGGAGGAGCGATACCGCAGGCTGTTCACGGCCGGACAGATGGTCGAGCGGTACGTGGCGCTGTATCGCGAACTGGTTCACGGCTTCGAGAAGGCGCGACGGCCTGTCCTGCAGGATGAAGGCGGGCCGCTACAGCCGCTCGATGCAGCCAACGAATGACGCGCCCTTGTGAGAGAGAGACTTTAAGTACTAGAGAGACGTAAGCATGCGACAGATCGGCCTCACCATCCTCCTTCTTACCCTGAGTAACGTCTTCATGACGTTCGCCTGGTATGCGCACCTGAAGGACCTGAGCACCAAGCCCTGGGTCATCGCAGCGCTGATCAGCTGGGGCATCGCGTTCTTCGAATACATGCTGCAGGTTCCCGCCAACCGCATCGGATACAGCATCCTGTCCCTGGGCCAGCTCAAGATCCTGCAGGAGGTGATTACCCTGGCCGTCTTCGTTCCGTTCGCGATCTTCTACATGAAGGAGCCGCTCAAGCTGGACTACCTCTGGGCGGCGTTGTGCATCCTGGGCGCAGTATATTTCATCTTCCGCGGCAGGCTGGTCGGCGCCTAGCGGGCGATCGGTTGCCGTTCGACCGTTTCTGTCCGTACTCGCCGGTCTACTGCTCGCTGCTCTCCGTGAAAGGATGGGTGGGCTGTGCCGCCCCATCGACGATGTGGTCATCGATCGGTGCGATGTCCCGGGGAGGGGGCGATGCAGGACGCGCCGGCTGCTGCCTGCCTTTGTGCAGGCAAGCTATATGACTATACTGAACGGTATTTCCCGCTCAAGGAGGGCATTCGAAGATGAACTCTAAGACATGGGGTGCGGTTGCCGGCTTTGCGGCGGCCGCCTTTTTCGCATCCAGCGCGCTTGCCCACCATGGCTGGAACTGGGCTGAGCCGGAGCAGACCGAAATGACCGGTACGATCGTCCAGATCTACATCGGGCCGCCGCATCCTCAGCTTCAGATCGAAACGGCGGACGACGGCCGATGGACCGTAGACCTCGGCAATCCGCGACAGACGCAGCGGGCCGGCTTCGTGCAAGGGTCGGCCAGCGAGGGCGATACGGTCGTCGTACTCGGCAACCGGTCGAAGACCCCAGGAGAGAAACTGATAAAGGCGGTACGGGCAACGATCAACGGTCGTAACTACGACTTCTATCCCGAGCGCATCCAGGAAAACTGATCCGTTGTGATGGAGGCGCTGTTGCAGCCGCTGTCGGACTGGTCGGTCGCGGCGGCGCTGCGGCAGCCGGGCGCGGCGTATCCGTTGCTGAACGCCGCGCACATCTTCTCGATCGGGCTGATCATCGGCGCCATCGTGACGCTCGATCTGCGCTTGCTGGGCTTGTTCCGGGCCTATGCCGTGAGTGAGCTCGGGCCGCCGCTCTCGCGCGTCGCGGCGCTCGGAGTCCTCCTTGCCGTGATCAGCGGCTTCTTTCTCTTCATCGTCCAGCCTGTTACCTACGCCGGCAATACGGCCTTCCTGATCAAGCTTGCCCTGGTCGCCCTCGGCATCTCCAATGGGCTGATCCTGCGCCTGCTTCCGCAGTGGCGGCGCGCGCTTGCCGGCGGGGATGCGGGGCTCGCGCTGAAGCTGTCGGCGCTGTTATCCCTGCTGATCTGGGCGAGCGCCCTCGTCGCGGGCCGCTGGATCGGTTTTCTCTGATCGGCCTTCGGCCCGAAGCCGCACTCTTCTCGGCAATGGCCTCTCTTATGGCCGCTTTATGAAACGGATATCTACTTAATTTAACGGATAAGTCCGTTAAATTAAGTAGATATTTCCCCCGCATCGGCTCTGCGTTTCTAATTGTTAATTAAATACAACGCCTTATTTCATTCCCGGCAGGTGGCACGATTACTGTAAAGGTATCTGGACTTATAAGGGAAGCAGCATTCGTGACACATAGGGTACTGATCGTCCCCGGCTATCGGGGCAGCGGACCGGAACACTGGCAGACCTGGCTCGAGGGCCGGCTGCCGCGTGCGCGCCGCGTCGGCCGGATCGATTGGGAGGCGCCAGTCATCGCCCATTGGGCGCACGAGATACGCAACGACATCGCCTGCTCTCCCGATCCCGTCTGGCTGATCGCTCACAGCTTCGGCTGCCTGGCGGCGCTCGTCGCGGCGGTCGGCCGGAGCGAGCGCATCGCCGGGGCGATGCTCGTGGCGCCCGCAGATCCCGAGCGCTTCTCGCCGTCCGGACTGAAGGTGGGGAGGGCATTGGCCTCGAGCCTGTCGCTCTACCTGCCGCGGCAGCCGCTGCCTTTCCCCAGCATGGTCGTCGCCAGCAACAGCGATCCGTGGATGCAGCTCAAGGTGGCCGCGCAGTGGGCGGATCGCTGGGGCAGCCGCTTCGTCAGTGTGGGCGATGCCGGGCACATCAATGTCGAGGCCGGGTTCGGCCCATGGCCGCGAGGGCTGGAGCTGTTCGAGTCGCTGCAGCGTTCGGCCCCTCGCGAGCGCGTCGGATCGAGCCTGGCGATGTCTTTCGGCTGGGGCCATCGATGAACTTCCAGCAACTGCGCATCATGCGGGAGATGATCCGCCGCAACTTCAACCTCACCGAGGTGGGCAACGCCCTGTTCACCTCGCAGTCGGGCGTCTCCAAGCACATCCGGGATCTCGAGAACGAGCTCGGCGTGGAGCTGTTCGTGCGCAAGGGCAAGCGCGTGCTCGGTCTGACCGAGCCGGGCGCGGAGCTGGTGGCGCTTGCCGAGCGCATCCTGCTCGACGTCAACAACATCCGCAACATCGCGGACCAGTTCGGCAAGCGCGACCAGGGCCGGTTGGTCGTTGCCACGACGCATACGCAGGCGCGCTACACGCTGCCGCAGGTGGTGACGCAGTTCAAGGGCTCGTTTCCCAAGGTGCAGCTCGTGCTGCACCAGGCCAGTCCGGACGAGATCGCCGCCATGCTGCTGGACGGCTCGGCGGACATCGGCATCGCCACGGAAGAACTGGGCAAGGTCGACGAGCTAGTCTCCTTTCCCTATTACGACTGGCACCATTCCGTCATCGTGCCCGAGGGGCACCCGCTGACGTCGGTCTCGCTGCTGACGCTGGAGGCGGTCGCGGAATACTCGCTGGTGACCTATCACGAGGGCTTCACCGGCCGGGCGGGCATAGACAAGGCCTTCGCGCGGGCGGGCATCGCCTTCGACGTCGTCATGTCCGCGCTCGACGCGGACGTCATCAAGACCTACGTGCAGCTCGGCCTTGGTGTGGGCATCATCGCCTCTATGGCCTTCGATCCGCGCCGCGACAGCGGTCTGCGGCCGCTGGAGGCCGGGCACCTGTTCGGGGAGCACACCACGCGGATCGCGGTGCGCCGCGGGCACTATCTGCGTGGCTATGCCTGCCGCTTCATCGAGCTCTGCTCGTCCTCACTGTCCGAGGCGAAGGTGCGGGAGGCGAGCAGGCCGGTGCGGGAAGCCGCGGGCTGATTCTGGCATCGGTCCGGCGCGGCCTGGTCGGTCTTT
>OBJA01002076.1_pt1 | contig 12276 bp, 11 predicted proteins | sample 1519751 | NCBI WGS metagenome assembly OBJA01 (sample SAMEA3881238, study PRJEB22517) | soil metagenome | biome: lake sediment; feature: soda lake sediment; material: sediment, water from around vicinity | place: India | collected 2013-12-23 | depth 3 m
CTCACATCGTGCTCAGCCGGGCTTTCGTTCAAGCGAAAGTATGGCAGCAAAGCGGATATGAGCTGAAAGTGGCTGTCAATGTATCGATGGATAATCTGACATCACTCGATTTTCAGGATGCCGTGGTAAGGCTGGCTGCCGAGGCTGAAATTCCTCCCGGCAAAATCGTACTGGAAATCACTGAAAGCCAGCTGATGGGAGATGTGCGTGTCTCGTTAGAGATTTTAACCCGCTTGCGCCTGAAACGTTTCCATTTGTCCATCGATGATTTTGGTACCGGCCATTCCTCACTGACACAATTGCGGGATATTCCGTTTGATGAACTTAAGATCGATCAGGGGTTCGTGCACCGTGCCTCGGGTGATGAAACGCTGCGCGCAATATATGACGCCAGTCTGGCACTGGCAAAGCAGTTGAATATGGAAGCCGTTGCCGAAGGCGTGGAGGATCATGAAGACTGGGAATTACTGCGCCGGACCGGTTGTGATCTGGCACAGGGTAATTTCATCTCGCGACCTATGCCAGCCGAGGCTCTGGATGAATGGGTAGAGAAATGGCATGTACGAATCGAGGCCGAATCGCTGATTTCTTCAAAAGCAGGCAAGATGTTGTGATAGCGTTTATAGCCAATCAGTGAGACCGGATACCGTTCAGCGTCTGGATATATTTGTCGGACAGGCACTTGCATTGATCGGCTGCTTGCGATCCAGCACCACGAAATGATATTCCATGCCGCTGTCCGAGGTATGATGCGTTTCACGAGAGATTTCCCGCCAGTCATCACGATTGTACTCCGGAAAAAAAGTATCCCCCGCAAAATCCTGCTGAATCTCGGTCAGATATAAACGCTGGCAGAGCGATAGAGTCTGTCGGTAGATTTCAGCACCACCAATGATGAAGATCTGCCGATCATCACTGGAAAAATGATCCAGTACTTCCTGGATTGAACCTGCTGTGAGGATACCGGGCCAATCAAAATGATGCTGCCGGGTGAGCACGACATTGGTACGATCAGGTAGTGGTTTGCCAATCGAATCGAATGTCCGGCGCCCCATCACGACGATCTGGCCGATAGTCAGTTGTTTGAAATGCTTGAGATCAGCCGGCAGATGCCAGGGCAGCGCATTATTCAACCCGATTACCCGGTTGGCTGAAACAGCAGCCAGAATCGCCAGCCGGGGAGGTGAAAGTGGTGGGATGGTCATACGGCCACAGGTGCCTTGATAGGCGGGTAAGGGTCATAATCGTGCAAGGTAAAATCCTCGTATCTGAAGTCAAAAATATTTCTGATGGCCGGATTCAGTTGCATGACGGGGAGTGTTCTGGGTTCGCGTTCCAGTTGCAGTCGCGCTTGTTCAAGGTGGTTCAGATACAGGTGTGCATCGCCAAAGGTGTGGACGAATTCGCCGGGCTGCAGGTTGCAGCACTGTGCAATCATCAGTGTCAGTAATGAATATGAGGCAATGTTGAAGGGAACGCCCAGAAAAATATCGGCACTGCGCTGATAAAGCTGGCAGGAGAGTTTGCCGTCTGCCACGTAAAACTGAAACAGCACATGACAGGGAGCGAGTTTCATTTTGTCGAGATCACCCACATTCCATGCGGAGACGATCATCCGACGCGAATCCGGTGTTTCTTTGATTTGTTGGATCACTTGCGAGATCTGATCAATGGCGGTGCCGTCGGAAACTGCCCAGGATCGCCACTGGTGGCCATAGATTGGCCCCAGATCACCATTTTTATCTGCCCATTCATCCCAGATGGATACACCGTTTCTCTTCAGGTAATCGATGTTGGTTTCACCTCGCAAAAACCATAATAGTTCATGAATGATCGATTTGATATGACATTTCTTGGTTGTCACCAGCGGGAAACCTGCCTGCAGATCAAAGTGCATCTGATAGCCAAAAATGGAAAGTGTGCCGGTTCCGGTGCGATCATTCTTTTTATGACCGTGTTGCAGCACGTGCCGCATCAGGTCGAGGTACTGATACATGAATAATCCTGAAAGGGTGAATCAAGCGGATATAATACAACGTTATTTTGACAATGATGCCGGTGGGCTTTTTGGGAGTGCCACCCGGCCGGAAACCAATGCTCGCCACACTTATACAAAACGATAACGCCTTTGATGAATCGGTTAAAGCTGCGCACTTGCTGATTATCCTGCCTAAAGCAGACAAAATCCCCGGGAAATATCAATTGCCTGCCGAGCAGGTACTGAATGATTTACTGCAACGGCAGGGTATACCGGTAAATCGGCTGGCTGAAACCCCTCTGTCGGCCAGTTTACAGCATGGAGGGTTATACGCCTGGGTGATGGTGGATCTCAGTAAAGCGCTGTTCGAGCAGCAGACCAATCTGCGCAAGGCCATGCAGTTGCTGCTGAATGAACATCCAGCTGAAATCCACCTTGCCGTGTATGGGGATGATGCTCAAAAATGTCATCTGGCTGAACTTGCAGTGTATGTTGCCTGGGTCAACGGAGCAATTCTGCCGGTACGCAAGCAGCGCAAGCCGGACGATAAGCCCCTGGAGCGAATTTGCCTGCACGGGATGGTGGATACCTCCGGATTTGCCATGCAACGTGCGCAGGCAGAAGGAAATTTTCTCGCCAGAGGATTGACCATTCTGCCACCTAATGAACTGACTCCCAGAACTTATCGCGAGCAGATCAGAAAGCTGGCCGCCAGTGAAAACTGGCAATATGAGGAATATGAGCTGTCCCGATTGCGCGAATTGGGAGCAGGTGCATTCAGTGCCGTTGCCCAAGGCAGCCTTACGGATGATGCAGCGATTGTTCATTTGCGCAGAACGGCAGGACACGGGGAAACCGGTAAAACGATTGCGCTGGTGGGGAAGGGGATCTGCTTCGATACCGGCGGCCATAATCTGAAACCGGCACGCTACATGTATGGCATGCATGAGGATATGAATGGTTCCGCAGTGGCACTCGGCGTGCTTCTGGCAGCCACGCGGGCCGATCTGCCGATCAATATCGACTGCTGGCTTGCCATTGCACAGAATCACATCAGTCCCGTGGCATTCAAGCAAAACGATGTGATCACCGCTCTGAATGGCATGACCATAGAAATTGTTCATACCGACGCCGAAGGCCGCCTGGTACTGGCTGATGCGCTGACACTCGCTGCCAGGGAAAAACCGGATCTGATCATCGATTATGCTACGCTGACAGGCAGCCTGATTACTGCGTTGGGATCACGTTACAGTGGGGTTTTCACCAACCGGGATTATCTGGCGCAGAATGCGGTGGCTGTTGGCCGGTCAAGTGGTGAGCGAGTATGCGTATTACCGGTGGACAGTGATTACGAGACTGATCTCGACAGCAAAATCGCTGATATTAAACAGTGCACTTTAGAAAGCGAAGCCGATCATATCCTTGCTGCCTGTTTTCTGCGCCATTTTGTGAATGATATTCCCTGGCTGCACATGGATCTTTCTGCTTATCGTCATCAGGATGGACTGGGCGCGGTGGGTACGGAAGTTACCGGTTTTGGCGTGACCTGGTCGATGCACTTTCTGCAGGAGATCCTCAAGATCCTGCAGAAAAGAACGAGCAAGTCCCGCACTGACTGAAAATAATAAAAACATGGCCGAATTCATCAACCCGTTTGAGGCATCATTTTATGAATGACGAAGTAAAACAACGATTGCAGAGTACCGAAACCTGGATCCGTGTACTTTTTATGTTGCTGTTCATGTTTATCCAGGGAGGTGTGAAATTTCTGATCGTGCTGTTGGCCCTGTTTCAGTTCGGGTCGACTATCCTGATCGGGAAGACCAATACCCGACTGCTTAAACTGGGCCGCCAGCTGGCAATGTATGATTACCAGATCAGTCTGTTCCTGACATTCAACAGCGAACAGCGCCCGTTTCCATTTTCTTCCTGGCCTTCTGATACGGGTAATCGTACTTCGGATGATACAAATAATCGTACTCCGGACGAGAATCCGGGAAATACCAGCTGGTTTCAGTAATCGTGTCGCTGTATTTCTGTGCAGAGAGTATCCCTCTGCTCGGTGAAGGGATGCGCAGCTCAATGAACTAGCTAGCAAGCATCCGTGCAAATAATAGTGGTTATATTTCTGGATTGTTACTTTACATATTAGAAATTCAGAAACAGGTTAACTGCAAAATTGTGCATCATTTGATCAGGACGAGGATTATGGCGCCTGTCAATGAATTGGTTCATATACCCCAGTTCAACGGTCGCGTTCTGATGAACTTTGTAACCCAGACCCACAAAAGCGCGATTCTGATCGAAACCACGAGAAATAAAGCCTGGGTTACTAACCGTGTTCAATCCGATGAACAATTCATTCTGAATGATAAAAGTAAGATTGGGGTCGATCATGGCTATTGGAATCGCCAGTTTTATCAGCTGACGGAAACGGTAAGCCACATCATCGCTACCAGAAACGGGTGCATTGTGATCAAAGAAGCGCTGTTCAAAGCGACTGCGCAATGACAATTTGCCAAAAGAGAATTCATCCGCCCAGGTTACCTGCTGCCAGATTCTGTGCTCATCGAACGGGAGCCCTGATTTCGTTACCAGTGGTTCATCTGAGGGAATCCAGGCATAGCCCGCCCAGATGATAATTTTATCAGTGATCGCATAGCCCAAACCGGGACGGATGATAGCCTGCGTAAACTGTGAGGCATCGTTGCCGAATCGTCCCTGTCCTTCCATCCACCATCTGAATTTCTTCAAATCGGGGTTGTCTGGATTGACGAAGCCAAAATTACCAAGTGCAGTAATATTTCCCCAGACCTGAAAATCCTCTACGGTTCTGCCAGCTGTGGCTGGTTGATTAAATGCCAAATTCAGTGCGACGAGCACAACAAAAATACTGATTTTCTTAAACACGCAATCTCCTCTCTTCTTTTATATATAAGAATCTCTAGTGCTATTTACAGTATTCAGGAGAACACTGCAGATGAACGTACACAAACGCACAGGCTTGACTTTACCGGATCATCAGGAAATTTTGCATCTTTATTAGACTTGACTCTGGAAATAACACAGCTGGCAGAACGCTTCTGTGTCAGCCGGACAACAATCCATGAAGTTCTGAACGCGCCGAACTGTAGAATTTACATTACACGGCGGCACCAATCAGTAATTTGAAATGCTGGGATATGGACTCATGCCAATCTCGCATCAGTAGTCGTTCTATTGTATTTCTGAGCAGATGGTATCTCTGCTCAGTGAAGGGATGCACAGCTCGATGAACCGGTAGGCGTATCCGCGCAGATAGTGGTTACGTCGTATGGATATGCAGGTGGTATTCTGCTCAAACAGATGAGAACCATCCAGTTTGATCAGTTTTGTATCCCGTTCCGGTGTAAATGCGACAGATGCAACGATACCAATGCCCATACCTAGAGTGACATAGGTTTTGATGACATCTGCATCGAGAGCGGACATGGCGATATTGGGTGTCAATTCAGCGCGAGAGAACGCCTGATCGATTCGGGAACGCCCGGTAAAACCCTTGTGATAAGTAATGATCGGAAATTGCGCAACAGCTTCGAGTGTGAGAGGGTGTATCGATTGCAGCGGATGTTCTGCCGGTACGATGATCGCATGATGCCAGGTATAGTACGGAAACGATACCAGTTCGGAAGTACTCTCCAGCGCTTCAGTTGCGATACCGATATCCGCTTGACCATTCAACAGCATGGATACGATTTCGCCGGGACTGGATTCATGAAGTACGAGATGTACTTTTGGGAATATTTCCTTGAATTGCCTAACAACATCCGGTAAGGCATATTGTGCCTGGGTGTGGGTAGTAGCCACGGTCAGTTCACCCTGGTCATGCTGACTGAACTGTTCTGCCAGTCGTTTGATATTTCTGGTATCCAGCAGAATGCGGTCAACGATTTTGACGAGTTCCTTGCCCGGTGCAGTCAGTCCGGTCAGGCGTTTGCCCTTTCGGATGAACAGATCGATGTTCAGTTCATCTTCCAGATCTTTGATATGCTTGCTGACCCCGGATTGCGAGGTAAACAGGGCATTGGCCACTTCCGTCAAATTGTAATTCTGCCGAATTGTTTCACTTATGATGCGGAGTTGCTGAAAATTCACGTGTTTATACCTGTTGTCGATACGTGTGGTGGCGTGGAGGAATGGATGTGGTACAGAAATTATGCAGGCCTGTTATCTGTACCACATGGTGTTCAGAATGCGTTCTTCTTTCCCCGGATACGGTCTATGGCAGCGGCCAGCCTGTCGATATCCGTATACGTGTTATAAAAAGCCAGCGAGGGGCGGACGGTACTTTCCACGCCGAAGCGGCGCAGAATGGGCTGTGCACAATGATGGCCGGCACGGACCGCAATACCTTCACGATTGAGAGCAGTACCGACTTCTTCCGTAGAGAAATCCTTCAGGGTGAAAGACAGTACACCTGCTTTATCCGGTGCCGTACCAATGAGTCGCAGCCCTGCTATCGATTTGAGGCACCCGGTGGCATAGGTTATCAATTCGTGCTCGTAGCGGCTGATATTTTCAAGACCGATGCGTTCCACATAGTCGATTGCGGCGCCCAATCCTACTGCATCGGCAATATTACCGGTCCCCGCCTCGAACCGGGCAGGGGCACCGTGATAAGCTGTCTTTTCGAAAGTGACATCCTGAATCATATTGCCGCCACCCTGCCATGGCTGTGTGTCGTTGAGCAGTTCCGCCTTGCCATACAAAACACCGATACCAGTCGGGCCGAATACCTTGTGCCCGGAAAAAACAAACCAGTCGCAATCGAGTTGCTGGACGTCGACCCGCATGTGTGAAACCGACTGTGCTCCGTCGACCAGTACGCGTGCACCGACGCGGTGTGCCATTTCCACTATTTGTCTGGCAGGCGTGACCGTACCGAGTGCATTTGAAACCTGGGAGAATGCAACGAGTCTGGTGTGTGAGTTGAGTAGCTTCTGATATTCTTCCAGCAGAATCTGTCCATCCTCATCGACCGGTACCACGCGCAATCGGGCGCCCGTTTCATTACACAGCATCTGCCATGGAACGATGTTGGCATGATGTTCCAGCCAGGTAATGATGATCTCGTCTCCGGCACCGATATGCTGCCGTCCCCAGCTTTGGGCAACGAGGTTGATCGCTTCAGTCGTTCCCCGCAGAAAGATGATTTCCTCGGTGGAGGAGGCATTGAGAAACTGGCGAACCTTACTCCTCGATTCCTCATACGCATCCGTCGCGCGGGCTGCCAGTTCATGTGCGGCCCGGTGAATATTGGAATTTTCGTGCGTGTAGAAATAGCTCAGCCGATCGATGACGGCCTGGGGTTTCTGTGTTGTTGCTGCATTGTCCAACCAGACTAAAGAATGCCCATTGATGTGTTCCCGTAAAATGGGGAAATCACGCCGGATCGCATGGATATCGAAGGGGGGATGGGCAGCAGAAATTTGGGCTGTCTGATCATGACGAACGGGTACTATCACTTTATCAAGGAAATAAAATGAGGCCCCACGTTGTGGATGATTGGAATGGTCTGAATCAGGCAGGCCGGTATGGGCCGGTGCAAACAGCGCTTTTAGTTCCGCTTCGAAAGGCAGTGGAATAGTCGAAGGATAGCTCGATCCGGTGGCCGAGTGCGGACGACTGACCTCATGACCGGGAACCGTCAAAGCGGCCGGTTCGGTCGATCGGGAAAGCAGAGGGGAGTTGAATAACGCATTGCCCATTTGCGTCAGTGATTCGATATCGGGTATATAAGCGGATGCTTCATCCGATACCTGATCTGTCCACTGGTTGAGTTCATTTGTATTCATGGTATTTACCCACTTCAACATTTTCCAGGACACCGAGTGCATCTTCTGTCAGCACGGCCAGTGAGCAATACAGTGAAACCAGATAGGAAGCGATGGCCTTATGGTTGATCCCCATGAAACGTAAGGATAATCCCATTCCCTGTTCGCCTTGCAGTCCAGGCTGATAGAGTCCTACCACTCCTTGCCGGCTTTCACCCGTGCGTAGCAGCAGAACATTTGTTTTCCCTCCGGTAATGCCTATTTTGTCGCATGGAATGAGAGGCAGCCCGCGCCAGGTGAGGAATTGTGAGCCAAACATCGACACGGTGGGAGGAGGTACGCCACGCCGTGTGCACTCGCGGCCAAATGCTGCAATGGCTTTGGGATGTGCCAGAAAGAAGGCCGGCTCCTTCCAGACGAGCGAGATCAGATCATCCAGATCATCCGGAGTAGGTGCACCTGTCCGCGCTTTGACCTTCATGTTCTTGGCAACATTGTTGAGCAAACCATATTCTTTGTTATTCACCAGTTCGCTTTCCTGGCGTTCCTTGACGGTTTCAATGATCAATCGGAGCTGCTCACGGGTCTGGTCGTGCGGGCTGCTGTAAAGATCGGCGACGCGAGTGTGGACATCCAGCACGGTGTTGACTGCATTAAGTACATACTCACGTCCCCATTCCTCATAATCGACGTAAGTGGCAGGCAATTCACGCTCATCCTTGTTGGAGCAGTCGACTTCAACTTCATCAGGATCTTTGACTTTATTGACGCGGTAGATACCTGCCTCGACCGGAACCCACTGCAGCAGATGAGTCAGCCACCGTGGCGTGATCGTGCCCATCATGGGAATAGTTTTAGTCGCATTGGCAAGTGTACGGGCCGCAACATCACCTAATGCTGTCTGTGCCTGATGAATATCAGTCATTTAAATCCTCCTGAAAATTGTTGGGAAAAACGTGTTTTGTGTAGCTGAGCTATTCTGAATAATCCGGCGTTATTTACATATACGAAATAAATATATGTAGTTGAAATTAACCGGGTGCTTTTTCATGACGCATCTGTGCCTGGGTGATATGACTCCCGGGTGGAATGTCGTGTGTCAGCCAGACATTCCCGCCTATCGTAGAGCCATATCCGATCGTGATACGTCCGAGGATGGTCGCGCCTGCATAGATCACGACATCGTCTTCGACGACAGGATGACGCTGATTTCCTTTGATCAATGCACCTTGCTCATCTATCGGGAAACGTTTGGCGCCTAAAGTGACTGCCTGGTACAGGCGTACTTTACGACCGATGATGGCGGTTTCCCCGATGACGACTCCGGTTCCATGATCTATGAAAAAACTGTCACCAATCTGTGCTCCGGGATGTATTTCTATACCCGTCAGAGAATGTGCGATTTCTGAAATCATGCGTGCGATCAGAGGGACTCCCAGCTTGTGCAGTTCATGTGCCAGCCGATAATGGATGATGGCGGTGATACCCGGATAGCAGACCAGCACTTCGTCGATATTGTGTGCAGCCGGATCGCCTTCATAGGCTGCACGAATGTCACTGTCCAGGATATGGCGTATAGCAGGTAACTGTCTGGCAAATACATGAGTGATTTCCACCGCCCGTTCTCGAACCGTATGACTGATGGCCTCGAGTCCGGAAGCGAAATGGAGCTCCCGGATTACTTCTGCCGACAGATCGCGCAGGGCGGTATCCAGTGTGTACCCTACGAAGTAATCTATACTTTCTCCGGTCAGGTCAGGTTGACCCAGACGGTTGGGAAACAATGCGGCACTCAATCTGTCGATGACGTCCGCCAGCGTTTTGCGTGAGGGAAGTTTGGGTGGATTGTTGAGTCTCTGCCGGTTTTCCAGTGAAGTCTCGCGTAAATTACGCAACTCTATGACAACGTTGCTGATTGTCGTGCGAAGGTAGGGTAATTCCGGTGAATGCATTTTTTCAGAGGCTGTCATCAATGTATCGATCCGTTTTGGGCATGGTTTGGAAACAGATCGAGCTTGCGCGGTTTGATGAAAACCTGATCTCCTCTCGCCAGTTGCAACTCACGAAAACGCTCTTTGCTGATCTCGGCGTAAATGCTGTTTGCATTTTGGTTGTCTTTGCCTGCCAGCTCCAGCCGTACGACCGGCCCGATAGCGAGAATATGAACGATATGGGCAGCCAGAGCAGGTTCCCCGTTTAATGTTCGATCCACTTCAAGATCATGTGGCCGCACGTAGGCGATGGCATTGAGATCTTCCGCTTCTGAATACTCCGGGACATCGACTTGAAGATCACCGATCCATGCATGGCCATGATGTACACGTCCATGGAACAGATTGACGTGCCCGAGAAATTCATACACGAACGGATTGGCTGGTTTTTCATAAACTTCATCAGGGGTGCCGATTTGTTCGATACGGCCCCGATTCATGACGACGATCCGATCTGCTACTTCCAGTGCTTCTTCCTGATCGTGTGTGACAAAAATACTGGTAATGTGCATGTCGTCGTGCAGTTTGCGCAGCCAGGCACGCAGCTCCTTGCGCACCTTGGCGTCCAGCGCGCCGAAAGGCTCATCCAGTAACAAAACACTGGGTTCGACCGCCAGTGCCCGTGCCAGCGCAATACGTTGGCGCTGCCCTCCGGAAAGTTGATGCGGATAACGATCTGCCAGCCAGTCGAGTTGCACCAGTTGCAGCAGTTCAGTCACGCGGCGATTGATTTCCAGAGCGTTGGGGCGCTGTTTTCTGGGGCGTACACGCAAGCCGAATGCTACGTTCTCGAAAATGGTCATATTGCGAAAAAGTGCGTAATGCTGGAAGACAAACCCGACATGCCGATCACGAATGTGTTTGTCGGTTGAATCTTCCTCGTTGAACAGCACTTGACCGGAATCAGCTGTTTCAAGGCCGGCAATGACCCGCAGCAGAGTGGTTTTACCGGAGCCGGAAGGACCCAGCAGCGCGAGTAGTTCCCCAGGGTTCACTGTCAGGTTGATGTCGTTCAGTGCGGTGAAAGAGCCGAATTGCTTGGATAGATCATGTATTTCGATAGTCATGAATGATTTCCTCTGGAGGTTTGTTGAGCTACTTTTGCTTCAACCAGTGTTTTCAGTACCAACGTAATCAGTGCAAGTAACGCCAGCAAAGAAGCCACTGCAAAAGCGGCAACAAAGTTGTATTCGTTGTAAAGAATTTCGACGTACAGCGGAAGTGTGTTAGTCAAGCCACGAATATGCCCGGAAACGACCGAGACGGCACCAAACTCGCCCATTGCTCTGGCATTGCAGAGAATGGTGCCATACAGCAATCCCCATTTGATGTTGGGAAGGGTGATGTACCAGAGTGTTTGCCAGCCGCTTGCTCCCAGAATAATGGCAGCTTCTTCTTCCTCACTTCCTTGTGCCTCCATCAATGGGATTAGCTCGCGCGCAATGAACGGCACGGTCACGAAAGTCGTTGCCAGCACGATGCCGGGTACGGCAAATATTATGGAAAGATCGTGTTCCCTCAGCCATGGGCCTGCCCAACCTTGCAAGCCGAATATCAGTACATAAATTAATCCGGCGACGACGGGAGAGACGGAAAATGGCAGATCGATCAGGGAGGTGAGGATGCTTTTGCCGCGGAACTCAAATTTGGCAATTGCCCAGGCGGCTGCGATACCGAATATCAGATTGAGTGGTACGGCGATGGCTGCTGCGATCAGTGTCAGTCGAATGGCGGCGAGAGCATCGGGTTCAGTGATGGCAGCGAGATAAACCTCCCATCCTTTTCTCAATGCCTCAAAGAAAACTGCTAACAGTGGCAGTAAAATAAAAAGAGACAAAAAGGAGAGTGCCAGCAGGATGAGTGTCCAACGTGCCCATGGCGATTCCTGTGTAATCACGGCCTTGTGCGGTGCCGGAGAGGTTTGGAGTAACGGGACGGCAGTCATGATTTTCCTTTATGCTTTTATGCTGCGATGACGAACCCACCATTGCAGCAGGTTGATGATCAGCAGAAGAATGAATGAAATCACCAGCATCACGACGGCAATGGCTGTTGCACCAGCGTAATCATATTGTTCGAGTTTGGTGATGATGAGTAATGGCGTGATTTCCGAGACCATCGGGATATTACCGGCAATAAAAATGACGGAGCCGTATTCTCCGATAGCGCGGGCAAAAGCCAGTGCAAAACCGGTGGTCAGTGCAGGCAGAACTGCCGGGAAAATAACATACCGGAAAGTCTGCCAGCGTGTTGCGCCCAGCATGGCAGCAGCTTCTTCCAGTTCTTTCTCGATATCTTCCAGTACAGGTTGAACGGTGCGAACGACGAACGGCAACCCGATGAATGTCAGTGCAACGAAAACACCGACCGGGGTGAAGGCGACCTTGATTCCCAATGGTTCCAGATACTGGCCGAGCCAGCCGTTACCCGCATAGATTGCGGTGAGCGTGATACCGGCAACGGAGGTGGGTAGTGCGAAAGGCAAATCGATCAG
>OBJA01002077.1_pt1 | contig 12275 bp, 12 predicted proteins | sample 1519751 | NCBI WGS metagenome assembly OBJA01 (sample SAMEA3881238, study PRJEB22517) | soil metagenome | biome: lake sediment; feature: soda lake sediment; material: sediment, water from around vicinity | place: India | collected 2013-12-23 | depth 3 m
GGAGGGGAATCGAACCGCGACGCCTTAAAATTCCCCTCCTGTGGAGGGGTGCCCCGTTAGGGGCGGGGTGGTCGGCTTCTTTACCGCATACCGCGTGCCCATGATGAGACCATGCGCACTTCTTTTTTTGTAAAATTTCGTCCACCGCGCCCTGCGGGACGCGGTGGAAAAAGGATCAAAGGATCAAATTAACAACCTATCAGTCCTCCAGGCAACGGACACTTAAGCCGTAGGCACGGTAGCCGTCGTACGTGTTGGCGCTGCCGCTGTTGAAGTACAAGTAGCGCGCAGAGATGCCAATTACCGAACTGCTCCAGTAGAAGCCCTCATTGCCTGCGCTGTGAAACGAACCGCCGTAGTAACGGTACCCGGACGAAACAAGCTTGAGGGGCGAAGCGAAAGCGGTGTCACGATTGGTTATCGACAAGGCCGTTAGTTCCTCCCCCCATTCAGTAGTGGTCGGCAAGCGAAAACCGGAGGGGCAGGGATTGTTGGTACCGTCCACCCCCTGCCAGAGATTATCGTTCTGCGGGCTGCGCCAATTGTACGGAGAAGAAGAGGTCGTTATAAAATCGCCATGTCCCGGAGTATCTGAATCACTGAGGGTTGTGGTGGTGGAACTGGTGCGCTGTTCATGTCCGTCAATTCCCCGTCCCCACTGGTACAAATCGCCATAGGCGTCGGCATCGTTGTGCACGGTCGCAACCTGAGAGGCTCCCAGGTTTCTATCCATCCACACCTTGTCGGTTGACGAGGTGACGGTGGGAATTCCCATCCAGGCCACCCATGGGGTGCTTGCGTCGTCAAAAGCAGCAAGCACTGCGCTAATCCAACCAGCAACACCTTCAGGATGATTCAGCAACCCATCACGCACAGCAGTGAGATCCACTCCAGCCACGGGAGCACCTTGGTGAGCCGCTATAAAGGGATCCGTGTCCAGATCCAACCAGGACAATAAAAGACCAGCCGCTTCGGCATAGGGTATCTCTTCCCGGTCAGCAAGTTGATCAAACAGGGTGGTCAAGGGGGTGATGTCGCAGGGCAACTCAGAACACTGCCCAATCAAGGTGCCGGGGTAATCCTCTCCATCAAGAGTGCCGCCACTGGCAGTGACACGGTAGCTGTCAGAGGGTGGCAGACCGTCCAGTCCATATAGGCCATCCTCGTCTGTGAGTGCCTGCCCGAGAAGTGTGCCGTCAGCCGCATAAATTGATACGGTGGCTCCGACCAATGGGCCATTGACAACGGAACCACTGACAGTGACGGTATTGCCGGACGAATTAGAACTGCTGCTACCGCCACCACAGGCTGAAAGCAGGGCAAAACTTAAAACCAGCAGAATTTTGACAAATACGTTCATAATCACTCCTTTTGATTCGACGAACAACAGCTACAGCAGGCCTCTTTGGAGTTGTCGCCCCTCAAAAGCCAAGAGATGCAATAAGCGGACACCGGCAATAATAACGGTCAGGTATTTACTGGTTTATTAATGAGATGTGTTTTTTAGAATAGATAAATATGCCCCCTTCTTAGCAGAAGCTCATTCATCAAGCTACAGCAACCGAGGTCAAATGTCCAAAAAAAATCTCTATAAAATCTTTGACACCTGGCAGGAGCAAGGGCACTATTTTGCCTATCGCATCAAGGCGACATCCTGCAAACAGAACTAAGCGTAACCCCGTTGACCCTGACAGTCATTTTTTATGCCGCCAGGGTATTGCTCTGGGCACCAAGAGTCAGAACCTGGCCAAACGGTAAATCCGTGTGATCGGCTTTGCAGTGAACCAAATCAACTATTGGGTCGTCACCGATCGTTTTGACCTCACGGCAAACAAATCGCCGTCATCTATAAGCTGCGCAACAAAATTCGCAATGAGGCGGCGAAGATGCAGCTTTCGGCCTAAGAACCCGAAATCATTGATCTGGACTATGGGATGACGCAACATCTTAACCGGACGCTACTGATAGATAATCAGAAAATTAATCATCCAAAACTCCGACTCTGTTCCTCCGCCAGCCGCCAGAACGCCTCGACCTGGGGTTTGTTCAGGTGACGGCGGCTGGTACAGAGCCCGACAACGTATGGCTCCAGCTCCGGAGCCCCTGACAATTCCACCACCTCTTCGCGAAACGGGCTGCGCTCCAGGACCAGGCGCGGAACGACACCTACCCCGGCCCCCAGGTGCACCATGGGAATAATGGCTTCGTTGCCACTCACTTCTGAAGCGATATCAGGAAGGATGCGCCGCTGCTTGAACCAGCTGTCAATGCGTCGACGCGACAGCCCGCTGCGCGGCAGAATCAGGGGAACCTGTGCCATATCCGGCTCATTGTTGATCATTGTCGCATAGACATCAGCATGTGTACGGGCAGCAATAAACACCAGGGCCGTGGTCATAATCGGCTGATAGAGAATGTCTTCCCTGGTCCGCTCAGGAATCGCCGCCACCGCCACATCCATCTCCCCGGTCTCAATCTGGGCAACGGCCTGCTCAGCTGCACCGGTATGCAGTTCCAGCTGGGTTTTCGGGTATTGTTGCCGATAGGCTTCAAGGATATCCGGCAACAGGGTATAAACCGCTGTAATCGACGCATAAAGCCTCAAGGTGCCGGCCACCTGCGGGAGTTGCAGCAACTCGTTTTTAAGTAGCTGATAATCGCTCACCGCCTGACGTGCGTAGCGACGGAACCGTTCTCCTGCTGTGGACAGTTCGACCCTGCGATTATCACGGATGAACAGGGATGAACCAAGCTCCTCCTCCAGACGCTGGATGGTGCGGGTCACCGCCGACGGGCTTAAATTGCAAATCTGTCCGGCACGACCAAAATGTAATTGCTCAGCCACTACCAGAAAAATGTTCAATTCCTGAATATCCACCACAAGCCTCCACTCTGCATTTCCCTAAACGCAATACAGCGTACACAATAAATCAATTTACGCAACGAAGCAATTTGTTATAAAGTGCAGCGGCAAATGTGCTTAGATTCGAAAAATTGCTAAGCAAAGGGTCGGGAACCCTTTGGAAGGATGTCTGTCGCCACCGACGGCGACAGTCAAGCGGCCATGGACGGCGCACAGCGTCCCTGAAGAAGGGATCCTGAGCTTCTGCCATCTTTGTATATAAAGTAAACAGATCAACAATAAGAACAATTAGAAATATCTTTGTTTTCTGATCAAGTTCAGGACATTACAAACATTTGTCGGCAACCTCAACCAACAGGAGAACCAATCATGGGTCAGAACTACTTCAATTCCCTCCCCTTCCGTCGCCAACTTCAGGAACTTGCTACCTGCCGCTTTATGGAAGCTGAAGAATTTTCAGGCGGCTGTGATTATGCCAAAGGTAAAAAGATCGTCATTGTCGGCTGTGGTGCCCAGGGGCTCAACCAGGGCTTGAACATGCGTGACAGCGGCCTTGATGTTGCCTACACCCTGCGCAAGGAAGCCATCGAGCAGAAGCGTCAATCCTGGAAAAACGCTACCGACAACGGTTTCACCGTCGGCAGCTATGAAGAAATGCTGCCCACGGCCGATATCGTCATGAACCTGGCCCCCGACAAGCAGCATACCGACGTCGTCAATACCATTGTTCCGCTGATGAAAAAAGGCGCAACCTTCAGCTATGCCCACGGCTTCAACATCGTTGAAGAAGGGACAACAATCCGTGAGGACCTCACCGTCATCATGGTTGCCCCCAAATGTCCGGGCAGTGAAGTGCGCGAAGAGTACAAACGCGGGTTCGGCGTGCCGACCCTGATCGCCGTCCACGGCGAAAATGATCCCAACGGTGATGGCCTCGAAATCGCCAAAGCCCTCTGTTCTGCTCAAGGTGGCGACCGTGCCGGGGTTCTGGAGTCGTCCTTTGTTGCCGAGGTTAAATCCGACCTGATGGGCGAACAAACCATCCTCTGCGGCATGCTCCAGGCCGGCTCCCTGCTCTGTTTCGACAAGATGGTAGCCGGAGGCATTGATGCCCCCTACGCCGTCAAACTGATTCAGAAAGGCTGGGAGGTGATCACTGAATCACTCAAACATGGCGGCATCACCCTGATGATGGATCGACTCTCCAATCCGGCCAAATTCAAGGCGTTTGCCCTGGCCGAAGAGCTGAAGGACATTCTGCAGCCCCTGTTTGAAAAACACATGGACGATATCCTTTCCGGCGAATTTTCCCGCACCATGATGGAAGACTGGGCCAATGACGACAAAAAACTGCTGACCTGGCGTGAAGAAACCGGCAAAACCACCTTCGAGCAAACCGAAGGTGTCGGTGAAATATCCGAGCAGGAGTATTACGACAAGGGCATCCTGATGGTGGCCATGGTCAAAGCCGGGGTGGAACTGGCCTTCGAAGTGATGGTGTCAGCCGGTATCGAGCCTGAATCTGCTTACTACGAGTCACTGCACGAAACTCCGCTGATCGCTAACACCATCGCCCGGAAAAAACTGTACGAGATGAATCGCGTTATTTCCGATACCGCCGAGTATGGTTGTTACCTCTTCTCCCACGCCTGCGTGCCTTTGTTGAAAGAGTTTATGGCCAGCGTCGATACTGATGTTATCGGCAAGGGACTTGAGCTCAAGGACAATGGCGTTGATAACCAGATTCTGGTTGAAATCAATGCGGATATCCGCAACCACCTGATTGAAGAAGTCGGTGAGCATCTGCGGGCTGCCATGCAGGGGATGAAGTCGATCGTCTGAAAAATTGACAGCAACTCTTGAAGTGGAGCAAACCGCTGTGTTAAAGTGAAGTCAACTATTCAAGAGGGAGGAAGACACATGATTGTCTCTGAGCCACCACAACTGAATTGTCTGGTAACTCTGTAACCCAAACCCTGAATCGTTAACATTCACAACATCAACTCATGATCAAAAAAGGGCCTCGATAGTATATCGGGGCCTTTTTTCGTGTATTATTGACAGTACACCTCTCCACAATCGGGAGATTTTATGACCCTTCGCACCAGTCAAACAGCCGCCTTCGATGATTTTCTGTCACAATTCAAGGATCGTTTAACTCATCTGTTGCACGTGCGCAGCGATATCGACAAACTCAGCATCAGGCGCGGTATTCCGCCATTTATTCTGCGTGACATTCTGGCGGCGCGGCCCATGTCGGCTTTCATCCCGCAGCAGTACGGTGGCCGTGGCGGCCACATCCATGAAGGCCTGGCCGTCCTGTCGGCAGCGAGTTACGAATCCCTGCCCTTGTCCCTTGGTTTCGGCATCAACTGGGCACTGTTTCTGCAACCAGTGGCCAAATACGCTCAGGAACCGGTCAAACAGCCGATTTTTGATGATTTTCTCCATCATCAGAAGATGGGCGGTCTGATGATCACCGAACCTGGTCATGGTAGTGATGCCCTGCACATGCAGAGCAGCTACCAGCTTCAGGGTGATCATTATCATCTGCAAGGGCTCAAGCACTGGGCCGGACTGACGGGCTGGGCCGACTATTGGCTGCTGACAGCCCGACGCCAGAATGAATCGGGGCAACTGGGCCGTGACGTCGATTTCTTCATCTGCGACTCAACAGCAAAAGATCAGACCATTATTGTCGAGGATTATTTCGAAAACCTCGGCATCTACCTCCTCCCCTATGGGCGCAATCATATTGATGTCAAGATCCCCCTGCAATACAAGCTTGAACCCCGGAGTACCGGGATCAAAATGATGCTCGACCTCCTCCATCGCAGCCGCATGCAGTTTCCCGGTATGGCTCTGGGTTTTCTTCAGCGCCTTGAACACGAAGCGGTCGCCCATTGTCAGAAACGCCAGGTGGGAGGCAGGAGTCTGTTCAGCTATGACCAGGTTCAGCAACGCTTATCAGCCTTGCAAGCGCATGTCACTATCGCCGCAGCCATGTGCCTGAACAGCAGCAAGAAAGCCGCCACCGGCAATGATTTATCCGGTGCCGGCCTCGAAGCCAACGCAGTGAAAACCTTTGTGACCGACCTGATGCAGGAATCAGCCCAGTCACTGCTGCAACTGGTAGGGGCCAAAGGCTATCGTCTCGACCATATCGCCGGACGTGCCCTGGTCGACAGCCGCCCGTTCCAGATTTTTGAAGGGTCCAACGACATTCTCTATATTCAGATTGCTGAAGCAGTCCAGAAGATGATGCAGCGCCAAAAAGAAAATAACCTGCTGACATTTGTCGGTCACCATGAGCTGACCAGTCGGGCGGCAGAATACCTGAAGCCACATGTAAACTTTACCTTGAGGCTGCCCTTGTCACAGCGCCGCCTTAATGCTTTTGGTCAACTCATCAGCCGCATTATTGCCTTGCATCTGGTCGAAGAGTTGGGTGATTCAGGCTATCATAGCGATCTGATTGAACATTGCCGTCAACATCTTATCCAGCGTATTGTATCTGAAATTGGTGCCTTCTCAGCCATGACCACCAGCATCTATAAAGAGGACAACACACACAACAACTGGCTCGATTGTTTTTATCAGCAGAAGAAAGGCAACGGATGAACAACAAGAATAAAAAAAACTTAAGCCCTGAGGAGTTGGAACAACGGCTTGAATCCATGCGCGACGACCATCGCCAGCGCCAGGCCGGCTATCGGGAGCAGGCGTTGAAACTGTTCCCCCACGTCTGTGCCCGCTGCACCCGCGAACTGGGAGGGAAGAAGCTGCGCGAGCTCACCGTCCACCACAAGGACCACAACCACGACAACAACCCCCCCGACGGCAGCAATTGGGAACTCTTGTGCGTCTACTGTCACGACCACGAACACACCCGCAGTATTCAGGAAGATCGCGACTCCGAGATGGGGTCCGGTGTATCAAAACCATCCCTGTCCCATTCACCCTTTGCCGCTCTGGCTAATCTGAAAAAATAGCGATTGTCCACGGAAAAAGGCAGAATACAGAATATAGAATATAGAATGTAAGAGGTTCTGATTAGCACTCATCTTCCGCCGATGCCCTTCTCCTGGGGGAGAAGGTGGCAAAAAAGCCGGATGAGGGACCCGAAAAGGTCGAAAGCTCCCCCCTCCCCCTGGCCCTCTCCCTCAGGGAGAGGGGATAAAACGATATCTACGGAAGATTGGTAATAATCAGTTAAGAGGTTGTGGACTTCTTCTGAATTCTGACTCCTGACTTCTGTATTCTTCTTTTCATTCTGCCTTTTTCCGTGCCCTTCCGTGCATTCCGTGGACAAAAAAGCCTGGTTCTAATACCCCAGCAATCTCAACGGCCCGAACACCATCTGCCAGCAACTACTGACAATAAACACGATCAAACCCAAGAGGGCCAGGCGCAGCCACAGCGGCTCGCAGCGTTCAAGTTCGCGTTCGAGGCTGTCCGTCACCGCCAGTGGTCGACACAGCCCCGGCAGCAGGGCAAAAAGTGTCGCCATAAAGAGCCCGGCATAAATGGGATAACCGATGTAGTAGTAGTGCCCCTGAAGCATATCGAAGGGGCACTGATGACTGGGCATCTGGTAGATATAAAGGGACAGAAAAGAGACCAGGGCTGCCAGGGAGACAAAAAACAGCAATACCGCTGCAACAAAGAGCAGATGGCGCAACACCACCAAGCGCCAGCGTAGATTTGCCAAAAGGACCAGGGCATACAGAACGACTACGGCAAAGAACAGGGGCATGGCCTGTTCGATGGGTAAGCCGGCCAGGGTGCTGATGACCCCTTCCCCTTCAGCAGAAAACAGCGAGCCGCAGCAGGAGGTGATCATCTGCGGACGCAGGCCGCTGAAATATTCCCACTGCAACCACAGATCAAGCCCGACCGCCGGAATCAGCAGCAACAGCAGTCGGTATTTGAGTCGTACCAGCGGCGTATCTTCAGTACGCTGATCGAGATAATTGATGGCCAGCCACACCGCGGCGGCAAAAACCAGGGCAATCTTGACCAGCAGCACCAGCCAGCCAACCAGATTGGCATTGAGGGAACCGGTAGCACACATGGCCCCGACAAACAGAGGGTGGATTTCGTCAAGGGTAAACAGGAACAGAAACAAGGACAGGATCTGAACGGCAAAAGCATATTTGAGCAGACTCGACACCAGCCAGGTGCGGCGTTCCAACCGCAACTGCCCCTCGGAGTTATCCGCCGGATTCCAGCCGCGCACGATCTGCAGCGCCACGACCCCGGCCACCAGCAGCATCAGCATGATCAGGGTCGAAGCCAGCAGCAGCGCCAGAATGCCAGGGTGAAGGATCACTGCCCTGCCTCCACCTTTTCACTGTCAACCAGCTTGCCGTGGCGCAGAGCAATTCTACGGCTGATCAGGGGTGATTGATATACAACAGGGTCATGGCTGGCGATGATCATGGTTCGTCCCTCTGCGTGGAGCACCGACAAAATTTTCAGCAATTCTGACGACAGCTCGGCATCGAGATGGGCTGTCGGCTCGTCAGCGATAATGATCTGAGGATCGGCCATCAGCGCGCGTGCCAGGGCAACCCGCTGCTGTTCGCCACCGGAGAGCCGGCAAACCTTTGTTTTCAGTTTGTCCGCCAACGAAAACTTATAGAGTAAAGTCAGCGCCCGCTCACGCATGGCTTTAATCGGCATTGCTGCAGGATAAAGGGGGAACATCAGATTATCGAGAACCGAGACGTCACGGAGCAGGTGGTACTGCTGGAAAACAAAACCATAAGTCTCACGACGGATCCGGGCCAGAAAGGCTTCCGGCAGGCGGCTGACCCGACGCTGACCAAGATAGATGGTGCCCTCGGTAGGTCGCGCCATACAACCGATCAACGCCAACAAGGTCGACTTGCCCGAGCCACTCGGTCCGGTCAGAGCAACCACCTCACCCGGATAAATTTCCAGGGAGATATTCTGCAGAGCTCTCACCTCATCGGGCTGACCGCGATGATAAATTTTACTGACCTCGTCGATGCGGATCAGCGGCCCGCTGTCATCAATATCTGCGTTCATTGTCAGCCTCGCATCACATCATCGGGGTCACCACTGGCCGCCTTCCAGGCGGGGATCAGGGTACAGGCCAGATAAGGAATGATGGTCACAAATCCCAGTACTGCCACCTGATAGAGATCCACCACCTGCGGCAGTTCAAACACCGGGAACAGCACCGACCAACCCTTCAGCAGCGGCGTCAACAGGGGCGCTCCAAGAACAAAAACATGGATCCAGGCCAGCAACAGTCCACCAACAAATGCCGTAAGGGAAATCACCAGAGCTTCGCGCAGTTTGACGCCGATCACATCAGCCGTTTCCCACCCCAAGGCTTTTAATATGCCGATTTCGCGCTTTTCCTCGGCTCTGATGCCGGTCGCACGATCCCAGGCGAGGATAAGAAACGCCAGTAACGCTGACACAGATACAGCCAGCATCATGCCGCTGCGCCAGTTGAAGAGGGAATCGTAGGTATGGAGCAATTCATTACGAGTGATGGGCCGACTGTCGGGAAGATAGTAGGCAATTTTTCCGGCAATGGTATCGATTTCCCGGGAGTTGAAGACCTGCACGGTCAGATCCGTGGCATAACCATCGGGAATGGCGAAAAAAGCACGCAGGGCTTCCTCCTGCACGACCACCAGATCATTGGTCAGCAGATTGGATGCCGAGACGAACGTTCCGCTGACCCGGAACTCGGTGCGTCTTTTACTGCTGTCCTCCAGCACCAGCAAATCACCGATGCGCGGACCAAAAGCAGCGGCGACACCGGCACCGATGATGCATTCATCGGCGGCCTGGGGAAACTGCCCGTCAAGCAACTCCAACGTCCCATGATAGCCTTCGCTGCCGATCAGGGTCAGGTTGGCCTTGACCAGGGAATCATAGTAATAGCCCCAGATTCGCGGAGTGATCCTACCGACACCGGGGAACTCCGCAATGGTTTCGGCGTAATCAACCGGAATCAGCTCATGCCGCCCACCCTGCATACGTTGAACCACAATCTCAGGGGCAGCCGTCAGGGTTGTTACCGCTTCCGTTTTCAAGGCATGGGTCAACAGCAGCACCGACCCCAGGGTAGCGATAATCAGGGCATAAACAAGCAGCAATGCCAGGCTTTTTTCCTTACGCCGCCAGAGGCTGGAAAGGCTGTATTCAAGAAGTTTGAAATTAACGATCACGGCTGTTCCTGCTGAAGGGGATCAAACATCACCCGGCCACTGACACCGAGAGGGCGCGGCGGAATCATGGAACCGCTGGGGAAATGCTCCAATGAGCCGGGGAAATCCTGAAAAGCGGAAAAGAGATCGGCCTGACTGACATGCCGGGTGTAACGCGCCTCACTGCTCAAGGACAGATCGGTAATTCCCAGAACTGCAACCAGTTGGCGTTTCTGTTGCCACAACGCCTCCTCGTGAGAATAGCTGTGCTGCCCTTGCCACAAGAGCACGGCAAGCACAGCTGCACCGGTACCGATAAAAACCAGACAGATGAGAGAACGAATCATTAAAAATCCGGCGGCAGCATATCCGGCGTCACCTCATCAAAACTGACAATAGTGCTGCCGCTGTAGTCTCTTTTAAAGGTTTCAGCATGGCGATGACCACGAACGGGAATCAGTTCAGCGCCCATGGGACCATAGACCTCAGTGCCGAGGACAAAAAGGACATCCTCGATCGGCGCATATCGAGCGCTGTAATACTCAGTGACATAGATACTGTGGATGTCATCACGGGTGACCTTGCCTTGCGGCAGGCTGAAGTAGTAACGGAACATGTCCTTGGCACCATCAAAAAAAACCTGCTGACCATCCTTAAGAACGATGGTGGCAATCCATTCCGGATACTGGGCGACAAACATGCCGCAGACCGGGCAGCGCTCCCGCGGCCCCGGCATTTTTGGCTCAAATGCCGCGACAGGAACAGCCAGAAGAGTCAGCAGGGTACCGATAACAAACAATCTCCCTACTAACAACATCTTAACAGCAATCCCCGCGCCACAGACAGTCGTATTCAACACACTGATCAAGAGCGCCAATAGCAAAACATTCCGGGTTACTTTCGGCTCTTTGGATGGCTCTGACCAAGTCAGCTTTGTTCAGCTTTCCCGGTTTCACCCCACGATCAACAGCTATTTCCTTGATCTCTTTCACGTTCATGTTGATTTCTCCTCAATATGTCAATCAATAAAAGTCCTCTGGTCAACCTGCTGGCTAACAATGATAGCACAAATCCCGTCATTTTCAGGGGTGAATACCGTTACAGATTCAGCTCCTCGGCAATCCTGGCCATTTCCGGTTCAAACACCGCCCAGACCCGTTGGCTGAGCTGCGAGATATAGGCAGTATTACAGATATCAGGCACCTTGATATTCTGATTGGGAAACTTTGCCACCTCGGCCGGCAGCGCATATTCGGCGGCGCTGTAGCCCTGTTGCTTTTCCAGAACCAGACCCAGAATAAAAGCCCGACGCACCGCAGCTTTCAGATCGGCCTCCGTCACCACAAGGTTGAAATCACTGTTAAGACAATCGACCACCATCTGGGTACCGATCCCCTTGGTGATATCAAAAAACTTGCACAGACCAATCATGTCGAAACCGACAATCTGCAATTTATCGCGGGTAATGGCATCGACCCAGGAGTCGAAATCGGTCTTGCCCTCACGAATCAGCATCCCGTAGGTACCCATGGACATATGGCCACCGGCAATGGCCCAGATATAGCCCGGATTGGTTTCCGGTTGATAGGCTGCAATCTCCAGTCCCTTGACATGATAGGCATAATCGGTCTCGCCGGTCTGCAGTGACAAGCGCATGGAACCTTTGCCGATGGCGGGGCAATTCCCTGTACCGGTAGCCAGGATCAACTCGCGGATCTTTTCATCATCACCAAACTGCACCCCTCCCTCCAGGGGCTGATCGGGATGACGCTCATTCCAGGACAACAGATAGGAAATGGTTACCCCCAGGCTGATAGCGTCCATCCCCATCAGATCACAGGCCTGGATAAGGCGCGCCGCCTGACCGGGATCGTGGACGCCGATATTGGTACTGAGCAGATTGAGGGGCTCGTAGTCAAACTTGGCAAGGAATTCCCCCCGCGAACCATCCTGGTTTTTCTCGTAGACATAATTGTGACAGGTAATACCGCAGCGCCAGCAGGCCGAGGATTCGAGCTCGTAGTCTTTTTCCACGTTTTCGCGCAGCATGCGCTCGGGCAGATCGTTCCCCTGGGGACGAAAGTTGTTGATGGGGACCGCATGAAAGGGCTGCATCACGTCATAAGCGGCCCAGGTACCGCCACCACCACCACGTTTGATGGGCTGCAAGCGGGCGGCACCACCCCCTTTAACCACATTGATATTGACCTGCTTGACCG
>OBJA01002078.1_pt1 | contig 12273 bp, 10 predicted proteins | sample 1519751 | NCBI WGS metagenome assembly OBJA01 (sample SAMEA3881238, study PRJEB22517) | soil metagenome | biome: lake sediment; feature: soda lake sediment; material: sediment, water from around vicinity | place: India | collected 2013-12-23 | depth 3 m
ACAATATGCTTAACAATCGCTAAACCAAGCCCTGTCCCGCCATCTATTCTACCTTTGTCAACACGATAAAATCTTTCGAAAACACGTTGTTGATGCTCAGCACCTATACCAATTCCTTGATCAATGACCATAAACGTAATTTGATGATCTTTTTGATGTAAATGGATAAAAACCTCTTTATCGACTTCACTATATTTGATGGCATTTTCAATGATATTTTTGAACAACTTTTGCATATCGAGCAAGTCACATATCATACTCACCTTTTCAATCTCAACCTTCAGGTCAATTTGCTTTTGTGCTGCATAAGGTTTTAACTGATGAATCACTTCGTTTATCACATCATTTAAATCATATGATTCTTGAGGAACTTCTTTTAGATGTTCAAGTCGAGATAACATAAGCATATCTTCAACCAACAAACTCATCATTTCAGTCTGTTTGATAATTTGCTGTGTACTATTTTTAAAATCTTTCCCTTTAACAATGTCATGTAACATCAATTCCGCATGCCCTTTAATAGCAGTCAACGGACTTTTCAGTTCATGCGATGCATGCGAGAAAAAGTCCTTTTTCATTTGTTCAATAAGACGTTCTTGACTAACATCTCTAAAAATCATTAAAACAGATGCGTTTGTTTTGGTTTGATATTTGTAATCTAAGGGGAAAATACGGCAGTCAATGGTTCGGTTTTTGACTAAAACATCAAAATGTGATGATTCTTTATCACTGTTTGCTGACTCAATGGCTTCATTGATTTGATGATTTCTAATGATCTGATAACATGGTTTTTGCATAAACTGTTCTGATAAATCAAAAACTTTTTGAGCATCTGAGTTATAATAGATTATTTCGCCTTCATAGTTTATTAAAATAACACCTTGCTTCATTTCATTTAAGATTTTATCAAGTTGTAACTGATAGCTTGTGATTTGATGTAATTGTTTAGACGTTTCGATGTTAATTTGATTCATTTCATGCATAATTTGGTTGATTTCTTCATAAGGACTCGTTAAGGACATCATTTGATACTTTCCTTGATTCAGAGCAATCATACCCTTTTTGACTTGAAGCCATGGATTGAGTAGATTTTTATTAATTCTTATTAAACCCAAATAGTATATGCTAAACAAAATAATCCCGCCGATTGAAAACATCCACATCACACGTTCATACATCGTCACAATCGGTGCTAAACTAATCGAAACGCGTAAAATATTACCATCTTCTAAGGTTGTAGCCATATAGAGTAAATCTCTATTTATGGTGGTTGAGTTTCTTCGATAAACGGTTCCAATATCTTTAATCTCTGGTCTTCCGCTTTTATCGGTCCCTATTTGTTCGTCATGTGTATCCGCTAAAACATATCCATGAGTATTTAATATCGTGATCCTGCGCTGATCATCTTGATAATCTAAGATAAATGCTTCTAGTGTACCATCATATATCTCATATGATTGTTTGACGTCATTGATCAAATACTGCATGTATTCTTTTTGTTGATTCTTATCATAGACATAAAGGATGTAAATAAACAGCACAAAAAACAACAGAAAAAAGCCTAGTAGAAGGAATAAGTTGTTTCTAATGACTGTCTTTTTCATCCAATCTGATACCCCACGCCTCGAACAGTCAAAATAATGACATCTGCTTTATGTTCACTCATCTTCTTACGAAGTGACTTTATATGCATGTCTAGTGTTCTTGTTTCTCCCATAAAATGTGTTTCCCACACCTGTTGAAAAATACTTTCTTTTGATAAAACGGTCCCTTTATTTTTTGAGAGTAATCTTAAAATATCATATTCTTTATTGGTTAAGTATACTTCTTTTTGATTGATTTTGCACTGATGTTTGTCATCATCAATTTCAACATTTCCAACTGTAATTTTTTGGTCATATTGAATATGTCTTAGCCTTGCTTGAATGCGTGATGTCATTTCGAGCACACCAAAAGGTTTAGTCATATAATCATCTGCACCAAAATCAAGTGCAATCACTTTATCCATTTCGTTTTGTAGTGCAGAAAGCATCATAATTGGTATATGACGATTGTTTTGTCTAATTTTTTTAAGTAGATCTAACCCTGATCCGTCAGGTAACATGATATCCAGTAAAATCATGTCAGGTTGTTGTTTTTTATAAGCATCCCAAAAACTTTCTATCGTTTGAAAACCGATACCTTTTAAACCTGCATGTTCAATGGTTTTTTCGATGATATATCCTATGGATTGATCATCTTCAACATAATAAATAACTGGCATATAGACCTCCTAGAATAGTAACGTATTTTTGTGTGTTCCTGTGACCATAAAGATAATCCATTCAGCAATGTTTACTGCGTGATCACCTACACGTTCTAAATATTTGGCAACCATTAATGTGTAAATCGCTTCATTTGGATCAATTTTTTCTTGTTTTAGTTCATGAGTCATTTTTGAAATAAGAGATTGAAACAAAACATCAACTTCATCATCTTTCTCTATAACTTTACATGCTAAATCTCCATCTACTTTCACTAATGCTTCTACGCTTGCTAACACCATTTCTTCCACTATTTCACTCATGTGAGTACTGATGGGCATAACACGTTTGTTACGTGTATCTTCAAGATGTAATGTCATCTCTGCAATATCCGAAGCATGATCCCCTATACGTTCCAAATCCGTGATTAACTTTAGAATGCCTGTAACAAGTCTTAAGTCACTAGCTACAGGTTGTTCCTTCCAAATAATCTTTAACGCTTGTTTGGCAATTTCTTCTTCATAACGATCAACTGCTTCATCTTTTCTCATGACTTCTTTTGCAAGTTCAAAATCATTTGTTTTAAATGAGATGAGTCCGTCTTTTAAGTTAGCTAAAGCAAAATCAGCCATAAGTGCTACTTCTTTTTTTAACGCTTCTATCGAAGCCAATAAAGATGCTCTTAGTGTCATATTTTTATACCTCCATTATATCATTAACCGAATCTTCCGGTGATATACTCTTCTGTTTTTTTATACTTAGGTGTCGAAAAAACATAAGCTGTATCGCCATATTCGATGAGCTCACCTAATAAGAAGAATGCTGTTTTATCACTGATTCGTGCTGCTTGTTGCATGTTATGTGTGACGATAATGATTGTGTAGTTCTTTTTTAGTTCTACAATTAAGTCTTCTATTTTTGCTGTTGCGACAGGATCTAAAGCCGAAGTTGGCTCATCCATCAGTATAACTTCAGGTTTCATTGCAATCGTTCTTGCAATACAAAGCCTTTGCTGTTGTCCACCGGAAAGAGATAGCGCAGACTCTTTGAGTCGATCTTTAACCTCATCCCATAGTGCTGCTTGTTCAAGTGATGTTTTAACAATTTGATACAGTTCTTCTTTGCTTTTAACACCTTGGCATCTAGGTCCATATGTAATGTTATCATAAATACTCATAGGGAACGGATTTGGCTTTTGAAAAACCATACCTACTTGTTTTCTAAGTCTAAATACATTCATTTCTTGGCCATAGATATTTACCTTGTTATACTCAATATCACCATCAATTTTACATGTCTCAATTAAGTCGTTCATGCGATTCAGTGTTCTTAAAAAGGTTGATTTTCCACAACCAGATGGGCCAATCAATGCAGTAACTTCTTTTTCATAAATAGGCATTTCAATATGTTTTAGTGCTTGTGTGTCTCCATAATATAAGTTTAAATTTTTAATGTTGAAAACGAGATTTTTTTGCATCATGTTTTAACACCATACCTTTTCATGAAATTTTTCGAAATCAATTTAATCGACAAGTTTAAAACAAGAACAATGATTAAAATAATTAATGCAATGGTTGTTGATAGTTCGATGTTAGCTGGTTCATCTGTCATCATGGACCATATATGAACTGCTAATGACGTTGATTGTCCTGTTAATGTAATATGATCTTTGATTGCTGTACCAATAGCAAACACTAAGGCAGCACTTTCGCCAATAATCCGTCCAATGGCTAAAAGTGTGGCTGTTAATATACCTGGAAATGCGTTGGGTAAAATGACTTTGAATGTTGTTTGCGTTCGACTTGCTCCTAGAGCAAGTGAAGCATAACGATAGTCATCTGGAACAACCTTTAGAGATTCTTCAGTTGTCCGAATTACAACAGGCATTAAAATAACTGCTAACGTCATAGCACCTGAAATAATATTTCCGCCTGTAGCATCAGTAATGTTTACAATAAATGGAACAAAGATGGCTAACCCCATTAATCCATAGATGATTGATGGTACTCCAGTTAATGTTTCAATTAACGATCGCACGAGACGTGTCAACGTATTATTTTTCGCATATTCATTTAAGTATAGTGCAGCTCCAACACCAATAGGTAATGCTAATACAAGGGTTAACCCGATTAAATATAAAGTTGTAATAATCGACCCTCTAATCCCTCCACCTGGTGTTGTAAACTCTAACTCACGCATGCTATGTGATAAGTTCAGTTCATCAATCATTCTTGCTGCACCAAATCTTGATAAAGATGAGGGGTGATCATCATATGCGATACGAATAATACTCGTGTTGGTTGTAAGTTCTAAATCTCGCGTTCCTACACCTTTATCATACATCTCTTTAAACGGAGATTGAGGATGCACATAATAGACTTCAATAATGTTTTTTCCCATCAAGTCTTTGTCATCCTTTACACCTAATCCCCATTTTGATGAATAATAAACGTAACTAGGTAGTTCCTTTGTGGGTTCACAATAACAAAAATCAATATTTTCTTTAATATCTGCAATATTATTCACCGCTACATAATTATTTCTGATAAGATCAATATTTAACAGTTTAATACCATTTGAAGCTACATAAAATACAATTAAAGATAATGTAATGAGGCTTAAGAATGAGGCTAAGTATGTCATCGCTTGAAAAAAGAAATCTTTTGATCTTTGTTTACTTGACATCGACTTGCCCTACCTTCTTTTTGATGTGATTCAACGCTATGTTTACTAAAATAATAACTGCCATTAATACAATCCCTACAGAAAACCGTATATCATAGTCTAAGCCTGCCGATTCTTTCATCCCTTCTAGCATGGTTGTTGTCAAGGTTGATGTCGTATCCAGAATATCAAAAGAAAGACCTGATCTTCGACTACCTGCAACAAGTGAAATGGCAGTTGCTTCTCCAAGAGCTCTACCAACGCCTAAGATAGCCGATGTAAAAATCCCTGATTTAGCTGCAGATAAAACAACTTTAAAATGTGTTTGTGTTTCTGAAGCTCCTAGTGCTAGTGATCCTTCAATTAATGAACGATCTACTGAGCGAATGGCAACTTCAGATATGGTTGTAATCGTTGGAATGGTCATCAGTGCTAGAATAATAACTGTTGCTAAAACTGAGTTTCCTCCTTTAGATTGATAGCCTAATATAGCTGAAAAATCATAAACAATTCTTAAAATAAACCCTGCGCCAAATAAACCATAAATAATCGAAGGAATGGATGCTAAGATTTCAACAACTGTTCTTAAGGATTCAGCTAACTTCTTGGGTGCAATTTTAGCGATAAAAAGGGCGGTTAAGACACCTACTGGAAGTGAAATAAGAAGTGATAAACATACAACATAAAGCGTTTGAACAATAATAAAACCGACACTGTACAAGTTAGATTGGAAAGTGACTCCGATTAACCATGTGTCCCCTGTAAGAAACGTCCATGCATTTACGCTTCCTAATCCTTGATTGCTTGTTAAAAAGGGTGTCAACCCTTTTACCATAATCACAGCTGCTATAACAAAAATAAAAGATGCTGACAAGATGGCTAATCCTTTTAATAATCGCTGTACCATATAGTCTGTTGCTTGGTTTTTTGAAAACTTTTTCTGCATCATATTTTGCATTTACTCTACCTCTTTCTAACTGAAATAAGGGACTCATAAGAGTCCCCATTTTTAGATGATTGTTTATGATGTTGGAACATCAGACCATTTCAAATAGGTACCATTATAGATTTTTTTTAATGCATCTGCAGTGATATTATGGATTGGATTTGATAAGTGCACGATTGCCACAATAGCATCCCATGCAAGTTGTCCTGTTTGAGCTGTTGTAACATATGCTAATTCACTTGTTGTAAATGGTCTTGATGAGAACCCAACATCTTTTCCAACTGTTTGATCTTTTGTATCTCCGTTTGTTCTTCTCCATCCATCACCAGATCCTGTATGATCATGTTCTGCAACAAAGTTACCTGCTTTTGCTGAGAAAGCTGATGTTACAGCCTCAGCAACTTTTTGAATAGAGTCTGATCCACCAAAACGAACTGTCACTGATGCGTTGTTTTCTTGTGTGATGGGATATTGATCTTTAATAGAATCCCATGTCACAGTTGTGGGTAGTGCGATAGCACCTGCATTATTAATAATATCTGCTGCATCTGATGTGCCTAAGAATGCAATGAATGCCTTGACAAGTTGTTCAACAGCTGAATTGGGACCACCAGGAAAATCACCATCTGCACGGACCATCCACATAAATGGTCTTTTCAGTTGATAAGTATTATTTATAACATTCTCTTCAGTTGGTTCTACACCTTCAAAATATAAACCTTTGACTGAATCATTAACACTTGATAGTGAAATATAGCCAATACCATATTCATCAATTGTCATCGCATTTAGTTGTGCGGTGTTGTCTCGAATGACAAATCCTGTAACAAGTACTGAATCACTTTTTGCTGCTTCAGAAAACCCAATACCACTCATAAATCCATCGCGAGTACCTGAAGTCGTATCGCGTGTATAGACTGTAATTCTACTATCTAAATTAAAACTATCGTCTTTTTGACATGCTGCTAAAAATAAACCGAGACATAGTGCAATAACAAATATAATCTTCTTCATGTCTTATCTCCTTATTTGATTTTCGTTTCTATTTTATGAAAAAAAGAAAATCCTAGATATCATATTTGTGAAAAACAGTTGTAAAGTTATCGTAAAGTGTAAAAAAAAGGCTATCTGCAAGAGATAACCTTATGGATAGTTTGATGGCGGTTAGATTGCACACTTTTCATACATGCAATCTGGATCACTACATTTGATACATCCTTGTTTTTTAACAAGCACTTTACCGCATAACGGACAAATTTCACGATCTATTTTTTCTGGAAGAGTTCCTGTTTGTGTAACCGATATGTGTGTTACATACTCATTGATATCGCCTGTTTTTTTATTTGTCCATTTTTCTTCAAGATGTAAATGTGGTGGTTTCGCAGGATTTAAATCTTTTGTATCTTCATTGATACCTGCTAATATACCAATTTTGGCGCATCGGTCTCTAAAGACAGTTGCTCCTTTAAACCCTTTTTCCCATGCTTGCATGTAAATGTTGATGACATCATCTACAGTTGCACTGTTTGGGAGATTAAATGTTGATGAAATAGCTGTATCTACGTATTTTTGAATCGTCGCTTGTACGTCTGCACGATCGTTAAAATCAATATTTTGTGATGTGATGAGTGCCCATGCAGGAAGATCTTCTGGCTTAAGATTCATTGCTTTAGCTAATGCAAGCGGTGTTTTTTCCCAAATAGTAATCGTTTTTTCTTCTTCAAACATCGAAACAATGCGTCTTGTGTAATTGATTTGGAAGAATGGTTCAACACCACCTGATACACCAAGAATATTTGATATTGAACCCGTTGGTGCTATCGATAATAATCTTGAGTTTCTCATACCATATTGTTTAACGAGTTCGTCAGTGTCTGGATCGATAGTCGTTTGATAGAATGTTGAACGAGAAACTTTGTCATAATCAAAGCGTGGGAACACACCAAGCTCTTTTGCGCGAAGTGCAGATGCTTTGGTTGCTGTGTTGATCATGCGTCTCATCAATGTATCTAAAAACTCTAAAAAGACTTTGCTACCATATGGTAAACGCATGGATAACGCTAAGTCAGCTAATCCCATGAGTCCTAAACCAATTTCGCGATAGAGTTTCACATGTTCCCTTTGTTCTGGTAAAGCATGTCTATCACCTAACATGGTTAACAGGTCATCGAGTGCCCATATCATTTCTGTGACAACAAAATCAAATCTTTCAAAATCATAAAACGCTTCTTCTGTAAATGGATTTCTGACAAAAGCATTTAAGTTAATACTACCTAAATTACATGAACCATGTGCCATTAAAGGTTGTTCACCACAAGGGTTTGTTGCTGTAAACCTTACATCATCATACTCTGATAAAAAATGATAATCATTCATATGATCGATAAAGACAACACCCGGGTCTCCCATGGTATGTGCAGCATATCCGACAAGTTCAATCAAATCTTTAGCATTCATGCGTTTTTCGATGGATTGATAAGGTGTTTCAAATTTCATAATCCACGTTTCGTTGTTTTTAACAGCATTCATGAATTTATCGTTTATTGCAATCGATATGTTTGCACCATTTACTTTGTTTAAATCAAGTTTAGTTGTCACAAAATCAATGATGTCAGGATGATCAATGTTTAAGACAAGCATCAATGCCCCACGACGGTTATCTTGTTGGGTATTGAGTGTTGTGTGTGAATATTTTTCAGCAAAAACCATAACACCTGGCGTGGTGTTTGATGAGTTGTTGACTTTAGCACCTTTAGGACGAATCTTTGATAGATTCATGCCTTGGCCTCCGCCATAGCTATACGTTCTAGCTATTTGGTAGTCAACACGATAAATGCTCTCTAAACTATCTTCAGGATCTTCAACAACATAACAATTACTGCCTGTGATGTTTCCTTCTCGACCAATTGCATAGAGGTTTCTACCACCAAAAATAGCTTCTTTGTGTCTAAATATTTTTTCTAATGATGATTTACCAAACGCAATGCGTTTGATAAAAGCTTTTTTATCTTCACCTTGAACAAGATACTTGCTTAAAATTAAATCTTGTCTTTCATCATTATCTGCCCATGGGTTATCGCGATCAGTTCTTTGACGTTCACGATATTTAATATAGGCTTTAGCTGCTTCGTATTGCTTGGTTTCCATTAAATATAGTTCAACATCGTCTTGAATTTTTTCAATGTTGATTTCTACATCAATAGGATAACCTTTTGTAATCATTTGTGCTTGTTTGAGGCATTCTTCATCACTATACTCAGTCCCTACACTACGATATGCTTTTTGCATGGCATTCGCGATTTTTTGCAGGTCAAAAGCCTCTTTCGATCCGTTCCTTTTTAAAACATACATACTTATCACCCTTTACGTTTTTTTTATATCAACTTGCATTTCATTTTCCCTTTTAAATGAAACACAATAAAAAACAATTTAACTTAGTGGTATTATATCTTTTATTAGGTGCTAATTCAACCGTTAAACATAATTCTTTTTTTATTTTATAATGAATTTAACTTACACATTTTTACAGAAAAACAGGCATATTTTTTTCATATACCTGTTTTCATAGATTAAACGGTTAAAATATCACATTTTTCTTACTTAATCATTTTTCTCGTCATGTTTTTATATGCAAAAAACAATAAAATAAACGATATCGCTAATGATGTTATGATGATTAAAACCATAGAGACATCCATACCTAAAACACCAATTTCTTGCGAACCAAATATACTTTCTAAACGTGTTATTGTTGAAGTCTCAACACCATAACTTGATAACATATCATAAGGGTCTTTTAATAGAATCTTTTTTAATATGATCGCCATATGTGTGAAGGGTAGAACCGATGCGATATATGTTGTTGCTTTACCCAATTGAGCGAGTGGCATATAAATACCACTAGCAAATCCAATGAATGTTCCAAGAACGCCTGATAAAGCCCCAAAAGCATTCACAGATTTAAGTAGAGTCACTAAAAAAATCATTAATGATGCTGATATCATCGTAAACAACACAAGATAGGCGATAACGATAAAGATAACATCGATAGTATACCAGTAACCAGAAAAGAGTCCTACATACAAAATGGTAAGAATCCACATGAAAATTGTTAAAATCGAGGTAACGATGATGGATGAAATATAGTAACTAAAGATGAGTTTATATCGCTTGACAGGAGTAACCAAGAAAGCATCAAGTTTTCTTTGTTCTAAATCTGTAACCACATTACCCATAATACCAAGTGCTAAAGATATAGTGTTGATGACTAAAATACCACCCATCATGATACCAGCAATAATATAAGTTTTCTCACTACTGCTCAAAACTTGCCCATCAGGCAACTGCACTGCACTTGCATAACTTGCTCCAATAAAGAGAAAATAAAGTGCTAATAAGATTAAAACACTTAAAAACGAGAAAAAGACTGCTGTTTTATCTCTTAGAAACTTCAACATATGTCTTTTCGTTAGACTGATTAAATCATGCATAGATGTCACCTCCAACCACATTGATAAAGACGTCATCCATGGTTCCACTAACAACTTCAAATTGCTTAATGTTATCTTTGAGTTGTTCAATTAAAGAAATTGCATCTTTAGCATCTTCAACAGTTAAGATGAACTGATCAGCAATTTTCTGATAACTTCTATTGGAATTTTCAAAAAACATAATGAGGTTTTGTTTGTCATATGGAACAATTTTTAAACGATCATGAGAATGTTCATCTTTGAGTTTTGCAGGTGTTCCTTGTGCAACAATTTTACCTTTATTGATAATAACAACATGATCAGCATTTGCTGCTTCTTCCATATAATGTGTAGTTAAAAACAACGTCATTCCTTGTTTGTTTTTTAAGTCATCAATCACACGCCAAACAAGTTGTCTCGTTTCTGGATCAAGACCAGTTGTCGGCTCATCTAAAAGAAGAATTTCTGGATTTGATAAAAGAGCTCGCGCTATTTCTGCTCTTCTTTTTTGTCCACCTGACAATGTTTTAAAGCGTTGATTTTCAAAATCCTCAAACTGTAAAAAACTTTTTAGTTCGTTATACCGCTTTTTCACTTCTGCTTTATGATTTAAATAAAGCGATCCTCGATAGAGTAGGTTCTCTTTAACTGTTAATTCATCATCTAGGACATTGTTTTGAAAGACCACACCGATTTTGTTTCTAAAATAATTTTCATCGGTCTGACCGTTTAAAAAAATCTTTCCTGCATGAGGTTCTAGAAGCGTTGTTAAACAATTAATAGTTGTTGATTTACCTGCTCCATTTGGCCCTAAAAATGCAAAAAGACTTCCTCTTCTTACTTCAAAAGTCACATCATTAACAGCGATTAGGTCTCCATACTTTTTAACGAGGTTTTCAACACGTAAAATCACGTCCATGGAAAAAGACCTCCCTTTATATGTATTAATCGCCATTAGTATAACATATTATTATTGATTTCTTATCTTTTTTTTAGCTTGCACATGAAGAAATCGCAAGTAAAAAGACAGCTCCATATGCAATGAAAAAACTAATAGGTGTGAAAAGGAAAGAAAGTATTGATTTTATAATTTTAAATTGACCTAATTTATTCCTGATTTTAGTTAAGTAATAAAAAATAGTGGATAAGCTAATAAGGAAATGCGCGAAGTGATAGTACAAAACAACGGTTGCTAAATAAATAACCACTTCTGGTGCTGGTGTAACAGCTTTGACCAACATATAACCTACACCAAATAACATCGTGGATAAAGCAAAAATAGATATGGTCATTTTAAACAGAATCGTTTCAAACTTCTTGAATTTAAGAATTTTTAAATGATTGCTCACACAAACCACTTCCTTTAACGTCATTTTATGCCTATTTATTTTGCATGTCAAACAATTCACTTGACATGGTTTTTCCTTTGGTTCAATGTTATAATGTCATCAAAGAAGGTGATTCTTATGCGTATTGAGAAGCAAATCAAGAAAACACGATCTGTCCTAAGTGTATCCACATATAAAAGACCTAGACTGTTTATTATTTTAACCATGGTTGGTATCAACTTATTGATTCTAATGATTGCTGCAATTATAGCAATGGTCATCAATCCAGATATCAATGATTTTTTAAGTGCCATGGGTAACAGTATTAAATGGCTTTTGACACCTAATGCCATACTTGACATTGATCATACTGCAACACTCATTTTAGCAACAATTGTTTTAGTGATTGGTTTAATTTTGTTTTCTGGAACGATTATTGCATTAACGACAAATGCTATTAAAGAATACTTCCAAAAGAAAGAATCAAATGCTGGTAGGATATATCTTGAGAATCATATTGTTATCCTCAACTATAATTCTAAAGTTCCTGAACTAGTTTCTGATTTATTGTTTATCGGTGAAAAAGATGTAAACATTATGATTTTGTCCGAAACAGAAAAACC
>OBJA01002079.1_pt1 | contig 12266 bp, 10 predicted proteins | sample 1519751 | NCBI WGS metagenome assembly OBJA01 (sample SAMEA3881238, study PRJEB22517) | soil metagenome | biome: lake sediment; feature: soda lake sediment; material: sediment, water from around vicinity | place: India | collected 2013-12-23 | depth 3 m
TGATCATGCCCTTCCTGCTGGCGCGCCTGGACCTGGACCCGGCCACCGCCAGCGCACCGCTGATCACCTCCATCGCCGACGTGGTGGGGATCCTGATCTATTTCTCCGTGGCGCTGGTGATCCTGGGGCTCTAGGGAGCCTCCTGGCATACCGTCATTCGGCACATGCCGGAAGCCGTGGGGCAGCCACGGGATACACCCCCTGCGGTCGCCGCGCCGGGATGCGCCTGACCTCCGCCAGGCTGGCCGTGTCGTACACCACGACGGCGCCCGCCTCCTCCCCGATGGACACCAGGGCAAAGCTTCCATCCTCGCTGAAGACCAGCTGGACCACCCGCTTGCCGGGCTCCGGCCGCAGGCGGTGCGCGATCTCGAGTGTCTGCTTATCGATCAGGTGCAGGACGCCCTGGTGTGGGCCGAGGGACACAGCGCCCCACAGGTAGGGACTGTTTTCATGACTGGCCAGGAAGTAGCCTGGCCCGCGGGTGGGGATGGTTTCGACCAGTTCCCAACGCGCCTCGTCGATCACGCTCACCAGCCCTTCACTCTGATTCGGCAGCGCCAGCAGCGTGCGCCCCTCCCGTTGCCAACGCACGCCGGCGCCGGGGCGGGGCATGCCGGGCAGATCGAAGGCGGCGAGACGGCGACGCGCATCGAGGTCGATGACCAGCAGCCGGCCCTGGCCGGTTACGCCGAGTACGTAGAGGAAATCCGGGTCGAAGAGCAGGTCGCCGAGGGGTGCCTCGAGCAACACCCGGCGCGGCGGGAAATCGCCCGGCACCGGCACCCCTTCCCCAAGGCGGAAATCATGCACGAGGCCCTGGTAGACGGGGGGCGCGCCATCGTCGTAGCGCAGCTCCCACAGTTCGGGGATGTCCTGCAGTGCGGCAATGAAGCTGTGGCGCGCCGGTGCGGCGTGGACCGCCGCCACCCGCGAGCCACGTCCCTCCTCGTCGCGTACCGTGATGACCTCGCGCAGGCCGAGATCCTCGGCATCGAGCACCACCAGGGTATGGGGCTGCTCATTGGCCACCAGCAGGTAACGGCCGTCGCCGGACAGGGCGGCGTTGCGGCTGCGGATGCCGACGCGGATTTCCGCCACCGTCTCCAGGCCGTGCAGGTCGTACTTGCTGACCCAGCCCCCGCCAGAGGTGAAGTAGGCATAGCGCCCGTCGGCGGAGAACCCGGGGGCACCGCGCAGGCCGGGTCGGGTCGGCCAGCGGTGGATGCGTTCGAGGCGTTCACCCTCGAGCAGGCTGGCATGGTCATCCCCCGCCTCCACCACCAGGTAGCGGGTGGGCGCGCCCGGCGCTGGTGCCTTGACGGCACCTTCGGTCACGGGGTGCAGGATATGGGAGGCGCGGATGGCGGCGGCATTCCAGGGCGCCGGCTGCGCCGTTGCCGGGTCGCGGTCACCGACCGGCGCGCCATTCGCGCCGGGCACGACGAGCAGGAGCAGTGCGAGGATCAGGCCATGGCGCGTATCAATGGGCGTGGCCATGATGCGCATGGGGGTCCTGGGCGGGGTCTGCCGGCCCCGTCAGGCGATCGAGCAAGGCAGGATCGATGGCCCCGTACCCCAGCACCTCGCCCTGGTACTGGTCCGCGAAGGCCTCGGCGGCCTGGCGATCCGCGAAACTGGCCAGGGTCGGCCCCATGGAACCCATGCGACTGTGGCCGGCCACGAACCAGGCCTTGCCGGCATCGATCCAGGGCGCCACGTCGGGCTGGTCCCAGTCGGCCTGGCTCATGTCCTGGACATAGACCCTGGCCACCCGGGACTGGTGATCGGGATGCAGCACATAACGCATGAGGTCAACGGTGTTATCGAAGAACAACGGGCGATCCGAGCTGGTGAGGAACAGCTGCCCCCTGGGGCCGGGCCAGCCCACTACCTGCATCCCACACACCGGGCAACGATCCCCCTTGCCAGGCTGGAGGGGTTCGTGGGCCGCGGCCCCCTGGCCCACGCCGCCATCGCAGGCACTCAGCAGCAGGGCCAGCAACGACAGGACAAGTATGCGAACAAGTCTATTACTGCGCGGGTGATGCATACGGACTCCCTGGATGGATGCGGCGGCCCCGGTTCAAGGAGCATCGAACCCCATGACCGGCGCCAATGCAAGTCTTGACCCGATACTGCCCGCCCAGGCCGCTGCCAGGCATTGACTTGCATCAAGATCACCGGATCCCGGCGCGACGCCAGCGCAGTGCCAGCGGCAGGAACAGCAGGGCGCAGAGCACCTCCAGGCCACCCACGACCAGGAAGGCCATGGGGTAGGCGGGCAACTTCGCCGTGCCGAACAGGGTCACCAGCGCGCCACCCGTGAGCGGACCCAGCACGAAGCCGAGGGAACCGGCGAAGTTGAAGCCACTCATGGCCAGGGCCTTGTGTTCCGGCCGGGACAGTTCCGCGACCAGCACCAGGGACGGTGCGTACATCAGCGAGGCCACCACGCCACCGGCGAACATCAGCCAGGGAATCATGGCGGGCACCGCGAACCCTATGGCGGTGAGGGTGACGCCATAGGCGGCGCTGCCGGCCAGCATCATGAGCAAGGGATTCCAGTGGCGCGACAGCAGGCCCGCGGGATAGGTCAGCAGGGAAAAGGGCACCAGGAACAGCGCCATCACCAGGCCGATGGCGACGGCCTCCAGGCCGACGATGCTGCTCAGGTACAGCGACAGGGTGGAAACGATGAAACCGACGGTAAGGCGGTCCACGAAGGCGAAGGTATACGGCAACAGCAGGCGGCGGTTCTCCGGCAGCGCACGCAGCAGGGCACCCAGGGAAGCGGAGCCGTGGCGCACCGGGCCATCGCGCAACAGCAGTGCCGCGAGCAGCGTGAGGGCCAGCAGCAGCCAGAAGCCGGCCTGCAGCACCCCCTCCGCGCCATGTTGTCCGATGAGACCACCCAGTGGCGCGCCGCTGGCCACGCCCAGGCCGAGGGCGGCCCCCACCAGGCCCATCACCGCGCCCATGCCCCGCTCGCGGGCGTGGTCCACCGCCAGGGCCATCAACAGGCTCAGCGAAGTGATATGGGCACAGCCCTCCACGAAACGCCAGCCCAGGTAGAGACCGTAGGGCCAGTCCAGGGTCAGCATCAGCAAGGACAGGGCGTTGACCGCCAGCGCCGCCACGATGATGATCTTTCGACGCCGCCACCAGTCGGACAACAGGCCGGCCAGGGGCACGAACAACAGGGCACCCAGCATGTTCGCCGACATGAACAGGTGCTGGTCGAATTCCCCCAGGCCCGGGTAGCGGCCCGCGGTCAATTCACGCAGCACCGGCACCATGGCCGTCACCGGCAGCATCAACAGGTAAATGGTGATGATGATGGGTGTGAGTTTCATGCGGTGACCGTACCCGGGATTCCCCACTTGCCACGCGGATACCAGGGATGCCATGTGAAATCCCGGGCGCGAGCCGCTATTATGCCCCTGTCGCGCCACGAATGGCGCACACTGACGAAGCAAAACAGGGAGTATCACATGATTTCACGCTCATACGCCGTACTGATCGGAGTGGCGCTTGCGGCCCCGGTGGCGGCCGATTCTCTGGACATCAACCTGCATGACGACGCCCTGCGTATAACCTATGCCACCGGCGCATTCCAGCAGGGTCTCGACCTGGACATGGGCTACCTGTACGCGAAAAACCGTGGCCAGACCGGTCATGTGGCGCACGTCGGCCTGCAGGTGGCCGGGCAGAACTGGAGTGACCAGGGTGAATTCGACGTGGGACTGGGTGGTCGCCTGGTGTACACCGATACCCGCAGTGGTGATGGTGCCAACCTGGCCCTGGGCGGTACGGTGCGCTTCTCACCCATCAACCTGGTGGGGTTCAATGCCGCACTGTTCTATGCGCCCAACATCACCAGCTTCATGGACAGCGAACGTTACAAGGAATGGAGTGTATCGGTCGACTACCAGCTGCTGGCGCGCGGTTTCGTCTACCTCGGCTACCGCAATGTGGAGTCCCGCATCGAGAACCGCGGCACGCACGAGATCGATGACAACGTGCATGTGGGGATGAAACTGCTGTTCTGAATGCAGCACCCCTCCCCCACAGGGGGGAGGGGTGCGAGAGGGTGGCCGGGTGGTTCAGCCAGCCTGGCGCAGGCCTTCCACCACCTTGCTTACGGCGCGATCCAGCACCGGCGCCTCCTCGATGGTGCGCGCCTTGCCACACTGGAAAGCGGCCACCAGGGCAGCCTCGTGCATATTGCTCACCAGATGACCCTTGCGGTTGACGAACAGGTAGCGGTTGGTGACCGGGCTGACCCAGCTCAGCTTGACACGCACCGGCGCGCCATCCTCGCCGGGCATTTCCACCCAGCTGCCCACCTGCAGCTTGCGTACCTGGTCGATGTACTCGTCCTGCAGGTCGGCGATGCTGACTTCCTGTCCGGCATCAACCTCTTCCTCCACCGCGAGCTCCTCGGCATCCAGGGCACCCTCGTTCACCAGGTGCTGCAGGGTCTTGGCCACCACGGCCTCTTCCTGCTCCTCGCTGGCGATGGCCGGCGGCGTGGGCGGCAGGGCATTGGGATCGCGCAGGTAGTCGTGCACCGATCCCTGCTGCTGCAGGGCATTGGCCAGCGGTGAGTCCTCGTTCATGATGCGGGCATGGTAGCCAGCCAACTGGGCCAGGAAATGATGTCGTTCATTGGAAGGCATGGAGACCTTCTCCATGCCATCCTGCAACACCTGCAGCAGGTTCGGCAGCACCTTGATCACCCGCGCGCGTTCCGCGGCATCCGCCTTGGGTTCCACGCTCCAGATCAGGTTGTCCATGAACACCACGGAACGCTTCCAGGCGATGCTGCCCTCCCCTTCCTTGATGTAGTTGAGCAGCAGGACACCGCGCCAGTAGCTGCCGAGGAAGTCACGGATGAGTTCCGGCACCCCGGGACGTTCGATGCGGCTGCGCACTTCCTTGCGGACCTCTTCCTTGGCGGCGATCAGGCGTTCGCGCGACTGGGCCAGTTGTGCGGAGACTTCCGCCCGGCGGGCCGCCGCCTGCTGTTCCTGGCCGAGGAAGGTCTCGAAATCCCGCAGCAGTTCCGCGAACAGTTCCACGCCTTCCTGGTACTCGTTGAGCACCCGGTCCACCACCTCCTCGACCTTGCGATACAGCGCATCCTCGTGTCCCAGGGTCTCGTCCCAGCCGATGCCGGCGAAGGCCAGCACGTTGAGCAGGCGCCGGGCCGGGTGGTTGCGCTTGCCGAAGAACCCCTGGTCTGCCAGCGCCACCTTGAGCACGGGGATCTGCAGGCGGCCGACCAGGGCCTTGATGGCGTCGGGAAGATTCTTGTCGTCGAGGATGTAGTCGAACAGCATGGCCACCACATCGATGACCATGTTGTCGGCCTGGCCCATGCGGGCCGTGGCGCCGCTTTCCTGCAGGCCGCGGATGACATTGACCAGGCCGTTGGCGAGGCTGGTCGCGTCGAGGTTGCCACCGTGGGCCTGCAACAGGTCGGTATTCCCCTGTTGCAGGGCCGACAGGGCGCTGAGGAAGCCGGCCTGGGCCCCGGGCACACCGGCCGTGCCGGGAGCGGGAGCGCCGTCCGCCACGATGTGGCGCTGCAGGGCGGCGAACAGCTCATCGCTATCCTGCTGCCCCTGTACCTGCTTGTGCTTCGCCTTGGGCAGTTCGGGCAGCACGCCCTTTTCGATCAGGAATTCATTGACGGCCTTGTAGGCCGGTTCCGCCGCCGCCCCGATGAGGTAGCGATCGAACAGCTTGTAGATCACCAGCTTGACGCGCAGGCTGATATTGACCCGGTCCAGGGCGCTGCGCAGCGCCTCGCAGACCACCTGGGGCGCGATCGGGTTCGAGTCGTTATCCAGTTCCACCGTCTGCAGCAGGGAAGCGAAACGCTGGTTCAGGGCCGACAACTCCTTGCCCACCAGCAGTTCCATCTTGACCACCATGTCACGGATGGCAATGTCTTCCTCCAGCTCGTCGTGATCCACGAGACTGAGTTCCAGGGTCGATTCCTCGTCATAGAGTTCCTCGACCCCGAACATCTTCATGGACTTGCCGAACCCGGATTTCAGCTTGTCCTGGAAGCCCTGCTCGATATCCTGGCGCTTGATGCGCAGGTCGCGCATGGCCTCGAAGTAGGCGCTCTGTACCGTGGGATCCTTCTGCGAGAGGTCGAACATGGCATCATCGACCTTGGCCAGGATCGCCTTCATGGCCTGCCCCAGCCGATCCGCCATGAGGGCGCGGGCCTGTCGCAACAGCGTAATGGTTTCATCACGCGTCAGGACGCGGCGCGGCTCCTGGTACTGGTCAAGACGGATAATGTTCATGGCAGTCGCCTCATGTGGTGCTTCCTGCATCCGTTTTCGGATACACGGGCTCGAAACTTGAGCCCGGGTATATGAATACCATGCGCGAATTTCCCGGATTGTGATGGAGCCCGCACTTCGGGTTTTCCTGGCCATGACGCTCAAGATCCCGGCCTGAGGGCCGCTTCAATGGCAACGACATCCCTGCCGGATCATATCCCATGGAAGCCCAGCACCTGAACCCGCAAGCCAGTGCCACGGAGCTGGCACAAAAGCTGATCGGAGATGTCTCCTTCCTGGTATCCCCCCCGGACCTGTGTGTCCGCCTGTTCAGTCTGCTGGAAAGTGGCGAGGCCTCCGCAGCCGAGATCGGCGAGGTCATCGGTCACGACCCCAGCCTGACGGCACGGCTGCTGCAGCTGGTAAACAGCTCGTTCTTCAACTTCGCGCGGCGCATCGACACTGTCAGCCGGGCGGTGACGGTGCTGGGCACCCGGGAACTCTATAGCCTGGTACTGGCGGTATCGGCCATCAAGTCCTTCTCCAACCTGCCCGTCTCCCTGGTAAATATAGACACATTCTGGCGCCATGGTATCTTCACCGGCCTGCTGGCACGGGACATCGCCCGCCAGCTGCGCGTCCTGCATCCCGAACGGCTGTTCATCGCCGGCCTGCTGCACGATATCGGCAGCCTGGTACTGTATGCCCGCATGCCGGAGCAGATGCGCGACCTGATGCTGGTGTGCGAGGGGGAAGAGGATGTCCTGCACCGGGCGGAACAGGAACAACTGGGCTTCAGCCATGGCGACCTGGGCGGGGCGCTGGCCCGGATCTGGAACCTCCCCGAGCACCTGCAGGACGCCATCACCCACCACCATGACCCGGAGGCCGGCCAGACGCCGGACGCCGCCATCATCCACCTGGCGGACGCCCTGGCCAACCGTTCCAGCCTGGGGGCCTTCTGCGAGAACCCGCCGGGGATGGCCCACATCGAACCCCAGGCCTGGGCGCTGCTGGGCCTGGATCCTGACGGCTTCGATGCCGAAGGCCTCATCGGCCAGGCCGGACTGCAGTTCACGGAAAGCGCCGGCCTGTTGCTGGCGCGGGGCTAGCCGCCCCCTCCCCCCACGCTCATTCCGCCACCAGCTCGCGGTAGGCATGCCAGCTGGCATGGCCGATCCAGGGCCAGGTGATGGCCAGCCCGATCATGAAGAACGCCATGCCGGCCAGGGTCAGTGCCGCGATGAGCGCCGCCCAGAGGATCATGGCCGGCAGGTTGCGCAGCACCGCGCGGCCACTGCTGATCACCGCGGTGACGGGATCCACCGGGCGGTCGATCATGAGCGGCAGGGCCACCACGCTGCCCATGTACACCAGTACCGCGAGCAGCCCGCCGATCAGCAGGAACAGCCCCAGGAACGGCAGCCCCTCGGCCGTCATCAGCAGCTGACGCAGCAGCTCGGTGAGGCTGGGCTGCGCCGCGTAATAGGACAGCGCGGTAAGCAAGGTGGCGAAGCGGATCCAGGCAATCAGCACCAGGCCCAGCACCAGGGCGAAGAGCGCGATCGCCAGGCCGTTGCCGCGCCAGCTGAGCAGGGCGTCCCGCAGGCTGGGCCGCTGCCGGTTCTCGATCTGCCGGCTGATGGCATAGAAGGCGATGGCCAGGAAGGGGGCCACCAGCAGGAAACCGCCAAGGAACGACATCACCAGTTTGGGTGACTCCCAGGTGGCCCAGATCACCAGGTAGCCCAGCACCACGAACACCAAGCCGTAGGACAGGCTCGCCAGCGGCGCGGTGCGCAGGTCCTGCCAACCCAGCGCCAGCCAGCGCAGGGGGGCCCGGGTCGGGACACGGCGGATCCCGGGCACATCCATCTCGATACCGGTCTTGCTGATCAGGTGGTCCATGGGTACCTCCTGTGGCTTCGGGGAAGGGTTCTGTCGCGCCGGCCCCGGGTGGCCCCGGCGGGGCGCCGGTCCCGGCACATGCCCAAAGTATAGTGCGCCATTCCGGCCGGGCTATCCCCGCCGCCCGGGACTGGCCCCAAGCCCGGGGCAGATCCTTCGAGGGCGGGTCTTGAACTCTGCGCCTGGAGTGCACCAGCCGTGCAATCGGGCGCGCAACCTGTAGGAGCGGCGCCAGCCGCGATAGGAAGAACGACCAATCATCGCGGCTGGCGCCGCTCCTACAGAAGGAATCTGCAATGGCCGGGATAAGAAAAAGGCCCTGGTGCTTGCACACCAGGGCCTTCGGTATTGGTAGCGGGGGCTGGATTCGAACCAACGACCTTCGGGTTATGAGCCCGACGAGCTACCAGGCTGCTCCACCCCGCATCAGAGCCGTGCATTCTACATACTCGCCCAGACCTTGGCAAGGGCAGGCCGCTACCCGGCTGAAATAAATCCCGAAATCCGCCCTAGCGGGCGCGGCGCCGGGCGCGGTCCAGGTGCACCCGCAGGTCGGTGCGGTAGATGAAGCCCGGCAGGGCGAACACCAGGAACAGGCAGGCGGTCACGGCGTAGAATTCCCAGTCCTGGGCATGGCGGGTGCCGGTGATCTTCTGCTCCAGGCCCAGCACGATGCCGCCGACGATGAAATACAGCAGCAGCCATTCCAGCAGGCGCTGCCAGGCGCTCTTGCGGCCGGCCCTGGGTTCACGGAAGAAAAACACCCGGTTGCTCATCCAGGGCAGGTTGGCGGCCACCATGGACAACAGCAGCACGATCCAGACAGCAGTGGTGGCGGACATAGGAATACTTCGTTCAGGTCGCTACAGGAGGGCGGCGTTGCAGAGGGCCATCAGGCCGCCGGGAAACAGGCCCAAGCCTAGCACAGCCAGTCCGTTGACGCTCAAAACCACACGCAGCCCAGGGTTGGACTGCAGGGCGGCTTCGTCGGTCGGGGTATCGAAGTACATGATCTTGACCAGGCGGATGTAGTAGAAGGCGCCGATGACGGAGAAGAACACCGCCACCAGGGCCAGCCACACCATGTCCACCTGGATCACCGCCTGCAACACCGACAGCTTGGCGTAGAAACCGACGGTGGGCGGCACCCCGGCCATGGAGAACATCAGGATCAGCATCATGAAGGCGAACCAGGGATTGCGGGCGTTGAGGCCGCGGAAATCCTCCAGCTCGTCGGCTTCGAAGCCGGCGCGGCTCAGCAGGATGATCATGCCGAAGGCACCCACGGCCATGAGCGCGTAGGTGATGGTGTAGAACATGGCGGCGGAGTAGCCCTGCGCCGTGCCCGCCAGGATGCCCAGCAGCAGGAAGCCCACGTGGGAGATGGTCGAGTAGGCCAGCATGCGCTTGAGGTTGGTCTGGGCAATGGCGATGACGTTCCCCACCGCCAGCGACAGCACGGCCAGGATGACCAGCATGCCCTGCCAGTCCGCCAGCAGGCCGCCCAGGCCGTCCACCAGCACGCGCATGACGATGGCGAAGGCGGCCAGCTTGGGCGCGCTACCGATGAACAGGGTCACAGGCGTGGGCGCGCCATGGTAGACGTCGGGCACCCACATGTGGAAGGGCACGGCGCCCAGCTTGAAGGCCAGGCCCACCACGATGAAGCAGAGGGCGAAGATGAGCACGATGCCGGCACCCTCCTCCGCGGCGATGGCATTGGCGACGGCGGCGATCTCCAGGGAACCGGTGGCGCCATAGAGCATGGAGATGCCATACAGCAGCATGCCCGAGGCCAGGGCACCCAGCACGAAGTACTTCATGGCCGCCTCGGAGCAGGTGCCGGAATCCCGGTTGAAGGCCACCATGGCGTACAGGCACAGGGACAGCAGTTCCAGGCCCAGGTAGATGGTGAGGAAGTGGCTGGCCGAGACCATGATCATCATGCCCAGCATGGCGAACAGGCCCAGCACGTAGAACTCGCCCTTGAACAGGCTGCGGTCCTGCAGGTAGGGCCGCGCGTACAGGAAGCCCATGCCGGTGAACAGGTAGATGAACACCTTGAGGGTGGAGGCCATGCCGTCGCTGACGAAGGTGTTGCCGAAGGCCAGCGTCGGTTCCGAAGGCAGGGTCGCGACCGTGATGAGCGCCGCCACCACCAGGGTGGCCTGCACCATCAGGTAGGTGAGGATGCGGCTGTCGTCGCGGATGAACAGGTCCAGCACCAGGATGAGGCAGGCCATGCCCAGCACCCAGATCTCGGGCAGCGCCAGCAGGTATTCAGCGGTTTCGAGCGGCATACGTTTTCCTGTTCCCAATGGGGATTTCTGTTTTCCCCGTCATTCCCGTTTTCCCCGTCATTCCCGTTTTCCCCGTCATTCCCGCGAAGGCGGGAATCCATCTGTCCGAGGCACTGGATGCCCGCATCCGCGGGCATGACGATGTGTCTTTAGAGCTTGGACACCGTAATATGGGCCAGCAGGTTCTCGATGGTGGCCTGCATGACCTCCACCAGCGGTGCCGGCCAGACCCCGAACAGCAGCACCGGCAGCGCCAGGCTGCCCAGCACCAGGAACTCGCGGCCATTGATGTCCTGCAGCTTGCTGACCTTTTCGCTGGTCACCTCGCCATAGACCACCCGCTTCACCATCCACAGGGTGTAGGCGGCACCCAGGATCAGGGTGGTGGCGGCCAGGAAGGCGTACCAGAAATTGGCCTTGAAGCTGGCCAGGATGACCATGAATTCGCCGACGAAGCCCGAGGTGCCCGGCAGGCCGGCATTGGCCATGGCGAACAGCACCATGAATCCGGCAAAGATGGGCATGCGGTGGGCGACGCCACCGTAGTCGGCGATCTGGCGGCTGTGCAGGCGGTCGTAGAGCACGCCGACGCACAAGAACAGGGCCGCCGAGATGAAGCCGTGGGACACCATCTGCACCATGCCGCCCTGCAGGCCCATGGCCGCGCCACTCAGTTCCCCGGTGTTGCGCAGGATGCTGAACACGAGGAAGAAGCCCAGGGTGGCGAAGCCCATGTGGGCAATGGAGGAATAGGCGATCAGCTTCTTCATGTCCTCCTGCACCAGGGCCACCAGGCTGATGTAGACCACCGCCACCAGCGACATGGTGATGATGAGCCAGTCCAGCTCCATGCTGGCGTCGGGGGTGATGGGCAGGCTGAAGCGCAGAAAACCGTAGCCGCCGATCTTGAGCATGATGGCCGCCAGGATCACCGAGCCGCCGGTGGGCGCCTCCACGTGGGCGTCGGGCAACCAGGTGTGCACCGGCCACATGGGCACCTTGACGGCGAAGGCCACCAGGAAGGCCAGGAAGATCAGCACCTGTTCCGTCAGGCCCAGCTGCAGCTGGTGGAAGTCGAGGATGCCGAACAGGCCCCCGGCCTTGTTGTACATGTAGATCAGCGCCACCAGCATGAACACCGAGCCGAGGAAGGTGTAGAGGAAGAACTTGATGGTGGCGTACACCCGGCGCGGGCCGCCCCACATGCCGATGATGAGGAACATGGGGATCAGCATGCCTTCCCAGAACACGTAGAACAGCACCGCGTCCAGGGCCGAGAACACGCCGATCATCAGGCCTTCCATGATGAGGAAGGCGGCCAGGTACTGGGCCATGCGCTCCTTGATCACCTCCCAGCCCGCCAGCACCACCAGCACGGTGGTGAAGCTGGTGAGGATGATCAAGGGCATGGAGATGCCGTCCACGCCCAGGTGGTAGAACACGTTGAAGGCGGCGATCCAGCTCAGCCGCTCCTCGAACTGCATGGCGGCCGTGGTGGCATCGAAGCCGGTGTAGAGCAGCAGGCTGGCCAGGAAGGTGAGGATGGACACGGCCAAAGCCAGGGGGCGCACGGGGGCCCGCTCGCCCACGGCAAGCACCAGCAGGCCACCCAGAATGGGCAGCCAGATCAGCAGACTCAGCAAGGGCAGGTTAGACATCCATTATTCCTGTTGTTCTACTAATGGTTACGTACACGCACATCATTTGTAGGAGCGGCCTCTGGCCGCGAACCCGTCGAGGTCATGCCTGGCGG